>SR_TP_S13solDRAFT_1000009_pt1 | contig 158836 bp, 138 predicted proteins | sample SodReaTP_S13sol_FD_11159 | JGI IMG/M metagenome (IMG submission 11159) | reverse complement strand
TGCGCACGCCCAGCCCCCAGCGGCGGAGGTCCAGCAATGGGTAGAGCACGATCTGGCCCGGACCGTGGTAGGTGACCTGACCGCCACGGTCCGTCTCCACCACCGGGATGTCACCGGGCGCGAGGATATGCTCGGGCTTGCCGGCCTGACCAAGGGTGAAGACCGGCGGGTGGGACACCACCCAGAGCTGGTCCGCGGTGTCCGGCCCGCGCTCGTCGGTGTACCGGCGCATGGCCTCCCAGGTCTGGCGGTAGTGGCGCTCGCCCAGGTAGCGCACCTGGATGTCGGTCAACGGGCACGGGGGCATAGAGACTCCTTGAAAGCGGCCCCAGCCGCAAGGCAGGCACAGGGGACCCCCTACAGGGTCATCAGGATCGCCTCTTCGGCGTGCAGCGAGCGGTAGATCGCGTCCAGCTGCGGCCGGCTGTGGGCGGTGATGGTGGCGGTCACCGAGATGAACCGGCCGTTACGGCTCTCGGAGATACGCAACTCCACCTGCTCGGGCCGCTCCAGGTGCTCGGTGAGCACGGCGCGGACCACCGATTCCACATCCGCCTCGGCGCGCCCCATGGCCTTGATGGGAAAGCGGCAGGGGAATTCCAGTGGGGTGTTGTCCTCGTCAAACTGCTGAACCATCTTACTCTCCAGCGGCAAAGGCCGCCTTGTACTCATCGAACCAGGTGCGCGCCTGCCGCCAGAAAGCGCCCGGGCGCCCATCACCCACCGGCTCGCCATCCAGCCGGGTCACCGGCAGCACCTCCTTGGTGGAACTGGTCAGCCAGATCTCGTCGGCGCGGGCCAGTTGGTCGGCGCTGATGGCGCTGCACTGGCAGGGAACCCCGCGCTCGCGCAGCAGCTCCACCACGAAATCCCGGGTGACTCCGGGCAACAGGTTCGGACTCTGGCGTGGCGTCATGACCTCATTGTTGCACACCACGAAGACGTTACTGGCCGCCCCCTCGGTCAGCTGGCCGTCGCGCAGCAGCAGCGCCTCGTCGGCACCGGCCTCGACGGCCTCCTGGCGGAGCAGCACGTTGGGCAGCAGTGCGGTGGTCTTCAGGTCGCAGCGGCCCCAGCGGTTGTCCCGCAGGCGGATGGCGCTTGCGCCCTCGCCAGCCTCCGGGCCCAGGGGCGCCGGCAACGGTGAGACCGTCATGAACACCGTCGGCCGGGCGTCGAGGGGGAAGGCGTGGTCCCGCACTTCGGGTACGCCGCGGGTCACCTGCAGGTAGACCCCCGCGTCACCGCCCCCCGCGGCCTCCAGCAGTCGGGCGATCATCGCCGCCCACTCGGCGTGGCTGTGAGGGTTGGGCAGCCGGATGCCCTCCAGCGTCTGGTCCAGCCGGCGCAGGTGCTCGGGCAGGCGGAACGGGCGCCCATCGTAGGCCGGGATCACCTCGTAGGCCCCGTCACCGAAGAGAAACCCGCGATCCATCGGGGAGATACGGGCCTCGTCCAGGGGCAGGATCTCGCCGTTGAGATAACACAGTCTGCTCATGCCCACCGGCCCCTTACTGGAAGCGCAACAGCACGTCGTCCACCACCCGGCGCCAGAGGCTGCCCTCGGCGACGGTCTCGCGGGCCAGCAGCGGCTCCTCGTGCATGACTTCGCCCTGTAAGCGGACGACCAGGCGGCCCACCTGATCACCGGCCTCGATGGGGGCGACGAGCGGCTCATCGATCCGCAGGCTCGCCTCCAGGTTGTCGTACTGGCGGCGGGGGATGGTCAGGTAGAGCTCGCCGTCGATGCCGACCCCCAGGTCCTCCATGTCGCCTTTCCAGACGCGGGAGCGGGTCAGCTCCTCGTTCTCGTCGTACAGCCGGTGGGTCTCGAAGAAGCGGAAGCCGTAGTTGAGCAGTGACTGGGTCTGGTCCGCCCGAGCCTGCTCGCTGGAGGTGCCGAGGACGACGGAGACCAGGCGCATGTCATCGCGCTCGGCGGAGGCCGCCAGGTTGTAGCCGGCCGCACTGGTGTGGCCGGTCTTGATCCCGTCCACGCTGGAATCGCGCCACAGCAGGCGGTTGCGGTTGGACTGGCGGATATCGTTCCAGGTGAAGCTGCGCTCGGAGTACCAGCTGTAGTACTCGGGGAAGTCGCGCACGATGGCGCGGGCCAGGAGGGCCGTATCCCGGGCGGTAGTCTTCATCGCCTCGTCCGGAAGACCGGTGGCGTTGGCGAAGTAGGTGTTCTCCATGCCCAGCTGCTCGGCGTAGCTGTTCATCACCTGGGCGAAGGTCTGCTCGTCGCCCGCGAGGTGTTCGGCCAGGGCCACGCAGGCGTCGTTGCCGGACTGAATGATCACCCCCCGCATCAGGTCCGCGACCCGCACCTCGTCACCCGGCTCGATGAACATGCGCGAGCCGGGGGTGCGCCAGGCCCGTTCGCTGACAGTGACAATCTCCTCCAGGTCGACGTTTCCCTCGCGCAGCTCGCTGAAGACCACGTAGGCGGTCATCATCTTGACCAGGCTGGCCGGATCGCGCTGCTCATCGGCATTCCCTTCGGCCAGGATCTGCCCGCTGCGGGCGTCCATCAATACGTGGGACGCGGCCCCGACCGAGGGTGCCGCCGGCGTGGGAATGGGGATCTGACCGACGGCCGAACTGGAAAACAGGACCAGCAGAGACAGCAGGCAGGCGATGATCAGCTGACGCATGGGTTCAACTCGCTCACGATCGGTTGTGGGGATTGGGCATTGTACACAGTGGCGTGCGGTGCGCCGCAGCCTAGCGTTCGACCAGGTGGAAGTCCTGCAGCCCCTGGCCGTGCAACTCGCCGTGGGCCTGGTCCACCGCCCGCATATCGGTCATTGGCCCCACCTTGACCCGGTGGACACCGTTCTCGCTATGGACCCGGATCGGGGCGGATAGTTTGCTCGCCAGGCGGTCACGCAGGCGTCGGGCGTTGTCCTCGTCACCGAAGGCGCCCAGTTGCAGGAAGTAGCGCCCCGGCTCGGCGCTGCTGCCATTGTCCTCGGCAGCGCCGGATTCCGGCTCGTCATCACTGCGGGTGACGCTCAGGCGCTCCCCCTCGGGCAGGTCCACCTCGGGGATACCCGCCGCCTCTCCGAGCCGGACCGGTGCCTCGGTGGCCGCTTCGGCGGACGAGCCACTCTCCTCGCCGGCGTCTGCTGATCCGTCCGCGTCCGCCATGGTGGGCAAGCCGGCGGCGGTAATGGTCCGCACCCGCACCGGCGCGGTGCCGGCATCCACCATGTCCAGCCGGTAGGCCGCGGCGTAGGAGAGGTCGATGATCCGGTTGTCCACGAAGGGCCCACGGTCGTTGATCCGCACCACCACGCGCTTGCCGTTGTCCAGGTTGGTCACCTCGGCATAGGCCGGCAGCGGCAGGGTGCGATGGGCCGCGGTCATGGCGTACATGTCGTAGGTCTCGCCGCTGGAGGTGCGCCGCCCGTGGAACTTGGTGCCGTACCAGGAGGCCCGGCCCTCCTCCTCATACCCCTCCGCGGTCTCCTTCACGTGGTAGGTCTCGCCAAACACCTCGTAACTGGCCGGGTTCCCGTACCGCGCACGGGGCTCCTCCCGGGGCACGGCATCGCGCACGGCGCTGAGGTCCGGCGGGCTGTCCGGCCCGGCGTCGGGGGTACGACCGGCCCAGGGGTCACTGCCGCTGGGGCTGGGGGCCGGGGAAGGGGCGTCCGGCCCGGCACAACCGGCCAGCAGGAGGACCAGCGCCAGCGCGGGAAGCGTCAGGCGGCTCATGTGTCACGCCCTTCCCGGATGGCTTCGGCCAGCTGGTAGACCGCCAGACCGTATAGCGCACTGTGGTTGTAGCGCGTGATGACGTAGAAGTTGTGGAAGGTCACCCAGTATTCAGGGCCCTCTTCGCCCTCCAGTTCCAACAGGGCCACCGGGGTGTCATCCGCCACATCGCTGGCCGGCGTGACTCCGGCCGCAGACAACTCCGCCATGGTGTGGCGGGTGCGGGCAGGCCCGCGGTTCGGGCTGGTGAGCTCGGCCCACGCCTCGCCCGAGACCTCGGCCCGTACCGCCACCGGTTCACCAGTGCGCCAGCCGTGTTCGCTGAAGTAGTTGGCCACGCTGCCGAGGATGTCGGCCTTGTTCTCGAACAGATTCCGCTGACCATCGCCGTCGAAGTCCACCGCGTAGTGGCGATAGCTGCTCGAGATGAACTGCGGCAGCCCCATCGCCCCGGCGTAGGAGCCCTTCAGCCCCTCTGGCTCCAGGCCCTCCTCCTCCACCAGCAGCAGGAACTGCTCCAGCTCGCTGCGGAAGAAATCGGCGCGCGGCGGGTAGCCGAAGGCCAGGGTGGCAAGGGCGTCCAGCACCCGGTGCCGACCCGCATGCTGGCCATAGCGGGTCTCCACCCCGAGGATGGCCACCAGCACCTCCGGGGCCACCCCGAAGGCTTCAGCAGCCTCGTCGACCTTGTCGGTGTGGGCGTCCCAGAACTCGACCCCCTCCTCGATGCGCGACTCGGTCAGGAAGATCGGGCGGTACTCGCGCCAGGGCCGGGCCTCGGCCGGACTGGAGATGGCGTCGATGATGTCCTGCTGGAACACCGCGCCCTCCACAAAGGCCTGCACCCGGGCCCGCTCCAGCCCGTGGCGCTCACTGACCTCGTCGGCAAAATCGGCCAGCCCTTCGTCGGAGAAACCGGCCTGCGCCGGGCTCGCCAGGCCGGCCAGCAGAATAAAGCCGGCGGCCCAGCAGGATTTCTTAAGGTCCATTACACAGAATACCCGCTAAGTTGTTCAGGAAGACCAGATTCTTCGGTGGGTGTGTATGGACATGAGAATACCGAAAGCGGCCATCACCGTCACCAACGACGTGCCACCGAAACTCACCAGCGGCAACGGCAGCCCCACCACCGGCAGCAACCCTGAAACCATGCCGGCGTTGACGAAGACGTAGATGAAGAACGTCAGCGCGAGGCTTCCCCCCACCAGCCGGCTCCAGGTGTCCTGGGCGTTGGCAGCAATCCACAGCCCCCGGCCGACGATGAAAAGATAGACGGCCAGCAGTTGCAGCACACCGATCAGCCCGAACTCCTCGCTGACCACCGCCATCACGAAGTCGGTGTGCCGTTCCGGCAGGAAGTCCAGATGGGCCTGGGTCCCGTTCAGCCAACCCTTGCCGAAGAGCCCCCCAGAGCCGATGGCGATCTTGGACTGCATGATGTGGTAGCCGGCGCCCAGGGGATCACGCTCCGGGTTCAGGAAGGTCAGCACCCGCTGCTGCTGATAGTCCTGCATGACGAAAAACCACATCAACGGGGCCGCCGCCGCCAGCAGCAACGCCAGCGTTATCATCCAGCGCCAGCGCAGACCGGCCAGGTAGAGCACGAAAAAGCCGGAGGCCGCGGTGACGATCGCGGTGCCCAGATCGGGCTGCAGCGCTATTAGGGCTGTTGGCACCAGGATTAGCGTGCCGCAGATGACGATGTGCCGCCAGTTGGGCGGCAGCGGCCGTTCCGCCAGCCACCAGGCGACCATCATCGGGATGGCCAGCTTCATCAGCTCCGAGGGCTGGAAGCGGATAAACCCGAGGTCCAGCCAGCGCTGGGCCCCCTTGCCCATGACCCCAAGCACCATGACCGCCAAGAGCATGACCACGCCGGCGGCGAACAGCCAGGGCGTCCAGCGGCGCAGCGTGCTGGGCGGGATCTGCGCCATGACCAGCATGGCGGAAAAGGCGATGCCCAGGCGCACCAGCTGGCGCTGCACCTGTGCCGGGTCCTCCCCGAAGGAGCTGTAGAGCACCGCCAGGCCGAACAGCGCCACCAGCAGCAGCGCCGTCAACAGGGTCCCATCCAGGTGCAGGTAGCGCTGCAGCGGCGAGAGCCGGCTGGTCCCGAGCCGGGCGCGACCAGCCAGGGTGTTGCGGCCAATATCAATCGTCGCCATCGATGTAACCCTCCGGGGGCGGCTCGCCCTCCAGCGCCTCCTCCATGTCGAGGTAGGCGTCCAGTACCTGGCGGGCCACCGGCGCCGCCGTCCGGCCGCCACCACCACCATGCTCCACCACCACCGAGATGGCGATGCGGGGCTGCTCTGCCGGAGCGAAGGCCACGAACAAGCTGTGGTCGCGGTGGTGGTAGGGCCGCTCCTCGTGGTCGATATCCCGCATCTGGGCGGAGACCTGGGCGGTACCCGTCTTGCCGGCGATCCGGTAGTCCAGGCCATTGGTGATACCACGCGCCGTACCGTAGCGGCCGTGCACGGTCATCTCCATGCCCTCGATGACGGCATCCCAGTAGGCCGGGTCGTCCACGGTGATCCGGGCCTCGCGCTCGATCACCTCGGGCGGCGCGTCCAGGGTTTCGTCCCCCTCACCGGTGCGGGCCAGCAGGCGCGGCTCCACCGGGTAGCCGCGGTTCGCCATGATGGCGGTGGCTACCGCCAGTTGCAGCGGCGTGACCGAGAAATACCCCTGGCCGATGCCGGTGTGCAGGGTCTCGCCGTGGTACCAGCCCTCGCCCAGCGCCCCGCGCTTCCAGTCACGCGAGGGCAGGACACCGGGACGCTCGCCGTTCATATCCAGCCCGGTCAGCTGACCGAACCCGAAGCCGGCCAGGAAATCCGACATATCGTCGATACCCATCCGGTAGGCCAGGTCGTAGAAATAGATGTTGCAGGACTCGGCAATGGACTCGCGCAGCGCCAGGCGGCCGTTGTTCGAGTGCCAGCGCCCCCGGTAGACGCGGTCATCCCCGGGGATGGAGAACTGCCCGGAGCACTGCACGCGGCGCCGCTCATCGGTCTCGCCGTGGTGCAGGCCCGCCAGCGCCACGAAGGGCTTGATGGTGGAACCAGGCGGGTACTGACCGCGGATCGAGCGGTTGAACAGCGGCTGGCTGCCGGCACTCTGCAGGGCCTGAAACTGCTGGTGGCTGATGCCTCCCACGAACAGGTTGGGGTCATAGCCCGGCTCGCTGACCATGGCCAGCACCTCGCCGGTATGCGCATCCATGGCCACCACCGAGCCCCGCTGCCCCTCCAGCGCCGCTTCGGCCACGCGCTGCAATCGGCTGTCCAGAGTGAGGTGCAGGTCAGTGCCCGGCTCCGGCGGAGTCCGCTCCAGCACCCGCAGCACCCGCCCCAGGGCGTTGGTCTCCACCTGCTCGTACCCGACGCGGCCGTGCAGCAGGTCCTCGTAGGCCCGCTCCACGCCGCTCTTGCCGATGTGCGTGGCGCCGGCGTAATTGGCGGTATCGATGCGGCGGAGCTCCTGCTCGCTGATCCGACCCACGTAACCCAGCACATGGGCCATGTGCTCGCCGTGGGGGTAGTGGCGGGTGAGCTGAGCACGGACCTCCACCCCGGGGAAGCGGTGCCGGTGCACCGACAGCCGCGCCACCTCCTCCTCGGTGAGGCGCAGCTTCAGCGGCACCTCGTGGAAACGGCGCGAGCGCTGCAGCTGGCGCTCGAAGCGGTTGATGTCCGCCTCGTCCAGGTCCACCACCTCGCCCAGCGCCTCGAGCAGGGCCGGCATGTCGCGCACCTGCTCCGGGGTGACGGTAAGGCGGTAGGAGGGGCGGTTCTCCACCAGCAGCACGCCGTTGCGGTCGTAGATCAGCCCCCGCGTGGGAGGCACCGGCTGAATACGGACACGGTTCTGTTGGGAGAGGGTGCTGTAGTGCTCGTGGTCGCGCACCTGCAGCTTGACCATCTGGTTGACCAACACCCCGGTCAGCAGGGCGATCGCCACCGCCGCGACAACGGCGCGCCGGAGAAACTGACGGGACTCGCGGGAACCGTCTTTAATGGCCTTGTTCGAGTACATGCTGACTTTACTGTACGCCGAAATGGCGACGCGCGGCACGCAGCAGGAAAAACACCCAGGGCCACATGGCCGCCCCGACCACCGGGGCCAACCACGCCTGCCACGGCGGCGCTGGCCGGCCGATCAGGCCGTTGACCCAGAACAGCACCAGTTGTATCGCGAACAGCAGCGGCAGCACGATCAGGGCCTGCTGCCAGACCGGCATCAGCCGGGTGCGCTGGGGCAGCTTGAGGATAATCCAGGTGATCAGGGCGAAAGCCAGGGCATGCTGGCCGAGCAGGCTGCCCACCAGCGCATCCTGGAACAACCCGCCCATCCAGGCGACCGTCACCCCCACCCGACTGGGCAGCGCCATCGCCCAGTACATGACCGCCAGCGCCACCCACTGGGGCCGGGCCGGCGCGGCCCAATCCGGCATGGGCACCAGCACCAGCATGCCGGCCGCCAGCAGGCTGAACAGGATCACCCAGCGACCACGCGGGACCACCTGACTCACGGTGCCTCCTCTTGTGGCGGTTCAACTGGTGCCTCCAGCGCCTCGGGGGCCTGCGCCGGCGCCCCGGCGGCCGGCGCCGCAGGGGGCGCGCTCAACTCCTCCGGCGACGGCAGGTCCGCCGCGCCGCGCAGGGCGGCGCCCTGCACCAGCACCATCTTTCGGCTCCGGTCCAGCGCCGCCAGCGGACGGGCGGTCACACGGGCGAAGGGCTCGCCCGGGTCCACCACCACCCGCTCCACCTCGGCCACCGGGTAGCCGCGCGGGAAGAGCCCGCCCAAACCGGAGGTCACCAACAGGTCGCCGGCGCGGATGTCGGCGTTGATCGGCACGCTGCCCAGTTCCAGCCGGTTGAGGTCACCGGTGCCCAGCGCGATGGTCCGCAACCCGTTGCGGTTCACCTCCACGGGGATGGCATGGCTGGGATCGGTGATCAGGCGGACCATGGCAGCGCGGGGCCCGACCCGGTCCACCTGCCCCATCACCCCTTGCGCATCCAGCACCGCCTGGCCGATGGTCACCTCCTGGTGGCTGCCCTTGTCCACCTGGATCAGATGGGAGTAGGGGTCGAGATCGACGCGGAGCAATTCGGCGATCAATACCGTCTCACCCAGCTGGCCGGAGGAGCCGAGCAGGTCGCGCAGGCGCTGGTTTTCCTCCTCCAGGGACCGGAGGCGCTGCAGGCGGGCCTGGTCCAGCAGGTGCTGGCGGCGCAGGTCGCGGTTCTCGTCGATGAGCTGCTGGCGGCCACTGAGCTGCTCGGCCAGCCGCTGACTCGCCTCATAGGGCAGGCTCACCGCCTGCTGCACCGGCCAGACCACAGCCGCCAGGCCCTGCCGGACGGGCTCGGCCAACTGCTGGCGGTGATCCAGGGTCATCAACAGCACCGAGACCAGTGCCAGTAGCACCAGTCGCACGGTGATGGAAGGTCCTTGCAGGAATAGCGGCTTGATGACCCTTACCGGATTTCAGGGCCGGTGCGCCTTCCCGGGCCACACCGGCGGTGTACTGCCATACGAACGGCGGCATCATGCTCCCTGGCGCGAGCCCGGCCGCCGCGTGAGGGGCTGTTACTCCCCGACGAACAGGTCGGTGCCCTTCTCGTCCATCATCTCCAGCGCCCGGCCACCCCCGCGTGCCACGCAGGTCAGCGGGTCGTCGGCCACCACCACCGGCAGGCCGGTCTCTTCCATCAGCAGCCGGTCGATGTTGCGCAGCAGGGCACCGCCCCCGGTGAGCACGATACCGCGCTCGGCCACGTCGGCCCCCAGCTCGGGCGGGGTCTGCTCCAGCGCGGTCTTGAGCGCGGAGACAATGCCGGAGAGCGGATCCTGCATGGACTCGAGGATCTCGTTGCTGTTCAGGGTGAAGCTGCGCGGCACGCCCTGGGCCAGATTGCGGCCGCGGACCTCCACCTCGTGCACCTCGGGATCGGGGAAGGCGGTACCGATCTCGTGCTTGATCCGCTCGGCGGTGGCCTCGCCGATGAGGATGCCGTAGTTGCGGCGCACGTAGTTGATGATGGACTCATCAAAGCGATCACCGCCGATGCGCACCGAGGCGGAGTAGACGATGCCGTTCAACGAAAGCACCGCCACCTCGGAGGTACCGCCGCCGATGTCCACCACCATGGAACCGCTGGCCTCGTCCACCGGCATGCTGGCGCCGATGGCCGCCGCCATGGGCTCCTCGATCAGGAACACCTCGCGGGCCCCGGCCCCCTCGGCCGACTCGCGGATGGCACGGCGCTCCACCTGGGTGGAGCCGCAGGGCACACAGACCAGCACCCGCGGGCTGGGCTTGAAGATGCGCGCTTCGTGTACCTTCTTTATGAAGTGCTGCAGCATCTTCTCCGTGACGGTGAAGTCGGCGATCACGCCGTCCTTCATCGGCCGGATGGCGCGGATGTTCCCGGGGGTGCGCCCGAGCATGGCCTTGGCCTCGGCCCCCACCGCGGCGATGCGCTTGGCGCCGCCGTCGCGGTCCTGACGGATGGCCACCACCGACGGCTCGGCCAGCACGATGCCCTTGCCGCGCAGGTAAATAAGTGTGTTGGCCGTCCCCAGGTCGATGGAGACGTCGTTGGAGAAGAGTCCTCGAATACCCTTGAACATTAGAGTTTAGAACCGGCTGGAAGGAAAGCCGCTAATCTACACATTGGGCGGCGCTTTGGGCAAGCGGGGTGTTGTGGTAAGTTTCCCGGCTTACTGTCTTGGAGGATGCGCAATGTCCCTGGAAGAGTCCGAAGTCAAGCACATTGCCCACCTGGCACGCGTGGCCATCGAGCCCGCCGACATCCCCGGCTATGCCCGCAACCTGTCCGACATTCTCGACTTCGTTGAGCAGATGAAGGACATCGACACCGAGGGCGTGACCCCCATGGCCCACCCGCTGGACGCCGTGCAGCGGATGCGCGAGGACCAGGTCACGGAGCCGGACGAGCGCGAGCGCTTCCAGGCCATCGCCCCGGCCACCGAGGCCGGCCTGTACCTGGTGCCGCGCGTCATCGAGTGATCACCGCGTCCACCCCGAGCCCCCACCAGGAACCCGACCCGACATGCATGAAAAGACCGTAGCCGAGATTGCCGCCGCGCTGCGCGCCGGCGAGTTCTCCAGCCGCGAGGTCACCGAGGCCTTCCTGGCGCGCATCGACGCGCTGAACCCGGTGACCAATGCCGTCATCACCCCCACCGCCGAGCAGGCCCTGGCCGCGGCCGACGCCGCCGACCAGCGCATTGCCGCCGGTGAGGCCGGGCCGCTCACCGGCGTGCCGCTGGTCCACAAGGACATCTTCTGCACCCAGGGGGTGCGGACCAGCTGCGGCTCGCGGATGCTCGACAACTTCGAGTCCCCCTACGATGCCACCGTGGTGCGCAAGCTGGCAGACGCCGGCATGGTCATGCTGGGCAAGGCCAACATGGACGAGTTCGCCATGGGCTCCTCCAACGAAACCAGCTTCTACGGCCCGGTGAAGAACCCCTGGGACCTGGACGCGGTACCCGGCGGCTCCTCCGGCGGTTCCGCCGCGGCAGTGGCCGGGCGCCTGGCCCCCGCGGCCACCGGCACCGACACCGGCGGCTCCATCCGCCAGCCGGCGGCGCTCTGCGGCCTGTCCGGGCTCAAGCCCACCTACGGGCGGGTCTCCCGCTACGGCATGATCGCCTTCGCCTCCAGCCTCGACCAGGGCGGCCCCATGGCCCGCACCTGCGAGGACCTGGCCCTGCTGCTGGGCGGCATGGCCGGCTTCGACGAGCGAGACTCCACCAGCGTCGACCACGTGGTGCCCGACTACACCGAGACCCTGAGCCGCTCGGTCAAGGGCCTGAAGATCGGCGTACCGAAGGAGTTCTTCGGTGAGGGGCTGGACCCGGAGGTGCGCCGGGTAGTCGAGGGGGCCATCGAGGTCTACCGCGAGGAGGGCGCCGAGATCCGCGAGATCTCCCTGCCCAACACCCGCCACTCGGTGCCCGTCTACTACGTGATCGCCCCGGCGGAGGCCTCCTCCAACCTGTCCCGGTTCGACGGCGTGCGCTACGGTTACCGCTGCGACAACCCCGCTGACCTGGAAGACCTCTACAAGCGCTCCCGCGGCGAGGGCTTCGGCGACGAGGTGAAACGGCGCATCCTGGTGGGCACCTACGCGCTGTCCGCGGGCTACTACGACGCCTACTACCTGAAGGCCCAGCAGGTCCGCCGGCTGATCCGCGACGACTTCACCCGCGCACTGGAAGAGGTGGACGTGATCATGGGCCCCACCTCGCCCACGGTGGCCTTCAACATCGGCGAGCGCACCGACGACCCGGTGCAGATGTACCTCTCCGACGTCTACACCCTGGCGGTGAACCTGGCCGGCGTGCCCGGCCTGTCCGTCCCGGCCGGCTTCGTGCAGGGCCGCCCGGTGGGGCTGCAGGTCATCGGCAACTATTTCGACGAGGCCCGGCTGCTCAACGTCGGTCACAAGTTCCAGCAGGTGACCGACTGGCACCGGCACGTGCCCGAGGGCTTCGAGTAAGGCCGTCACACCCGGACCGACCCCGGCACCACGAGACCGCCAGACCACCAGGGCTTCGACCAGGAACACGATTATGGAATGGGAAACGGTAATCGGGCTTGAGATTCACGCTCAGCTCGCCACCAAGAGCAAGATCTTCTCCGGCGCGGCCACCGCCTACGGCGCCGAGCCCAACCGCCAGGCCTGCGCGGTGGATCTGGGCATGCCCGGCGTGCTGCCGGTGCTGAACAAGGGCGCGGTGCGCATGGCCGCCAAGTTCGGCCTGGCCGTGGGCGCAAAGATCGCGCCGCGCTCGGTATTCGCCCGCAAGAACTACTTCTACCCCGACCTGCCCAAGGGCTACCAGATCAGCCAGTACGAGCTGCCCATTGTCGAGGGCGGTGAGCTGTGGATCGAGCCGGAGGATGGCGAGCGCAAGCGCATCGGCATCACCCGCGCCCACCTGGAGGAGGACGCGGGCAAGTCCCTGCACGAGGACTTCCAGGGCATGACCGGGGTGGACCTGAACCGCGCCGGCACGCCGCTGCTGGAGATCGTTTCCAAGCCCGATCTGCGCAGCGCCGCCGAGGCCTCCGCCTACATGAAAAAGCTGCACGCCCTGGTGCGCTACCTGGAGATCTGCGACGGCAACATGCAGGAGGGCTCCTTCCGCTGCGACGCCAACGTCTCCGTCCGGCCCAAGGGGCAAAAGGAGTTCGGCACCCGTGCCGAGCTGAAAAACCTCAACTCCTTCCGCTTCGTGGAGCGCGCCATCAACTACGAGGTGGAGCGCCAGATCGCGCTGATCGAGTCCGGCGGCGAGGTGGTGCAGGAGACCCGCCTCTACGACGCGGACAAGGGCGAGACCCGCTCCATGCGCACCAAGGAGGAGGCCAACGACTACCGCTACTTCCCCGACCCGGACCTGCTGCCGGTGGAGCTGGATCAGGCCTTCGTCGACGCCGTGCGCGAGACTCTGCCCGAGCTGCCCGACGAGAAGCGCAGCCGCTTCGTCGAGGAGTACGGGCTGTCCGACTACGATGCCGGCGTCCTCACCGCCACCCGGGAGCTGGCGGAGTTCTTCGAGTCGGTGGTCACCGAGTCGGGCGGCTTCGCCAAGCGCAGCGCCAACTGGGTGCAGGGTGACTTCCTCGGCGCGCTAAACAAGGCGGGCCTGGAGCTGGCGGACAGCCCCGTGACCCCCGAGATGCTCGGCCAACTGGTGGCCCGCATCGAGGACGACACCATCTCCGGACGCGTGGCCAAGGAGGGGTTCGAGGCCATGTGGAACGGCGAGGGCGAGCCGGACCAGATCATCGAGGCGAAGGGGCTGAAGCAGGTCACCGACACCGGCGCCATCGAGGCCATGATCGACGAGGTGATCGCTGCCAACCCGAAGCAGGTGGAGCAGTACCAGGGCGGCAAGGACAAACTGCTCGGCTTCTTCGTCGGCCAGGTCATGAAGGCCTCCCGGGGCAAAGCCAACCCGGGGCAGGTCAACGAACTGCTGAAGAAGAAGCTGGACGGCTAAAGCAACCGGCCCCACCACCGTCACTGCGATGTCGGACCGGCCCCACCACCGTCACTGCGAGGCGGCGAAGCCGACGTGGCAGTCCAGCCCGGCGGGCGGATCGCCACGGGCCTTCGGCCCTCGCGACGACAGGCACGGTCCCTCGGGCACGGGGCTTTGCGCCTCATCATGGCAATTCAACAGTGATTCCCAGGCCAGGTACACTCAGCAACTAATGACCGATCACCTGCACCGCTTCATCTTTGAGCACGCCAGCATCCGCGGCGAACTGGTCCAGCTGAGCGACAGTTACCAGGAAGTACTACGCCGCCGCGAGATGCCCGAGGGCCTGGCCCGGCTCACCGGCGAGGCCATGGCCGCCGGTGCGCTGCTGGTGGCCACCCTCAAGTTCAAGGGCCAGCTCAGCCTGCAATTCCAGGGCGATGGCCCGGTCGGACTGCTGCTCATCCAGGTGGGCAGTGACGGCGGCCTGCGCGCCACCGCCCGCTGGAACGAAGACACCCCCCTGCCCGAACCCGGCGCCGCCCTGGCGCAGTTCTTCGGCAAGGGTCACTTGGCCATTACCATCGAACCCAAGGACGAGGGTGAGCGCTACCAGGGCCTTGTGGGCCTGGGGGCCGGTAATCTGGCCGAGGCGGTAGAGGGCTACTTCCGCGACTCCGAGCAGCTGGGCACCCGCGTGTGGCTCACCAGCGACGACCACACCGCCGCCGGCATGCTCCTGCAGCGCCTCCCCGGCGAGGAGGGCGACCCGGACGCCTGGAACCGGGCTGGCCTGCTCACCGACACCCTCACCAAGGAAGAACTGCGCGGCCTGGACACGGGCGAGATCCTGCGCCGGCTGTTCCACGAGGAGGACCTGCGGCTGTTCGATCCCACCCCCTTCCGCTTCCACTGCAACTGCTCCCGGGAACGGATCAGCAACATCCTGCTGTCCATGGGCGAGGGAGAAATTCGCTCGCTGCTGGAGGAGCAGGGTGTGATCGAGACCCACTGCCAGTTCTGCAATGCAGGCTACCGGTTCGACGCCGTGGACATCGAACACCTGTTCAGCGATAAGCCCCACCACGGCCCACAGACGCCCCCGACCCAGCACTGACGCACCCACGAAGGCAGGACGGGGGGCTGCCACGGCGGCTTCGCCCACTCGCGGCGCCGGTCGCCGTGAACTAGCATCCACCTATGAACTGCAAACGTCAGCCGCCCCCGGGCGCGCAGCACCTTGCCACCGATACCGCGGGTGATCTGCGCCTGTACCAGCAGGTGTTCGCCCAGAACCCGGACGGCATGCTGATCATCGAGGGCCACCGGTTCGTGGTGTGCAACCAGGCGGCGGCCGATCTGCTCGGCTACGACAGTGCTGAGGCACTCCTGGGGCGTACCCCCGAGGCGCTCTCTCCCATCTGCCAGCCCGATGGGCACAGCTCCGCGAAACGGGCCCGCGAGGTGGTGGCGCGGGCCCGGGAGCACGGCTCACAGCGCTTCGAGTGGCAACACCTCAAGGCCGACGGCGACCCGGTCTGGGTTGAGGTGCGGCTCACCACGCTGGACCGGGACGGCCCGCCGGCGATCCTGGTGGTCTGGCGGGACATCTCCCGGCGCAAGGCCCTGGAGGCGGAGGCGCGCGCCGCCCACGCCTCGCTGGAAGCGATCGTTGACCACACCCCGGTGGGGCTGCTGTTCCTGGACGGGGAGCGCCGCATCCTGCACTGCAACCCCGCCTTCTTGCGCATGACCGGTTACCGGGAGGAGGAGGTGCTGGGCCGGACCACCGCCTTCCTGTACACCAGCCACGCCGTCTACGAGGCCACAGGCGAGGCGGTCTACCCGGTGCTCCGCGAGGGCCACACATCCGAGATCGAACGGGAATTCGTGCGGGCGAACGGTGAGGTGATCACCGTCTCGCTGCTGGGCCGCCCGCTGGACCCCAGCGCCCTGTCCCAGGGCTTCGTCTGGGTGGTGCAGGACATCAGCGAGCGCAAGGCGCTGCAGGCGGCGCTGGAGCGCGAGGCCACCTTCGACCAGCTCACCGGTGCGCTGAATCGCCGCCGCACCGAGCAGGCCCTCAGCCGCGAGATGGAGCGCAGTAACCGCCACGGCACCGCGCTGTCCGTGGCCCTGCTGGACATCGACCATTTTAAGGCGGTCAACGACCGGTTCGGTCACGCCGTGGGCGATGAGGTGCTCAGCGACCTGGTTCAACGCTGCAGCGCCTCCCTGCGCGCCACCGACCTCATCGGGCGCTGGGGCGGCGAGGAGTTTCTCCTGGTTCTACCCGACACGGGGCAGGAGAGCGCCGTGCAGCTGGCCGAGCGGCTGCGCCAGCGCATCAGTGAGAGCCGCACCAGCACCGGGCAGCGCGTGACGGCCAGCTTCGGGGTCGCCGTATACCAGCCTGGGGAATCACTGGCGCCGTTGCTCAAACGGGCGGACGATGCCCTCTATCGGGCCAAGGACCGGGGCCGCAACCGCGTGGAGCACCAGCCCACCGGGGGCTAACGAACGAGGCGCCGGGGCAGGCCCTCCTCCTCCCAGGCCAGGGCGTGGCCAACTATCGTATCGAGGTCCGCGTACCGTGGCCGCCAGTCCAGCGCCGCCAGCATCCGGCTGTTATCGGCGACCACCTCGCCGGGGTCTCCCGCCCGGCGCGCCCCGTAACGCACCTGGAAGTCCCGCCCCGAGCACCGCTTGACCGCCTCGATCACCTCCAAAACGCTGTAACCGCGGCCATAACCGCAGTTGAGCACCCGGGACTCACCCCCCTCTTCCAGGTACGCCAGCGCCTGCACGTGCGCCCGCGCCAGATCGTCCACGTGGATGAAATCGCGCACGCAGGTGCCGTCCGGCGTGGGATAGTCGGTGCCGAAGACGGTGATGCCGTCCCGCTGGCCCACCGCCGCCTCGCACGCCACCTTGATGAGATGGGTGGCGTTGGCGGTGGCCTGACCCAGCTCACCGGAGGGGTCGGCCCCGGCCACGTTGAAGTAGCGCAGGCTCACGTATCGCAGATCGCTGGCCGCCCCCAGATCCATGAGCATGCGCTCGGACATCATCTTGGAGGCCCCGTAGGGGTTGATCGGGGCCAACGGGGCCTCCTCGGAGACCGGCATCTGCTCCGGCATGCCGTAGACCGCGGCGGTCGAGGAGAACACGAAGTGCTCCACCCCCGCCTCGGCGCACGCCTGCAGCAGGCGCCAGGTGTTGAGGGTGTTGTTGGCGTAGTAGCGCAGCGGGTCGGCCACCGAGTCGGGCACCACCGTGTGCGCCGCGAAATGGAGCACCGCATCGAACCGGTTCCGGTTGAGGGTCTCCGCCAACAGGGCGTGATCGGCCAGATCGCCCCGCACCAGGGGCGCGTCGCCCACCGCCCATGCGAAACCGGTACTGAGGTTGTCATACACCACCACCTGGTGGCCGGCAGCCGTCAGGTGGCGCACGGTATGACTGCCGATATAACCGGCCCCTCCGGTGACCATTACTCTCATTGCCACTCCTGGCTTGCGCCTCAATCTCTCCGCAACCAGCGGTACCAGAACAACCCCAGGTACTCGTGCGCCGCAAGCCAGCTCCTGTACACCGCACTGGCCTGTGGCCGCAGCATGCCCCAGGACCAGCTCCTGTCCCGCGGAACAAAGGCTCCGGTGGGGGCCGGCAACACGGTCACGCCGGCCTGCTCGAAGGACCAGGTGGCCCGGGGCATGTGATGGGCATGGGTAACCAGGGCCACGCGCTCCAGCTCCATTCGGCGCAAGAGCTCCGCGGTGCGCTGTGCATTCCCCCACGTATCGCGGGACTCGCTCTCTGTCAGTATGGGGCGAACCCCGAGATCCGCCAGCACCTCGGCCATCCAGCGCGCCTCGGGTTCGCGCCCCGGCGCCGCCCCGCCACTGGCGATCACCGGCAACCCGGTCTGCCCATGCAGGTAGCCGGCGTAACGCAGACGGACCAACGCCAGATCACTCACCGTCTCGCCACCGAACTCATCGGCGCCGCTGCGGTACCCCGCACCCAGCACCACGATGGCCTGCGCGTCGCGCAACTCTGATGGCTGCACCGGTGGGTAGTCGGCCTGCAGGCCGTGCATCAGCGCATAGCTCACCGGCGGCAGCGCCAGGGCATACGACAGCAACAGGCCCAGCGCCAACAGCAAACGGCCCGCACGCCAGCGCAGCGTCAACAGGCCCAGCAGTGCCAGCATCAGCGGGCCGCTGGGTGGTAACAGCCAGCTCGCGATATCCCGCAATATCATTCTGCCGCGGGGGCAGCGATGAGCTGAGGGGCGTTATTGGGCATGTTCGCGCGGCAACTGCGTCACCCGGGGCTCCCATGGCAGTTGCGACTCGAAGGCAAGCCCCGCGCGGTCCAGCCGGGTCCGCACCACCGCGGCCAGCTTCATGCCATAACCCGGGATCCGCACCGACACCCGGTCCCCCGGCTTTAGCCCGGCTTTGGGCTCCAGCCCGGCTCCACCCCGCGAGAGGTCGAGCATCGCGCACTCGGTGTGCTGCCCCCGGGCCCAGACGCTGACCTTATAACCCTGCCTGACCCTGCGGTTACGTCTGCGGTCGACCCAGTAGGCCGGGGTGTCGTTCTGATGCGCTGACTTGACGTCTGCGAAATCGCCAAGCGGCTGGTCCGCCAGCCATTTCTCCGCCGCCTGGCGGTGCCGGGCATCGCCGGAGTTGGCGTATATATGCGCCTGGGCCGCGCCGTTGACCGCCGGCTGCCCCAGGCCACGAATCAGTGCCGCCACCAGTTCCGGTGAAACCTCGCGAAACGTGCCCTCGTTGCCGACCTCCTTGTAGAGTCGCGCGTGAATCTCATCGAGCAGCTGCAGGCGGTCCGGCCAGTTCAACCCTTTGAGGGCGCCCAACCACTCCGCACGGTATTCATTGACCAGCTTGTTGATATCCATACTCCAGGGCTCCCGGTTCGCCCGCCAAACACGGCCCGGAAACACCGGGCACGACAGCCAAATGACGCTTCATTAACGGTTTGGTCTCAGAATGAAGGTGTAGCACAACGCTGGAGCGGTGCAGGCGCGTGATGCATTCGACAGACACAAAATTTTCGCGGGTTCCGGTGGAAGCTGGGCCAGCCTGTGCTTCACTTTGGATACCGGGAGCACAAATTCCGGTGAATACATTCCGTGCTTCAGAGAACGTTTAAAGACCTAAGGAGAAAGGGCATGTCTGAAATGGGGCGTTCCGGCTACTGGCGTGGCCTCTGGGTGCTGATGTTGAGCGGCCTGCTGGCAGCCTGCGCCGGCACCCACCCGGACGCGCCCGAGCGCGCCGAGGAACGGTTGATCGACGAGTACATCATCGGACCCGGCGACACCCTGTCGGTGAACGTCTGGCGCAACCCGGAGTTGTCCATTTCCGTGCCTGTCCGCCCGGACGGCAAAATCACCACCCCTCTGGTGGAGGACGTGCAGGCCAGCGGCATCACCCCCACCAGCCTGGCACGAACCATGGAAGAGCACCTTGGGGAGTACATCAGGGACCCGGTGGTCACCGTGGTGGTGACCAGCTTCGCCGGCCCCTATGACCGGCAGGTACGGGTCATCGGCCAGGCCGCGGAGCCCCAGGCCCTGCAGTACCGGGAGAACATGTCCGTGCTGGACGTCATGATCGCCGTGGGCGGCATCACGGACTTCGCGGCCGGCAACCGGGCGGTGATTATCCGGGATGAGGACGGGGAGCGTAAGCAGTATCGCGTGCGCCTGGACGACCTGATCAACGGTGGCGATATCTCGGCCAACGTGGACATTCTGCCGGGCGACACCCTGATCATCCCGGAACGCTTCTTCTGATTGAGCCCAATCGTTAACGCCACTGCGAGGACCAGCAACTGTGCGCATCTTTGGCCACCATGTGCCCCGTAAGGTGCTGCTGCTCGCCGGCCTGGAGGGCGTAATCATCTACGCCTGCCTGGCCCTCGCCCTCATCATCCAGGCGGGTGGTGAAATGGGCGGGGGCGGAGTTGCTGGCAACCGCCCTCGTGGCGCTGCTGGGCCTGAGCCTGCTGGGCCTCTACGAACCGGATCAACTGGTCGCGGTGCAGAGCTGGCACCTGGTCGTGCTGCGCATTGTGCTCGGGCTTTTCCTGGCGCTCTGCCTGGTATTGCTCTATAGCCTGGTCGCGCCGGCAACGTCGCTACACAACGGCGTGCTTTCCGGGGGGCTCGCGCTGGCCTCTCTGAGCCTGGTAGCCGAGCGCACCTTCTACCGCAGCATGGCCGCCAATGAGGCATTCAAGCATCGCCTGCTGGTTATCGGCACGGGCTCCCGAGCGGCGGCCGTGGAGCACGTCCACCCGGACAAGCGCCCGGAGGAGCTTCCCTACAAGGTAATCGCCTACGTGGCACCGCCCCGGGAACAGCACACCGACGTGCCCACCAATCGGGTGCTGCAGTTGCAGGAACACGAGACACTGCTGGACCTGGTCCGGCGCCACAACGCCAATGAACTGGTGGTGGCAGTGCGTGACCGGCGGGGCAAGCTGCCTATCCGGGACCTGCTCGATTGCAAACTGCACGGCGTGCCCATCACTGATGTCTCCACGTTCTTCGAGCGGGAGCGCCAGCAGCTGCGCCTGGACTCGCTCAACACCAGTTGGCTGGTCTTCGGCAGCGGCTTTCGCCAGGACCGCTTCCGCAACGTGGTCAAGCGCTGCTTCGACCTGGCGGCCAGTTCCGTACTGTTGCTCCTCACCCTGCCGGTCATGCTGGTGACAGCCCTGGCCATCCGGCTGGACAGCCCCGGCCCTGTCTTTTACCGACAGGTCCGCATGGGGCGAGGCAACGAGCCGTTCGAGATCTATAAATTCCGCAGCATGCGCCAGGACGCGGAACAGGATGGCGTGGCGCGCTGGGCGCAGGGCGACGACGACCGCATCACCCGTGTCGGTCGGATCATCCGCAAGCTGCGAATCGACGAATTGCCGCAGGTCATCAATGTCTTCAAGGGCGAGATGTCCTTCGTGGGGCCACGCCCGGAACGGCCCTTCTTCGTGGACCAGCTGAGCGAGCAGATCCCCTATTTCACCGCCCGGCACAGCATCCGTCCCGGCATTACCGGCTGGGCGCAGGTGCGTTACGCCTACGGCGCCTCGGTGCAAGATGCAAAAGAGAAGCTGCAGTACGACCTGTACTACGTGAAGAACCATACCCTGTTCCTGGACATCGTCATCCTGCTGGAAACGGTAAAGGTCGTCCTGTTCGGGCGGGGTGCCCGGTAGGGCAACAACTGCCTTGTCCACCATGACTGCGCTCAGTTACCTGACCGCCGCGCTCGCCTTCCTGATCCTGGCCGGACTGACGCTGCTGCGCTGGCGCGACCGCCCCACGGGCTTCTGGATTGTCGCTGCCGCGCTGGCATCGACGCTTTGGGCCGGGGTGCTGGCCTTTCAGGCCCAGGCGCACGGCGACCACGCGGTGCTGGGCGGCGGCGTGCTGGAACTGCTGCGCAACGCCGCCTGGTTCCTGGTCCTGCTGGTGTTGCTGGCGACCAGTGCCGGGCTGCAGCGGCCACTGCCCGACTCCATCCGCCGCTGGGCCGCGGCCATCGCCCTGTTCCTGTTGGTGGTCTTCGCGCCCCTGGCCTGGCCGGGCCTGGCCGCCTGGCAGAGTGTCGCCATGCTGGCAATGGCCATCTTCGGCCTGGTGCTGGTGGAGCAGGTCTTCCGCAACACCCCACCCCAGCGCCGCTGGGAGATCAAACCCCTGTGTCTGGGCCTGGGCGGGCTCTTTGTTTTCGACCTCTTCCTGTTCGGCGACCTGGTCCTGTTCCGCACGCTGGAGAGCCCGTCGTGGCAGGCCCGTGGCCTAGTGAATGCCCTCGTTGTTCCGCTGCTGGCCCTGTCGCTCGCCCGGGGCCTGCCGCACCACGAGGGCCCGACCGTATCCCGCCACCTGCTGTTTCACACCGCTGCCCTGGTCGGGGCCGGGGTCTACCTGCTGGCGGTGGCCAGCGCCGGCTACCTGCTGAGCCACTTCGGTGGCGATCTGGGCGCAGTGCTGCAGGTGACCCTGCTGTTCGGCGCCGCCCTGCTGCTCGCCCTGGTACTGTTCTCCGGGAGCTTCCGGGCCCGCCTGCGGGTGCTGCTGAGCAAGCACTTCTTCAGCTACAAGTACGACTACCGGCAGGAGTGGCTGCGCTTTACCGGCACCCTGTCCACAGAGGACGAGGACATGCCGTTCAGGCAGAGGGCCATTCAGGCGATCGGCGAGATGGTGGACAGCCCGGGTGGGCTGCTCTGGGCGCGCAGCGACGACGGCACCTACCGCCTGGAGGGCGTGCTTAACCTGGGCGCCCCCGAGTACCCGCCCGAAGAGCCGGACGGGGCATTGGTCACCTTTCTGGCCCGCAGCGGCTGGGTGATCGACGTGGACGAATACCGGAACCACGCCGACCGGTACCGGGACACGGTCCTCCCCGACTGGCTGGTAGACACCCCACGCCACTGGCTGGTGATCCCCCTGCTCAAGGGTGACGATCTGGAGGGGTTCGTGGTGCTGGGCCGCCCCCGGGCGAGCCGGCGAATCGACTGGGAGGACCGCGACCTGTTGAAGACTGCCGGCCGCCAACTGGCCGTCTACGTGGCCCTGGTGCAGACCAACGAGGCGCTGCTGGAGGCCCGCCAGTTCGAAACATTTCACCGGCTGGCCGCCTTTCTGGTCCATGACCTGAAGAACGTCTCGGCCCAGCTGTCACTGGTCTGCTCCAACGCGGAGCGCCACAAGGACAACCCCGAGTTCGTGGCGGACGCCTTTCGCACCATCGGCAACGCGCGGGACCGGCTGGACCGCACCCAGGCCCAGTTGCGCAAGGCCCAGCCGCGCCCCGAGGCGCCGCTACAGCCGGTGGCCCTGCGCCCGCTGCTTACCGAGGTGATAGCCCGCAGCGCCGACCGCCAGCCCGAGCCTAAGCTGGGGCGGATCGAGAACGAGGCGCAGGTACTCGGTGACCGGGAGGGGCTGATCAACGTGCTCCTCCACCTGGTCCGCAACGCCCAAGAGGCCACGGACGCAGACGGCTGGGTCCGGATCGACCTGTACAAGGACGGCCCATGGGCCATTATTACAGTGGCGGACAATGGTTGCGGCATCAGCGAGGCCTTCATGCAGCACCAGCTCTTCCGCCCATTCCAGACCACCAAGGGCAATGCCGGCATGGGCATCGGCGTGTACGAGGCCCGCGAGCAGGTCGTGGGCATGGGCGGCCGGGTGGATGTCGAGAGCGAAGCCGGCCGCGGCACTGTTTTCAAGATCAAACTGCCGCTGCGCGCGACCGGCGCGGCCGCGGTGCAGGCCTCTTGAGGCCTGGACATTACAGGGAGGATTCAGTGGGAGAGGCGCTCAAACTACTCATCGTCGAGGACGACCAGGGTCTGCAAAGCCAACTGCGGTGGTGTTTCGAAGGGTACGAGGTACTTGAGGCCAAGGACCGAAGCAGCGCCATGGCGCAGGTCCGGCGGCACCTGCCGCAGCTGGTCACGCTGGACCTGGGGCTCCCGCCCGACCCGGCCAATGCCTCCGAGGGCCTGGCCGTACTGGAGGAGATCCTGGCCGTGTCGCCAGAGACCAAGGTGGGTCGTAGTGACCGGCAACGACGAGCGCCGACACGCCCTGCAGGCCGTCTCCCTGGGGGCCTACGACTTTTACATCAAGCCGGTGGACGCGGACGTGCTACGCCTGATCGTCGATCGCGCCGCGCGGCTCTACGAGCTGGAACAGGAGAATCGCCAGCTGGCGCAAGGCAATGACTCGCCGCTCAACGGCGTCATCACCATGGACCCCGGCATGCTGAAGGTCTGCCGCATGGTGGAGCGGGTGGCCCCCGCCGACGCCACCGTGCTGCTACTGGGCGACAGCGGCACCGGCAAAGAGGTGCTGGCCCGCGCCGTGCACGACCTGAGCCCCCGGGCCAAAGAACGCTTCGTGGCCATCAACTGCGCCGCCATCCCGGAAAACCTGCTGGAGAGCGAGCTGTTCGGCTACGAGAAGGGCGCCTTCACCGGTGCCACGCGCCAGACCATCGGCAAGATCGAGCACGCGCACAAGGGTACGCTGTTCCTCGACGAGATCGGGGACTTACCCTTGAGCCTGCAGGCCAAACTGCTGCGCTTCCTGCAAGAACGCACCGTGGAACGCCTGGGCGGACGCAACGTGATCCCCGTGGACATCCGCGTTATCGGTGCCACCAACCAGGATCTTGGGCAACTCATCCGCACCGGTGACTTCCGGGAGGATCTTTACTACCGCATCAGCGAGATCAGCATCGACATCCCGCCCCTGCGCGACCGGGCCGGTGATCCCAGCTTGTTGGCACACGCGTTCCTGGACCGTTTCGCCCAGGAGCAGCGCAAGCCCCGGCGGGGCTTCTCATCGGATGCCCTGTCCGCAATCGAACACTACGACTGGCCAGGCAACGTCCGCGAGATGGAAAACGTCATCCGCCGGGCCGTGATCATGGCCGACGGCCAGCGCATCACCGCGGATGACCTGGGGCTTGAGCCCCGGGAGGACCCGGAGCAGCTAATCCGCCTGCGCGAGGCGCGGGATGCGGCGGAACAGGAAACCATCATCAAGGCGATGGGCCGGACCAACGGCAACATCGCCCAGGCCGCTGACATGCTTGGGGTTACCCGCCCCACCCTGTACAGCCTTCTCGACAAGTACGGACTGAGGTAAGCGGCATGACCGCACCGATCATCAAGCACACCCAGAGAAACCCCTTCCGGCGCGGCGCCCTGGTCGCTGCCCTTGCCTCGGCTGCACTCGCCCTGGGCGCCTGTGACGGCGTCGGGGGCAGTTCTGAAGCAGACCACCTGGAGCGGGCCGCCAAGCACATGGACGAAGGCAGGTATGACTCGGCGGTCATCGAATACCGTAACGCCCTGCAGCAGAACGCCGATGCCGAAACCCGTGCCCTGCTTGGCCTGGCCCACAAGCGGCAGTGCCGCCTGGACGACGGCATCAATCACCTGCAGCGGGGTCTGGAGGCGGGCGCCGATACCAAGCGATACACGCCGCACTTGGCGCGCGCCCTGTTCCGGGTAGACCGCTGGGGCGATATCGCCGATTTGTCACTGCCGGAGGGGCTGGATGACTCCGAGCGGGCACAGTTACTCGCTTACCAGGCACTGGGGCATTTCCAACGCGGCGACAGCGAGGCGGGCCCCGAGGCGCTGGACAGCGCCCGGGCACTGGACCCCGACCTGGCCGAAGTGCACCTGGCAGAGGCTTTCCAGGCGCTGTCCGCGGGTGAAACCGATGCCGCCTGGCAGGCCGTTGAAGCCGCGCTCTCGGCCGATGACTCCCTGGCTGCCGCATGGGGCACCAAGGGGGATCTCTCGCAATGGCGTGGGGACACCGACGGTGCCCTGGCGGCGTACGGCAAGGCGGTGGAGTTGCGCCCGCAGGTCATATCCAACCGCTTCAAGCGCGCGCTGGTGCTCGTGGAGCAGGGTGAACTAGACAAGGCCCGGGAGGACGCCGACTTTCTGCGGGAAGGTGCGCCCGGCCACCCTGCGGGGCATTACCTGACTGGGCTGATCCACTACGAACGCGGGGACCGCTCTGCCTCCCGCCCCCATTTCCAGGAAGCCCTCTCGGCCCACCGCAATTACCGGCCCGCCATGCAGCACCTGGCCTCGGTGCAGCTGAGCGCCGGCAACCTCTCCCAGGCCGAGCACCTGCTGGAGCGCTACCACGCTACCGGCAACGGAACGGCCATGAGCTACCGGCTCAAGGCGCGCCTGCGGGTGGAACAGGGTCGGCCGGAGGCGGCCCGCGAGGTGCTGGCCGAGGCCCTGGAACGGCAGCCCGAACTGATCACCGGCCTGGGGGAACAACTCGCCGTGCTGCACATGGAGGCCGGAGACGCCGAGCAGAGCATCCGCACCCTACGCCAGGCGCTGGTGGCACAACCGGACTCCGTGGAGCTTCAGGAAATGCTGGGTGTTGCGCTGCTGCAGAGCGGGGATGCCGATCAGGGCCTTGCCATGCTCCAGCAGGTCGCGGACACCACCCCGGAGATCGTCCGGGCCGATATCGTCGTGGCGGTGGGTCACCTGAACGCCGGGCGCTACGAAGAGGCACTGGCCGCCGGGGAGCGCATCCGCGAGAAACAACCGGACAGCCCCAACGGCTACAACTTCATGGCCGCCGCACTGCTCGGCATGAACGAGATCGACGAGGCCCGCCTGGTCTACCAGGAGGGGATGGCCAAACTGCCCGGCGACCCGTCGCTGGGTATGAACCTGGCGATGATGGAGCTCGTCCAGGAAAACCGTGAAGCAGGCATCGCCGCGCTGGAGGCGATCCAGGAGCACAACCCGGGGCATGCCCCTTCAGCCATAAGACTGGCGGAGCTCGCGCACCAGGCCGGGGACACAGGGGCCAGCACGCGCTGGCTGGAAAAGACCATTGAACACCATCCGCAGGAGGCCCAGCCCTATCTGTTGCTGGCCCGCCTGCAGCTAGACGGGGGTACACCGGGGGAAGCCGCAACGACGCTGGAACGGGGCCTGGAACATCATCCGGAACACCCCCTCATGCTCTTCGCGCTGGGCGACATCCGCGAGCAGCAGGGCGACCACGAGTCGGCGGCAAGCCTGTTCCATGACTTGACGGCGGTGGACGAGGACAATGCCGAAGCCTACTACCGTCAGGCCCGAAATCTCACCGCCCTGGGGGATAATGACGGCGCGCGTACCGCACTGGAGCGGGCTGTGGAGCTCGAGCCGGATGACCTGAGCGCCCGGATTGCCTTGGTCCGACTGCTGGCAGCGGACGGCGAGATCGAGGCGGCACGAGCGGCTTTCGAACCACTGGAGACCGGGGATCACCAGGATCGCCCCGTGGTCAAGGCACAGCTAGGCTGGTTCCACAACGAGGCCGGACGGTACGAGGAAGCTGCCGCGGCATATGGCGAGGCGCTGGCGGGCGAAACCCGGCGGAGCTGGACGCTTGCCCGTTACCGGGCCCAGTTACAGGCTGATCAGCCCGATGCCGCCAAGCAGACCCTGCAGGATTGGCTGGAGCGCCACCCCGGTGACGGGGTCGCCCGTCACCTGCTGGCGGCCCGCCTGATGGAAGGCAACCAGACGGACGAGGCCGAGACGCTGTACCGTGAGCAGATTGAGCAGTACCCGGAGGACTACCTGGCCCTGAACAACCTCGCCTGGCTGCTTCGGGAATCCCGGCCGGAGGAGGCGCTGGGCCTTGCCGAGCAGGCGACGGAACTGGCGCCCGAAGCGCCGGAGATCCTGGATACGCTCGGTGTCGTGTTGCTTTACAACTCGCGTCCCGACGAGGCGCGGGAGGTTCTCGAAAAGGCGCACGAAATGGCACCGGGCCAGCCGGGTATCCAGTTCAACCTGGCGCGCAGCCTGGAGGCGGCCGGGGATACCGAGCGGGCGAGGGCGGTCCTGGACCGGCTTCTGGCCGATGAGAGTGACTTCCCCGACCGACAACGGGCCGAGGAGCTGCTGCAGACGCTGGATGGCTGACGCTCACGCCCCGGGCCGGCGATGCCTGGAATACACCCCTGTCGCCGGTCCGGGTGCGCCCCTTCACCAAACTGTCCAGCCGCTTTACACCCCCGCCTGATCCCGGGCGTACAATGACTGAAACGCCACCCCGAAGAAACTTTTAATTCTTTTATAACAACCAGTTACGTTTACACAAAAAACTTGGCATCTGAATTGCTTCTCCTGAGACAGGGTCGGGTGCACCGATCCGGAAAGACCACCACCCGATCACTCGATCAAGCACAAGGTCACAGGAGACGACATCATGAAAAGGTATACCCGCCTCATGGCAGCAGCCGGGCTTACCGCGGGACTGGGTTTGGCAGGGAATCCCGCCGTGGCCAGCCTCTACGAAGACGTGAACATTGAGCACACGCGAGACGGAAACGCCTTCACGACAGAGATCTTCAACCAACTGGAATTCCGTTTTCTGGCGGAGACCACTCAATTCGGGGATGGACCGGCTCCCGTGGAGGGAGATACCTTCTCGGATTCCGGCGCAGGCCAGGTACGAGACATCTTTGAACCCGGCGGATCAGCTCCCGTATTTGACGCCAACGTCCGGGACAGACTGGGTTTCGTCTGGAATGACCTGACCGGCTCGCTCGGCAGTTTTACCTCGGGCGCCCCCGGGACGCTCACCACAACGTCGCAGTACGACCCAGGCGCCATCTTCAGTTGGTATTACGGCGATGACGCAATCGACTGGAGCAACACCAACATGCAAGCCAACCAGGCTTCAGTCACGGATGGCGACAGGGGAAACTTGCTGCAGGTGCTTGAGTTGACTCTGACCGGCGGCTCCGCTGACCTGACCTTTGAAGATGATGATGGCGTCGCGGGCGATTTCATTCGGGGCTCGTATCGTTTCGATTTCGAGGTGACGGGAGCCCTGGAAGGGTTCTGGAAAATCGGTGACCTTGATTTCGCTGACTTCCTTGATGAAGACGCGCCGTTCAAGTTCTCTTTGGTCGCCGACGCCAACGCGAATGCCCGCGACCCTGTTATTGATGATGACGTCGAGGACGCCCTGTTCATCACCACCACCGGTGGTACCGGGCAAATTGGGTTCAACCGCGTACCCGAGCCGGGCTCCCTGGCACTGATGGGTTCCGGGCTGCTTCTGCTGGCCGGCCTGATCACCCTGGTGGGTCGTCGCAGCCGCGCGGTGGAGCCGACGGCAGCCTGAACCGACTGAACCACAACAATAAAGTAAGACGTAGAGAGCGAGGGCCCCACAATGGGGCCCTCTTTTTTGTCGGCGGCTCACTTCCTGCGCTCACCCAGAACGGAACGCCGTCACCCCACCCTTCCGGCTGTCATTCGACTGAACAGCACCAACATGGCGGGCAGCACCAACAGGTCGTACAGCAGTGCCGCCGCCAGCCCAAAGGCGGTGAGCAGGCCAAAGCTCTGGGTGGGCTGGAAGTCCGACAGGCTCACCAGCAGGAACTGTGCGATCAGCACGATGGTGGTCGCGGTGACCGCCCGACCGCTCTGCCTGAAGCTGCGGGCCACCGCCCAGGCCACCGGGCTCCCGGCACGCCGGCGACGCAGGTAGGCGTGCAGGATGTGAATGGTGTCGTCCACGGCGATCCCCACCGCCACGCTGGCAATCATGGCCGTGGCCATGTCCAGCCAGATCCCGAGCAGCCCCATCAGCGAGAAGATCAGCACGATGGGCGTCAGGTTGGGCACCATGCTGGCCGCTGCCACGGGCACGGAACGCCACATCAGCAGCATCAGTACCGACAACAGCCCCACCACCACCAGCAGGCTGTGTAACTGCCCCTGGATCAGCAGCCGCTCCTGGTCGGCGAACAGCCGGCCCATGCCGGCGATATCCCACTCCAGGTCGGCCGCCGGCTCCGCCTCCAGATGGTCGCGCAGGTCGGCCATCAGCGCGTTGAGCTCCTGGGCGCCGGTAGCATTCAGGTTGAGCAGCAGCCGGCTGCGGGTGAAGTCGCGATCCACCACGTCCCACAGGTCCTGGCCGTCGTAGATGAACAGGTACTGCGCCACCAGTTGCTCGTTGTCGGGTACCGTCCGGTAATCCGGGTCCTCCTCGTTGAAAGCCCAGTGCATCTCCGCCACCAGGTCAGGGAGTGACAGGCTGTAGTCCACCTCGGGGCGCGCATCCAGCCAGTCCTGCACCCGTTCGATGGCCTGCAGCCTTTCGGGGGCCATCAGGCTGTCCCAGTCGGGCCCGTCGAAGACCACCTCCATGGCCATCACGCCGGAGAGATTCGACTCCACCTGGCGGGTGGCGCGGGTGATCTCGTGGCCCTCGTCGAAGAAGGCGTAAAGGTCGGTTTCCACCTCCACGTGGCGAATCTGCGGGATGGCCACGGCAAACAGCAGCACAGCCGCGCCCACCACCCAGCCGGCCCGGCGCACCGCCAGGTGGGCAGACCACCGGAGGAAGCCGTCCAGCTGCCGCATCCCCCGGCGTTGACGCACCCAGGGGCCATGATCGTAACGGGCAAGGATCGCCGGCAACAGGCCCAGCACGCAGGCCGCCGCCACCAATACGCCGAAGGCGGAGACCTGTCCAAAGGCATCGATGGGACGGATGGGGCTGACGCTGAGCGAGGCCAGCCCGGCGGCGGTAGTCAGCGCCATGAACAGGGTGGGGCGCGCTACCGCCTGCAGGGCCGCCTCGACCCGCGCCCGGCCCTGATACCCCCGCTGGGCGGCGTGCAGTACCGCGTTGAAGAAGTGCATCATCATGGCCACGGTGAGCGCGGTGAGCAGCGGCGGCATGATGGCGGTGATCAGGGTGAAGGGCTTGCCGGTGAGCACCAGCAGGGTGAGGGCCGAGCCGGTCACGGCACTGATGGTCGCCGCGGCCAGGCCGACCACCAGCCAGCGCCGAAACAGCCACCAGAGCAGCAGCAGGCCGATCCCCATGGTACCCGGCACCAGCAGGGCCAGGTCGCCGATCATGGCACGCAGTTGCGCCACATCCAGCGCGACATGGCCGGCAACGGCGGTCAGTTCCGCCTCCAGCCCGTGCTCGGCGATGGACCGGCGCAGCAGCTGTTCCAGCTCCAAGCGCTGCAGGCTGTCCTCCAGCACGTGAGGGCGCACCACCAATGCAGTGGCCTCCCCCGTCTCGGAGATGATCAGGCCCGGAGCGAAGCGGTCGCCCAGGGCCCGGTCCCGCCAACCCTCGGCGTCCAGGCGGCCGAGATCGGCGGCTTCCACCAGCCGCTCCACCGAGAAGCCATCCTCGGTGGCGCGGATGTGGTCGGTGCTGGTCAGCCCCAGTACCCGTTCCACCCGGTCGTGCCGTTCCAGGTCCTCCACCAGCCCATGCAACCGGCCAAGGAAGTCGGCCTCGAACAGCTGCGGCCCTTCGAACAGGGCCACCAGCACCTGGTCCTGGGGGAACTCCTCGCGCAGTTCGTTATCCAGCACCACGGCCGGGGCATCGGTGGGGAAGTAGGCCTCCGGGGCGTTATCCAGGTTCACCTGCAGCAGCAAAGGCCCGGGGCCGAGCACCAATAAGGCAAGCACCGCTAGCGCCAGCCGCGGTCGATCCAGTAACCATCGCATCAGAATTGCCCCCGCCAACCCAGTACCAGAAGCCGGTTATCCCGATAAAAGCCCGCCGCGGTGTCCTCACGGCCATCCAGCCAGTGCAACCCGACGTAGACTTCATGGGGCTCGTTGCCGGTCCAGGCCAGTTCCGGGTTGACGTAGGCGTCACGCCGATCCAGGCCGGCGGAGAAACGCAGCCGGCCCCGCCACTGGTGATCGAGAAAGGGGTTTTCCAGCTCGCCGGTCAGGTAGTACGCCTCACGCGCGTCCAACACGCCCCCGGCGTCGTGCAGGTGCTGACCGGCCAGTTGCAGGGTGGTACGGAAGTCGCGGTCACCGGGGAAGCCCTCCACGCCCACCACCCAGTCGAAGCCTTCGATCGTCTCATAGCGCAGGTCGGCGGCCCGGGTGACGGGGACGTCGCTGAGCCAGGCGGCCTCCGCGCGCAGGGTCCAGGCCCCCACCTCGGTGGCCAGGTCCGCCCCGACAACCCAGCTACGCGGATGCTCGGCGTGCAGGGTGGCGCGCTGCGCCGGCGCCGAGCCGGCCGCCAGGGCGGCGCGGGTGGCATCGTCCACCCGGTAGTAGGGTTGCGACTGGCGGGCACGCTGCACGGTGAAGGCGTAGTCCACGCCGGCCCCGGAGCGACTGATACGCACCCCGCCACCGCCGTCCCCGGAGCTGTCATCGTCGATCCGGGCCTGCTGAATGACCGGGACCAGCGCCGGGTCCTCGGGCAGGCCGAACAGCCGCCCCCGCTCCCGGTCCACCGGGTGCCAGATGCTGTCCCGATCGGGCAGCTCGGCCTCGCGGAACACCGGCAGGAAGAGCATGTCGATGTCCCAGTCGCCCTGGTAGATCTCCAGGCGGACCGCCGGGTTGGTGCGCCGGCGGTCGACCATCTCGTCCAGCGCAAACCGGGTGAAATCCTTGGTGCTCAGCCGGTCGGTGGGCGGAATCTCGTCCACCCGGCCCCAGAGGACCCGCTGCGTCCCCACGGTGAGCCGCCAGTCCGGCGCCCGGTAGCGCAGCCAGTTCTCGCCGTAATCGGCGTCCAGGCGCGAGACGCCGGAGCGCTCGCCACCCCCCTGAAGATGGCCATCCAGGCGTGCCCCCAGTCGCACCTCCCAGCCACTCCCCAGGTCACGGCCCATATACGCTTCGGCGGTGCCGTGGTGGCTGTAATCGGCGGACCGGTCCCCCGCGGTCAGCTGCCCGCCCTCCAGCTGGGCCCGCTCCAGCCGGTAGCGCCAGGGGGAGGGGTCGGCGTCCGGCCGGTCCTCCGGCTCGGCCGCCGGCTCATCGGGCTCGCCGAAGATCAGGACATCCTCGGCAACGGTGCCAGGTGGCAGGGCAAGGGCGGCAAACCCCACGATTAGAGCACGCCACCCGCTTGTCGACCCAGGGCGCTCAGGGGCGGTAGTCCGTCTCCCGCGAGGGGTCGGACAAGGCGCGGCTTGTAAAAAGGTCCCGTGGCAGTCCTTGGTCATACACCACTTCCTCGACTTCCAGCCTGGTGGTCCGACCCTGGCGCAGGTCGGTCATCGTGCTGCTCATCACCGTCCAGTAGCCCTGGATACGCTCTATACGCTCCACGGTGAGCCGCTTCACCGGCTCGTCTCCGTCCTGGTAAAAATCGATCCGCAACGGGATATGGGTATCGGGGTGCACCCAGCTGAGGCGCTTGCTGTAGACGGAATTACCCGCATCCACCGGCACGCTCTCCAGCAGCTTGACCTCGGTGCCCTCGTAGCTGTCCTCGCCCAACAGGCGATGGCTGTCCTTGTGCGGCTCACGGTCCTCCAGGTCTTCGAACCAGAGCTCGGACTGGACGAAGCTGCCCCCGCGGTTTTCACTGCTGATGCGACGCACGCGCTGCGCGGCGGGCAGGAACAGCCACTGGTCGCTGGCCCCTTCCGGCCGGTTATGCACCAGCAGCCCGGTGTCGGCGATATTGGACGGGCTGGGAAACGGATCAGGTTCCAGCTCTCGTCCTCCTCGCCCTCCAGGCGGTATTCGTAGCTCTCGCGCACGCGCTCGCGGCGCCCTTCACCGCCCAGCACCATGCGGCCGCGGGTCACGGCATCGTTGCCTTCCGGGCGGTCGTAGACCTGCTGTGCCAGCTCGGCGCCGGCCTGCTCGTCGGCCCAACCGGGCATACTGAGAGCAAGGCCCAACATGAAACCAAGAAGGCCAACCGGCAGTCGGCCGTAAACCCTGTTTGTCATCCGTCTCCTCCACTCTGAAGGGGCTGTCGGGCCAGCCTCAGGCGGGCCAACCTGCGCCGTGCAATGGCGATCAACACCCGTTGCAGGGGGTTGCGGTTGCCCCCGGGGCGCCAAGTGTGGGCCAGTCGCTGGCGGTAGGCATCGAAATGCACCCCGCGCGGCGCCCAGACCACGCGCCCCCGGTTCAGCAATAGCTTCAACACCTCGGTGCCCATGACGCCGGCACAAAGGTCGCACGCCATGGGGGTAGATGGCCCCCGCTGGCGGCCCAGGTCCACCGCGTCGGGGTCGGCAAGGTAGCCCATGTGGAGCATGGCCGGTGCCAGGCCCATCATGAAACGCAGCGCCAGGTCCTCGTCGGACAAGCCATCGCGCAGGTCAAAGTAGGCGTCAAAGCTCATCCGCTCCGGGTGGAAGTTGAGCAACGCGGCCCCCATACCCAGCGGAGCCACGGTAACCGCGGGAATGCCCGCTCGCGCCACGGCGGCGAACACCTGCCGCCGTGCCTCGAAGGCAAAGAAGTCCAGCCCATCCACGTAGACATCCACGCCTTCGAGAAATTCGGTCAGATTGCCCTCACGCACCCCATCAGGAAACACCCGCATATCCAACTCAGGGTTGATGTCCTGCGCCATGGCGGCCAGCACCCGGGCCTTGGGCTCCCCCAGGTGGCGCATGCTCGCCCCCACCTGGCGGTTCATGTTGTGCAATTCGAAGACGTCGAAGTCGGAGATGTTGAAGGCACCGATACCCAGGCGTGCCAAGGTCAGCAGGTGCGCACCACCCACCCCGCCAAGCCCGGCAATGGCCACCCTTGCACCACGCAACACCTCAAGTTCTTTCTCGGTCACCCAGCCCACATTACGGGTGAAGGCTGTGCGGTAGTCGAACCCCCCCATTCGGGTGACTCCTCAGATTTTGGCCTTGATCGGTCAGGCCGGACTGGCAGCGTGGAAGCCTGCCCCCAACTGCTCCAGGGCACGCTGGTACAGGTGCCGGAGCATGGCCGACTGCTGGAGTCCGCTGACGGCGTCATCCCTGTGAATATAGAAGGCGGCACGGAGTCCGTGGTAATCCTGGACGTTTCCGACCTGGGTGAACGTCAGCCCACTTCGGCCCAGAAGGCGTGCCAGGCGGGGTTCCATCATGGCGAAGACGTGGTGCTTCTCGGTGAGCCCGGTGAGGGCGGTGGCCGCCATGAACAGGCTGACCGCCATCAGCGGGAACGTGCGGTACTGCTCGGCGGGAATATCCAGGCCATCCACATCACCCAAGGGCGTCTTGGATTCGCCCTTACGGCGCCGGAACACGCCGTGAACTGCCAACCGGGAAACCTCGCAGACATGAGCACGATCCAGCAGGTCGGGGCGCAACTCCGGGTGAAAGAAACTCTCCCGGCAATGTTTTTCTATGGGCAACCCACCCTCCGGACCGGTATCGGCGGGCACTACCCGCACGCAACCCGCAGCGGTACCACTGCCGCGGTGGCGCAGCAGGCCGTGCCAGGAGGCGTCATCGAACTCGTCCCGCTCCAGCCCCCCCGGGCAGTCCTCATCCTTCTCGAAGCCGAATTCCCGACAATAGACCTCGTAACGAAGGCGATGAATCTCGTTGCGCTCGTCCCCCCGTACCAGGCTGTAGCTGAAATAGGTGTCGAAGGCCTCCGCCAACGGTGCATCTGACATATCCCGTCCCTCCCCATCAGGACGCGCCCAAGCCGTGCAGGATCACCACGCTGTCACGCCGGGTGCGTCGCAAGCCCCCCATAGGGCATGGCGGGCTCGGGCAAAACATCCCGCTCCTCCACCATGGCTGCATGGCTGACGAACGGGGTCACCGGCAACGCCGTGGACAAACGGCTTCGCCAGGCCCGTAGCCCCAGCCCCAGCGCTGCTGTCTCCACCCGGCAGGGCAATCTGAGCCCGCGGTGCTCTACCGGGGGCGCAAAGACCTCCAGCGGCAGGCCGCGACTGCGAAGGACGCGCGCCAACCCCGGCCTGACCATGAAGTAAAGCTGCTCCACGCCCTCTTTCATAGCATAGGCCCACGCGGCCCGGCAGAGCATGTACATGAGCGACTGGGAACAGCTTTGGCGACCCTGAGGTCGGACGATCAGGCGGGACACCTCAACCGCACCACGCCTGAAGGTGGGCGTCGCGTTGCCATCGTCAGAGCCGGGCTCGGTGGCGATGAGTTGTTGCAGCGGCAGTGGCAGCGGCTCGGGCCTGATCAGCCGCATGGTGCCCAACCACTCGCAATCCTCTCCATCAGGGCCCACCCGCCCTGCCAGGAAGTGCACTGCCTGGTTATCGTGGATATCCCGCTCCAGCCCATCCGGATGGTATTCGGAGGGTTCAAAGCCGGTTTCCTGGCAGAACACACGGTAACGGATGCGAAAATGCTCGCGTCGTGATTCGCTACAGTCAGCGACAACAACCTGATATTTGTCTTCAGACATCGTGCAGCGTCCACCGGGCCCATGCGTGCGGCCTCGCATCCATGGCCGGTCAACGTCCAACCCGATGGCCGTCCCCCCCTGTGGTTGACAGCCAAAACATCGCAGCGCGCAAGATTAATCCCTGAGCCCCATTTATAAAACAAACAAAAACAGGGGCATAAGGCGCACAGCGTAGCAAGCAACCACCCGGATCCATCCGGTACTCCGCGTGTTCACTCACACTCGCGGTAGCGTTCTCAAGCAGACCCGGCACATCCGCTGCCCGGATTACGCCGCGAAGCGGAGGCCAGCGCTCGCATTATTGGCATGGACCCCCTCGGCCCAGCGCACCTCGCCATCCGGCATCGCCAGCTTGACGCGCAGGCCGGCCTGCAAACCCGGGCCAAATGCCGCCACCCGGGCACCATCGGCAGAGAGGTCCACCAGCCGACAGGCGATGGTGTGCTCGCCAATCCAGACCAAGCTGGGCTCATCGACCAGGCGCCTCGGCGCCTGCCGCCGCTCCGATGGCGCCGGGCCCGCTGAACCTGCCCGCCCGGCGCGCCCGAACTGCGACCAGAGCCTCGCTGCTGCCCTGTGGTCCGGATCGCCGGACTGGGCATAGATTTCGGCCTGGGCGTCAGAGACAACCTGCGGTGCCCCCAGCCGGCCGATGGCCGCCGCGACGAACAGGGGCGAAACACGCCGATAGGTCCCCTCATCCTCCATGTCCTTGTACAGTTGCTCGTGAATCCGGTTCATCAACTCCAGCCTGCCGGACCAGTCCCGTTCCTTTAGCGCGGAAGCCCAAAAGTCGGCCAACTCCTCAGCCAGTTCCTCTGCATTCATTCCTGGACCCCCTTGACCTCCAGCATCCTCGCACCGGCAGTGCGAACCCCACCAAGCAAGTATCAGGCCCCAACCCACAACCAATTGAAAAAAAGCAACTTTAATCTCTGGCTGGTGATATTGCGGAAGGCGGGCGCACGGGATATGTAAATTCGCCTGACATCTGCCGTTGGAGCCACCCCGCCCGGGCGACGCGCCAGCGGCATCACGGGCAAATAACGGCTTGGCTCGACCGAGCAGAACGAGATTTTTATGCTTGAATGAGTGACAGGAGTCGCCCCATCCCCGACGGGCGCCAATTGAGTTTTCACGCCGGTCAAGCGCACCGGCAGGGGTTTGAAGCAGCAATGGAAAAGCTCTACCAGGAGTTCCTTCAGCACGCCCGGGCCACCTGGCGCCGGCGCTGGTGGATACTGCCCATCGCGTGGCTGATCTGCCTCGGTGGCTGGGCCTACGTCCAACAGATTCCGGACACTTATCAGTCGTCCGCGCGGGTGTTCGTCAACACCCAGTCCGTGCTCGACCCGTTGTTGCGCGGCATGACGGTGCGACCGGACACCGAGCAGCGGCTGCGCATGATGACCCGCACCCTGCTCAGCCGCGACAACCTCGAGGAGATCGCCCGCGCCAGCGACCTTGACGTGCTCACCGGCAACGACAACCTGGATGCCCAGGTGGGGATGCTGCGCAGTCGCCTGTCACTGGATGAGTCGCGGCGCGGGGACAACATCTTCAATATCTCCTTCCGGCACGGAAACCCCGAGGTCTCCTATCGGGTGGTCCAGGAGACCGTTAACCTGTTCATGGAACAGGGGCTGGGCAGCTCGCGCCTGGACCTGACCAGTTCCCAGCAGTTCATCGAGCGCCAGATCGAGAGCTACCGGGAGCAACTGGAAGAAAAAGAGGCGGAGATCGAGCAGTTCAAGCGCGACAACGCCGCCTACCTGAGTAGCGGCGGCAACTTTTACAGCCGCCTGGAACAGGCCCGCGAGCGGCTGGAGCAGGCGAAACTGGAGCAGCGCGAGGCGCAGCGGCAGGTCGAGACCTTCGAGCGCCGCATGGCTGAATCGCGTCAGAGCGGCGAGCCCGTGACCAGCTACCAGAACCCCGAGCTGAATCAGCGCATCAACCGACTGGAAAGCGACCTGGACAGCCTGCGCCAGCGCTACACCGACCAGCACCCCGATGTCATCTCCACCCGCCGGGTCCTGAGTGAGCTCCGTGAACAACAGGAGACCGAAGCACAGGAGTTCAGCGCATCGGGGGCCAGCGTGCTCGGCAACGCCGGGCAATCGCAGAACCCCTTGCAGCTGGCGTTGGCCGAGGCCGAGAGCCGTTCCGCCTCCCTGCGGGAGCGGGTGCAGGAGTATGAGCGGCGGGTTGCACGGCTGGAAGAGAACGTGGACCGCGTCCCGGCGGTGGAGTCCGAACACACCGCACTGACCCGCGACTACGACGTGCTCCGCGACAGCTACAACCGGCTTTTAAGCACCCGGGAGCGCGCCATTATGTCCGGCGAGGTGGAAACCCAGACCGACTCGGTGGACTTCCGGGTGCTGGAGCCGCCGCGCATGCCGGAGAGCCCCGCGTCACCGAACCGGCCGGCACTGGCGAGCATGGTGCTGATCCTGGGTTTGGGTGCGGGGACCGGGTTCGCCTTCCTGCTGGCGCAGCTGCGCGGCACCGTGAACAACCGCGCGCAGCTCTCGGAGCTGACCGGTCGACCGGTACTGGGGCAGGTATCGCGGGTTTACACACCGCTGCGACGGCGGCGGCGACTGACCGAGCTACTGGTCTTTGCGGCCGCGACGGCAGGGCTGTTGATCGCCTTTGCACTGGCCCTGGGCGTCTACTTCTCCGGGTAGGGGGTTCCTGTAACGTGAGTATCATTGAAAAAGCACTGGACAAGAGCCGCGCCCACAAAGGGCAACAGGAAGATGAAGCGGAGGTCCCCGGGCAAACCGGGGAGGCAACCGGAGCCGAGGCGCGGAGCGCGCTGGGGACGGACCCGACCCCCGCTACCCGGTCAGCAGAGCCGCCGACATCACCCACGGTGGCCGAGACGGCGCCCCCAGTCCGCCACTCGCAGAAGGTCAACGTGGACTTCGCCTGGCTGCGCAAGCAGGGGATCATCGTGCCGCACGACGAACGCACCGGGCTGACCGAAGAGTTCCGGATAATGAAGCGGCCGATCCTGGACAATGCCTTCGGCCGCAACAGCGCCATGCGCGTGCCCAATGGGCGGCTGGTCATGATCACCAGCTCCATGCCGGGGGAGGGCAAAACGTTCTGCACCCTCAACCTGGCGCTCAGCATGGCCCTGGAAGTGGACCGCACCGTGCTGGTGGTGGACGCCGACGTGGCGCGCCCGGCCATTCCCCACGCCCTGGGTATTGATTGCGACCGCGGCCTGATGGATGTGCTGACCGAGCCGGACATCGACATCCCTGACGTACTGCTGCGCACCAACATCCCCAACCTCAGCGTCATCCCGGCCGGGCGGCCGCACGGCCGGTCCACGGAGGTGCTGGCCAGCCAGGCGATGGTGCAACTGCTGCACGACCTGAACACCCGCTACGAGGACCGCATCATCCTGTTCGACTCCCCGCCGCTGCTCGCCACCAGTGAGCCGGGGGTGCTGGCCACCCACATGGGGCAGATCATCATGGTGGTGGAGGCGGAGCGCACCCCGCGCAGCTCGGTGGAACGGGCCATGGAACAGCTGCAGAGTTGCGATGTAGTGCTGACCACCCTGAACAAGTCCACGCGCCTGCCGGGCATGGGCGGCTATGGGGGATACTACGCCCGCGGCAGCTACGGGAGCAGTACGTATGGTCAATAGGGTGCGGACAGGGACGCCACACCGGCGGGTAAAGGCAACAGGTTGGCAGCATATTGCGCTGGGCGTAGCGCTGACCTCGGTGTCAGTGCCGGTCGCAGCGGACAACCTGAACTGGACCCTCACCCCCCGCGTCACCCTGGGCGCGGAGATTACTGACAACGCCCGCCTGGCCCCGCGCGGCGACGAGAGCAGCGACCTGATCGGCCAGGTCACGCCCGGCTTCACCCTGCGCGGAGAGGGCGCGCGGACCACCGTCAACGTCAACTACAGCTGGAACAACCGCTTCTATCTGGATGACTCGCGCGAGGACCGCAGCACCCACCGGCTGTTTGCCCGGGGCACCACGGAGCTGGTCCCGGAGACCTTCTTTGTGGATGCCAACGCCTCGCGGACACAAGGCGCCGCTTCACTGCTCGGTCCGGTGGGCGTCGGTGACACCACCCCGCGGGACAACCTGCAGGAGACCACACGCTACGGCGTCAGCCCCTACCTGCGCACCCGGTACGGCCGCTTCGCGCAGCAGGAGATCCGGTATGGGTACGACGAGGTGCGGTATCACCGAAGCAACCGTGAGGGCAGTCATGTCCACAGCGCCGCATACCGCCTGGACAGTGGACCGGCCTTCAACCGCCCCTTCTGGCAGATTGCGGGAAATTACGAAGAGGAGCGGTTTGATGAAGGCTTCAGCGGTGAATTCGGCTCGGTTTCCGCAACAGCAGGCTACCGGTTCAGCCGTTTTTTCGAAGCCTTCGTGGTCGGCGGCCGCGAGTACAACGACTATCTGAGCGACCGCGATGACATCGATGATTACTTCTGGGAAGTGGGCGCCACTTGGCGGCCCACATCCGCGACCAGCATCGAGGGCCGCTACGGGGATCGGTACTTCGGCAACACCCGTAGTCTGACCGCTACGCACTCAAGTCGCAGGGCCACTTACCGCCTGAGTTATTCGGAACAGATCACCTCGACCCGTCAGCGCGGCGACTTCCGGTTCGAGCGACTAATGCTCCGCGACGACGTCGATGAAGAAACTGCATTGATGATCATTGCATTGCAGGATGCCGGACTTCTTCCCCCTGACGCGTTCGACCTCGAAGATGAGTCATTCCTGTCAAATTATTTCTTCGTCCAGTCTTGGCGCGGTTTCTGGCAGTACCAGACCGGCCGCAGCACGTTTCGTGTCAACGTCTTCCACAACCGGCGGGAGTCAGAAACACAACTCGCCGATTTGGCGTTGGAAGACGATCGGGAGACTCGCGGCGGCAACGCCGCTTGGACCTGGGCACTCGGCCCCCGGACGAGTACGACACTCAGCGCCGCCTTCGTGAACACTCGCTTCTTTTCGGATCAACTGGATGATCGCGAGGATGACACCTGGAACATCCGGGCCGCGATATCCCGCGACCTGACCCCCAGCGCCCGGGCCACGCTCGCCTACCGGCACCAGCAGCGCGAGTCCAACGAACGCGCCAACGAGTATCGGGAAAACGCGGTCATCGCCACCCTCACCAAGGAATTCTGAGGCATGTACGAGGAGTTCTACCGCCTGCAGGCCCGGCCCTTCGCCCTGAGCCCCGACCCGCGCTTTTTCTACGGCAGCAAGGGTCACCGGCGCGCCATGGCCTACCTGGAGTACGGCGTGCAGCTGGAGGAGGGCTTCATCGTCATTACCGGCGAGGTGGGCGCGGGCAAGACCACGCTGGTGCGCAACCTGTTCCGCAGCCTCACCGGCAAGCCGCTGGTGGCCGCCCAGCTGGTCAGCACCCAGCTGGATGCCAGGAACCTGTTGCGCTCGGTCTGCCTGGCCTACGGCCTGGAGGACGCCCCGGAGGACAAGGCTGGCCAGCTGCGCCGGCTGGAGCAGTTCCTGCTGCAGACCCGAGCCCGCGGCCAGCGCGCCCTGCTGGTGGTGGACGAGGCCCAGAACCTGGGCAACGACGCGGTGGAAGAGCTGCGCATGCTCTCCAACTTCCAGGGCGAGGACGGCCCGCTGCTACAGAGCTTCCTGCTCGGTCAGCCCGAGTTCCGCGGCATCCTGCGCAGCGAGACCATGCAGCAGCTTCGCCAGCGGGTGATCGCCACCTACCACCTGGGCCCCATGGACGAGGTGGACACCCGCGCCTACATCGAGCACCGCCTGGCCCAGGTGGGTTGGGACGACCACCCCCGCTTCGAGGAGGACATCTGGCCGGTCATTCACCAGTACACCGGCGGCATCCCGCGCCGGGTCAACACCTTCTGCGACCGCCTGTTCCTGATGGGCTTTCTGGAGGAGCGCGGCACACTGAGCCGCGAGCAGGCGGAGACCGTCATCAAAGAGCTGGAGGAGGACCTGGGCGGGGGCAGCCCGGCAACGACCTCTCCCCGCGCCGCCAATGGCGCCGGCACCTCCGAAGGCCTGAACGGCATGGACCTGCCCGGGCTGGATGACCGGGAGGACGAGCTTTACCAAATGGACAAGCGCCTGCACCGCATCGAGCGCTACCTGGTCTACAACTTCAAGCTCAGCCGCCAGATTCTCGCCGCCATGCGCGATAACCAGAACCGCAACCCGGGTCCGCAAGACGATGACTACTGAGCAGGGACAGGCCCGGGCAAACCGCCGAAAAGGGGGCGTGATAAACGCCATGACCGTGGACGTGGAGGATTACTTCCAGGTCTCGGCACTGGCGCCGCATATCCCGCGGGAGAGCTGGTCGGCGCGCCAATGCCGGGTGGAGCGAAACCTGGACCGCATCCTCGCGCTGTTCGACCGCCACGGCGCCCGAGGCACCTTTTTTACCCTGGGCTGGATCGCCGAACGTTACCCCGGGGCAGTGCGGCGTATCGTCGATTGCGGCCACGAACTGGCGAGCCACGGCTACGGCCACGAACGGGTGTCCGATCTGGACCCGGACGCCTTCCACGCGGATATCACCCGGGCCAAGGGCCTGCTTGAGGACGTGGGCGGCGTGGCCGTGCACGGCTACCGGGCACCCAGCTTCTCCATCGGGCGCAGCAACCTGTGGGCGCTGGACCTGCTGGCCCGAACGGGCCACCGCTACAGTTCCAGCATCTACCCGGTACACCATGACCATTACGGCATGCCGGAGGCACCCCGTCATCCTCACCGGCCGGCCGGTGCGGATGGCATCCTGGAGGTTCCCCCGGCCACGCTGTCGCTGGCCGGGCGCAACCTGCCTGCCGCCGGCGGCGGCTACTTCCGGCTGTTGCCCTATGCCGCTTCCCGGCAGGCCCTGCGGCGGATCAACCGCGCCGATGCACAACCGGCGGTCTTCTATTTTCACCCCTGGGAGATCGACCCCGGCCAGCCCCGCATCCCGGGCATCAGCCTCAAGACCCGATTCCGCCACTACCTGAACCTCCACCGCATGGAGGCCCGGCTGGAGCGCCTGCTGGCCGACTTCCAATGGGACCGGATGGACCGGGTCTTTGCCAGCGCCCTGCAGCAAGCCCCGTCACACCCCGGGGCGCCGGCCACTGCGCCGGGCCTGGCCTGAAGGAGCATTGGCCATGACGACGGCGCCCGAGCAACACCCCCCGATCGAGGTTCGCACCCTGGAGCCGGCCGACCGCCGGCGCTGGGACGATTACGTCACCGCCCACCCCGAGGCCACCTTCTTCCACCGGGCCGGCTGGGCGGAGGTGATCCAGCGCGCGTTCGGCCACCCCACGCTGTTCCTGTACGCGGAGCGCGACGGGCAGATCGTGGGCGTACTGCCATTGGCCCGGGTAAAGAGCCTGCTTTTCGGCCACGCCCTGGTCTCGCTGCCCTTCTGCGTTTACGGCGGCATCCTGGCCGAGGACGACGCCGCGGCCCGGACCCTGGACGAGGCGGCGCGGGCCGAGGCCGCCGAGCAGCGGGTAGACCACCTGGAGTACCGGCACCGGCAGCCCTTCCACAGCGACTGGCCCAGCAAGGACCTCTACGTCACCTTCCGCAAACCCATCGAGCCGGAGGTGGAGGCCAACATGCAAGCCATCCCCCGCAAGCAACGGCGGATGGTGCGCAAGGGCATCAAGGCGGGGCTGGTCAGCGGGGTGGACCGGGACGAGCAGCGCTTCTTTCCCGTCTACGCAGGCAACGTGCACCGGCTCGGCACCCCGGTGTTCAGTCGCCGCTACTTCCGGATACTGAAAGACGTCTTCGGGGAGGACTGCGAGTTCCTCACCGTGAGCCATGAAGGGGAACCGGTCGCCAGCGTGCTCAGCTTCTATTTCCGCGACGAGGTCCTGCCCTACTACGGCGGCGGCACCCCGCGGGCGCGCGAGCTGGCCGGCTACGATTTCATGTACTGGGAGCTGATGCGCCGGGCCTGCGAGTCGGGCTACCGGCTGTTCGATTTCGGTCGCAGCAAGCGGGATACCGGCTCGTTCAGCTTCAAGAAAAACTGGGGGTTCGAGCCGGAGCCGTTGCACTACGAGTTCGAGCTTCACCAGGGCGACGCGGTGCCGGACCACAACCCGCTGAACCCCAAGTACCAGCGTCTGATCCGCTGGTGGCAGCGCCTGCCGCTGCCGGTGGCCAACCTCATCGGCCCCTACGTGGTCCGCAACCTGGGGTAAAGCGCCATGGAAGACGTGCTGTACCTGGTCCACCGCATCCCCTGGCCGCCAAACAAGGGCGACAAGATCCGCTCGTACCATATCCTGCAGCACCTGGCGACGCGCTACCGGGTCCACCTGGGCACCTTCGTGGACGACCCGGCGGACCAGGGCCACGTCCCAGAGCTGGAACGGCTGTGCGCCAGCGTCTGCGCCCGGCCCCTGTCCGGGCGGCAGGCGCGGTTGCGCGCGCTGACCGGCCTGGTCACCGGGCAGCCGCTGACCCTGCCCTGGTATCGCGACCGCACCCTGCAGCAATGGGTGGATGCCACCCTGGCCCGGCACGGCATCCGCCGCGCCCTGGTCTTCTCCTCGGCCATGGGCCAGTACCTGCCCGAGGGCGCCGACACCCTGCTGCGGGTGGTGGACTTCGTGGACGTGGACTCCGACAAGTGGACCCAGTACGCCGCCAGCAAACGCTGGCCCATGAGTGCCGTCTACCGCCGCGAGGGCCGGCGACTGCTGGACTACGAACGCCAGCTGGCCGCTAACAGCCACGCCAGCCTGTTCGTATCACCGGCGGAGGCGGAAAGCTTTCGCGGTTTTGCGCCGGAGAGTGCCGACAGGGTGCATGCCCTGAACAACGGCGTCGATGCCGGGTTCTTCACCCCCGACCCGGCGCGCCCCTCGCCCTACGCCCCGGGCACCCGCACCGTTGTGCTGACCGGCGCCATGGACTACTGGCCCAACGTGGACGCCGCCTGCTGGTTCGCCGAGGCCATCCTGCCGCGGTTGCAGGCGGAGTTCCCGGAACTGCAGTTCCACGTGGTGGGCAGCCGGCCCGCACCGCAAGTCCGCGAACTGGCGCAGCGTGACGGCGTGACGGTCACCGGCTTTGTGGATGACGTCCGCCCCTGGATCCAGCATGCCGCCATTACCGTGGCCCCTCTGCGCATTGCCCGCGGCGTGCAAAACAAGGTGCTGGAGGCCATGGCCCTGGGGCAGCCGGTGGTGGCTACCCCGCAGGCCCTGGAGGGGCTCACCGCGCGCCCGGGCGAGGACCTGTTGCTGGCCGATGACGAGGCAGAGGCCTTCGCGGCTTGCGTGGCCGCCCAGCTGCAAGCCCCCCGTCCGGGCCTGGGCGAAGCCGCCCGCGCCCGGGTGCTCGCTGACTACGACTGGACCCGCAACCTGGCGCAACTGGACACCCTTCTGAACCAACCCGCTCCCGCCGCAGCTCATCCCGCAGCCCCGCTGGCCGACGAGGTGCCCCATGGCCGCTGAGTGGCCCCAACCACGGCCCATCAGCATGAGCCTGGGCCCGGGATGGCCCCGGGCACTGGCGGCCATGGGCGTGGCCCTACTGACCCTGCTGATCGCCTTCCAGGGCACCTTCGCCTCCATGGTGGCCATCTGGGACCGCTCGGAGACCTTCACCCACGGGTACCTGATCCTCCCCATCGTCCTCTTCCTGGTCTTCCGGCTCCGCCATGAGCTGGCCCGACTGCAGCCGCAGCCCTGCCTGTTGGCGCTCATCCCCCTGGGCCTGCTCACGGTCGCCTGGGTGATGGGCGAGCTGGTTGACGTGATCTCGGTACGCCAGTTCGCGGCGGTGCTCATGGTGCCGGCGCTCACCTGGCTCATCCTGGGCACGCAGATCACGCGCCGGCTGCAGTTCCCGCTGGCCTACCTGCTGTTCGCCGTGCCCTTCGGCGAGTTCATGGTCGAGCCCATGATGATCTGGACCGCCGACTTCACCGTTGGCGCGATACGCCTGACCGGCGTGCCGGTCTACCGGGACGGGCTTTTCTTCGAACTGCCCACCGGGCGTTGGTCGGTGGTGGCCGCCTGCAGCGGGGTGCGCTACCTGATCGCCTCCCTGGCGCTGGGCACCCTGTTCGCCCACCTGATGTACCGCAGCTGGAAGCGCCGCCTGCTGTTCGTCGCCATCGCTATCCTGGTGCCCATCGTTGCCAACTGGCTGCGCGCCTACGGGATCGTGATGATCGGCCACCTGAGCGACATGCGCCTGGCGGCCGGCGTGGACCACCTGATCTACGGCTGGATCTTCTTCGGCGTGGTCATTTTCCTGATGTTCTTGATCGGGGCCTTCTGGCGGGAGGACCACCTGCCGCCGAAACCCCGCCCCGCCGCGGCTGCGCCGGTGCCGCCCTCCGGCTCGAGGATGGCGACCACTACACTGCTCGCCCTGCTGCTGGTGGCCAGCGGCCCCCTTTACGCCGGCTGGATGAACCAGCGCGACCTGGGCGAGGTGGAGGGCCTGGGCAGCGGCCCGTTGCTGCCCGAGGGCTGGCAGGCCGCGGAGGAGACGGGTGCCGCCCCGCCGCCCTGGACACCGGGCTACCTGAACGCCCGTGCCAGCCGCAACGGTCTGGCCACCCAGGAGGGGGGGGACCAGGCCGTTGGCCTGCACATCGGCTATTACCGTGCCCAGTTCCGGCACGGCAACATGGTGGGGTGGGCGAACACACTGGCCGGCCGTCACCGCGATGACTGGCAGCAGCGGGGCGGGGGGCGCGTGGCGGTACCGGGGGTAGACCGACGGGGCGACCGCGTACTGCTCTCCGGTGGTGACGGGGACGAGCGCGAGCTCATCGCCTGGCGCTGGTACTGGGTGGATGGCCGGCTGACCACCAGTGGCCACGAGGTGAAGGCGCGCGAGGCCCTCAACCGCCTGCTGGGCGGGCGCGATGACGCCGCCCTGGTGGTGATTTATGCGGAAAGGGGCGACGACCCGGCACAGGCCGAGGCGGCCATGGAGGCCTACGCGCAGGCGGCTATGCCCCAATTGCTGTCGCTGCTCGAAGAGGTGACCCGCCGATGAGCATCGCACCGCCCATCGCCGCCACGGACGGGACCGACCAGCGCCCGCTGGTCGCCCATGTCATCCATCGGCTGGACGTGGGTGGCATGGAGAACGGGCTGGTGAACCTGATCAACCACATGCCCGCGGCGCATTATCGCCACGCCATCATCTGCATGACCGATTACACCGACTTCAGCCAGCGCATCCGGCGCGCCGATGTGGGCCTTTACGCGCTGCACAAGCGCGAAGGCAAGGACGTGGGCGTGCACTGGCGGCTGCGCCGCCTGCTGCGGGAGCTCCAGCCCGCTATCGTCCACCACCCGCAACCTGGCCACCCTGGAGGCGCAGGCCACGGCGGCGGCGGCCGGGGTGCGGACGCGCATCCACGGCGAGCACGGCTGGGACGTGGGTGACCTGGACGGCTCCCGGGCCAAGCACCGGCTGATGCGCCGCATGGCGCGGCCGCTGGTGGGGCACTACATCGCCCTGTCCCGCCACCAGCTGGCCTACCTGTCCGAGGCCATTGGCATCGGGCACGATCGCCTGCACCACGTCTGCAACGGCGTGGATACCCACCGGTTCGCCCCGCGCGGGCCCGGCGAGGCCACCCCCCTGCCGGAGGGCTTTGCCTCAAAAGACAGCGTCGTCATCGGCAGCGTGATGCGCCTGCAGGCGGTGAAAGCGCCCCAGGACCTGGTCGGTGCGTTCATTCGCCTGCGCGAGCGGTTTCCGGCGCTCTTCCCCCGGCTCCGCCTGGTGCTGGTGGGCGATGGCCCACTGCGCGACGCGGTGGCCCGGCAACTGGACGAAGCCGGCGTAGCGGAACAGGCCTGGCTGCCCGGGGCGCGGGACGACGTGCCCGGGCTCATGCGCGCCATGGACCTGTTCGTCCTGCCCTCGCTGGCGGAAGGCATCTGCAACACCATCCTCGAGGCCATGGCCTGCGGCCTGCCGGTGATCGCCACCGAGGGGGGCGGCAACCCGGACCTGCTGCAGCCCGGTGAGACCGGCGCGCTGGTCCCCGCCGGGGATCCGGCCGCCCTCGCCCGGCAAATACAGGCCTACCTGGAGGAACCGGACCGCCGCCAGCGCGAGGGGCAGGCCGCCCGCGCGCGGGCCGAGGCGGCATTCAGCATGGAGGCCATGGTGGAGGGTTACATGAAGGTCTACGAACAGGCGCTGGCGCGGCACCCCGCCCCGACAACCCACAGGGGGCGCTGCTGAACCATGTGCGGCATCACCGGTATCTTTGACCTGCAGGCGCAGCGCCCGATCGACCTCCCGCTGCTGGAGGCCATGAACCAGACCCAGTACCACCGCGGCCCGGACGAGGGCGGGGTGCACCACGAGCCCGGGCTGGGGTTCGCCCACCGCAGGCTGTCCATCATCGACCTGTCCAGCGGCCAGCAACCGCTGTTCAACGAGGACGGGTCCGTCGTGGTCACCTACAACGGCGAGATCTACAACTTCCCGGAGCTGACCCGCGAGCTGCAGAGCGCGGGCCACGTGTTCCGCACCCACTGCGACACCGAGGTCATCGTTCACGCCTGGGAAGAGTGGGGCGAGGCCTGCGTGGAGCGCTTTCGCGGCATGTTCGCCTTCGCCATCTGGGACCGCAACCGGCAGATCCTCTTCCTGGCCCGCGATCGGCTGGGCATCAAGCCGCTCTACTACGCCACCCTGCCGGACGGGCATTTGATTTTCGCCTCCGAACTCAAAGCCCTGATGGCGCATCCCGGCCTGCCCCGCACACTGGACCCGTGCGCCGTGGAGGAATACTTCGGCTTCGGCTACGTGCCGGAGCCGCGCAGCATCTTCGAAGGGGTCAAGAAGCTGCCCCCCGGCCACGCCCTGACTGTGCGGCGGGGGCAGGGCGGGGTGCCCGCCAGCCGCTGTTACTGGGATGTGCCCTTCGCCCCCCTGCCGGCCATGGACGAGGCCGAAGCCGCCGAGGAACTGGTGCGCCGCCTGCGCGAGGCGGTGGAGATCCGTCTGGTGGCCGAGGTGCCGCTGGGCGCCTTCCTGTCCGGTGGGGTGGACTCCAGCGCCGTGGTGGCCATGATGGCCGGCCTGTCCGATGATCCGGTCCGCACCTGCTCTATCGGTTTTGATGACCCGCGCTACGACGAGTCGGAGTACGCCCGGATGGTGGCCGAGCGCTACCACACCGCCCACCGGCTGGACCAGGTCAACCCCAACGATTTTGACCTGCTGGGCAAGCTGGGCACCCTCTACGACGAACCCTTCGCCGACAGCTCCGCCCTCCCCACCTACCGGGTCTGCGAGCAGGCCCGCCGCCAGGTGGTGGTGGCCCTGTCCGGCGATGGCGGCGACGAAAACCTGGCCGGCTACCGGCGCTACCGCCACCACCTGGGCGAAGAGCAGTTGCGCGGCCTGCTGCCCCTGGGCCTGCGCCGCGGGCTGTTCGGTGCGCTGGCACAGGTCTACCCCAAGGCCGACTGGGCGCCGCGGGTCTTTCGGGCCAAGGCCACCTTCCAGGCCCTGGCGCGGGATGCGGTGGAGGGCTATTTCCAGGGCGTCTCCATCCTGCGGGACGATCTGCGCCGCCACCTGTTCTCGCCCGGCTTCCGCCGTGAACTGCAGGGCTACAGCGCCGTAGATGTGCTGCGCCGGCACGCGGCACAGGCACCCACCGACCACCCGCTGTCGCTGGTGCAGTACCTGGACATGAAGACCTACCTGCCGGGGGACATCCTGACCAAGGTGGACCGGGCCAGCATGGCCCACGCCCTGGAGGTGCGGGTGCCGATCCTGGACCACAAGCTGGTGGAGTGGATGTCCGGCCTGCCGCCGGCGATGAAGCTGAACGGCAGCGAGGGCAAGCACCTGCTCAAGAAGGCCATGGAGCCTCACCTTCCCCACGAGGTGCTATACCGGAAGAAGCGCGGCTTCGCGGTGCCGGTAGCGGAGTGGTTCCGCGGCCCGCTGCGGCAGAGGGTACACGACCAGGTGCTGGGGCCGCGCATCGGCGAGTCCGGCCTGTTCGACATGGCCTTCCTGCAACGACTGGTGAACGAACACACCCGCGGTGCCCGGGACCACAGCCCGGCGCTGTGGTCGCTGCTGATGTTCGACGAGTTCCTGGCCCGGAGCGGTGCTGACACGGCATGTCCATGAGAATACTGCACATCCTTGATCACTCCATCCCACTGCACAGCGGGTACACCTTCCGCACCGCCGCCATCCTGCGCGAGCAGCACCGGCTGGGCTGGGAGACGGTGCACCTGACCAGCCCGAAGCACGGGGCGGCCTCCGGCAACGGCACGGACACCGAGGAGTGGGCGGAAGGACTGTACTTCCACCGCACGCCGCACACCCCGCTACGGGTGCCCGGCCTGGGGGAATGGTCCCTGATGGATGCCCTAACCCGGCGCCTGCAACAGGTGGCCCGGGACACCCAGCCGGACGTGCTGCACGCCCATTCGCCGGCCCTGAACGCCATCCCCGCCCTGCGGGTGGGCCGGCGGCTGGGCATCCCGGTGGTCTACGAGGTGCGGGCCTTCTGGGAGGATGCCGCCGTGGACCACGGCACCAGCCGCGAGCAGGGGGTGCGCTACCGGCTCACCCGCGCCCTGGAGACCCACGCCCTGGCCCGGGCGGATCACGTCACCACCATCTGCGAGGGCCTGCGCGGAGATATCATCGCCCGGGGGATTGCCCCGGACCGGGTCACCGTCATCCCCAATGCCGTGGACGCCGACCGCTTTCAACTGGGGGGCAAGGCAGACCCGGCGCTGAGGGCGGAACTGGGGCTGGCCGGCTGCCGGGTACTCGGCTTCATCGGCTCCTTTTACGCCTACGAAGGGCTGGATCTGCTGCTGCAGGCCTTCCCGCAGATCCATGAACAGGCCCCCGACACCCGCATCCTGCTGGTGGGCGGCGGCAGCCAGGCCGAGGCCCTCAAGGCCCAGGCCCGTGAACTGGGCATCGCCGACCAGGTGGTCTTCACCGGCCGGGTGCCCCACGACCAGGTCAACCGCTACTACGACCTGGTGGACCTGCTGGTCTACCCGCGCCACTCCATGCGCCTGACCGAATTGGTCACGCCTCTCAAACCCTTGGAGGCCATGGCCCAGGGTCGGCTGCTGGTGGCCTCCGACGTGGGCGGCCACCGGGAGCTGATCCGCGACGGCGAGACGGGCTGGCTGTTCCGCGCCGGCGACCCAGCGGCGCTGGCCGACACCGTGCTGGCCACCCTCTCCCGGGAAGCCGACTGGCCGCAGGTGCGCGCCAATGGCCGCCGTTTCGTGGAGGAAGAGCGCAACTGGCCGGTGAGCGTTGCCCGCTACCAGGCCATCTACAATGGCCTGAGCGAGCGCAGGGAGGCCGCCCGTGCCGGCTGAGCGTCGCCCCCGCCTGGTGGTCTACACCCGCGTCTACCCGAACCGCTGCCAGCCCGGCATGGGGCTGTTCGTGCGCGAGCGCATGCGCCGGGTGGCGGAGCACCTGGACCTGGAGGTGGTGGCCCCGGTGCCCTGGTTTCCTTTTCAGGGGCTGCTCGGCCGCCTGCGCCCCCACTCCCGACCCACCGATGTACCGCGGCTCGAGGAGCAGGACGGCATCCGGGTGCACCATCCGCGTTTTTTCTGCATCCCCGGGCTGTTCAAGTGGACCGACGGGTTCTTCCAGGCCTTGGGCAGCCTGCCGCTGATGCGGCGGCTGAAGCGAACCTTCGATTTCGATGTCATCGACGCCCACTTCGTTTATCCCGACGGGGTAGCGGCCCGCTGGCTGGGCCGCTGGCTGGATCGACCCTACACCATCACCCTGCGCGGCAGCCTGACCCGTTTCGAGGGCCAATCCGCTCACCGCCGACAGATCGACCGCGCCCTGCGCGAAGCCGCCCACGTCTTCTCGGTGGCCGACTCACTGCGCCAGGACGCCATCGCCTGGGGCCAGGGGCCGGACCACGTACAAGTGGTGGGTAACGGCGTCGATCTGCAGCGGTTCTACCCGGAAGACCGGACCACCAGCCGGGCCCGCATGGACCTGCCCGCTGACGGCCGACTGCTGGTCTCGGTGGGCGGGCTCACCGAGCGCAAGGGCTTCCACCGGGTGATCGCGGTCCTGCCGGACCTACTCCAACGCCACCCGGACCTGCACTTTGCCATCGCCGGCGGCGCCAGCCCCGAGGGCAACAACGAGTCAGAACTGCGCCAGCAGGTGGCCGAACTGGGGCTCGACGACCGGGTCCACTTCCTAGGCCCGGTACCGCCGGACGAGCTGCGCCACGTCTACTCGGCGGGCGATCTGTTCGTCCTGGCCACCCGCTTCGAGGGCTGGGCCAACGTCTTTCTGGAGGCCAGCGCCTGCGGCCTGCCCATCGTCACCACGCGGGTGGGCGGCAATGCCGAGGTGGTGGGGTCCGAAAAGGTGGGTCTGCTGGTCCCTTACGGCAATGGTGACGCCCTGCGCGAGGCCATCGACCAGGCCCTGACACGCGACTGGGACCGCGAGGCCATCCTGGCCCACGCCCGCGCCAACGCCTGGCAGGCCCGCATCCCGCAACTGGTGGCCGCCTTCCAGGCCCTCCACGACGGCAAGGCCCCGGCCGCCGTTCCGGCCCCCTCCTCCAGCGAGTCATGAGCGCCTGGACCCGTCTGGTGGCCAACGGCCTCTTCCCCCTGCACGAACGACTGAAGGGCCACACGAGCGTTGCCCAGCGCCGGGCCCTGGAGGCGAGCCAGTGGTGGCCGGCAGAGCGGCTGGCCGCGCTCCAGACACAGCGGCTGCAGGCCCTGTTGCGTGAGGTGGCCAGCCGGGTGCCCTACTACCGGCGGCTGTTCCAGGAGGAGGGCCTCACGCCGGAAGGGTTCGGCTCGCCCGAGGACCTGACACGGCTGCCGGTCACGGACAAGGCGCTGATCCGGGCCCAGGGTGAGGACTGGCTGGCCGAGGGCGCCACCGGCCTGGTGCGCCAGCAGACCAGCGGCTCCTCCGGCGAACCACTGACCTTCTGGCTGAGCAAGGACCGGATCAGCCTGGATATCGCTGCCAAGTGGCGCGCCACCCGCTGGTGGGACGTAGATATCGGCGACCGCGAGCTGGTGCTCTGGGGCTCGGCGGTGGAAAACCAGGCCCAGGACCGGGTCCGAGCCTGGCGCGACCGGCTGATGCGCTCCCGGCTGGTGCCGGCGCAGGCGCTGGACGGGCCGGGCCTGGACGGGGTCATCGAGCAGATTCGCCGGTTCCGCCCGCGCATGCTGTTCGGCTACCCCTCGGCACTCTCGCGGGTAGCCTGGCGGGCGCGGGAGCAGGACCAGCGGCTGGATGATCTGGGCATCCGGGTGGCCTTCACCACCTCGGAGGTGCTGCGCCCGGAGTGGCGCGGGGTCATCGGAGAGGTGATGGGTTGTGGCGTGGCCAACGAGTACGGCGCCCGGGACGCCGGTTTCATCGCCCGGGAGTGCCCGGCCGGCGGGCTGCACATCAGCGCCGAATACCTGATCGTCGAGGTGCTGGACGACGCCGACCAACCGGTCGCCCCCGGCGAGACCGGCCATATCGTGGTCACCAACCTCGCCGGGCCCGAGTTCCCCTTCATCCGCTACCGCACCGGCGACAGAGGTGCACTCGACCCTACCCCCTGCCCCTGCGGCCGTGCCCTGCCCCGGCTGAGCCGCCTGGAGGGCCGGTCCAACGACGGCCTGCTGGCCTGGAACGGCGCCTGGGTGCACGGCAGTCGCTTCAATTACCTGCTGCGGGAGATCCAAGGGCTGCGGGCCTACAAGATCGTCCAGCACCGGCGCGATGCGGTGGAGGTGCTGCTGAGCGCCCATCCACCGCCCGGCGAGGGCTTCGAGCAGCGGTTGCGCACCGCCTTTGCCGACGCCCTGGGGCCGAAGGTGGCTGTCACCCTGCGCCGGGTGGACACGGTGCCGCCTGAGCCCAACGGCAAGCACCGCCACGTGGTCTGCCGGGTGGAGAGCAGCTAGGCCTGGGCGGCTCGGGGCAGCGCCACCGCGCCGTCAGCCGGATGCGCCTCCAGCCACAGGTCCAGCATCATCAGGATCCAGACGAAATCGCCGTAATAGGCGGAGTGCCCCTCCCGGTGCAGCCGAATCAGCTCATCGATGAAGGCCGGGCGCAGGAAGCCCTGCCCCTTGAGGCGCAACAGGCTGTCGTAAGCCATCTCCCGCAGCGGGGCGTGCTCGTGCATCCAGACCCCGAAGGGCAGGCCGAAGCCGTGTTTCTTCTTGTCGATGATCTCGGCGGGCAGGAAACCGGACAGCGCCTCCTTGTAGAAGTGGCGCAGACGCCCCTTTTGCAGCTTCAGCGTCGAGGGGACCCGGCAGGAGAACTCGACCAGCTCATCGTCCAGCATGGGGTAGGCCACGTCGAGCCCGGCCAGTTGCACCATCCGGCTGACCTTGCGCAGGTCGTTGTCCGCCAGGGTCTGCTGCCAGTCCAGATACATCATGCGGTTGAGGCTGGTAGCCTCCGCCGGACGGTGGTAGATATCGCGCATCAGACCCCAGGGGGCGTCCCGGTCGATGGCGGCAAGGAAGTCCGGCGCCAGCATGTCCTCCACCGCCAGCCGGTGCAGGTAGTTGTAGGTCTGCATGCGGTCGGGCAGGGGGATGCGGGCCTGCTCCACGTAGCTGCGCGCCTTGCCCAACACCGGCAGCCCGCGCGGCAGGGTAGTGAACAGCGGCTCCAGGGCCCGGCGCGCGGCCGCCGGCAAGCGGCCCCAGTGCTCGAACACGCCCTGCTTGGCGTACCGGGCGTTGCCGGCGAACAGCTCATCCCCACCATCGCCGGCGAGCATACGGGTCACGCCCTGGTCGGCGGCCACCCGGGCGCAGAAATAGGCAGGCAGGGCCGAGGAATTGCCGAAGGGCTCGTCGTAGCTGGCCGCGATCAGCGGCACCGCCTCCACCACGTCTTCGGGGGTCACGTAGTACTCGTGGGCGCGGGTGCCGAAGTGGCGGGCGGCGATGCGGGCGAAGGGCAACTCATCGTAGCCCTCGGCGTGAAAGCCGATGCTGAAGGTATCGGCCTCGCCCGGACGCACATCGGCGAGCATGCCGGCGACGGTAGAGCTGTCCAGCCCTCCGCTGAGAAAGGCGCCCGGCCGATCCACGTCAGCCCGCCGGCGCACCGACTCGCGCAGCCGCCCGCGCAGCTCCTCGCCCAGCGCCGACTCATCGGCGGCGTCGGGCTCGTCGAAACGGGGCTGCCAGTGGGGACGAACCTGCACCTCGCCGGCCTCCGCCTGGAGACAGTGGGCGCCCTGCAGCTTGGCCAAGCCGGGAAAGAGGCTCACCGGTGCTGGCAGCATGTGGAAAAACAGGTAGTGGTAGAGCCCCTCCGGGGTCGGTGTGCGGGACAACCCAGGGTGGGCCAGCACGCTGTCCGCCGTGCTGCCGAAGACCACGCCACCGGGGATGCGGGCGTAGTGCAGCGGCTGCTGGCCGATCCGGTCCACGCCGGCCAACACCCGCCCCTGTGTGGTGTCGATTACCGCCAGGGCAAAATCGCCGCCCAGCCGCTCGAACAGCCCGGCACCGTGCTGCTGCCAGGCATGGAGCAGGGCACGGGCGTGGTCCTGCCCGGCGGCATACTCGGCCAGCTCACGGTCGCGCCAGAAGGGGTGACCGACGAGCGCCGCGATCCGGCCCTGATCGTCCTCCGCCAGCCAGCCGTCCCGCACCAGGCAGGCGGCACGCGGGTTGGCCCGGTGCTGGGTGCCGGCCCCGTGACGTGCCGCCAGGTTCCCTGCCCTCTCACGAATGTCGCGCCCGTCCTGTCCGCCGCCCGTGCTCAGCCAGCCGCAAAGTCCCGCCATTTGGTCATCCATTCCTCAAGTCAGCTGCTACACTTCGATGTGTTTCACACACCTCGGAGGTAACTGTTTCATGTCAAGTCTAGACCAGGTCAGGGACATCCTGGACAGCGCACTCAGCCTGAACGGCCGGGCCCAATCCTTCGACCGCGACACCGTGCTGCTGGGAGACCTTCCGGAGCTGGACTCGATGGCGGTGGTGTCCGTCATCACCGAGCTGGAACAACGCTTTGGCATCGTGGTGGAGGACGACGATGTCAGCGCCGAAACCTTCGAGACCGTGGGCGCCCTCTGCGACTTCGTGGAATCGAAGCTGGAAGAGGCCTGAGGGTCCCCGCTGCATGGAAGCCGGATTTCTGGACGGCACCCAGGGGCCGCTTTTTCATATCCTCCACCCACCGAGAACAGCTGAGGCCAAGGGCTGCGTGCTCTATGTGCCCCCGTTCGCCGAGGAGCTGAACAAATCCCGCCGCATGGTGGCGGAGCAGGCCCGCCAGATGGCCGCCGCCGGTTACGCCGTGCTGCTACCCGACCTCTACGGCTGTGGCGACAGCGGCGGCGACCTGCCGGACGCCCGCTGGGACGGGTGGCTGGATGATCTCCGGCTCTGTGCGGAGACGCTCCGTGAACGCTTTCCCGCCCCCCTGTATCTGTGGGGCCTGCGTACAGGGTGCCTGCTGGCCGGGGCGCTGGCTCAGGGCCTGCAGGTGCCGCCCGCGGGGCTCGTCTACTGGCAACCGGTCAGCAACGGCAAGCTCTTTCTGACTCAGTTTCTGCGTCTGCGCATGGCGGCCGGCATGATGGGCGGGGATCGGGAGACCACGACCGAACTGCGCAACCGCCTGGGCGCTGGCGAGACCCTGGAGATCGCCGGCTACGCCCTCACGCCCCACATGGCCCAGGCGCTGGAAGCGGCACGCCTGGCGTCACCGCCGCAGGACACCCCGGTGCACTGGCTGGAGGTGATGCAAGGCGACGCCCCGCAACTCCCGCCGGCCAGCCAGCGGAAGGTGGATGACTGGCGGGAGGCCGGCGCCAACGTGCACGCCACGGTGGTGTCCGGCGAGCCGTTCTGGTCAACGCAGGAGATCCGTACCGTACCCGCCCTGTGGCAAAAGACCCTGGGGTGCCTGCGGAACGAGTCGGAGCCAGCCGATGGGGGCACCGACCCCGGCGCACAACCGCTGGTTTCGGTGATCATGCCAGCGTTCAATGCCGCCGCCTACATCGAAGAGGCCATCGACAGCGTTCTGGCGCAGGATTATCCGAACAAGGAACTGATCGTCATCGACGACGGCTCCAGTGACGATACCGTGGCCCGGGTGCAAGCCTACGGCGACCGGGTGCGGCTGCTGACCCAGGCCAACCAGGGTTCGGCGGTGGCGCGCAATCAGGGCCTGGATGCCGCCAAAGGGGCGTACATCGCCTTTCTCGACTCCGACGACGTGTGGCTGCCCGGCAAACTGACGGCGCAGGTGGGGTACCTGGAGGCGCACCCGGATGTCGGCATGATCTACGCGGACTGGTTGCCCTGGAAACGGGACAAGCAATCCAAGGCCTTCCCCTCGCCCGAGACCCTGATACCGGCAGCACCGGATGCCGGGGTTCCTCCGGAAGAGATCCCGCTGCTGACCGAAGGCTCCGGCTGGCTATACAACCGACTGCTCTTCGGTTCGCTGCTGCACACCATCACAGTCATGGCCCGCCGTGAGCTGATAGAGCAGGTGGGCCGGTTCGATCCCGAACTGAAACGGGGCCAGGATTACGATTACTGGCTACGGGCCTCCCGCCATACTGAGATTCACCAGCTGGACCGGGTGTTCGCGCTATACCGGCTGCACGGTAGCGGCTGCATCACCCAATGGCCGGACATCAACTACGAAAAGCTGGTGGTGGAAAAGGCGTTGGCCCGCTGGGGGATGGAGGGACCCACCGGTGAACGCTCCGACCGCAAGGCGGTTGAGCGACGCCTGGCCGGCACTTGCTTTGACTTCGGCTATCACCACTACTGGAGCGGCAACCCCCGCAAGGCCAGTCGGTCCTTCCTGCAGGCACTGCGCCACCATCCCCGCCACCTGGGCAGTTGGCGCTACGCCGGGATGAGCCTGGCCATGGGTCTCTTCAAGGCGCGTTAACCGCCAGACCCGCCCAGCAGCCCGCCACCCCCCTGAAGTCTCTCCCCTGACTGCTAATCTGAGCAGTAGGTCCGCCTGCAAACCGTATTCGCCGTTAGCGGCAGGCAACACAGTGACAACAGTGCCCGGGGCACCGACAAAGGAGCACGACAGAACATGGCAACAGGGTTCGACGGCATCTACGGTCTCCACCAGGGTTTCTTGCAATCCGTCGACCGCCACCCCGGTCGCCCCGCGCTAGAGGTACAAGGGGCGCAGTACAGCTACAGTGACCTCTACCACCATGCCGCAACGGTTGCAGCTGCCCTGCAAAGCGCCACGCCGGAGACTATGGCGCCCTTGGTCGGGGTGCTCGCCAATCGCTCTCTGCCCGTCTACAGCGGCCTGCTCGGCACGCTGATGGCGGGCAAGGCGGCGGTGCCGCTGAACCCTGGCTTCCCGCAGGAGCGCACCCAACAGATGGTTGAACAGGCCGGTCTGCAGACCCTGGTGGCGGATGAACAGGGTGAGGCACTGCTCAGCGAGTTGCTACCTCAAATGGATGTCCCCATGGTCGTGGTACTGCCCCTTGCCGAATCGGCCCATGCACTGCAGGCACGGTTCCCGCAGCACCGCTTCCTGACCCGCGCAGAGTTGGGTGCGCCGTCTGACTGGCGCCCGACATCGGTACAACCCGACGACTTGGCCTATCTTTTCTTCACCTCCGGCAGCACGGGCACGCCCAAAGGCGTGGGGGTGCTTCACCGGAACGCCCTGCGTTTCGTGGCCATGTCCCTTGAGCGCTACCGGCCGTTCGGGATCAGCGAGGCAGACCGCTTCTCGCAGTTTTACGACATCACCTTCGACTCCTCGATGTTCGACCTTTACGTCTCCTGGGCATTCGGCGCCTGCCTTTGCTCCCCCACGGCGAAGGAGTGGTTCAACCCCAATAAGTACATCGAGGAGAGCTGTCTGAGCGTCATCGACATCACGCCCTCCGCGGGGCACGGCATGAACCGGCGGGACGGCTGGCGCCCGGGCCGCTTCCAGGCCCTGAGGCTGTGCCGGTTTGGTGGTGAAGCCCTGTCCGCGGATCTGGCCGCCGCCATGGCTGCGGCAGCCCCCCATGCGCGGGTAGACAATGCCTACGGCCCCACGGAATGCACCGTGGATTCCGCCTATTACCTGTGGGACCCGGAACGCTCGCCGGCCGAGTGTGAGCACGGCATGGTCCCCATCGGTTACCCGGGTAACCAGGTCCAGCTGACCGTGGTGGACGACGACCTGCAACCGGTTCCCGAGGGGGCCGAGGGCGAGTTGCTGATCGGTGGGCCGCAAGTCACTCCCGGCTACTGGAACGATCGGGAGCGCACGGAGCAGGCCTTCATCCGACTGCCACCGGACGGCGCGGTTCACTACCGGACCGGCGATCTGGTCCGACGGCCGGAAACCGGAAAACCCATCATTTTCCTGGGCCGCATGGATCACCAGATCAAGGTGGGGGGGGTTCGCATCGAGCTCGGAGAGGTCGAGCAGGCCCTCCGGGAAGCCGCCGCCACCGACGAAGCCGTCGCTCTGGGCTGGCCACGTACCTCCAGCGGCGCGGCCGGGATTGTCGGCTTCGTGGTCGCCGGAACGGCCGACGAGGCCGCCATACGCGATCAGTTGCGCAGCCGGCTGCCCAGCGTGATGGTGCCCCGGGTCATCCACGCCCTCGAGGCACTGCCACTCAACCCCAACGGGAAGGTGGACCGCAAGGCCTTGATGGCCCAGTTGGAAGCGGAGGCCGGGGGCCGATGAGCAAAACCGTCCTCATGTGTCCGCCAGAGCACTTCGATATCGAGTACGAGATCAATCCTTGGATGCACGTGGATGACCCGGTCTGCAGGGAGCTAGCCCGTTCCCAGTGGCAGGGCCTCTACCAGCTCTACACCCAGGCACTGGGCTGGGATGTCCACCTGATCGACCCGATCGAGCACCTGCCGGACATGGTCTTCACGGCCAACGGTGGCCTGGTGATCCACGACCGGGTGGCCCTGCCACGCTTCAGGCAACCAGAGAGGCAGGGCGAGACAGAGTTCTTCGAGCAGTGGTTCCACCGCCGCGGCTATCGCACGCTGTGCCTGCCCCGTCACGATTTCGAGGGCGAGGGGGACGCGCTGTTGTGGAACGATACGCTGTTCGCGGGTTACCCGTGGCGCAGCGATAAACCCGCCCACCGCGAACTGGCGGAATTCTTCGGCGTCGAGGTGGTGAGCCTGCAACTGACCGATGCCCGCTTCTACCACTTGGATACGGCCCTGACCATCGTGGATGAACAGACCGTGGCCCTGTATCCGGACGCCTTCACGGCCGAAAGCCTGGAGGCCATCCACCGCCGGGTGCCGCGGGTCATCGAGGCAGAGGAGGCCGACGCCCTGGGCTACGGCCTGAATGCGGTGAGCGATGGCCGACACATCGTACTGAGTGACCGGGCCCGGGGCCTCGCCGCCACCTACCGGGAAATGGGGCTGCAAGTACATCCCATGCCCATCTCGGAGTTCCAGAAGTCAGGGGGCGGCATGAAGTGCCTGACGCTGGAACTCCGCGATAACGGTGCCTAAACCAGAATGAACCCATTACGGCGGGCCAATCGGCTTCTGCGCAGAGGGCGCACGGCGGTGCGGGAGAAAGGCCTGGTCCAGACGCTCCGCCTCATCCCGAGCAACCTGTACTACCTTGCCACCGACTTCGATGTGCGGCATGGAACGGATACGCGGATAAGCGGCAGCAAGGGCAATACGCGCCCGGACGCCCATGAGGGGTACGAGGGCGCGACGCCGGGTATCTTTCACAAGACCCTACGCAACCTGAACCTCCACTACCCGGCGTACACCTTCATCGACCTCGGGTCAGGCAAGGGGAGGGCGCTGCTACTGGCCTCCCACTACCCGTTCCAACGTATCATCGGCGTGGAATACGACCCGCACCTGCACGAAGTGGCGAACCGCAACGTTGCCATCTACAAGCCGCGTGGCCGACAGTGTGAACGCGTCGAGACGGTTTGCGGCGACGCCGGGGCGTTCCCCATGCCGGAGGGGCAGTTGCTGCTCTACATGTTCAACCCCTTCAAGGCAGCCATCATGGAGCGAGTACTGGCCAACTTGCAGGCCTCGCTGACCGCCAACCCCCGGGAAATCATTGTGATTTATCAGAACCCCCTGCAGCGAACCCTGCTGGATGAAGCCCCCTTTCTGCAACTGGAAAGCTACCACCACCACCGCACCAAAGGGTTCCGGAAGATGCCCATTGGCCGGGTGGCCGTTTATCGGGCCTGTGCCCCGGCGGCGGGCGGCGTCGGGGCTGCCGACTCCGGCACCGGGCCCTGAAAAGCCCGGATCCACTCCAGGCTGGCCTCCTCCACCTGGCGCATATCCGCAGCACTGGAAAAGGTGTGGTCGGCGGATGGGAAGCGGCACACCTCCACGGCCCCGGCCTGTTCCAACTCGGCAAACGCCGGGTGCCCGGACATGGCCTCTTCAAAGGTTCTCGCCACATAGTCGCGGCTACTCAGGAATACCGCGCTGCGCCCGCCCCCGGCCTGCAGGGCACGAAGCATGTCTCCGGGGTATATATCATCCGTCGGCGCAACAGCATCCGAGGGCTGTCGGTCACCTTTACGGGCCTCGCGTGCGGTACCCAGCAGGCCCTTTGCCGAAGCCCCGACGCTCAGGCCACCTCTCAGGGCCTTCTTCCAGAAATCCCCCTCGAGCAATCGGCGGGCATAGTAGTGCTTCAGGCGGACCTTCGCCCGGGCCTCCTCCACATCCAGCCAGGGGTTCACCAGGATCAGGCCCGCCACCCGGTCATCGGTCACGCGGTACAGACAGGCCGCACTGGCGCCGCCACACAGCCCCCAGAGCACTACCCGCCGCACCTGCGGCACCTGGGCCTGAAAGGCCGCCAGCGCGGCGCCGATATCGGGGAGCACCCGACCGTAACCACGCTCCGCGCCCGAAGCATCGCCCATGCCCCGGTAGTCGAAACGCATGCACGGAGTGCCGTTGGCCGCCAGGTAGCGGGCCAGGTGGACAAATTGCCGGTGGGAGCCCACCCGGTACTGGGGGCCCCCAACCAGGATGAGGACGCCAGTCTCGGAGGGTTGGTCCGGTTCGCTGACCACCCCGACCAGGGAATCGCCCTCGCAATCGAACACTACGCCACTCTCGATGAAACCCATCGCCTCTCCCATGCCATTTCAGACCAGAAGTTCCACCGGCTCGGGGTGACCCAGAAAGCGGGTGGGGCTGGCGGTGTAGCCATACGCACCGGACTGAAAAACGACGACCCAATCGCCAGGCCGCGCGCGGGGCAGGGTCACCTGCTGTGCGAGGATGTCCAGCGGCGTGCAGAGGGGGCCAACAATATCCACGGTCTCCTCGGGCGGGGCGTCCATACGGTTCGCCAGCGCCACCGGGTAATTTTTGCGGATCACCTGGCCGAAGTTACCGGAGGCGGCCAGGTGGTGGTGCAGTCCGCCGTTAGTGATCAGGAACACCCGGTCACGGGAGACCTTGCGATCCACCACCTCGGCCACGTAGATACCCGCCTCGCCCACCAGATAACGGCCAAGTTCCAGGATCACCTCCACCCCGGGCAAGCGATCGCGCCCCTCCGGCAGGCGCGCCGCCAGCTGATCGGCCACCGGCCCCAGGTCCAGGGGGCGGTCACCGGGGAAGTAGGGAATGCCGAAACCGCCGCCGATATTCAGCATCTCTACCGGCCCCGGCGCATCCTCCGCCAAGCGCAGGGCCAGGTCCAGGGTCAGCCCCTGGGCCTCCACCAGCGCCTCTGGGCGCAGGTTCTGGGAACCGGAAAAGATGTGCAGGCCACGAAAGTGCAACCCTACGTCACCAATGCGGCGCAGCAGCGCCGGGACCCGCTCGGCATCCAGGCCGAAGGGCTTGGCCCCGCCGCTCATCTTCATCCCGGAGGTCTTGAGCTCGAAGTCCGGATTGACCCGTACCGCCACCCGCGGCGTGTGGCCGCTGTGCTCGGCGATGGCCACCACCCGCTCGAACTCGGTCTCCGACTCGAGGTTGATGGTAATGCCGGCCGCTACGGCAGCGCTCAACTCGGGAACCCGCTTACCCGGACCAGCGAAACTGATCTCGCCAGGCACCACGCCCGCATCCAGCGCCACGCGCAACTCCCCCGCCGAGGCCACATCCAGCCCGTCCACCAGGCCCGCCATGTGCTGCACCACGGCGGGCATGGGGTTGGCCTTGATGGCGTAGTGCAGGGAGATGCCGTCGGGCAGGGCGGAGCGCAGGGACTGCACACGCTGGCTCATCAGGCGCCGGTCATAAGCGTAAAAGGGGGTGCACCCCGCCCGGCGGACCAGGTCGGGCAGACTCAGTCCACCCAGGCACAAGTGCCCGTCGCGTACTTCAAACTGCTCGACTGGGGCGTGGGTCGGCCGTTGATCACTCACGGCGTGTTGTTCTCCTGAAAGAGGTCGGTGAAGTCGCTGGCAAGGCCCTTGCGATCGATTTTGCCATTGGCGTTGCGCGGCAGGGGCTGGTGGCGGATCTCGATGTGTGCCGGCAGCATGAACGCCGGCAGGCGGGGCCGCAGCGCGGCCAGCAGTTCATCGACCACGGCGGTGCTGGTACGCGGCAGCACCACCAGCACGATGCCCTGGCCCAGTACGGGGTGAGCCACACCCAGCGCTGCCGCTTCGGCCACCAGACCAGTGCTGTAGACGGCCTCTTCCACCTCGTTGGGGCTGACCCGGTAGCCTGAGGTCTTGATCATTTCATCGCGCCGGCCGATGAAGTAGAGAAACCCCTCCTCGTCCATGCGCACGGTATCCCCCGACCAGACCGCCAACTCCTTCTGCGGCAGGCCACCGGGCTGGCCCGGCGCCGGGCGAAATCGCTGAGCGGTGCGCTCCGGGTCGTTCCAGTACCCCATGGCCACCAGGGCACCCCTGTGCACCAGTTCCCCCGGTTCGCCGTGCGCGCAGGGTGTGCCATCCTCGCGCACCACCATGATCTCGGCATTAGGTATCGCCTTGCCCATGGAGTCCGGCCGTCGGTCCACTTCCTCCGGCGGCAGATAGGTAGAGCGGAAGGCCTCCGTAAGCCCGTACATCAGGTAGAAGCGGGTCTCGGGCAGCTGGCCGCGCAGGGCCTCGAGCGTCTTCAGCGGCATCGCCCCACCGGAGTTGGTCACGTAACGCAGGGTGCGCCTTGCCGATTCAGGCCACTCCATCTGCGCCAGCTGAATCCAGAGTGGCGGCACCGCGGCCAAGCCGGTGATGCCATGACGATCCACCGCCCGGATCACATCTTTTGGCAACAGATAATTGAGCAGGGAAACACGCGCCCCGGTAAGGAAGGCGGTGGTCAGCTGACTGAGCCCGTAATCGAAGCTGAAGGGTAGCACGGCCAGCAGGTGGTCCTCGGGCCGGTTGTCCAGGTAGCGTGAGACACTTTGGGCGCCGGCCACCATGTTGCGGTGGGAAAGCACCACCCCCTTGGGCTGGCCGGTGCTACCGGAGGTGTACAGGATGGCCGCCATGTCCGTATCAATCACCCGGGCGGGTTGCGCAGGAGTTGCGGTGGCCAGCATGTCAGTCCACTGGTGGACCCGATAGGGCACGTCCTGCGTTGAGAGGTCCGCACTGCCCAGAACCAGGACGGTATGGAGATCCGGGCAGTGCACGAGCGCATCGCGAATGCCCTTGAACCGGTCAGCAGAGGTCACCAGGATGCGCACGTTGCAGTCACGCAATATGTAAGCAACCTGCTCCGCCTTCAGCAGCGGGTTAACGGGCACAAAGACCCCGCCGGCCAGCGCCGCACCAAACAGGGCCTGAACCGTTTCAGGCCGTTTGTCCAGGTAGACAGCCACGCGCTCCTGCCGGAGCAGACCACATTCCCGGAAGACCCCGGCCGCTTTCTGGACTTCGGCCGCGACCGTGCCATAGTCGTGTGTGTCATCCCGGTAACTGACCGCCGGCGACGAAGGCATGCATTGGGCGGTATTGAGAATGGTGTCGTGGAGCAGTATGGGCATGGACATGGGTGGCTGGACTCACTCCCTTTTCGGCGCTCGCATCTACCGTGTGGCTCGACCAGGCAGGTCTTACCCAATCTGCGGGCAGACCCGGTCCCCGCGCCAGTCCGGGCGCGCCGACCGCCACGCATAGGCTAGTCTTAAGAGTGGCATGCCTCACGGCTTTTGCCAGCCAACAAGTCTGCAGCCCTTGCGTTATACCCCGTTGGATAGCCGATCGAACAACGATGCGTGATTACCTGCTCTTCATGATCATCATGGTCCTGGTCCCTGTCATCCTGGCCAGGCCATGGGTCGGCATCCCGGCCTGGTACTGGGTGGGCCTGATGGCCCCGCATGGGCTGACCTGGACCTTCATGCGCAGCTTCCCGGTGGCAACGGTTATCGGCGGCACCACCCTGCTGGCGCTGCTGCTCAGCAAGGACCGCCGCCCGATGCCCTTCACCCGGGAAATGGTGCTGATGTTTGCCTTTCTGGGCTGGATAACCCTGACCAGCTACTTTGCGGTGAATTCCAGCGGGGCATGGGGCTTCTGGCAGCACTTCGTCAAGATCCTGCTGATCACCTTCGTCACGCCCATGCTGATCTACGGTCAGCAGCGGATCCTTTGGGTGCTGCTTGTTATCACGTTTTCCATAGCCTTTTACGGCTTAAAGGGCGGCATTTTTGCCATCTCAACCGGTGGCAACTACATGGTGCTCGGGCCACCGGGCTCTTACCTAAGCGGTAACACCTACATCGGCCTGGCCATGGTCATGGTGCTGCCCCTCGTACTGGTCAGTGCCCGCATGTTTCGCGAGAAGTGGGTCGACTGGTCCAAGGAAGGTTGGGGCATTATCCAGCGTTTCTCCTTGCCTATTGGCTGGGGCATCTATGGGGTCTTCTGGCTGACCGCCATCGCCACGCTAGCTACTCACTCCAGGGGTGCCCTGGTGGGCGTCCTGGCCATCGCGCCGTTCATGTTCTGGCACATGCGCAGGAAATGGCTTCTGGTGAGTCTGGCTGTCATCGCTGTCGGGGTTGTCGGCGTCCAAGCACCAGAACGCCTGATGGACCGCTGGCAGACGATACAGACCTACGAGGAAGACACCTCGGCCATGCAGCGTATTCAGGCCTGGGGCGTCAACTGGAACATGGCCATGGAGAGCCCGATTACCGGCATGGGCTTCCGTAATCACCACTTGGGGTATGATTGGTGGATCAGCTACGCCAACTTTGAGGGCACATGGAACCACGTGCTTTCACCCCACAGCATCTATTTCGGGATTCTGGGCGAGCATGGCTTTGTTGGCCTCGGGATTTTCCTTCTATTGCTAACGACTGCTCTGTTAACACTCAACCGAATCCGCCGCCATGCCCGAAGGCAGACAGGACAAATATGGCTCGCAGAGTACGCATGGGCACTACAAGTTGGCATATTTGGCTACATGGTTGCTGCGGCTTTCCTTGATGTAACCTACTTTAACTTGCTCTACGCATTCATTGCGCTGACAGTTATTATGCGGAGAGAACTCGAGGAAGCGCCGACAACTGTATCCTTTGACCAGGCACCCCAACAAACACCCTCCAATTATGTGCCTGTAAAGCACAGAGATGCGCAAATCGGGTATCAATAGATATTGCACTATGTCACCACCAACCACCGCCCAAGAACCGCCAAGAACGCCCTCTGCCGGCGAACCCCCTGCATGCACCCTATATGACTGGGCGAAGCACCTTACCCGGGCGCTGGCAGCCCACGTGCGTAACGATGGAACCCTTTTTGACCCAATAGACAGGAAGCCCACCCCAGCAGACCACTACGGACAGACCAGCACGTCGCTGGCCCTTCAACTAATGGAGCCCAAGATGTCCGTACCGGCATGGCAACTCCCTCTACAAGCGTGGGCCAGCCAAAAACCAGAAGCCATTGGTCATCACCCTTTTAACCGGCTGATGGTTTTGCTAATCAAGGACTGCCTATCCAGTCATGACAGAACCCGAAAGAACGAAAAATTAATTGACGAGGCGCTAAAGAAATGCCCGGTGTCGGCTCACTACCCCTCTAACAACTGGGTTTTGCTCGCACAACTCTGCCGGATGATAGAAGCATCCTCAGGTACCAAAAGAAAAAGAGAGACCGGACACCTGATAAAGATGCTTCGCCAATGGACTACGAGTGCCGGAGGCTTTATCGATTTTCCCTCCGCCACCATCCGGCAAAGGAATTTCGCCACACCATTGGCATATCATCATAAGGCGCTGTTCATCACCGCTCTTGCCCTCAACCGGACAAATGACGACGACCTCCTTGAGGCCGCCTCTAAACTGTACAAATGGGCTCTTCATTTCTGGGATCATAATCAATATTTAGGCGGCTTTGGCAGAAGCACGCACTCCCTATTCGGAGACGCCTGTCTCCTAGCTGGTTTGCAAATCCTTCGGCATTTTATTCCTCGAGCCGATGACCAGGACCAAAACCTAGTCGCCCAAGGCGTGCTGAATCGATGGCAGGGGCAACTGCGGCCTGACGGACTTCTCAACCTTACGCCTCACGACGCTCACCGTCCCTCCTCCGCAAGCAAACTGGCTTGGGACCATTATATGCATTTAACCGTGTATAATGGCTGGGCCGCCGCGCTCCTCAGTTATTCGCTTCAGCACTCCCATCGATCGCATTTTCAGAACCTGGGCACCACCCTGCGCGTTCCAAACGATCCCCATTTTTCGGACCCCGACGCTGGGTTGCTACGCCTAAATAACACCTCCAAGTGGCAGATTCACTTTTGCACCACTGGTCAAGCCCCACAGTCCTTTGACCGCCAAGAGGCGGAACTCAGATATTCCGGTGGCCTACCTTGGCACGCCGTACACGATGGGAAGCCTATCATTCCCCCTCCAGCGCGCGTTCCTGCCGAAATTTTATTGGAACATCCAGCATTAGCTGGATGGACCCCTCTCTTTTTGGTTGATGGGGTTTTGTTCGCCCTTGTAAGTTTTGATTTATTCGAACTGCGATCAGGCCATGACGGCACTACCATCCTTCTCTCGGGAGCCCCGGTAAATCTCCTTAAACCAACGCCGACCCGCCTTATCGATATAATTATATCGGCGGTCGACTGGCGCTTTGCGCGAGGAACGCTGACAAGAAAAGCTGCATTTAAGCGTACCCCACCGAATAAAAACCCGATGTCTGCCGAACTAATCTTTTACGTCAGCACCCATCAACCCCACATAGAACAGAGACTTACAATTCATACAAATATTGCCACCAACCAGGAAGTGCTATACCTGAACCCGGGTGGGCACAGTGTGATTTGCAGTCACCCCCCAAGACAACGCTCATTGAATATGTCTTCAAACTCTATTCACCCAGAGATTCCGGGGAGTCCTCCGTGGCAAACAATACTCAGTGACTACTGCAGTATCCAAGAGGCTGAGTGCTACACCTTGCCATCCCTACGACTAACCAATGGCGAATACCGGCACCACCTTTCATTGACATGGTGAGCCAATATATGCATCCATCTCACCACACACACTAAACCTATTCATTATGAGACCTGTCATTTACCTCACTAAGAAATTATCTGCATCCGCACCTGGCTCCTATAAAAATATTGCAAAGGGAGAGAAAGGCAATCTTTTTATTCGTATCCACCCACGAATAATATCCGCAACATACAACAAGGCAGCGCACCGAAAAACCGTCTCTAAAGTTCGCTACTCTGCAGGATATTATCGATTTTTCCTGCCTGGGGACTGGGATCAGTTTCTGTCCGATTTTTGTTCCGGGGATCGTTACCGCAACATCCTCGATTTACACGAAAACAAGAACGACTACACCAAAAGCAAAAGGTTCAATGAATTAATTAACGCGCTCCACGAGGATCAACCACATTCAAAGAATGGCTACAAACTACACACTGAAAACGGCATTCATTCCTATTGCCAACAATACATTAATATGTTGCAATCTATGGAAAATGAAGGTTACATCCCTTCCCTTTCACAGGATTCCTGCAAAGTTGCTATCACAAGGGATGGAAAGTTCGTAAAGTGGGCACACAATGGATTTAATAGGCTTTCAGCCGCTAAAATTTTAAATATCGATGAGATTCTCGTGGAAGTAGTTCGAATTCACCCAATTTGGGCGGAAAATTGCGGGGGACGCTCCATCAACTCGATACCACAGCTTATCCAGAAAGCACTGGAAACATACGATTAAAAACAACCGAACCACTGCCAGAAAATAAATGATTATCTATCCAACTCCATTTGGTAAATGACGCCATATCTATTAATATAAAGGCGAGTCCCAGCAGCCGTCCAAGCCATCCCCCTTGGGTCAGAGTTAAGGATAGGTGTCAAATCAAGCACATCGTGGCGCTCAGCAGTACGCAAATCCCAAGGGATGGAAATATTGAACTCTTGAACTTCGGCCGTTCCAGAATCTAGCAGAAACATTTTCCTACCATCTGGTCGAAAATCAATCCCCCTAACCCGCTGGTGTCTATCAGAAATATCCAACGATGCTGTATATGTTGCACTATCTACATCAAAAGGAGATTCTAAAAAAAACTGGTGCACTTTTTGCTTACCCCTGTCATCAAGAAACATATGATTACCGCTGTTATCAATATAAATACCGTGCGCGCGAGAAACGTATTCGGAGACATCCAATATCGAAGATCGCTCTGCAGACATTACATCGCTGACGATCTCTAAATCGAACTGGTGCACCTCAGTCCTATTAACCAGCCAAAACCTATCGTTAATTGGTCGCTTTACTGCCAGGCCGTGCCCTAGACTTTGCCTCCCATCTTCACTAAGATACTTCTTGAAAGAAAATTCACCCTGATGAATTGCTGTTGTGATGTCATCTGATCTCCACATATCGATGATAGCGATATTTTCTGACTGCCTTCCGTAAAGCCAGATTGTCTCCCCCCCATCAAGAATTACTAAGTCTCGAGCGGCATTAACGTAGGATGACGCATCAAACCTGCGTCCATCATACTTAAGCGCACCGAGACTGAACGTGGCGCCGTCCGGCCCGCTCCACCCCTCGGCGCTACGGTCAGAACCTACCACCGGAGATGTGGCGATAGAAAAGCATGAAAATGCTATAAAAATAAGAAGCCAGCTGCCACGAAACATCCTGCTAACCTCCATCAAACCATCAATATTTTAAGTCATGTCAGGCCGGCTGTTTTCTAAGAAGCCACCCCGCTGCTTTTGACGCGCGGGGGAAAAGCCGGCCCAGCAACTCCCAAGTCCTAGTTTCCGGCCCGGTCGGCCGGCCCATTGCACCCCAGCACATAACAATTAAAATTGAATAAAGCAACAAGAAAGCAGGTGATAAAAATAATAGCTGCAACGCGGATTGCAATTCATTATCAGGGGAGGGAAGCTTTTCTTGTATATAAAAAAGGGCGCCAGCAACTACAGGGCCACATATAAATGGGCGCCACATGACGGCGAACCTATCCCTGAATGAAACGCCCAGAAGGCGTCGATAAATAATTGCCACCAACGGGGTCGTAACGATCCCCGCAACAACGAAAGCCCAAAGAGAAACGGCCAAGTCGTTCGTCATTAACAACCACATCAATAGCGGAAACGCGACGAGCATCTCGGCCATAGTTAATACCCCGATCCAATAGGGCTTTCCGACTGCCATAAATGCGGCCGCGCTCGTGCCACGAAGCACCATGACTACGCCGTATATTCCGATAACCTGTATGAGGGGAATCGCATCTAGCCACTTCGCACCCAGCACTAGACGCACGATTGGGTCTGCCATGCTGACGATAGCCAAGCCTGCCGGTACTGTAATTAGGGCGAGAGTCCCCTGCACATCTAGGAATGCCTTTCTAAGGCGACCCGGATCATTGGCAACCTTCGAATATCCCGGGAAAACGGCACGCATTATTGGCTTTGTCAGCTCAGTGGTAGGCAGATTAGAGACCTCTTTGGAGATACGATACAAGCCCACTTCCGCTGCTCCGGAAACGCGGGCCAGGATAAAATCCGGCCCACGGGACCGAAAAAACCCCAATAGATTATTAAGGACGATCCAACCTGAAAAACTAAATAGGTCTTTCGCGCCGCTAAGTCCAAACCATGGACGGAAAGGATGCAACCAATAGCTCAGCACTACGCCGGTGAAGCGCGAAGCCAAAATACCTGCGACGAGTGCCCAATAACTCCGGAGAGCGAAAGCCAGAGTAACCGTCACAACAAATGCAGTGAGCTTTTTCCATACCTGGAACCAGAACTCTTTATCGAAATTGAGCTCTTTTCGGAAAGCTACAATCCCGATGTTCTCAAAACCCTGAACCACTGCAATGACCCCGAAGGCATAAACAATACCCTCCACTCGCGGCTCATCAAAAAAATTCCCTAAGTAGGGCGCTGATATAGTCAGGACTGCGGCACTCAAGAAGCCATAAAAAAGATTTAGCGTCCAAGCAGTGTCGTAGTGCCGGCGCTCAGCCTGCTGATTCTGAATCAGGGCCATATCGAAACCGAATGACCCAATAAGCTGGACAAAAGCATATAACGCCATTGCCATGGCCACTAGGCCAAAATCTTCCGGGATCAATAACCGAGCCAGAATTACCGTGCTGATAATGCCTATGAAACGCTGGACGAACTTGAAACCAATCATCCAAATGGCGCCGCCGGCAACTTTATCCCCGAAACTACTCATGGGTACACGACATGGTTAATCATTGCAAGAACGAAGGTTTGGACACTCACAAATGTTTCAGTCCACATCGAGGCCCATCTCCCGGACGGCTTGGACGACTGGTGTCAACTTTGAGAATGAAGGGGATAATGGTGTCAGGCGCCCCATGATCAGCGACTCCACCATGTAAGCTGCTATGCGCTCGGGGCGAGCTTGTGGGCTCAGGAGGGCACCCGCCATACGACATGCTTCCGGGAATAACCGCCTGAACGGCTTTCTCGCTGATCGTTTCTTGGCGTTCCCGCTATACGGGATATGCGCAGCCTCTGGGTAGCTTTCCCGGATCACTTCATCATGAAAGTGATTAGTTGAATAAACTTCCCACGGCAGCGACATGAAAAACGCAAGCAATTCTGGATCCTCGTAAGGCAAGCAGACCTCTGACCTCTGAGTAGCCATGACCAGCGGCAGCAATGCGATCTCCCGACGGATCCGATTCCAGAAAATGAATGACTTCACGGGGTCCGCCGCATCGGTATGTGCTCCGAGTTCACTCTGTAGGGCTTGCCTGGCCGCCCCCGTGCCCCACTTGGCACGGTAACGACTTCTTAGGAAAGCCAGATACTCGCCGCCATTCAGCAACCTCTGGACCGCCCCTGCGCTATCGCCTGCCCTGATCAAGCATGCCAACTTGGAATCAAAATAAGACCCGTTGCAAAGTACATCGCCTGCGAGCCCATCAAAAACAGGGCCATTCAAATGGGGCAACAGATTCAAATACCAGCTGTTCTCATCGGTTGAATAGAAGTTAAGGCGGTTCTTCTCGAACACCTGCGAAGCATAGCCGCCTCGCTTGGCCACCACCCTGCATTCGAGGCCAAGGTGCGCTGAGACTTGCTGGGCCTCCGCACTCTCGTCACCTTTGAACCCTTGCAGGACCAACGTCGCGGGCGGCGGGGTGCCCTGTCGAGCCAGTTCCAGGCAGATATGTCTGGAATCACGACCTCCGGACAGAGGAAGATTACCGACACCATGCTGAGACCTTTTTGCGATGGCACTAGCAAAAAGATGGCAGAACGTCTCCTTGGCCTCATCCCGGGTACCGGAGAAAGTGCCGTAGTCAGGGTACCCCGACCAGTCCGACGAGAGTGAGCCGTGGCTCCAAACCAGGGTCTCTCCTGGCATGAGCACCTTCACGCCCTCGACAAGGGTCTGGTTTCCCAGCAAGTAACCCAGCACCAGGAAGGTCGCCACGGCCTCATCATCTATCCGGCGGTTCGCCAACCGGGATACGACCTCCTGCAACGTGTCGGAGACAAGGATTCGGCCTGACTCTAAGGCGTAGAACAGCGGCACCATACCCAGTCTGTCGGCCTGTACGGTGAGTAGCCCCTCTACTTCGGACCAGCCAGCGACAAGCGTGGGCTGCCCGGCTGATCGGTCAAACGTTAACCAATGAGACGCAACGCCGCTGCGCTGATCACCGTCGACCTCGATAAATGCCATCCCGACTTTTCCACTCCTGTTAAGTCTGGCCTGTCAGGCCCTCTAGGAAATCTATACTGGCAGGAAGTTACACCGGTACTCCGTCCGGCACCCCACAGCGAACTGTGCAATGGGCCGCACATGACTCATATAGCAACAACCAACGCCGTAAGGCGGCTGTGCACGACCCTGGTAGCACTCATGGGTGCCACCGGGCTCTTACTTTGGGGCACTGCCTCGTCGTCCACTCTGGAACGGACACACCTCGCGTCTGTCGCCATTCAAACTGCGCCTGGCACGTTTTCACCATTGCGTGGGGAGCTGCCGCCTGGCTTTGACCAGTTCTCCGGGTTTCATAACCACAACACCCCTGTCGATCCCGACACCTGGAACACGCGTGGCCAATGGGACCCGGAACGCCTGCGCACCTTCTTCTATGGTGACCGACGGCGCAGTATTTTCCACTCCTACCACGCAAGAACTAATGAATGGCGTCACAACAGCCTTGATGACCGTATCGAAGGTGCACACCACCAATATGGAAGTGTAGGACTCGATGTTGCGAACGGATACTTCTACCGGGCTTCGGGCCGTGCCTTGCACCGCTACCACATCGACGAGGATAGCTGGGAAGTGGCGAACGACAACCACCCCGGCCGTGACACCAGCCCCATGGCCTTCCACGAGGGCCTCGACAAGCTGCTTCTGCTACACCGCGGGCGGTTGCACCAGCTCTCCCAAGATCAGTGGACGGCCTACAAGTCGCTGGATCACCAAGAAAAGCACGCCAACATGATCTACAACCGAGCGAGGGACGAGTTGCTGATAGTGGGAGGCCGGAATACCGAACGCAAGCTATCCATAGTCGCTCAGGACGGCACCGTTCATCGCATGGATGACATGCCGTTCCGCTGGCGCGCCCAGCACCATGTGCTCAGCTATGATCCAGGCTCGGGCAATTATCTAGTGCTTCACAGAAAGAGCACAGAACTCTGGGAGTATCACCCGGGGCGTGACCAATGGCATCTCGCCCGAAATTGGCGGAATGACAACCCGGCGGACTGGACCTTCGGACGCCACTATGGCCACACCCTCATCCCGATTGATGGACTCGGCGTCATCCTCTGGATTCATCGAAGTGGGCCGATGGTCTACCGGCACGAACCCGCAGTCGATGACGCCTCACCAGAGGAACCCTTGGCAGCCAGTCAGACCGAGCAGGACGCCACTACGCCTCAAGAAGAAGAGCCAACAGAGCGCGCGCCATCGACGAGCCGGGACGAATCTACCGTCACCGATCAGCCTCGGGGACAAGTAACGCCCCCCGACATGCCGCAGCGGGCTGAAGTGCCGGCGGATCTTTTGGACACGCCCCTCGGCCAGCTGGCTCGCCGCCTCGCGCCCGGACAATTCCAGACCCTCGAAGACACCGCCCCGCCAGAAGGCTTCAGGGGTATGCGTGAATACTTCCAAGCCCGAACGCCGGATGGCCGTCGAGGCCCCATCGACGCCTGGACGGATTCCGGCCACTGGGATGGGCGACGCCAACGGACCTTCTTTCAGGGGATCGAAGGAAGCGACCGCTTCCTTTCGTTCAACGCCGACGAGAACCGCTGGGAGAGCCTGGCCGGCCCCGAGAGCCCAGCGCCCCCCTCATCCACGGGATACACCTACGGCCAGACCGCCCTCGACGCCAAACGAGGACATTACTACCGCCTGTCCGGGGGCCTGCTTCTGCAGTACGACATTGATGCTGGGGAGTGGACTCAAAGAGATGTTGCCCCTGCAGACGGCCCAACCCCCATAGAGTGGCATCAAGGAATCGATATGCTGGTGAACGCCAGCAACGGCTTGTTCCACGGGTACGACGGCACCGACTGGCAGGAACTTGGCGAAGCGGGTGTAAGCGGCGAATATTCCACGGCCCAATACAACCCGAAGCACGACGAGTTGCTGGTGCTCGGGGGTACGGAGTCGGAACGCCAGGGCGCATTACTGGACCGCGAGGGCAAGATACGACCGGCACCGGAACTGCCTTTCGACTTTAAACTATCGCTGGACAACCTAACCTACGACCCCCAGTCCGGCCATTTCCTCGTGCTGCGTTGGGATGCACGCGAACTCTGGGAATTGGATCCGGATGCAGGCCGCTGGCAGCAGGCGCGCCGGTGGAGCAGTGATCACTGGCCATTCCATGAATTCGGCACGGTCGTTCCCATTCCTATTGATGAGCTGGGTGTGATTTTCTGGCAGTACGAGCATGGCCCCCGGATCTACAGGCACCGCACTGCAGCGGATACCCAAGTAGCACAGGCCTCGCATCGCGCCAGTAACGCCGAAACGCCCCAGAGTGACCGCGGATCGGGTGAGAGCGGCTTACCCTCCGCTGGCCGGCTACCCTCCGGTGCCGAGGGTGCGCCCGAACGGCCCGAGCCTGCCCCAGGCGATCCGGATGCACAGCCCCATGACGCCCTGGCGGAGATTGGCGGGGGTATGACCCCAGGGGAGTGGCGCTACGTGGAAACCACCAACACACCGGATTTTCAGGTGTCCTTCTGTCCACTGGACGACCCTGATAGCGGCTCGACCCACGCCCTGGGCTGGACCGGCAATTTTGCCTACGACCCGGACTCCCAATCCTTCTGGGCGATCGGCATGCGGGGCGGCAGCGAGAAACGCCTGTTCATGTTGAACCGTGACCTCGAATGGTTCGAGACCCGCATCCCGCTGGACGAATGCCGCACGGACCGCCGCCCATTCAACCGGTTGTCACTGGTTGACGGGTATCTCTACTGGCCCTCCTCGGTCTCCGGCAACGGCCGCGCCTCCATCGGTCAACTAAAACGGGCACCCATCGAGCCCTATCTGGCGGGCAAGACGGACGTGGCATGGGAGCGGGTCAGCGACGGTTTCGGCATCAATAACATGAATGCCACCGGGGATTTCTCAGTCACCTGGTTTCCGGACCTGGGGGGATGGGTGTTCGTGGGAAGAAATTCCGGGTCCTCCACACCCGAGCCCTATTCGCAAGAGGGCCACACGGAGGAGGGAGAACAACTGGGCAAATACTGGTATGCGAGGGCCATGTTCCTGCGCCCCCCAAGCCAGGAATGGATCCAGTTTGATCGGGTTTACTCTGGGCAGTATCAGGGGCACCTACTCTACAACCCGGTGAAACGGCAGGTTCTGGTCGCCCCTGGGCGCGAGTTCGGCGGTTCCCGCAGCGGTAGCTCGCCAAACAGAGAATGGGCCATTATCCACCACGATGGGGGCGACAATCGCTTGGTCAAGCACCCTGACGACGGCCCCACGCCCTGGGTAGAGAAACTGGATCGCCCGGTGGGGGACGATTTTGAATTACCCGACTACAGCGTGCGCCACGGGACGATCACTTACAACCCGCGTAACGGAGACTATCTATGGTGGAACCGGGCGAGGGAAAAAATTTGGCGCAGCGAAGACGGGAAGCACTGGAGCGTCTACGAAGATTTCTCCGACATGCCGTCTGACCGGTTTCCGGAAGACCGAGTCCGTTTCAGGCGCGGCGGCGGGTTATTCGGGGCGACCGGCTACGTGCAAATGAACGCCATCCCAGGCACGGACCTGCTGCTGTTCGTCGACCCCGACCGTGGGCTGATCCTGCACCGGATGAAGGTAGACTGAGTGGGTCAGGTCAGCGTGACATCATCAGCCAGCGAGACGAGCCGGCGGCTCAGGCGGCGGGCGGCAATTGCCCGGTAACGCCGCTTATACCAGGCTTTCCCTGGCCTTTGATGAGTCAATGCAAGCAACCGCGAAGCCCCAAGCGACATGAACACCAGGCGCATTTCCGGACTGGAAGCCCAGAAGGTCTCTGCGCGCTGCTGCAGGCCAAACCCTCTCAAAAACTCATCAACCAGATCACGCGCCAGGCCTGAAGCCAATGGCTTGAGCTGAAAGAATGTCTCCACTTGGAAGACGAAGTAGCCAAGATCGAAAAACCGTGAGCCCCAGGTGGCGCTGGAGAAATCGATGCCCGCAACCGTGTCTGTGCCCACCAGCAGGTTGCCGGGAAAGAAGTCACCATGAACCGCGCAATGGGGCGCTTCCCGGCTGATAGCGTCTGCATAAAGGCGCTCCAGGTAAGCCACCAGCCGTTCCACCCGGGCGGGTGAGAGGACGACTGGATCAGCATCCGCCGCGGCCCAGAGGCGTTCGCGGGTCTGCTCCGTAATCCGCCCCAGCCCCTTGGCCTGAACCGGCTCGGCAGTGGTGCCTCCGCCCGGGCAAAAGCCCTCCGTGACATCCTGAAACGCCCGCAGCCAAACCCCACTGCGGCGGAAAGACTCGCGGAGACGCTCTCCTGCGGCCTGCCGCCCCCGAATCATTGGTAGTGCCTGGAGCTGGTTTTGCAGGCGCTCTCCGGGGACATGCTCCGTCACGATCAAACGGTCCGTCGCCGAGCAATGCAGCACCCGGGGAACACGCAGCATTCCATTGCGCCCGAGCCGTTCACATAGAAACCCACTCAGGTGAAAATCCCGTTGCGTCCGGTTAACGTTCTCCCGCACTGCCTCGCCCAATCCATGAAGCACCTTGACCCAAATGGCTCGCTGTTCGCCATCGGCAAACCGGACCCGACAGGCCATCACGGTGGAACTATGCCGCCTGATGGTTCGATCCACCTCAATCTCAGCCACCGGTGCGCCCAAATCAGTCTGCAGCCCCACCCGGACAGCCGCCAATATTTGACCATCTGTCTTCGACCCTGCTTTCCCTCTACCACACACGTAGACTGGCTCCTTCCTGGTAGACCTTTGGTGCATCTTTACAGAGTCATAAGCATCCAAGTTCCGCCAATGCCCGGCGGATCTCCCAGACACGTCCCCCTGACGCGGAATGTTTGAAACGCTCATTGGCCTCGATCAATACCGGGCCGGAGGGCGTTATTGCCACATCCCACCCTACAACGCGGATCGGCACAAACGCGGTTGCGGCCTTGATCACCAGGGCGCGCACCTCGCTCCAGTCGGGCACGGTAAAGCCAATAACTTCTCGGCCTGTTCCGGGATGTCGCGTGATTTCCGAATAGCCCACCCCGTCAGCGTTGGGGGCCCATGCCGACTCCACGGAACCGGAGTCCAAGTTAGGCGTAGCCAATACATTGCCGGAAAAAAGGCCGGTCTCTGGATCACTGATATTGTCGGTAACCGAATCCCCCACAACCAGGCGGAAGTAGGCATCCAGCAGCCGAACCTCACCGGCAGGATTTACGCAGGTTATTATCCGAACGGCAGATATCGATCTTGATCCGGTCAGCTTCTGGATGTCTTCATGGCCAACCAAGCATTCCTCCAGAATGTAATCCTCCCTTAGGTTACAGCGCAGGCGCTCCAGCGCCGGGCTTGCCGAACCTTCTGGATGGCGTGACTCCCCCACATCGACCATTATTCGCTCAATATTCCTACCCTGCTTTCCGTTTCTGGGCTTGGCAACGATATCAGTTCCGATACCCGCGACGAAGGAGTCCCACGCGGCATCGTCGGCCAGCAGTCGACCAGCGGCATCACGGGATCCATGGGGCGACAACACGCCGAGAAAGGGGGGAGAAGGCAGATCGTGGGCATCACAATAGACATGGAACAGCAGTTTGTCCCGGCAAGCCTCTGCATTGGGTGAGTTGGCCGCGATCTGCAATGCGTGGAGGCGCTCCTCGCTGAAGTGATCAAAACTCGTTTCTATAGGTACGGCTGGGTCAATCAGGCCTTTTGCCAAGGATTCGTGCGGTAGAAAGCGGCCAGCCTTGTACAGCTGTAATGCCCGAACGAAGACCCACAGAGTGGAGACATCATAATGCCTAGCAGCAGTGCGGAAGCGACGCCAAACCTGTGGGCTGTGGAAGTGCCGAAGGATATGGCCAGACCGGTAGGTAATAGACCTCATCAGTTCGATCATAGAAGGCACTGTCTACCCTCCTATGCAGGGGAAGCATAGGCCCTTAAAGAGTGCCCGGATCATTGCGGAGCCTCGTCCGAAAGACTACGGAGGTCAACGTCTGGCAAGAGCGGCCCGCAATGGGTTTCCATGTACTTGAAACCAGGCATTACTGCATTCCACTCGATGATCCACGGATACGCTTTCGGGTCAATTACCACGTCCCACCCGACAAGGCCGAGTTGCGGTACCCGCCTGTGCAGGGCCTCACATTGCACCACGGCTTCAGGAAAACCCGGGACAGAGACTTCTGAAAAACGAATCCCCGTATCCGGGTGAGCCTTATGCTGTTTCCAAGTCATATCTACTCCCCAGACCCCTAACTGCCCGCGGTTGTTTACTACCTCTACTTTCAGCGGGTTGCCGGCAGAGGAAACGAACTGTTCCTGTGCCTGTCCCAAGCGTAAGTATGCATTGAACACTCTTGGCTCCTCCTGCTGTGGCTTGTAAGTAAGCACCCGCACGGTGGCCACTGAGCCAGGGTGGAAACGAGACAGGTCAGAATGCGCTTCTATCGGCCATTGCACGACACAATCACCGGTAGATCGACTCATATACTCCGAAAAAGCCTGACGATCCTGGATGGAAACCCTAATCCACGATCAATATCGTCGGCCTTTACATATATGCGGCTGGTTTTCGCGAACACGTAATCGGGGACATCCGCCAGTGGCAAAGCCTCGCCCTCGACATCGAACCACTGCCCGTCGACTCGGGTCGCAATATCCGGCACCCGCTCCTGCCCGACCAGACTGCGGGTGAACGTTTTGATATTGGATATATGTGCGATCTTGCGCGGATTCACCGTTGGCAAAAACACATGCAGATAGTAATCGAAGGGCATCCAACCCTCGATAAACCGCCCCCTGTAGGCAGTGTAAAACTCCAGCCAAGGTGTATAGACCGCCGAACCGTAGCAATCCAAGGCGTACTCCCTGACCAAGGCTTTAGCGGCATCGTCCAAGGGCTCTATCTGCCCTGCGGCGACCAACTCACGGTACAGTTCCGTTGCCGAGCGCCGGGTCTTTGCCATGTTCCGCCAACGGTTGAGCCCCTTGGCGGACCGCTTGACCCCTCTCACGAGCGTGCTTTCCAGTTGTGTCAATCCGAGCATCTACTGCTCTCCATGCGATGGAGCCACCTTGTGGTGTCAAATAGGGGCACAGGCATCGCCCCTGCCAGTTACAAAAGTAGCAGGTGCCTGGGCATTGGCAGGTTCGCAGAAGCCCTAAAGGCTAGCGCAGCGCTGACAGAAGGTTCATGGCCGCTCGCCGGGCGGAACGGCGGGACAAAAAAACTTGGCTGGCAGAGCGAGGTAGTGGTGACAACCCCTCGACACAACTCGCAAGGTTCGAAAAATCATTGGCCAGAACCTGGCCGATCCGCTCCCGACGGACGATCTCAGGCACCACGCCACCGGGGATGCAGAGCACCGGCATCCTCACGTGCACGGCGTGAAATATGGCGTGGGACATCGAGAGGTCCGTATAACCGCGCAAAAGCGCATCACACCGACGTGCCGCCCAGTGCCAGTCGACGGGCAAGTAATCCCGACTCATCAGAACCCGGCCATCGCGCTCATGCTCCGCCAGGGCATGGTCGAGTTGGCGTCCGTCACTGCCCTCCAGCGGGGACATGACCATGGCGACCAACGGCACGCCCTCGCGGCGACCCGTCTCCAGTAGCTCGGCCAACCGCCAGAAATGGGTATACTTGTCCTCAGGCGTTCCGACCACCAGAAGACAACAGGGGCGTCGCCCGAACCGTTCGGCTTGATCGGCCAGCCAGGTGTCCGCCCGCCCTTGAAACTCGGTCAGTTTGGGTCCTGGTCTGTCCGGGCACAGTGATTCTGGGACGGGCTCTCCCAGTGGCAGCGTGCGTATAGGCCTCTCGATACCGTGGATCTGTGCCGCATAGGGGCGGAGCGCCTCTTCGGTGACGAAGAAAGTGGAGGCGGTGCGGCGAACGCTCAGTCGGCGCAAACGCACGAGCAGCGGCCGCTGATTGCAAGTTTCACGGTCGATATTGTGAATAACCCAGAATACTGGCACTCCCAGCAGCCGGGCCGTGATCAAGGTGACGGCCTCCCCGGCGAGCACGGCCGTGGTGGCCCAGGCATTGCCCCGGTCATTGAGGTAGCGGACCACCAAGGCCTCCACCCGGCGCCCATGCCATCGGTGCCGCAGAATATGCATAAAACCCAGCCAGGGCCGCCACATGGCCAGGGCCTGGTGGCGGGGTGAATAGTCCTCCAGAGCTCGTTTCCAGCTCTCGAACTTCACGTCCGGCTTCGGGAACAGTAGAACCCGGTCGCGATACCCTTCGGCATTCCGCCCACCGTGCCTGTTATCGTCCATCCACCACCTCGGACGATAAACTCGACGCAAGACGTTGCTTCTCTTCCTGAAGTGCGGACCGGATTCGGCGCACACCCTCACCAAACCCGGCATGCTGAAAACGCTCATTAGCCTCGATGAGCACGGGCCCATCCGGCGTGAGCGCCACATCCCACCCCACTGTGCGCACTGGCAGAAACCGCAGGGCGGCCTCACAGACCAAAGCCCGCACTTGCGGCCAACAGGGCAACCGGAAGCCCTTGATTCCGGCCCCGGTCACGGGATGAGAGTCGACCCACCGGTAGCCGATCCCGTTCGCGTTGTAGGCCCAGGCGCGCCGCAGGACTCCGGTCTCCAGCTCCGGGCGGGCCGTAATATTTCCCGTGAAGAGGCCGGTCTGACAATCGCTTATATTGTCGGTCAGGCGATCACCCACGATGCCCCTGAAATAGGCGTCAAGAATCTCCGGCTCGCCCTCTGAAGTAATCCAGCTGAAAACACGGACCGTAGAAAGCGCGCTTGACCCGGTCAGCGCAGCGATTCGCTCATGCACCTGCAACCGCTCCTCAAGGATTTGCTCATCGGTGTGCCCGACAAGCGCCCTTAATTCCCGGAGCAACTGTTCCGCAGGCTCCCCGCCACCGCAGGCCTGCGCCACGCCCAGTAGCCTGATATCACGGCCCTGCCTCCCATGCCTGGGCTTGGCGATAAAAGTGTCGGGCACCTGTTCAGCAATGAACGACTGCCACTGCGTCTCGGAGGCTAATGGTTGCCCCGACGCATCCCGGCACCCATTCCGCGACAACACGGCAAACAGTCGGGGGGTCGGTAATCCGTGTCTGTTGCAGTACACATGGAACAACAGCTTGTCCCGGCACATGGCGGCGCCTGAGGAGTTCACGGCGTGTTGCAACCCGTGCAGACGCTCCTCGCTGATGTGGTCACCGGCTGCCCGGATCGGCTCCGAGGGGTGCAGCAGCCCCCGGCTCAGGGACTCATCCGGAAGAAAACGGTCCGCCGCGTACCAACGGAACGCGCGCCACGCGATCACCGGCACAGACACACCGTAGACGCGAGCCGCGCCCCGGAACCGCACCAAGACATCGCGCCGGAGAAAATGCCGGCAAATATGGAAGACCCTGTACGGCAGGGAGGCGACACGCAATCGCGGAGCCTTCAACACCGTTTCCCACCCAGCCAATTCATTCCCCCTTTTCACAAAGGGTAGCAGTTTCTGAGAGGCTGCAGCCGATCACGCATGCACGGAGCCGATTCCCGTATATGCTTGCTAGGGTCATCCTCAATCAGAGATCATCGGAACACTCAGGACCGTGAGCGCAACCACCCCCAAAGAACTGCTGAAGACAGTCCTCCATGCAGCCTTGGGGGATTATCACTACTGGAAGGTGTTCTACATCGACCTGCCGCAACCCCCCGTGGAGTTGCCGGACGGCGTTACCATCCGGCCCGTCTCGGCGGAGGAACTGGAGGACATGCCGGACGAGGGCATGCGCGACCGTGCCGTCTTCGGCGGCGAAGGCGCTCAGGGGTTCGGGCTGTTCGTCGGCGGGGAACTGGCGGCCGTCCAATGGTACTGGTGGGGCGAGCGCTACCAAGCGGAGCGCAAAGGGCGCAGCTGGGTCCTTCCGCCCGATGCAGCCAAGTCGCTGGGCCTGTACACCCGGCCGGAGTACCGAGGCCGAGGATACGCGGCGCTGCTCAAACGGCATACGGCGCATCTGATGACACAACAGGGCTTCAAGCGCCTTTACAGCCGCATCTGGCACAGCCACAAGGACTCCATCCGGGTCAGCCGCAAGATCGGCTGGCACGTCGCAGGCTCCTACATCGAGGTTTGCCCCTTTTCCAAACGCATAAAAATCAGGTTGCCCCTATGACGGAGTATTCGGGCCCGAGCCGTGTGGCGCTGCTTTCCAGCGGCCCGCCCATCGCGCTCAAGGTGCTCTACTGTCTGCACCGGCTGGGTGTAAAGACGGACCTTGTCGACCTGCGCCGGCCCAGCATGGCGCGCCACTCCCGCTACCGCAGCGGCCATCACACCCTGGACCTGCAGGACACCTCGCCAGAGGCCCTGACCAGATTGGGCGACGCCCTGAATGCCTACTGCCAGAAACGCGGCATACAGGCCGTCGTTGGCGGCGATATCCTCGCTGCAGCCGCCATCCACGCGGTCGCTGACCAGTTGCCAGGCACCCTGGCGTTTCCGGCCAGCCCGTTGCCCACGCTGGGGCTACTGGACGACAAATGGACCTTTCAGGAGTTCATGGTCCGACACGACATCCCTTGCCCCGCCGCCGTTCGGCTGGAGTGCGCAGAGGACGTCGACAGGCTGGAACAGCAGGGGCTGCGCTTCCCGATGGTCGTCAAGCCACTGTATGGGGAGTCCGGCCATGGCATCTTCCGCGCCAACGATACTCCTGCCATTCACCGGCAGCTTGACCGCGGCGGGCGCCACGCCCGGTTCCCGCTGGTGGTTCAGGAGTATGCGCCCGGCTTCGACGCGGATCTGAGTCTGCTGGCGAAAGATGGCGAGATCGTGTGCCATGTACTGCAGTCGCGGCGCGACGCCTGCACGCTCGGGTTCTTCGAGAACGACAGGGTACTGGAGATCGGGCGGCGGATTGTCCGCGCGGCCGACTACACCGGCGTAGCCAATATCGATGTGCGGATTGACGAGGCCACCGGCGAGGTGCGCGTGCTGGAGTGCAACCCGCGCTTCTGGTACACCCTGCAGGCCTCTTTGTGGGCCGGTCTGAACTTTGTCGAGGCCGGGTTCGCCCTGGCGCGGGGCGAGCCCGTGCGTCGCGTGGCCCCCACCAAAGGGGCTTACCACCTGCATGGTTGTCTGCTGAAAAAGCTGCTGTGGCGCCCCGGACAGTGGCGTGACATCGCCCCCTACAACCTGCGTGGGCTGCTGCAGGCGGCGACGGACCCGCTCCCGTTCATCATGCAGCGCTTCGGGTGAAACCGGCCCCACTCACCGCCGCAACAAGCGCTTGATGCGCTGCTTCACCCCCAGCCGCTCCAGGGCCCCCGCCGCCAGCCCGGAGACACTGTCCAGCGCAGCGTGCGACAGCCCCACCACCAGGGGGCGCGGCCGGCGCCGAATGTAGTACAGGTCGGCGCAATACTGGTGCGCCGACCCGAAGTGCGCCTTGTGCGGGCTGTCTCCGGCACAGAAGTCGAACACCTGAAAACGCCCCTCCGCGAACAACGACTCCAGCACCAGCCATTGCAGCACCGTACCCGGCGACAGGTGAGCGACATCGGGCCGGTACCCGAGAAAGCTGTAAAGCAACACCTGGTCGTGGGCCGGGCAATACAGGTAAGCGACGGGCTCGCCGTGGAAGAACAGCAGGTAGGCCCGCAGCTGGTCTTTTTCGGCGCGCTGACGGCTCAGGCTCAGAAAGGCCTCGCTGTCGGGCAGACCGGCATCCAGCAGGCGCTCCTGGTAGGTCTGCCGGGAGACCTCCCGGGCCAACTCATGAAACCGATCCACCTCTTCGGGTGACCGGTAGCAGCGCCAATCCAACTCGCCGCCGGACACCTTGGCGAATTTGCGCACTTTCCGGCGCAGGGTTTGTCGTGTCTTGCCCGAAAACTGCTGCTGGTAAGCCTCCCAGCCCATGGTGAGATCGATGTAGTGGCGCAGGTACTGCCTTGGCACATAGCGCAGGTACCCCCCGGCGAAGGACAGCCGTGGCAGAGGCGTGTCCACGGGGCAGGAGCGGACCAGGTGGCCGTCGCCCTCAGTCTGATCTGCCGCGGGGATGCGCGGCGCGCGATTCTGCAGAAAGTGGGTGTTGTCCACGGACATCCGCAGATTGGCGCCACCCAGCGTGAACTCCCCCAGTCGCATGGGCAGGTGAACGCGTTGAAGGGCCGCCGATGCCGTCATAGCCAGAGAATCCGCTGATTGGTCCAGTTGGAGAGCATGCGCGCCAGGGCCTGCGCCGGGGGAACGGTAAGCGGCCTGTCAGGACCGGGGCTGGCCCGGGCCGGCACCTCGCCGGTGCAGACGGACTCCAGACCGGGCTCGGATTGCACGAAATGGCAGAGCTGCTCCAACCGCCGACGGTTGAGCCGGTCGACGAACAGTTCCCGATAAGCAGCATCCCGATGTTTCACGAATTCGAAGGGATGGGTCAGCACCAAGACGTCGCTCAGCCCTTCGTCCCGCGCCTGCGTCAACAGCCGCCGCATCTCCGGCCACGACGTGCCGGTGATGGTCAGGGTCTTGTAGTGGCTACGGCCGCCCAGCCGGAAGTCGCAGTAGGTGGTCACGGGAAACTCCAGCACCCCATCGATCTCATGGCAACCCGCCAGCAATTGCAGCTCCGGCTCCCTGGGCCGGTAAATGGCCAGGCCGATGTTGGAAGCCAGTCCCATGCCGGCGCGGCGCATAGCCTGGTAGACGTTCAGGCCCACCTTCAGCCCGCCGGTACGCAGCACCGTCGGGGCCGGCAAGCCCCAGCGGCGGAAGGTCTCCCGGCCCCGCTCGATCAGCGCCACCAGCTCCTCCACGCTGCGCCGTGTCACATCGTCGTTCGGCGGGTCATGGGCCAGTCGTTCCGCCCAATCTTCGTGCTCGAAGTAGGTCCAGCAGGGGTGCAGGTGCAGTTGCACATCATGCCCGCGGCCGGCGATCTCGCGGGCGATGGCACCCATCGGCTCGTCGCCGAAGAAGCAGATGTTCAGGGTTTCGACGTAGAATGTGGCCCGCAGGCCATGCGCCTCCAGGGTATCCAGCAGGTAACCCAGCCCCTCGGAGCGCCCGTTGATGTCACAGTAAACCGAGGGTGGCCCCACGGGCTGATGCGACTGGGGGTCCCGGAATGCGCCGGCGATGTTGAACTCGGTATCGACCGTGATATGCACCCGGGTGGGCATGGCGCTTCCTCTTCCGCTGGTGTCCCTACAAGTCAAGCAGGGTAATCCATCACCCTGCACATTTCCTCTGGGAAGATGGCGTCTTATGCGTACCCGTCAACCACCCGCCACCACGCCGGCCGGGGCGCCCCCGAAGGTCCGGGTGCTGATCGAAATCCCCCGCTGGAGCTTTCTCAAGCGCGGCTTTACCGGAGCCATCGATTTCATATCCCCTTTGCCCTGCCCGTTCAACTACGGCTGTGTACCTGCCTACATCGGGCTGGAAGGGGATCTGCTGGACGCTCTGGTGCTGGGGCCGCGCCTGCCCCTGGGCACGCAGCTGACGGTCAACGCCTATGCCGCCATCGCCCTTACCGACCGCGGCATGACCGACGACAAGCTGATCTGCGCCCTCAGCCCGCCCAGCGAGGCGGATTGGCGGCGCGTCGAGCGGTTTTTCCGCTTCTACGCCCGCTGCAAGGCGCTGCTCAACCTTTACCGCGGCCGTCCGGGGCGGAACGCCTTCGACGGCTGGGAAGACGCCGCCGCGGCAATCGCCCGGGCCCGGCCACGTGGTCCGGACTGGAGGTCTCCACCGGTACCCTTCTGACTCACCCATAACCATGCACACGTTCAGATGCGCCCCGCCAGGTTACGGGCCAGACGCACCGCGAAACGCGTGGGGGTCTGGTCCCATGGGGTGAACCGGGGCAGCTGAAACGGATCGGCGGCGGCATCGGCAGCCCCCATCTCAGTGGACACGGCTGCCTCGAAGCCGCTCTCGCGGACCATCGCTACATGCTCCTCGGCGTAGTCCTGCCCCAACCGGCCGTTGGGGTAGGCGAATAAGTGCACCGGCCGGTTCAGCAACCGCTCCAGCGCCTCCCGCCCGGCCCGGATCTCGTGGCGCGCATCCTCCGGCGACTGGCGCGCCAGGATGGGGTGGGGTGAGGGTGTGCCCGCCGATCTCCATGCCGACGTCCGCCAGTTGCCGGACCTGGTCATCCCGCATCATCAGATCCTCCGGCAGCTGAATGCCCAGCCGCTCCGGCAGCGCCTCCACCTCGCGGTTGCGCGCCGCCGGCTCCCGGTACTTGAACTGCCCGATCAGCGCCTTGCACAGGGCCACACGGTCGTTGTCGGTGGTAACGGTCCGCCGCCCCAGCCCCTCCGGCGTCAGGTCCACCTCCCCGGCCGGCAGTCGGCGCACGGTCTCGATCAGGGTGTCGTTGAACATCCGGCCACCGTTCAGGTAACCGACGGCAATAAAGAAGGTCGCCGGTACCCCCACCGACTGCAGGATGGGCAGCGCCACCTCGGCGTTGTCCGCGTAACCGTCATCGAAGGTCACGCAGGCGGCCCGCGGCGGCAGGGTGCCTTCGCGCAGGCGTTGCACGGCCTCGGGCAGGGGCAGGGGGTTGAAGTGCCGGGCCAGCAGCTCCATCTGCCAGCGAAAGCGCGCCGCGTCCGGGTCACCGGAGAGCAGGGGGTCCGGCTCCGGCAGCACCCGGTGGTAAATCAGAATCGACAGCCGCCCTCGGCGACCGCCGGGCGACAACAGGGTAAGCAACGAACGCAGCAGCATGACCGGGCCGATTCAGCCGGCAGTGGCCGGACGGCGCTGGTCCAGCCAGCCCGCCAGCACGTCGACAATACGCTCGGCCGCGCGCCCGTCCCAGTGCTCCGGCACCCGGCCCCGGCGATCATCCCCGGCCAGCACGGCGTTGAAGGCCGCGACAATCCGCTCCGGGTCATTGCCCACCAGCACGTTGGTGCCCTCGTCCAGGGTGATGGGCCGCTCCGTGTTGTCCCGCAGGGTGATGCAGGGCACCCCCAGGGCGGTGGTTTCCTCCTGGATGCCGCCGGAGTCGGTGAGCACCAGGCGGGCGTCACGCATCAGCCCCAGCATCTCCAGGTAGCCCGCCGGCGGCAACACGGCAATGCGCCCGGACTGCAACCGTTCCCACAGGCCAAACCCCTCTAGCCGGGCCCGCGTCCGCGGGTGCACCGGGAAGACCAGCGGCAGGTCCCGCGACAGGCTCACCAGGGTATCCACCAGCCGCCCCAGCACCCCCTCGTCGTCCACGTTGGAGGGCCGGTGCAGGGTCAGGGCACCATACCCGGCGGCCGACTCGAAGGGCGCCTGGTCGGCGCCGGCCGCCCGCAAGCTGTCCCGCCAGGGCACGGCACGGTCGCGGTTGTGCAGCAGGGTGTCGATCATGACATTGCCGACGAAGTGCACCCGGCCGGTATCCACCCCCTCGCGGGCCAGGTTGGCCTCGGCGTGGCGCTCGGTGGTGAACAGCAGATCGGAGATCTGGTCGGTAAGCACCCGGTTGATCTCCTCGGGCATGCCCCGGTCGTAGCTGCGCAGCCCGGCCTCCACATGGATCACGCCCACACCCTTTTTCGACGCCACCAGGGCGCAGGCGATGGTGGAGTTGACGTCGCCGACCACCAGCACCGCCCGCGGCTGCAGGTCGTCCACCACCGGCTCGAAGCGGCGCATGACCTCTGCAGTCTGCACCGCGTGGCTGCCGGACCCCACCTCCAGGTTGATGTCAGGCCGCGGGATGCCCAGATCGGCGAAGAACCGGTCGTTCATGTCCGAATCATAGTGCTGACCGGTGTGGGCCAGGCGTGCACTGAGCCCCCGCGCCGACAACGCGCGCATGATGGGGGCGATCTTCATGAAGTTGGGGCGGGCGCCCACGATGCACAGGATGTCGCACGGGTGTTGCTCTGACATAGATGGCCTCAAGTTCCTCGTCTTCCTGACACGAACAGGGAAGGTATAGCCTAGAATCCCCGTAACGGGTCCGGATGATCCGCGGTTTCCACATGCCATCCGGACGTTTGCCGCCTGAATCGGGCAACTGAAGGGACACACATGACAGCACTACCCACACTGGATTCGGCCCGCGTCGCGGTCGTCGGCCTGGGCTACGTCGGCCTGCCGCTGGCGGTGGAGTTCGGCAAGGCCTGGCCCACCCTCGGCTTTGACATCGACCCGCGGCGAGTGCGCGAGCTGCGCGACGGCCACGACCGCACCCGCGAGGTGGAGCCCGAAGAGCTGGCCGCCGCCGACAGGCTCGGTTACACCGACGACCTCCAGGCCCTGCGCGACTGCAACGTCTTCGTGGTCACGGTGCCCACCCCCATCGACGCCCACCGTCGCCCCGACATGCGACCGCTGATCTCCGCCAGCCGCACGGTGGGCCAGGTGCTCAAGCCGGGTGATGTGGTGATCTACGAGTCCACCGTCTACCCGGGCGCCACCGAGGAGGACTGCGTGCCGCTGCTGGAGGCGGAGTCCGGCCTGGTGCACAACCGGGACTTCTTCACCGGCTACAGCCCAGAGCGTATCAACCCGGGCGACAAGGCTCACCGGGTCACTTCCATCGTCAAGGTCACCTCCGGCTCCACTTCCGAGGCGGCGGACTTTGTCGACGCTCTTTACGCCCGCATCATCACCGCCGGCACCCATCGCGCCGAGAGCATCCGCGTGGCCGAGGCGGCCAAGGTGATCGAAAACACCCAGCGGGACGTGAACATCGCGCTGATCAACGAGCTGGCGCTGCTTTTCGAGAAGCTGGGCCTGGACACCGAGGCGGTGCTACAGGCCGCCGGCACCAAGTGGAACTTCCTGCCCTTCCGCCCGGGGCTGGTGGGCGGCCACTGCATCGGCGTGGACCCCTACTACCTGACCCACAAGGCCCAGGCGGTGGGTCACCACCCGGAGATGATCCTGGCCGGCCGCAGGGTCAACGACGGCATGGGGGCCCACATTGCCGACGCCACGGTGCGGGCCATGGTGCGCAAGGGCATCAACCCGGTGGGGGCCCGGGTGCTGCTGATGGGGCTGACGTTCAAGGAGAACTGCCCGGACCTGCGCAACACCCGGGTAATCGACATCCACGCCACGCTGTCCAGCTACAACACCGAGGTCGCCGTCTACGACCCCTGGGTTGACCCGCAGGAGGCGGAGGAGGAGTACGGGATCAGGCCCCTGAGCCGCCCCCCGGAGGGCGGCAGCTGCGATGCCATCATCATCGCCGTCCCCCACCGGCAGTTCATCGAGATGGGCATCCAGGCGGTGCGCGCGCTCGGCCGCCCCGGAGCCGTGGTCTTCGATGTGAAATCGATCTTCCCGCGGGACGCTACCGACCTCCGGCTCTAACAGCAACGCCCCGGCACCGGGCACTCACCGGCAGGGGGCACAGTCGGGCAGGGCGGGCCCGACCCCCGCCCGACGCCCGGGATTGAAGGGCTGGTCCGTGCCGTAGGCACCCCAGCGATCGGTGGTCCGCTCCCGGGCGTTGAAATCCAGCGACACGTCCGGCAGACCGCTGGCCGCCGGCTGGGTGGCCTCGTCACGGCCGAGCGCCCCATCCCGGGGGTACAGATCGAGCTCGTCCAGCCCCGCCAGCGGCGCTACCAGATACTCGCCTGCACGCTCGAGGGACTCGGTGTGGTTATCATCCTCCGCCGCCAGCCCGTCCGGCAGGCGCAACGGCCGGTCCGCGAATACGGCGTTGCCCGCCACCTGCTGGGTATGGTCGCCGTGGGGCCGGTCCAGCCGGATACCGAACTCGCCCGCCACCACGGTGTTGTTCAGGATCAGCACCTCCCGGGGCACATCATTGTGGGGCATGAAGATCAGCCCGTCCCCCTGGCGGTTCACGAAGAGATTGCTGTACAGGGCCACGTGTCCCTCGCCCTGGAAAAGCCGCTCGTGGGGGTTCTGGTAAAAGAGATTGCCGTAGACCCGGTAGCGGTCCTCGCTGCCCGGGCCCTCCAGCGGCCAGTGCCCCAGCAGCAGGTTGGGCCGGGCGCGGCCCCCGCTGCTGCCCCCCTCCGATTTGTCGAACACGTTGTAGCGGATCATCGTCTCCTTGGGGTCCACGGGCATGTCGGGCAGGGTGTCGCGGGGGTTCTGGTGCTTGATCTGCATGTTGTAGCCGCGGGTGCGGGCCACGTGGTTGTGTTCGATCAGCCCGTTGATAAAGGGCGCGTCACCGTCCGACTGGCCCAGGTAGAGGCCCGTGCCCACGTCGCGGATGTCATTGTGGCGGATCACCCAGTTCCAGGCCGGCACCCGGTTGGTGATGCCGGTATTGCCCTGGCCGCGGTCGTAGTTGCGGATGCGCAGGTGCTCGAGGGTGATGTCGTGGGCGTAATTGCCGTGGGCCTCGGCCACCACGCCGGCGATGGGGTGGCGTTGGCCATCCAGAGTCAGGTGGCGCACCACGATGTGGGCGCTGTCCAGCAGACTGACGGTATTCGCCCCCGGGCGGCCCAGCAGCACGGCCGGGTCCCCCTCGGCCGGCCCGGAGACGACGATGGGCGCCTCGGCCGTGCCCTGGAGGCGGCGCAGGGACAGCGGGCGGGGGTACTCGCCCGGCGCCAGCTGCAGCCAGTCCCCGGGCTGCAACCGGGCAACCGCCTCGCGGTAGTCCTCGGGCCCGGCCTGGATGACCCGGCTGGGCTCGGGCAGGCCGGAGTCCGGGTCGGGGTGCTCACCCGCTGCCACCGCCATGGGCAGCGCCGCCAGCGCCAGCAGCAGACCGAGGCCGCAGACCTGCCACGCCCAATCCGCCGCCCGCTGGCCGCCGGCTGCCGCCCATCGCCCGAAAACCTTCATCTCAAATCCACCCCCCGGAGATCCACAGTGCCGTGCCAGCGCGCCAGCCCCCGAGGAGCCGACTACAATGGCTGCCAGGGTCCCGTGCGCCCTGTCCCGAAAGACTAGGGCAGGGCCTGGCCATTTGCGCGGGGTCGCCTGATACCCCACACCGCCCACAGCAACAGGATAGCCGCAGGAAAGGACGGAACCCCGATCATGCCCGGAAGCGCCCCCAGCCATCCGACCGGCCCCATCAAGGCCGACAACACCGCGAGCGCCCATGGCCCCGCGTGAGCCCTGGCAGTACAGCACCTGCGTCATCTGGGCCTGGCTGTCGTTGGCCGGCGCCGTCTACCTGACCCTGCTGCCCTTCCAGTTCGGTGACGTCACCCTGCAGCAGGCCTGGGAGACCTACCGCAACATGAGCCTGACCGGCCCCGGAGCATCGGGCCGGGCCCAGTTCATGGCCAACCTCTTCATGTTCATGCCGCTGGGGTTCTTCTGGGCCGCCTGGCTTTCCTACGGGCAGCGTGGGCTGGGGGTGGCCCTGCGCGCCTTCCTGGCGGTGGCCACCCTCGGCCTGCTGACCACCGCCACGGTGGAGTTCCTGCAGGTCTGGCTGCCCTTCCGCCATCCGGCGGGCGCCGATATCGCCGGCAACTTCACCGGCGCGGTGGCCGGTGCACTCGCCTGGTTCGCCCTGCGCGAGCCGCTGGGCCGCTGGGTGCGGGCGCTGTCCCGTCCGGGGCCGCAGGCCTTGCAGATCGCGCTGGCGATTTACGCCACGGCCTACGTGGCCGCCGGGCTGGTCCCCTTCGACCTGGTGCTCTCCGCGGACGAACTGGCCCGCCGGCTGCAGTCGGCCTCTGCCTGGGGGCTCTGGACCACGCCGGATGCCTGCACCGCCGGGCTCCGCTGTTACGCCTGGCTGACCCTCGAGGTGGCGGCCGCCATCCCGGTGGGCCTGCTGTTGGGGTACTGGCTGATGGGCCGGGGCATCGCTCCGTTGCTCGCCGGCATACCGCTGGCCATCGCGTTGGGCGCCGCACTGGAACTGCTCAACCTGTTGACCCTCAGCGGCATCACCGAGGGGCGCTCGGTACTGCTGCGCGCCCTGGGCATCACCCTGGGGCTCATCCTCTGCCGACACGGGCCGGCACGGCCCGCGGCGCTACTGGACGCGTTGGGGCGGCGCGCCCTGCTCATTGTCGCCCTTGCCACGCCCCTGTACCTGCTGCTCCTGCTGGGGCTGAACCACGGCCTGGGGCCCTACCACGCCGACCTCGCCCGCGCCTGGGCGCAGTTTGGCGAGCTGCGCCTGATTCCGTTCTATTACCACTACCACGTACCCGAGATCGTTGCCCTGCGCAGCACGGCGCTGCACCTGGCCATGTATCTGCCGGTGGGGGTGCTGGCCTGGCTCTGGCAGTTGCGGCACCCCCTGGGCCAGCGTCAGTTCTACACGCTGGCCGTCACCGCCGGCGTGCTCACCGCCCTGGCCATGGAAACGGGCAAGCTGTTCGTGGAAAACGCCCGGCCCGACCCGGCCAGCCTGGTACTGGGCGGACTGGCTGCCTGGGGCGCGGCCGCTACGCTGGCCTGGCTGACCGCCACCAGCGGTGCCATCCGGCAGCGGCCCGAGGCGGACGGCGCGCCGGAACCCCCGGCCGCACCCCGCTTCGCCTTGACCGGGGAAAGCCCCTGGCACCAGGCAACGGCAGGGCTGTTGCTGCTGTTCACGCTGGCACTGGCCGTCAGCTGGCCGGTGGCCGCCTGGGCCCTGACCCCGGCCCTGATCGGATACGCCGGGCTGCTGCTCTGGCGACCGCAATTCGGCCTGCTGATCATCCCGGCGCTCATCCCGACGCTGGACCTGGGCCTGTACACCGGCCAGCTGTACCTCTCGGAGCTGGACCTTTTCCTGGCGGCCACCCTCGCCGTGGTGCTCTGGCGCTGGCCCCGGCGCCCTGGCCGCAGCCTGCTCGCCACCGCCATCCGCTGGCCGCTCTACCTGCTGCTGGCCTCCACCCTGATCAGTCTGGCCCTCAGCCTGGTGCCACCAGGCCGGGTCGACCTGGGACAGCTCTACCACTACGGCCACCAGTGGAACGGGCTGCGGGTGGCCAAGGGGTTGTTTGGTGCCCTGTTGCTGCTGGGGCTCATGCGCATCACCCCGCTGCCGCGGCGCGAGCAGTTGGAGCGCTGGTGCCTGCCCGGCGTGGCGCTCGGGCTGCTCGGCGCGTTGCTCATCATCCTGCGTGAGCGCATCACCTATCCCGGGCTGCTGGACCTGGACAGCCGCTACCGGATTACCGGCTTTTTTACCGACATGCACGTGGGCGGCCCCAGCGTGGAGACCTACCTGGTCCTGGCACTGGGGGCAGCGCTGGCCTGGGGGGCGCGCAAGCGCTTTGGGGCGGTGCTCACTCTGCTGGCCACCCTGGGCACCGGTTACGCTATAGCGGTCACCTATTCCCGGGGTGGTTACCTGGGGTTGGTGGTGGTGCTGCTGCTGTTCCTGGCCCTGGCATTGGTAGCCGCGCTGCGGCGCCGCCCACCGGCAGGTGAGGGCGACCACCCCGCCCCGGCCCCTGGGCGCGGTCACCTGCTGGCGGCGGCGCTGGCCCCCGTGCTGGCGGTGGCCGCGGTGGCCATCCCGTTCGCGGACAGTTTTGGCGAACGGCGCCTGGGCCAGGTGGGGCAGGATATGGAGCAACGCATCAGCCACTGGCAGGGCGGCTTGGCGCTGCCCGGTACGGCATTCTCTCCGATGGTCGGCCGGGGGCTGGGCAGCTTCCCCGAGGCCTACCGTATTGGCAATCCGCAGGGCGTGCTACCGGCCAACTTCGGCTTCACCCGCAATGACGGGGAGTCCCTCCTGAGGCTCGGCCAGGGCGCCTCCCTGTTCCTGAATCAGCGGGTCTCGCCGCCCACCGGCACCCCGTTGCAGCTGCGCGCACGCGTACGCAGTGCCGCACCGGCCGGTCTCGGCATATTCCTGTGCGAAAAGCCGGTGCGCCACTCCTTCGAGTGCCGCAACACCACCCTGCAACTGCCCGAGGGCTCCGGGTGGGTCACCCTCGGCTGGTCGACCACCACCGAGGGCATGGCGGATCAGGCGTGGCCCTTCCAGCGCGGGCTGGTACTGTCGCTGAGCAACCGGGGCCGCGACGGCGCCATTATCGATGTGGCCGAGCTGTCGCTCACCGATCCACAGGGTCGCGAATACCTGCGCAACGGCGACTTCGCCCGCATGGGCCAGCACTGGTACATGAGCACCGACAATCTGGACACCTGGCGGCTGGAAAACCAGTGGCTGGAGGTCTACTTCGATCAGGGGGCGCTGGGGGTGATCGCCTTCGTATGGCTGACCCTCGCCGGCATGGTGCTGCTGGTGCGGCGCGGCCTGCGGGGCGACGTGACGGCCATGGGCATCGCCGCCGCACTGGCCGGGGCGCTGACCGTGGGGCTGTTCAGCACCATCTTCTTCTCGGAGCGGATCGCGTTGCTCTTCTATCTGTTCCTTCTGCTCGGGGTTGCCGGCACCGCGCGCGGGTCTAAGCTTGGTCCTGCGGGCGCAACAGCCATGCACCCACCAGGTGACAGGGAGAGGGTTTGACGGACAAGGGTTTTGAAGCGCGTTGGCGCGAGCGCTTCACCGCGCGCGGCGCACAGCTGGATGACGACGCCGGGATTGCCGGCTGGACGCCCACCGGGCTGAGCAGTCGTGTCCGCCAGTTCCAGCGCCTGTGGCAGCAGGCACCGGGCCAGGCCGGGCGCTGGCTGGATATCGGCTGTGGCGCCGGCACCTACACCCGCATGCTGCACCAGCAGGGCTATGCCGTGGCCGGGCTGGATTACTCCGCACCGTCGCTGCACAAGGCCCAGGCGCGCAGCCCGCAAGGCATTCCCTGGCTGGCAGCGGACATCCACCGGCTGCCACTGGCCGACAACACCGCCGACGGTATCCTCTGTTTCGGGGTCATGCAGGCGCTGGCCGACCCGGCCCCGGCACTGGCGGAGCTGCGCCGGGTGTTGAAGCCCGGCGGCGAGCTCTGGGTGGATGCCCTCAACGCCCGCTGCCTGCCCACGGCCCTGCGAGAACAGCGTCGGCGGCGGGCCGGGCGCCCCCCGCACCTGCGCTACGATGACCCGCAGGCCCTGCGCGCCCTGGCGCAAGCCTCCGGGTTGCAAACGGTCGCGCTGCACTGGCTGCCACTGGCCCCCGGGCGACTGTCGGCGCTGCAACCCCTGCTGGAGGCCGGTATCAGCCGGGCCGCACTCTCGGCTCTGGCACCCTTGGGAGGAGCCCTGAGCCACTCTTTCATCCTGCGCACCCGGGCGATCTGAGTACTGGATGTAAATATTACCAACAGCCCCGCGCCCGGTGCGGGTCCTTCCATGTCAGGCTGCGCCCGGGCCAGAACCTTCTATACTCCGGCTGTGGCCGCTGACAGCGGCGGATGGGCGGATCGGGAACGGCGCAAGAACGCCAGTCACGTCGGTTTTTTTTACAGACCGATTGGCGACGGCCACACGCTCATTCGAGTGCCGCGCGCGTTATTACGCAGAAACAGCAGGTTGGGAACAGAAAAAGAAGGCGGATCGAATTTTGCATGTAATCATGCAACGATGCCCCAGCGACAACCAGCAGGGCGGTCTTTCTCAGGGTGACCCACATGGCGCACAAGAACGTGGACAAACCGGAAACCGATAACTCAACGAAGCGACCGCGCGGCGTCAGCCGTCGGCGTTTCGGCCAGACTGCACTGGCCAGCGCACCCGTGGTGCTGATGGCGATGCACAGTCGCCCGCTCAAGGCCTCGGTCGCGGCCAACTGCACGCCATCCGGCTGGGTCTCCGGCAACACCTCGGCCCACCACGAGAAGGAGCCCTGCGGGGGGCGCACCCCGGGCTACTGGGCGGGCGGCAACCCGCATCACCCGCAGGGCTGGGTGGACAACAAGGACACGCTGGTCAACTCCAGCTACGGGTTCCCCGGTGTCACCTACTTCGACGGCAGCGGCCCGGATGGCGAGGCGACCATGCTGGACGCCGTCAGTGGCCCCGGGCAGTACCCGCTGGGCATCAATTCCACCGACGAGCGGCAGGTCCTGCGGTTCGGCACTGCGGCACTGTTGAATGCCAAGTACTCGGAGGTCACGGACGGTTATCCCCTCTCCGAGGCCCAGGGGCGCGAGATGGTCATCGCGGTGCTCACCACCGGTTTCTACGAGACCGGCACCGGTGAAACGCTGAACATGGAACAGATGCACCGCTTCCTGAAAAACACCATGGAGGCACCCACCTGGGGGCCTTAACCTGGGGTAGCTGATGCAGGACGCTGTCAGGCTACAGGACTGGGCACTCGCCCCGGAGACCGAGTACCGCTTCTGCGACGACCTGGTGCTGGCCTTCCATGCCGGCACCGGTGATACCCTCGTGCTGGCGGGAGCCGGGGCAGAGCTGCTAACGCTTCTGGACCGGCCGTCGGCTGATCACCCCGACACCCCCGAACCGGCCCTGCCGGCGCCTGCCGATTGCCAGGAGGCCCTGGAGGCCCTCCGTGACGCCGGCCTGATCCAGCCGAGAGCGCAAGCCTGATGCAGGTTTCAGAGCTGGGCACCCGGGAACTGCGCCGGCGCCTGACCCACGCAGGGCTCTGCCTGCAAACCGGCCCCTTTCGCACCCGCATCCACAGCCGGATACCCGCCGTGGCCGACGGCATCGCCTTTCAGTACCGCGACTTCCCGGTGGTACCGGCCGACAGCTTTTGCGACTTCCGCTGCCACCTGCGGGCGCCGCGCACCCTGCGCCGCTTCCACCGCCCGCAGGTGCTGTTCCTGGCCGACGGCCGCAGCATCTTCAAGCCCCTGGCCTACCACCAGGCCTTTCCCATGCTGGAGTGGGGCATGAACTGGTGCGTGGCCAACCAGACGCCCGAACACCTGGTCTTCCACGCCGCCGCGCTGGCCCGTGGTGAGCGCGCGTTGATACTCCCCGCGCCGCCGGGTGCCGGGAAGAGCACCCTGTGTGCCGCCCTGGCCCAGCGGGGCTGGCGCCTGCTCACCGACGAGTCCACCCTGCTGGACCCGGCCAGCGGCAGCGTCTGCGGCCCGGCCCGACCGGTGAGCCTGAAGAACGCCTCCATCGAGGTGCTGCGCCGCTTCGCGCCTGAGGCGGTCATCGGCCCCGCCTGCCACGACACCATCAAGGGTACGGTGGCGCACATGCGCCCACCCGAGGGGAGCGCGTTGGCGGCTGGGCAACCGGCGCGCCCGGCCTGGCTGGTCTTTCCCCGCTACCAGCCGGGCGCGGAAACCCGTCTCACACCCCGTCACCCGGCTGAGGCCTTTATGGAAATGGCTTCACAGGCCTTCAACTACGCTAACCTTGGTCGTACTGCCTTTCACGCCACAGCCGACCTGATCGACCAGGTGGAGGCCTACGACTTTGTCTACAGCCGACTCGAGGAAGCCATCGACTGCTTCGATGCGCTGGCCGACTGACGGGACGCGGGACCTGGCCCGCCTGCTGGCCGATCCCGAATCGGCGCACGCCCTCAGCCCGTTGCAGTGGGAAGGGGTGGTCACCGCCGGGCGGGAGACCACGCTGCTGGGCACCCTCTGGCATCGGTTGAACCAGGCGCAATGCCAAACGGCCGTGCCGCAAGCCGTGGCGTGGCACCTGCGCGGCGCACAGCGCGTCGCCGATCGCCAGGCCGAGGCCCTGCGCTGGGAGCTGCGCGAGCTGCAGGACGGCATGCTGCAGCGGATGGCAGCCCCATCCTGCTCAAGGGGGCCGCCTACCTGCTGGCAGACCTGCCCAACGCCCGGGGCCGCTTCTGCAACGATATCGACCTGATGTTCCCGGAGGACCAGCTGGAGCGGGCGGAATCGCTGCTGTTCTTTGATGGCTGGCTGGGCAGCCATCACGATGAGTATGATCAGCGCTACTACCGCGAGTGGATGCACGAACTGCCCCCGCTGCAGCACCAGCGCCGGGGCACCACCCTCGACCTGCACCACAACATCCTGCCCCGCACCTTCCGCGTGACCGTGGACGCGGAACGGCTGTGGAGGCATTCGCAACCCCTGCCCGACCCCTGGCGCTTCCGCGTGCTCTGCCCGGTGCACCGGGTGCTGCACTGCGTGGTTCACCTCTACTCGGAGACCGACTGGGACCGGGGGCTGCGCGATCTCTACGACATCCACGCGCTCATCGGGCACTGCACGGCCGAGGAGGGGGCCGGCTTCTGGGATGCGCTGATCAGCGAGGCGGAGACCCTGGGCCTGGGCTGGCTGCTGGCACCGGCCGTGCGCGACTGTCAGCAGCGCTTCCGCCTGCCGGTAACGGCCGAAGCCGACCGCCGCCTGCGCCGCCACCAGGGCCTCGCGGCGCTCAGGCCGCTGCGCCGGCGGGTGTTTCACTACGGGCTCAACACCCGGACCACCCGCACGCCCGCGCGCGACGCCCTGGCCCGGGGGCTATTATTCCTCAGGGGGCACTGGCTGAAGATGCCGCCCGGCCTGCTGGTTCGGCACCTGACGTACAAGGCCCTGCACGGGGACAAGGACGACCCGCCCACCCCGCAGGCCAACCAACCGGAACAACACGGATAAACACGACGGGACACCATGGCAGACATCGACGCAGCCGCCGCACCGCACCGCCACGCCATCATCCTCGCCGGTGGTTCCGGCACCCGGCTCTGGCCGCTCTCGCGCAGCAACATGCCCAAGCAGCTGCTGGCGCTGGACGGCGAGGAGTCGCTGCTCCAGCAGACCGCCCGCCGGCTGCTGCCGTTGGTGCGCGCGGACCGGGTGACCACCGTGACCCACCAGGACCACCGCTTCGAGGTCATGGGTCAGTTGCACGCCGTGGCACCGGCGCTGGCCGACCACGTGCTGGCCGAACCGGTGGGCCGCAACACCCTGCCGGCCATCGCCTGGGCGGTGGCCGGCATCGCGCGGGACGACCCGCAGGCGGTGGTGGGGGTATTCTCCTCGGACCACGTCATCAACCGGACCGAGGACTTCCACCGCGCCTGGCTGACCGCGGAACCGGCCGCCGAGGCGGGCCACCTGGTGCTGTTCGGCATCCGCCCCACCGAGCCGGCCACGGGTTACGGCTACATTCAGGCGGACCGGCCCCTGATGGACGGGGTGGAAGCGGTCAACCGCTTCGTGGAAAAACCGGACCGACCCACGGCCGAGCGCTTTCTGGAGGAGGGGGGTTATTACTGGAACGGCGGGATGTTCGTCTTCCGGGCCGACCGTTTCATGGCCCTGCTGGCCCGCCACCAGCCGGCCCTGGCCGACGCCGTTACCGCCATTGCAGAGGCCGGGACGCCCCCTTCCGGCGAGGCCTACGCCGAATTACCGAACACCTCCATCGACTACGGCCTGGTGGAACACGCCGACCGGGTGGCCGTGGTGCCCGCGGAGCTGGGCTGGAACGACCTGGGCAGCTGGGAGGCGCTCTACCAGCAGCGTGGCAAGGACGCCGACGGCAACGTCTGCCAGGGCACCGTGCTGACCGAGGACAGCCGGAACAACCTGCTCTGGGGCGATGACAACGGCAGCCTGCTGGCCGCCTACGGCGTCGAGGGGCTGGCGCTGGTGCAGACCCGGGACGCCACCCTGGTCTGCCCCCGCGAACGGCTGGCCGAACTCAAGCAGATGGTGGCCCGGGTGCGCGAGGAGCACCGTGAGCTGACCGAAACCCACGTCACCGTGGCCAGGCCCTGGGGCAGCTACACCACGCTGGAAGAGGGCCACCGCTACAAGATCAAGCGCATCGTGGTAAAGCCGGGCGGGCAACTGTCGCTGCAGATGCACTACCACCGCTCCGAGCACTGGGTGGTCATCGCCGGCACGGCGCGGATCGTCAACGGCGACGACGTGGTCTACCTGGAGGAAAACCAGTCCACCTACATCCCCAAGACGCGGGCGCACCGGCTGGAGAACCCCGGCCACATTCCGCTGCAGATCATCGAGATCCAGACCGGGCCCTACCTGCACGAGGACGACATCGTGCGGTTCGAGGACACTTACGGCCGTCCCTGCTGACCCGCGCCCGCGACCCGTGGCGGGCGGCTACTGCTGCTGGTCGAGTAGCTGCTGCAGCGCGCTGGCGGGCACCGCATAGCTGATGCCGCTAGGACTCCCCACCGCCGCCTCGCGTCCGCCCTGGACAAACACCTGGTTGATGATACCCACTACCTCGCCGGTATCGATCCGGTAGAGCGGGCTACCACTGTTGCCGGGGTAGGCGGTACCGTCCAGTTGGAACACCATGGGGCGGTTTCGCCGCAACTGGGCGACTCGGCCGGCATCCAGTTGCCCGCTGTGGGCGGCCGGCAAAGCCATCGGGGTGCGGGCCGAAACCGACGCACGGTGGGTGGCCGGATACATCCCGAGGATCATGCCGATCGGAAACCCGGTCAGTGCCAGCTTCTCCCCGGTACGCACCGCATCCGAATCACCCAGGGTGAGGGCGGGAAGGGCTGCGCCTGAGATGCGCAGCAGGGCCAGATCATGGCTGTCACTGTCCGCGACTTTCTCCGCATGGCGCATGTCCAGATCCCGCCCGGTCCCCGCCACCACCACCAGCCGCTCGCGTGCCTCCGTATCCAGGCGGTCGGGTAACACGTGCAGGTTGGTGGCCACCAGCCGCCCGTCACCAACAACAAACCCGGTACCCAGATGGTTCAGCCGTGGGCTGCGGGTGGACTGGTAGGTGGCGATACTCACGATGGCGGGTTCCACCCGTTCCACCGTATCCGGAAGCTTCTCGGACTGGGCCATGCGGGGCGCCAGCAGCAGAATAAGCAGCACCAGCAGCACTACGGCCAGTACCACCCAGCGAACTGCCCCACCGGCCCGGTATCGGCCTCTGTAGCTGCTTCGCAGCCCCTCGGATCGATTCATCGACTGAACCCTCGCAAGCTCTCAATGTAAACCTTCGACCGGGCCCATTTGGCCCCGCCACACAAGCATGGATTACAGACCCCGGCGGCGCATCCACCAGAACAGCAGGCCAATGGTCACCAGGAAAGAGGCTGACGTGCTCGATGGCGATACGAGACCCCTCACCTGAGTCACGCCAGCGCGGGCCGGCCAGTACCACTGACAACTGCCCCTGTAGTGCTCCGCCTTCGCGCGGTGCCGGGCGGGTGGTAACGCTTGTCGAAATAGGCCATGGATCCCCCCTGGCAGCACGTTGTCAAATGAGGATAGCAGCGCATCCCTCTGCTAGGCTCAGGATCAAGCGGGCGCTGCTTGCCCGCCGTCCCCGGAGGTCGCCATGACCGCAATCTGCCGCACCCTTGCCCTGCTGCTCCTCGCCCTGCCGCTGGCCGTCGCCGCCGTGGACGAGCCGGGGTTCGACGACCAGGTTGCCGAGCATCTGCGGGACCGCCTGGAGGCGGCCACCGCCGAGGCCCAGGGCAGCGAGGCGGACCCGGAGGCGAATCCCCTGCACCGGTTCTACGTGGAGCGGGTCTACCGCCCCGCCTGGACCCGGGACGGCACGCCACGCTCCACCGCTGACCAACTGCTGGCCGTGGTCGAGGAGAGCCGCAACCACGGCCTGGACCCGGAAGCCTATGACCACGAGGCGCTCATCGAGCGGCTGGCGGACTGGTCCGACGAGGCGGGCGTCTCCGCCACGGCCGACCTGGAGTTGCGCCTCACCCGCACCTGGTTGCAACTGGCCGAGGATGCCCTCACCGGACAGCTCAACCCCGACGTCGTCGCCCCCGACTGGGAGCTGCAGCCGCCCCCCTCGGAGGATCTGGTGGCCGCCCTGCAGGCCGGTCTCGAGCAAAACGACGTGGCCGAGGCGTTGCGGGCCCTCTACCCGGAGGACACCCGCTACGAGCACATGCGGCGAGGACTGCGTGAGATGGAGGCCCTGGCCGAGGCGCACATCTACCCCCGCCTGGCCATCGGGCCGACCCTCCGTGCGGGCGATCGGGATGACCGGGTGCGGACACTGCGTGAACAGCTCTACCTGCTCGGCGATATCGGCGAGGCCCCCGCAACGGTCGCAGACGAGCTGTTCGACGAAGCCCTGGAGGCCGCCGTGCGCCGCTTTCAGCGCCGGCATGGGCTGCAGGAGGACGGCCTGGTGGGGCCACGCACGCTGGCCGCGCTCAATATCCATCCGTCACGGCGGGCCGAGCAGCTCCGGGTCAACATGGAGCGCGCGCGCTGGATGCCGCGCGATCTGGGCGAGCGCTACATTCTGGTGAATATCGCCGGATTCAGCATGACCGTCTACGACCAGGGCGAGGCCGTGATCAATCAGCGGGTGGTGGTGGGCCGGGACTACCGCCGGACGCCGGTGTTCACCGGGCGGATGACCTATCTGGTCCTCAACCCGGCCTGGGAGGTGCCCCACAGCCTGGCTACCCGCGATATCCTGCCCCAGATCCAGCGCGACCCGGACCACCTGGAGCGCATGGGCTTCCGCGTGCTGCAGGGCTGGGGCGAGGCGGAGCGGATCATCGACCCCGAGACGGTGGATTGGGACAGCCTCTCCCGGCGCCACTTTCCCTACCGGCTGCGCCAGCTGCCCGGGCCGCAAAACGCCATGGGGCAGGTCAAGTTCATGTTCCCCAACCGCCACAACGTCTATCTGCACGACACGCCGGCGCGGGAGCTGTTCGACCAGCCCCGTCGGGCCTTCAGCTCCGGGTGCATCCGTATCGAGCGGCCGCTGGAGCTGGCCGCCTGGTTGTTGCGGGACCATCCCGACTGGTCGGCAGAGGCCATTGACCGGGCACTGGAACGGGGCCGGGGCGGGCGGGAGCGCACGGTCTCACTGCCGCGGAGCATCCCCGTCCACCTGCAGTACTGGACCGCCTGGGCCGACCAGGACGGCACCCTGCACTTTCGCGAGGACCTCTACGACCGCGACGCCGGCATCGCGGCAGCACTGGCCGCCGATACCCCTGATGAGGAGGAGGTGTGGCCGGAGCTGGGGCTGAGCCTGCGGTGATCAGCGGCCACCGCAGACCGGGCAGTCAGGGTCGGGGTGCACCCCCAGACCGCGCCACTCCAGGCCCATGGCATCGAAGGTGTAGAGCCGGCCACGCGTGGCCTCGTCCTTGTTCAGCAGCACCTTGACCGCCTCCACCGACTGCAGGCAGCCCATGGTGCCCGCGAGCGGGGCCAACACGCCGGTATCACTGCAGGTCTGCCGGGCCTCCTCGCCGGTGTCGGGGAAGATGCACTGGTAGCAGGGCGCGCGCTGGAGATCGAAGCGGAGGTTGGCGAGTTGGCCCTGCATGCGGATGACCGCCGCGGTGACCAGCGGCTTGCCGTCGGCCACGCAGGCCGCGTTCACCGCGTAGCGGGTGGCGAAGTTATCCGAGCCGTCCAGCACCAGGTCCACGCGCCCGACCCACTCGGCAAGCAGCGCGGGGTCCAGCCGCCGGTCCACGGTCTCCACCGCTACGCCGGGGTTGAGGCGCGCCACCGCGTCGCGGGCCGACTCCACCTTCATGCGACCCAGGTCCTGGGTGGAGTGGGCGATCTGGCGCTGGAGGTTGGACATCTCCACCCGGTCGAAGTCCGCCAGCACCAGCTGCCCGACCCCTGCCGCGGCCAGGTACAGGGTGACGGGGGACCCCAGGCCACCGACACCGACCACCAGCACACGGCTGGCCAGCAAACGCTCCTGGCCCGCCAGGTCGATCTCCGGCAGCATGATCTGGCGGTTGTAGCGCAAGAGTTGTTCGTCGTTCATTCCGCTCTCCTCGGGGCCTCCGGGGCAGTCTGCCGCAGATGACCGACTTGCGCCACGGGTGGTCCCGGGGCAAGAATGACGAGCCCATTCAAAAGGAGGTCGATCGGATGTTGCCGCCAGAGCTTTACATGCCACTCAAGCATACCCACATGCTCATGGCCATCATCAGTATCACGCTGTTCGTCCTGCGTGGCCTGATGCTGCCCATCGCGCCGGGGGTGTTGGCCAACAAGGCCGTGCGCATCATCCCGCACATCTTTGACACGGTGTTGCTGCTCACCGCGCTGGGCCTGCTGGCGGTGCTCTCGCTCAACCCCTTTGCCCAGGGCTGGGTGATGGCCAAGATCATCGGCCTGGTGGTCTATATCGTGCTGGGCACCATCGCGCTGAAGCGCGGCCGCACCGCGATGAGCAAGGGCTTGGCCTTTTTCGCGGCCGTGCTGACCTTCGCCTACATTTACGCCGTGGCCCTGACCCGCACGCCGCTGCCCTTCGTAAGCTGAACCCGGCCGACACGGGCCCCGTCCAGCGTGCGGGGCCCTGCCAGCCGCTGGTCACTCCCCCTGGACAGGGTCGATGTCATCCGCCGGAAGGCTGACCCGCGACTGCTTGCCCGCCACCTCCAGCAACACCAGTACCCGCTCCTGGCCATTGCGCGCCTGGAAGACCGCCTCGTACCCGGCGAAGGCGCCGTGGGCCACGCGCACCCGGTCGCCCCGGGTGGGCTGCTGGCGTTGCGAAAGGTCGCAGATATCCTGCTCGTCGGCCCGGGCCTGCAGCGCCGCCACCAGCGGCTCCGGCACCTTGGCCGGCCGCCCGCCAAATCGCACCAGCGTGCTGACACCCAGGGTCGAACGGATCGGGCTCCAGTCCTGGCGGCTACTGTCCAACTGCACAAACAGGTAGCGCGGGAACATCGGCTCCACCACCGGCACCCGCCGGGTACCGCGCCGCTTCACCACCCGCACCAGCGGCAACCAGGCATTGAAGCCCTGCCGCACCAGGTTGTCGCGGGCATCGCGCTCCTGCCGCGGCTTGGTATAGATAAGGTACCAGGCCAGGTCCTGTTCTTCCGTCACGATCACACGTCCAGGCAGATCCGGTTAGCAGGGGACAGCCGCCGGGGGTGGGCGGTCGACACCCCCTAATGTAACATTCGACAAGCCCCGGCCGGTTCCCACCCGGGGCCACCCACCCGTTCCGATGCTGCGGAGTCACCATGCCCCGAGTTCGCCTGCTGTTCTCTCTGCTATTCCTTGGCCCGGCCCTGGCACTGGCCGATGTGGGCAACGACCCGTGGGACGCCGCGTTGGAGGCGGCCGAACAGGAGGGCGACGGCCAGCTGATCGCGCGGGTACTGGCCTCCCAGACCATCGCCGATGACCTGGCGCAGAACCCCGAGACGCCGCAACCGCTGGTCCGAATCCAGCGCGAATGGCGGGAAGGGGGCGATGTCTGCGAGCAGATGGATATCATCACCGAGCGGTACTACCGTGGGCAGCGGATCCGCCACAACATGGTGGTGCAGCGCGAGGCCGAACGCGTGGTCGGCGAACGTGACGCCCCCGACATGGACAACGAGGACCTGACCCACGCCGTGGCCGGCTACCTCACCTGGGGCATGGTCATGCGCAATCCCCCGGCCTGCGATTGTGACCCACCGCAGATAACGGCCATACTGGAGGCGTGCGAGGCCGGCGGGTTCGTGCCCGAATTCGACCACTAAGCCAGGCGACAGCTGTCGCCAACGGGGGCTGCCGTGGCGCAGGTGTTCCTTTCCATTCTCGCCCTGCTGGGATCGGTGGGCATATTTACCCTGGGCAGCGGGCTGCTGGGCACGCTGCTGGGCGTGCGCATGACCCTCGATGGATTCGACCCCCAGGTCACCGGGCTGGTGATGGCCGCCTTCTTCCTGGGGCTGATGGTCGGCGCCATGCAGGCCGGGCGGGTGATCCAGCGGGTGGGGCATATCCGAGCCTTCGCGGTGTTCGCCGCCTGCGCCACCGCCGCGGTGCTGCTCCACGGGCTGTTCGTCTCAGTCAGCGCCTGGGCCCTGTTGCGGGTGATCACCGGATTCTCCGCTGCCGGCATCTACATGGTCATCGAGAGCTGGCTCAACGAGCGGGCCTCGGCAGCCAACCGCGCGCGGGTCTTCTCGGTCTACCAAGTGGTCAGCTACCTGGGCCTGGGCACCGGCCAATTCCTGCTCTTCACCGGCGATCCGGCCACCAACGAGCTGTTCATGGTCGCGGCCGGCCTGTTTGCCCTCTGCCTGATCCCCGTGGCCATGACCCGCGGCATCCACCCCTCGCCGCCGGAGAGCCACGGCATGGCCCTGAAGCCGGCCCTCACCCATTCACAGCTGGGTGTCGTGGCCTGCGTGGGCGCGGGCATGGTCAACGGGGCGGTCTTTGCCCTCACGCCAGTGTTCGCCCTGTCCGCGGGCCTGGGCCTGGCCGGGGTGTCCTTTCTGATGGGCGCAATCATTTTCGGCGGCTTCCTGCTGCAATGGCCCATCGGCCACCTGTCGGACAACTTTGGCCGGCGCGGCGTGATGGCCATCGTCAACCTGTCGGTAGCGGTGGTTGCCGTGGCCCTGGTCTTCTCCGCGGAGCTGACATTGCCGGTACTGATGGGGGTCGGCGCACTGTTCGGCGGGCTCTCGTTCACCCTCTACCCGCTGGCGGTGGCCCACACCAACGACCAATTGAAGGTGGGTGACTTCGTCACCATCAGTGCAGCACTGCTGTTTCTGTGGGGACTCGGTTCGGCGGTAGGCCCGGTGCTCGCGGGGCAGGTAATGGGCCAGGTGGGGGATATCGGGTTATTCCTGTTCATCGCCGTCATCGCGCTCGGGGTGGCCCTGACCGCCTGGCTGGTCCGCGGCGAGACCGTGGCACCGGAGGACCAGGAGCCCTTCGTGGTCATGGCCCGAACCACCCCCGTGGCCTCTGAGCTGGACCCGCGCTATGACGAAGAGGCCCACCAGGAGGAGATGGCCCAGCAGGCCCGGGCCGATGCCGAGACCGAGGCCGCCGCGCTCTGGGACGAGGTCACGGCCACTCCGGAGGAAGCCATCGAACCGAACACGGCGGGGGAGGCAGACCAAGCCCCGCCGTCCCGGCGCGACCCGGAGACCTGAAGGCGCCTCCGGTCAGGCCAGGGCGAAGAGCAGAGCGGCCACCACCACGACGGCCGTGACCCCGGCCCAGATCGCCATGATCCGCCGGGAGCGGCGGGTGCTGGCGTGATAGGTGTAGCGGAAGCGCTCCGTGCGGATCCGCTCCAGGGGCACCTGCTCCGCTTCCAGGCTGTTCTCCACGGAGTCGATCATCGCCGGCGGGCCGCAGACGAAGTGCTGCCAGTCGGCGGCACCCCGCTCCGGCAGGCAGCGTTGCAGCACCTCGCGGGTGACCGGCCCCCGCAGCACGTTCGGGTCGTCGCTGGCCTCGTCCGCCACCCGGAAGACCTTCAGGTCCATTTCCTGCTCGGCCTCGTCCAGCTCCTCGCGGAACAGCGCCTCGTCGAGGCTGCGGACACCGTAGACCAGCCGCACGGGGCGCCGATCCCCCTGGGCACGCAACGCCCGCAGCAAGGCCATGATCGGCGCAATACCGACCCCCCCGGCGATCAGCATGATGCCTCCGGCGGGCCGGTCGTCCAGCACGAAGTGGCCGTGCGGACCGTCCAGGTAGGCCTTCTGCCCCGGCTGCAACTGCCCCACGGTGTTGGTGAAGTCCCCCGCTTCCTTGATCGTGAAGGTGACCTCCGGCAGTGCTGCCGGACTGGAGGCGATGGAGAACGGGTGCTCCTTGAGGGTGTAGGGGCTGTCCGCCACCTTGAGCCAGGCGAACTGGCCGGCCTGGAACTGGAACGTGACCGCTTCGCTGTTGCCGGCGGGCTCCAGGGTGACATTCCAGTAACCCGGCGCGGCCTGCTCCACCGCCTTGACGCGCCAGGGCGCACGGGCCTGGAGCCGGGGCACCAGCCAGTAGGCGTGCAGCAGGGTGAACAGCGCCGCCGCCACGGCCAGCACCCAGAACGCGGCCAGCCAGCCCTGACCGCTGTAAACACCGGCCTCCAGCGTATGGTGCAGCCCGAAGACCGCCACCACACCGGCCCCCACACCGTGCACCAGGCGCCAGCGCTCATACCCCATGCCGATCATGTCACGAGCGATGGCCAGCAACACCACCGTTCCCAGCACCAGCCAGGCGATCACCCCGGTGAACCCCTCGGCCATCCCCGAAGCGGGGGCGGGCACGACCACCCCAGGCGCCTGCGTAGCCGCGGGTATCAAGGCGTACAGGTAGGGATGGATGAGCAGCAACACCAGCACCGTGTGGCCCATCAGCTGGTGGAAGCGCAGGGTGACGTCGATCCCGATGGGCGCCGTCACCCGCCGGAAGCGCCCGGAGAGGATGAACTCCGCCAGCAGCAGGGCGAAGCCGGCCATGGCCACGCCATTACCCAACTTGTGCCAGAAATGCAGCCCGTCCCCGGCACCGGTATCGGCCAGCAGCAGGGGCAACAGGGCGAACAGGGTGTAGAGCCCGAGCAGGGCGGGCACCAGCCAGGCGGGGGCCTGGGTGGCCACAGGGCGAGCGGACGCGGCGGCACTGCGGGGCATGATCAGCCTCCTGGATCATCAGCACAAAGCAATGCTTCTGAGGTTAGACGGCAAGACACCGCTTAAAAACCCCGGACGACGCCAGGAAAGCCGCGAACAGTGGGAAGGCACTGCAGGGGAGGAGAAGATGGAGCGGGTGATGGGAATCGAACCCACGTTCTCAGCTTGGGAAGCTGATGTTCTACCATTGAACTACACCCGCCGGGACCACGCATATTAGCGATTCCGGAGCGGTCGTGGCAAGGGGTGCCGGCCACCGCGGCGGGTCACCGTACCGGGACGAACTCCCCGTTGGCATCGCGGACCAACGACGGATCGTTATCGTCCAGGCCACAAAGCCCGTACCGGAACGGTGACCGCAGGCCCGGCAGGCGGAAGCGCAGGACCCGGAAGGTCGCGCAGTCCCCGTCCACGCTGTAGACCGCGGGCAACCCCGCGAAGCGGCGGTAATCGGCAAACGCCGGGTGTTGCCACGCCTGCTCGGCGCGTTCCGCCTCCTCACCCTCGCCATGCCGGCTGAAGTACTCCCATTCCAGGTCATCCAGCGGCTGGTAGGCGGACCACAAGTCCCGCAGGGGCGCCGGCAGCGGGGGGGCGGGCGGCGTGGGGCCGCGCTGGCGCAAGTTGAGATAGGCCAGGTGGTGGCCCTCGTCGACGCTGACGCTGACCATCCAGTTGAAAGGCGAGTAGGGCTGCGGCCAGGCGCGTACCTCGGCACTCTCCAGCCCCTCCGCGTCGACAAAGCGGTGCCCGATGTCCACCGCCTGGCGCATCATCACCGCCTGGAAGGCAACCAGTGACGCAACCGCCAGCAGGGTGAGGCGGGCCACGGGGATCGCCCGCCAGTAGAGCGACAGTAACAGCCCCGCCAACAGCAGGCCGGAGAACCAGGGGTCAATGACGAAGGTGGTGTTCCAGGCGAACCCGTGGCTGGAGAGGGGCGCCAGCAACTGGGTGCCATAGCTGGTGATCAGATCACCGATGATGTGGATCAGCAACGCCACCGCCGATACGAGATACCACGCCCGCCAGCCATAGCTGCCGCCACCGAACCACGGCGCCACCCGGGCAAAGACCAGGGCCAGGAGCCAGGCCCATACCGGCAGCAACAACAGCGAGTGGGTGACCCCGCGGTGCAGGTTCAGGTAGACCAGCGGGTCCAGGAACCGCAGCACGATGTCGATATCGGGAAAGGCTGCCGCCACGAACCCCGCCCAGGTGCGCTCCCTCAGCCCGGGACCGGGGGCGCCTCGCCGGTCGGGCAGGGCCCGGCCAGCCACGGCACCGCTGATGGCGTGAGTTAGGGTATCCATACTCCTGCTGGGTTTATCACGGTTTGCGCGCCATATTACCCCCTGAGCCCAAGGGGGTCACGCCCCACCGCCGGCCCCCACCGTCAGCCCTGATGCGGGCGGGGCAGGAGCGGGAGCCAGCGGTGAACGGTCTGCAGACGGCGCAGCCCTTGCTCAAGGAAGCGCCCGGTCGGCGCCAGGGTGGGGTCATCGTCACGCAGCCACCGCACCACCGTGCTCAGGAAGAGCGTGGTCAGCGCCGTCTCCTCCACGGCCCGCGCCAGGTGCACCCCGGGCCGGTCCGCGGCCTCGCGCCACCATTGCACGGTGCGACTCACCCGGAGCAGGAGCGGGAACTGCACGTGGATGTGGCCGAACTCCATCTTGTGGGCCAGCATGCCCTGCACCACCACCCGATCCTGCTGCAGGTCCTCGAACCAGGCCATCAGCAGCCGGTGCAGGCGGCCCACACTGTTCAGCCGGGGGAAGTCCGGCTGCTCGGGCACCGCCAGCATCGCGGCATCGGCCCGGTCCAGGCGGGCATCGATCAGCTCGTCCTTCTCGCGGAAATAGTGCTGGACGGCAGTGAGCCCCACCCCCAGACGGCGCGCCACCGGGGCCAGGCGCAGGCCTTCCCAGCCGGTCTCACGGGCCTCGGCCAGGGCCGCATCCAGGATGGCGTCGGCGCTGACGTGGGGCTGCTCGGTCATGGGCACGGCCTCCGCGCGGGTCGGCCCGGCCCCGGGCTCAGCTCAGGAACAACCGGTAGGCCGGGTTTTCGGTTTCCTCCGCATACCGATAGCCCAGTTTATCCAGGTATGCCACACAGCGGGCCCGCTCGGCCTCCGGCACCTGCATGCCTACCAGCACCTTGCCGTAGGCCGCACCATGGTTGCGGTAGTGGAACAGCGAGATATTCCAGCGCCGCCCCATGCGCGAGAGGAACTTGAGCAGGGCACCCGGGCGCTCCGGGAACTCGAAGCGGTAGAGGATCTCGTCCTCCACGCCCCCGCCGCGGCCACCCACCATGTGGCGGACGTGTACCTTGGCCATCTCGTCCTCGGTGAGATCGAGCACCGGGTAGCCGGCCTCCTCCAACTCGTCGCGCAGCGCCTGGCGCTCCTCGTCACCATTGCTGAGCTGAATACCGGCGTAGACGTGGGCCTGGGTGGGATCGGCGTACCGGTAGTTGAACTCGGTGATCCCGCGCTTGCCGATGGCCTCGCAGAACTGCTTGAAGCTGCCCGGACGCTCGGGGATGGTCACGGCAAAGACCGCCTCCCGGTGTTCGCCCAGCTCGGCCCGCTCGGCCACGTGGCCCAGGCGGGAGAAGTTCATGTTGGCACCGCAGTTCACCGCCACCAGGGTCTTGTCGCGGATGCCCGTGCGCTCGACGTACTTCTTGGCCCCGGCCACGCCCAAGGCGCCAGCCGGCTCCATGATCGAGCGGGTGTCATCGAAGATATCCTTGATGGCGGCACAGATCTCGTCGTCGGAGACCAGCACCACATCGTCCACGTACTGGCGCAGCAGCGGCCAGTTGGTCTTGCCGACCTGGCGCACTGCGACCCCATCGGCGAACAGCCCCACCTGCTCCAGCTTGACCCGGCGGCCGGTCTCCAGGCTGCGCGCCAGCGTGGGCGCCGTTTCCGGCTCCACCGCGATGATGCGGATATCCGGGCGCAACTGTTTCACGTACACGGCGATACCCGCGGCCAGGCCGCCCCCGCCGACGGCGATGAAGATGGCGTGGATGTCCCGCGGGTGCTGGTAGAGGATCTCCATGCCCACCGTCCCCTGGCCGGCGATCACGTCCGGATCGTCGTAGGGGGGCACGTAGGTCATCCCCTTTTCCTCGACCAGCTTGCTCGCGTGCTGCGAGGCCTCGTCGTAGGAGTCGCCGTGCAGCACCACCCGGCCGCCCAGCCGCCTCACCGCGTTGACCTTGATGTCCGGGGTGGTACGCGGCATGACGATGGTGGCCTTGATGCCCAGCTGCTTCGCGGAGAGCGCGACGCCCTGGGCGTGGTTGCCGGCGGAGGCGCAGATGACGCCCTTCTTGCGCGCCTCCTCGGACAGGCGGTTCATCTTGTTATAGGCGCCTCGCAGCTTGAAGGAGAAGACCGGCTGCAGGTCCTCGCGCTTCATCAGCACGCGGTTGCCCAGGCGCTCGGAGAGGGTGGCGCCGTCGTCCAGCGGGCTTTGGATGGCCACGTCGTAGACACAGGCGGTGAGAATGCGCTCCAGGTAGGATCGGCTCATGAGGGCTTGACTTGCGCTGTCGGGATGGGCTTTGGATTCGCTATCATAAGGGGTACATCCTAACGCACTAAGGGAGTCAATGATGAGCGCTGACCAGGGCAAGCGCATGGCGGCCGAAGCGGCCATGGAGTACGTAGAGGAAAACACCGTCATCGGCGTGGGCACCGGCTCCACCGTCAACCTGTTCATCGACGCCCTGGCCGACATGAAGGCCCGCATCGACGGCACCATCTCCAGCTCCGAGGCCAGCACCGCCCGGCTGCGCAAGCATGGCATCCCGGTGCTTGACCTCAACGAAGTGGGCACCCTTCCGCTCTACGTGGACGGCGCGGACGAATCCACCCGTTTTCTCCAGCTGATCAAGGGCGGGGGTGGCGCGCTCACCCGCGAGAAGATCGTCGCCGCCGCCTCCGAGCGCTTCATCTGCGTGGCCGATGAGTCCAAGCTGGTGGACGTGCTGGGCGGCTTCCCGCTGCCGGTGGAGGTCATCCCCATGGCGCGCAGCTACGTGGCCCGCGAGCTGGTCAAGCTGGGCGGCCGGCCCGAGTTGCGCTCCGGGTTCACCACGGACAACGGCAACATCATCCTGGACGTCCACGGCCTGAAGATCATGGAGCCGATCAAGCTGGAGCAGCAGATCAATAACATACCCGGCGTGGTCACCAACGGCCTATTCGCCCTGCGCCCCGCCGACCTGCTGCTGCTCGGCTCCGCCGACGGCGTGCGCAAACTCACCGCAGAGTAACCCACGGGGCCGTCCATGGACATCGGCCGCCTGCTGCTGACCATCGGCCTCGTGCTGGTCGTCGCCGGGCTGCTCTGGCCCTGGCTGAGCAAGCTCGGCCTGGGCCGCCTCCCGGGGGATATCCATATCCAGCGCGACGGCTTCCAGTTCTATTTTCCGCTGACCACCTCCATCATCGTCAGCGTGGTGCTGACGGTGGTGCTCTGGCTCTTCTTTCGGCGCTGATTAAGCGCGCCCAGCCCCACGAACCATACACCCAGGACACAAAAAACCATGACCGAGACCCGCGACACCGAGCACCCCGAGAAGATTGCCCCCACGCTGGTTGCCCGCGTGCTCAACGAGGCGCTGCCCTATATCCGCCGATTCAGCGGCAAGACCATCGTGGTCAAGTTCGGCGGCAACGCCATGGTCGACGATGCCCTCAAGCAGAGCTTTGCCCGCGACATCGTTCTGATGAAGCTGGTGGGGTTCAACCCGGTGGTGGTGCACGGCGGCGGCCCGCAGATCGGCAAGCTGCTGGAGCGCATCGGTAAGCAGACCGAGTTCGTCCAGGGCATGCGCGTCACCGATGCCGAAACCATGGACGTCGTGGAAATGGTGCTGGGCGGGCTGGTCAACAAGGAGATCGTCAGCCTGATCAACAGCCAGGGCGGCCGCGCCGTGGGCCTGACCGGGAAGGACGGCGGCATGATCCGGGCCCGCCGCCTCAAGCTCTCGCACCAGGAGGTGGAACACCAGCCCCCCGAGATCATCGATATCGGCCACGTGGGCGAGGTGGAGCGCATCGACCCCTCCGTGGTGGACATGCTCGATCACGGCGCCTTCATACCGGTGATCGCGCCCATCGGCGTGGGCGAGGACGGCCTGTCCTACAACATCAACGCCGACCTGGTGGCCGGCAAGATCGCCGAGGTGCTGGGCGCCGAAAAACTCATGCTGCTCACCAACACCCCGGGGGTGCTGAGCAAGGGGGGCGAACTGCTCACCGGGCTCAACCCGGGCCGGGTGGACGAACTGATCCAGGACGGCACCATCGCCGGCGGCATGCTGCCCAAGATCCGCTGCGCGCTGGACGCGGTGGCCGGCGGGGTGAATGCCGCTCACATCATCGACGGCCGGGTGGAGCACGCCTGCCTGCTGGAGCTGTTCACCGACGCCGGCGTGGGCACGCTCATCCAGCGCCGTTGAGGGCGCGGAACCGGGGGCGGCCTGCTACGCTTGCGAGAGCGGGCACCGGATTAACCTATTGGGGCACTGGGCAATAGCGGATGCAAACCGCAACCTTAACCGGCGCCCGAGGGCTACCCATGACCCCGGTTTCATGGCAAGCTTTGCCGGCCAAAGAATAACCATTATTGTCATCGTATTAACCACCCAGTGGTGAGGATCCCCCGTGAGCAAGACTCAGGACCAGACCTTCGTAAATACCTTCATCGGTATCATCGTCCTACTGGCACTCATCGCCTTGGTGCTGGCAGGCCTGTCGCACTACACCGGCGGCACCATCACGCACCAGGCCGACCAGCGCGCCGAACACGAGCGTGAGCGGGTGCTGCAGGCCATCGCGCCGGTCGGGCAGGTGGCCATCGCCGGTCGCGACGAGGCCCCCGGCACCGTCGAGGACGAGGATGTGGACCCGGACGAGGCCGTGGCCGAAGCGGATGACGTGGACGAGGCACCGGAGGAGGAGGACCGCCCCGCCTTCGATCCGGAGGTGGCCCAGCAGATCAACGAGGCCGCCTGCATGGCCTGTCATGCCAGTGGTGTGGCCGGCTCGCCGGTGACCGGCGAAGAGGGCGAGTGGGCTCCGCGGCTGGATGAGCGCGGCCTGGACGGCTTGGTGGAGAACGTGATCAGCGGCATGGGCGCCATGCCCCCGCGCGGCGGGGCCGACGCCGATGACACCGAGCTGCGCTGGGTGGTTATCTGGATGCTGGAGGAGTCGGGCCTCGAGGTGGACTACTGAGCCACCCCCTCCCCGATTGGGCCTCAGGGCCCGGGTGCCTTCCGCCCGGGCTCCAGCCCCCGGCGCAGGGAAAGCGCCTCAGTAATGTGGCGGGTGGCCAAGCCATCCGCTCCCTCCAGGTCCGCGATGGTTCGGGCCAGGCGCAGTATCCGATGGTAGGCACGGGCTGACAGGCCCAGCTGGTCCATGGCCCGCGCCAGTAGTCCGGCATCCGTCCGGGTGAGCCGGCAACAACGCTCCAGAGCCTGCCCCTGTAGTCGCGCGTTCTCGACGCCGGCACGGGCCTGCTGTCGATCTCGCGCCTGCGCCACCCGCTCTCGCACCGTGGCGCTGCTCTCTCCCTCCGACCGACCCTGCAGTTCCGCGGCAGTCAGGCGGGGCACGTCTGCTTGCATATCCAGCCGGTCCATCAACGGCCCGGACAGCCGGCCGCGATACCGCTCCACCTGCTCGGGGGTGCACCGGCAACGGCCACCGGGATCGCCCAGATGCCCGCAGGGGCAGGGGTTCATGGCCGCGATGAGCTGGAAGCGGGCCGGGTAACTGACCCGGGCGGAGGCGCGGGAGATATGGACCTCACCGGTCTCCAGTGGCTCGCGCAATGCCTCCAATGCGGTGCGGGGGAACTCCGGCAATTCATCCAGGAACAGAATGCCGCGATGGGCCAGGGAGGCCTCGCCCGGTCCGGGTTTGCGGCCGCCACCGATCAGCGCCGCCTGAGAGGCGCTGTGGTGTGGCTGGCGGAAGGGCCTCCGCGCCCACTGCCCGGGCCGAAAGCCGTGGTGGCTGATGGAGGCCACGGCCGCCGCCTCCAGCGCCTCGGAATGGGTCATCGGCGGCAGGATGCCGGGCAGACGGGCGGCCAGCATGCTTTTCCCGGTACCCGGGGGCCCGCTGAAAAGCAGGGCGTGCCCCCCGGCTGCGGCAACCTCCAGCGCGCGCCGCGCACCGGCCTGCCCCCGGACGTCTGCCAGATCGGCTACTGCAGCGGCCTCCGCACCGAGCGGGCCCGGCCGCGCCACAGCCAGGCAGGGTTCACCCGAGAGATGGCGGCAGACATCCAGCAGATGGCCGGCGGCGAGTGCATCCGGATGGACCACACCCACCTCGGCCCCGGAACCTTCCGGCACCACCAGTCCGCGGCCGGCCTCACGGGTCCGCAGGGCGAACGGCAACAACCCCGGGACGGGCCGCAGGGCACCGCCCAGGGCCAGCTCACCGGCGAACTCCCAGCCCTCCAGCCGGGCCTGCAACTGGCCGGAGGCGCTGAGAATACCGAGGGCGATGGGCAGGTCGTAACGGCCGCCGCCCTTGGGCAGGTCGGCGGGGGCAAGGTTGACGGTGATACGGCCAGGGGGAAACTCGAACCCGGCCATGGTGAGCGCGGAACGGACCCGTTCACGCGCCTCGCGCACGGCGGTTTCCGGCAGCCCGACAATGGCCAGGGAGGGCAGCCCGGGCCCGATGTGTACTTCTACCGTGACCTCCGGGGCGTCCAGCCCCATTGAGGCCCGGGTGTAGACCACGGCCAATGACATCCTTGTCGACCTCCTTAGTCAGCATCCGTGCTGGTGGGGCTTACTCCCCGGTAGCGGGGTTCTCGCTGGCCCCGGCGGGTTTATCGGCCTGGCTGCCGCCCGCTTCCAGGGCCTCCACCCGCTGCGCCAGCTCTTCCAGCTGCGCCCGGGTGCGCGCCAGCACCCGCGCCTGGGCGTCGAATTCCTCCCGGGTCACCAGGTCCAGGCGGGAGAAGCCGGCCTGCAGGCTGGCCCGCACGTTCTGCTCCACCTCCCGCTGAAACTGCTGCACGCCCTCCGGCAGGTTGGCGGTGAACTTTCTGGCCATCTCATCGAGGGTTTTTGGATCCAGCATGGCGATTTCTCCCGGGTGGTATCCCCTGTTTGGTGCGCCGCACCCTTTTGGTGCGCTCCGGCGGGGCGATCCCCCGCGTGGTGCAATGCAGTATGGCGCACAGCCACGGAAACACGCAACAACGGCCTGTTTTTACGCGGTTTAAACAATCTGGCACGGCCTCTGCAACGTCTCAGCCCGAACGCCACCGGGCGTTTACACCTACTGCGGGTTTTGGCAAGGACTGTTTAGAGGACCAACCCATGAAACTGGTAACTGCGATCATCAAGCCCTTCAAGCTCGATGACGTGCGCGAGGCCCTCTCGGAGATCGGGGTGCAGGGCATCACGGTCACCGAGGTGAAGGGCTTCGGCCGTCAGAAGGGTCACACCGAGCTCTACCGCGGCGCCGAGTACGTGGTGGATTTCCTTCCGAAGATGAAAATCGAGGTGGCGCTGGCCGACGACCTGGTCGACCGCGCCTGCGAGGCCATCGCCAAGGCCGCCAACAGCGGCAAGATCGGCGACGGCAAGATCTTCGTCTTTCCCCTGGAGCAGGCCATGCGTATCCGTACCGGCGAGACCGGTTCGGACGCGCTCTGATGCCTTTCCTTCACCACTGATCCCTGCATCAGACGACTCAAGGATCATCGGGAGCAAGCACAATGGAAGAAATACGCGAACTTTCCTACGCCCTGGATACCTTCTATTTCCTGGTATCCGGCGCGCTGGTCATGTGGATGGCGGCCGGCTTCACCATGCTGGAAGCTGGCCTGGTCCGCTCCAAGAACACCACGGAAATCCTCACCAAGAACATTTCGCTCTACGCCATTGCCTGCATCATGTACATGGTGGTGGGCTACAACATCATGTACGGCGACGGCCTGAGCTCGGTCATCCCCTCGATCAGCTTCATCCTGGGCGCGTCCGATAACAGCGCCTCCGCGGTGGCAGCGGGTGAAGGCTCCTACTACTCCGACGTCTCCGACTTCTTCTTCCAGGTGGTGTTCGTGGCAACCGCCATGTCGATCATCTCGGGCGCGGTGGCCGAGCGGATGAAGCTCTGGTCCTTCCTGCTCTTCGCGGTAGTGCTCACCGGCTTCATCTACCCGATCCAGGGTTACTGGAGCTGGGGCGAGGGCTTCCTGGACGAGCTGGGCTACGCCGACTACGCCGGTTCCGGCATTGTGCACATGTTCGGTGCCTCCGCCGCCCTGGCTGCAGTACTGGTCCTTGGCCCGCGTAAGGGCAAGTACGGCCCCAATGGTGAAGTACGGCCCATCCCCGGTGCCAACATGCCGCTGGCCACCCTGGGTGTCTTCATCCTCTGGCTGGGCTGGTTCGGCTTCAACGGCGGTTCCGAGCTGAAGGTCTCCGACGTGGATTCCGCCAACGCCGTGGCCCTGGTCTTTGCCAATACCAACCTGGCAGCCGCCGGTGGTGTGGTGGCGGCGCTGATCACCGCCCGCCTTATGTTCGGCAAGGCTGACCTGACCATGGCCCTGAACGGCGCCATCGCCGGCTTGGTGTCGATCACGGCAGGCCCGGACGCGCCGAGCATGCTGCTGGCTACCTTCATCGGCGCCGTCGGTGGTGTGCTGGTGGTGCTCTCCATCGTTGGCCTGGACAAGTTGAAGATCGACGACCCGGTGGGTGCCATCTCGGCCCACGGTACCGCCGGTATCTGGGGCCTGCTGGCTGTCCTCCTCTGGATGGACGATGCCAGCTTCCTCGCCCAGATCGTGGGCATCGTGACGATCTTCGCCTGGACGTTCGGCGTGAGCCTGGTGCTCTGGATGATCCTCAAGGCGGTCATGGGCATCCGTGTGACCGAAGAGGAAGAGCAGCAGGGGCTGGACATCACCGAGTGTGGTATCGAGGCCTACCCGGACTTCGTCCAGCAGAGCAAGACGTAAGCCGGAATAACCTTCTCCTTCAGCGGTGGCTTTTCGGGCGCTTCGGCGCCCGTTTTTTTTGGCTCGCGGGGCGTTATTGTGCCGTTATCTTTGCATTTGCCGACGGCCGGCCCGCGCGAGATCATCCCACCATTGCCTTGGGGGCCTACCGGGGGCTACCCGGCCCCGGGCAAACGCAAACCCTAGCGTAGCGTTGGGCAGACCGGATTACCCCCGGTCTGCCTCTTTTTTTGTCGGCGAGACAGGGCGAGCGCCCGCATCGATTCCAGCAAGGCGTTGCTCCAGGCGCATCAGGTCCTCGGCCAGCGCTGACCGCCCCGCACCCGGCCCTGCAAACTCGAGCATGTCGCGCAACACCCGGAGCTCCAGCCCAAGGGCGCCCTGGCGGGCGGCCAGGGCCCGCGCCTCGGACAGATCCCGCCAGCCGGCCTCCGCCTCGCGCGGCGCTGGACCGGTGAGCAACGTCCGGCCGCGCAATCGCTGGATCATGGGCAGGTAGCAGTCGTCGCCGGTCCGCGCCGCATCCGCCAGCGCCCGGTTGGCGGTGGTCAGCCGCTCACGGCGACCGGACGGGTCCCCTTCCGGCAGGGCGTCCATCAGGAACAGGCGGAACAGGGTGCTGACGCCGCCCATCGATTCGCTGATCACCTGGACCTGTTCGCGCAGCACCTCCAGGGCGGATGACTCGCCCAATCGAGCCTGCGCCCAGGCTCGCACCGCGGTGCCCGCCACCTGCCACAGCGGCAACCTGTGTTCGACCGCCAGCGCCATTGCGTGCTCAGCGCTCTCCAGGGCGGCTCGCGGGGCGTCGTCGAAGAATCCCAACCCTCCCCGGAAGGCCTCCACGAAGGCCTGGGTGGGGCGGTGCTGCAGCGCCGCGGCCTCGGCGCGCGCCGCGTCGATCTCGGCCCAGGCCGCATCGCGCCGGCCACTCACATGCAGCGTCCAGGCCCTGACTGCGCGCACCGTGAGCACGGGGCTCTCGCCGTGGCGGGCGATGAGGGTGGCATGGTCACCCTCCCGGGCCAGGGCCAACGCCCGTTGTTGGTGCGTTAGTGCCTGGCTGTACCGGGCGGTCCAGAAGTGCGCGTTCCCCTGGGCGTACTGGGCCGCGACACGCAGCAGCCGATCGCCGGAACGCTCGGCCAACCGATCCATTTCCAGAGCCAGCCGATGCGCCTCCCCGGTGCCCTCGCGGGACCCGGATCCGTGCCAGAGCCCCCACAGGGCCTGGAAGTAAAGCACCCGGTCCGCACGCTCATCCGCCATCTCGAACGCCCGCTCAAAGGTCCGCGCCACCGGCTCGGCGCCGTACCCGGCAAGCCCCAGGCGGGCCACGCCCAGCCCCACCAGTGCGCGGAGGTTTTTCTGCCGGACCCAGGGCAGACGGCCACCCGCCTCGCCAACCCGGTCCAGCAAGGCCTGCGCATCGGCGTAGTGCTGCTCGGCCTCCGGCAACATCCCCTGGGCGATGGCCTGGTCGCCGGCAAGCAACCACTGCTCTACCGCATCGTCGGGCCGACCGGCCTCGCGCAGGTGCTCCGCCAGGATTTCCGGCTCGGTATTGCCCACGCCGAGCTCGGCGTCCTCCTCCAGGAGCTGGGCCAGCCGCCCGTGTAGCGCGCGCCGCTCGGTGGCGGGCAACGCTTCGTAAGCAGCCTGATGGTAAAGCGCATGCCGGAAGCGGTAGCGCGAGGCAACGAGGGCAGCGTCACGCTCGACAAACCCCAGCGCCACCAGCTGCTTGATCACCGTCTGCACCTGGTCAAGGTTTTGCCCGGTGAGCCGGGCCAGCAGGCGGATATCGAAATCCCGACCGATCACGGCTGCGGCATGGGCCAGCTCCCGACCGCCACCCAACCCCTCCAGGCGGGCGACCAGCAGATCCGACAGCGCTGGCGGCAATGCGGCCTCCGGCTCCCCGGCACGACGGCGCTGGATGGCGTGCAGGGTCAGTTCCTCCAGGAACAGCGGGACACCCTCCGCACGGCGGCAGATGGCCTCGCGGGTGGGCTCCGGCAACAGCTGCTCGCGGTCCAGGGCGTTGATCAACGCCATGCCGGCCCCATCGGACAGGCCGGACAGGCGCAACTCGGCGGGGGCGGTGTGCAGCCATTCGGTGCGGAAGCTCATCCGCCCGGTAAAGATGATCAGGACCGGTTGTCGGGCCAGTCGGCGCTGCACCCGGCGCAACAGTTCCGCGGTACCCGAATCGATCCAGTGGGCATCATCACAGACGAGCAATACCGGACCGCTGCGGGCCCGCTCGGCCAGCAATTGAACCAGGGCGTCCAGCAGGCGGTCCCGGTCGCCGCCCTGGTGAATCAGGCTCCGGTCATCGGTGTCCACCAGCCAGCGGGCCACCCGCCGGACCAGGGCGGGGCTCTGCAGATGGCGCTGCAACTGCCAGCGGATCAATCGCCGCCGTGCCCGGCCCCGTCGCCACGCGGGCTCTGGCCCGACCCAGCGGGCGAAGGCCTGGCGAACCGGCATCAGCAGCTGGCGCTCGAAGCGCTGGCGACAGGGCAGCATCAGTACCAGCTGCGCCTGGCCATCCACTGCCTCGATGAGGCCACGGGCCAGCCGGCTCTTGCCCAGGCCGGCCTCGCTCCGGATCACCAGGCTCGTACACTGCCCGGAGCAGGCCCGCTGCCAGGCCGCTTCCAGGCGCGACAGCGGTTGCTCGCGTCCAACCAGGGGCGCCAAAGCCCGCGCGGCCTGCGCCTCCACCCGGTCGGCGTGGCCCGGGTGGTGAACCAGGCGGGGCGCGGGCAGCCCCTCGGTCACGAACCGGAAGTGTCCCCGGAAGCGTTCGTGGATGCCGCTGGAGACACTCACCGTACCCGGCGCCGTCACCGCCGCCAGCCGGAGGGCCCGGTCGGTCAGCAGACCGGCGGGGTCCGGTACCTCCGGGTCGCTGCCGGTGATGATCACGTCGGAGTCCACCGCGATACGCGGCCTGGCACCGTCGGGCATGCCGCGCAGGGCCTCCCATACCGCGTCCAGGGCGTCCAGAGTGGCCTCCTCACGGCCGCTGGGATAGCCGAAATAGCCCAGCAAGCAGGCCCAGGGCAGGCGCACGATGTGGCCCCGGTGATTGAACAGCGTGGCCTCCACCCGCGCCGTCCCCTGCTGCACGGCGGCGGTGAGCGTCTCGACATCGGTCTGCCCGGGATCCCGTGCCGGGGGCCGGAAGTCGCAGACCACCACCGCCACCCGACGGCGCTCGGGTCTGAGGCTGACATCCTCGACTGCGGCGTGCGCGCCCGCCCCGGGCGCCAGCCGACTGCGCAGGTCGGTGTAGAGCCGGCGCAGGCTGGGCCCGGGCCGCGTATCCAGCTCCCGGCGCAGGTGGGCCTCGAACTCCAGGTAACAGTCGAGCGCACGGGTGGGCTGACTGGTGCCGGCCAGGGCCCGCATCAGCAGCCCCTGGAGCTGCTCATCCAGCGGCTCCAGGGCGACCAGGCGCTGCAGTTCGTGGATGAGCTCAACGGCCTCACTGCTGGCACCCGCCCGGGCAACACACTGCTCCAACAGGCTCAGCACCGTGCGCCATACGCGCTGGCGGCTCTGGATAAGCCAGTCCTCCAGCCCCCCGATATCCTGGACGCTGGATAGTTCGGCCAGAAAGTGCCCCCGGAACCCCCGCACCGCGTCGATCAGGGTCGGGACCGGTTCGCGGCGGGAAGCGGCCAGCGCCTCCAACTGCAGGGCATCCACCTGGACCGCGGGGCCGGGGATGAAGCGGACATAACGGGCATCCAGTTTCAGCACCTGCCCAGCCAGGTCACCCAACTGGCGCCGCAGCTGGAACAGGGCCTGGCGCAGGTTGCCCCGGGCCACCTCCGGGGCCTGGTCCGGCCAGAATTGCCGTGCCAGCTCCGGTCGCGGCACACTACGCTGATGCTCCATCGCCAGAAAGGACAACAGCACACCGACCTTGGTGCTGCTGAGAGCGGAGGCCTCGGCACCATCGAGCCAGGCCTCGGTTCTCCCCAGGGTGTGCAGCTGCAGCCTTACCATCATCGACCTCGCCAGGTTTCGGAGTGGGACAGCCTGCCACAAATGATCAAACGGTGCCGTAACGGCCCGACCCCGGGAAAACGCCCGATGGGTGGCCGGTGTATAGTCCGCGAAACAAGAAACCCTGCACCACTAACCCTGGATTAACGCTGATGACAAGGACAAGCGCCCCCTTGCTCAGGGCCGAGGCCCTGGCGTTCGGCCTGCTCGCCCCCCTGACCCTGAGCGTCGGTGCCGGGGAGTGCGTGGCCCTGTGGGGCCCATCCGGCAGCGGCAAGACCCGCCTGCTGCGGGCCCTCGCCGACCTGGATCCGAACAGCGGCGCCGTCTGGCTGAACAACCGCCCCCGGGAGGATTTCCCCGGCCACGAGTGGCGGCGGCGGGTGGCCCTGCTGCCCGCCGAGGCGCCCTGGTGGCTCGAGTCGGTGGGCGAACACCTGGCCACCGATACCCCCACGGCCGCGCTCAGCGCGCTGGGTTTCGAACGGGACGTGCTGGACTGGCAAGTGAACAGGCTCTCCACCGGGGAGAAGCAGCGACTGGCCCTGATCCGCCTGCTGCACCCGCGGCCGGTGCCGGGCGCCCCCGATACGGAAACAGCTGCCGACCGGGCCGGAGAGCCGCCGCCGCCCTGCGTGCTGCTGCTGGACGAGCCCACGGCCAACCTGGACACCCGGAACACCGAGCGGGTGGAGCAATTTCTCGCGGAGCAACGGCGCCAGGGCCGGGGGCTGCTCTGGGTCAGCCACGACCCGGAACAGCGCCACCGCGTGGCGGACCGTGCCTACACCCTGCGGGACGGCCGCATGGAGGTCGCGTAATGAACGGCGAGCTGATCAGCCTGACCCCCTGGGACCTGGCCCTGGCCGGTGGCCTGGTCGTATTGCTGGCGGCACTCAGTTACTGGACGCGCCTGGGCGTGGCCAAACCCCTGTTGATCGCCGCCACCCGGACCGTGGTGCAACTGGCCCTGATCGGGCTGGTGCTGCAGGCTCTGTTCAGCCACGCCACGCTGTACTGGGTGGCGCTGATGAGCGTGGTCATGCTGCTGGTGGCCGGCCGCGAGGTCATGGCCCGGCAGAAGCGGCGGATGGCCGGCTGGTGGGGCTACGGGCTGGGCACCAGCGCCATGTTCGTCTCGTCCTTCGTGACCATGGTGCTGGCGCTGACGGTCATCGTGCAGCCCACCCCGGTCTGGCAGCCGCAGTACGCCATCCCGATCCTGGGGATGATCCTGGGCAACACCATGACCGGCATCGCCCTGTCGCTGGACCGCCTCAACGACAGCGCCTGGCAGCAGCGACCGGTGATCGAGGCGCGGCTGATGCTGGGCGAACCCTGGTGGTCCGCCATTGAGGAGATCCGCCGCGACAGCATGCGCTCGGGGATGATTCCCATGATCAACGCCATGGCAGCGGCGGGGATCGTCAGCCTGCCGGGGATGATGACCGGTCAGATCCTGGCCGGCGCCCCGCCCATGGAGGCGGTCAAGTACCAGATCCTGATCATGTTCCTGATCACCGTCGGTACCGGCTTCGGGACCCTGATGGCGGTCTGGTTCGGCGCCCGGCGACTGTTCGATGAACGGGAAAGGTTGCGGCTGGACCGGCTCAAGCCGGGGCGGGGCTAGCCGCCCCGGCGGCTCAGCGGGCCCGGCGGAGCACCAGCGTACCGGCAATAATGTCGTGCAGGCCCTGCTTGCGGCGGGTGAACGCCACCATCAGGTAGCCGATCAGCAGCAGCATGGCGGAGAGGATCTCGGCGAAATACCGCCCGGTGGCGCGGGCGAAGGAGATGCGCGCGCCCGCGGTATCCGTGACGTACATGCCCATGATCATCTTGCCCAGGGTGGCCTGGTAGACGGAGCTGTGCATGCCCGCGCTGTAACCCCACCAGATCAGGATATTCACCACGGACCAGATCAGGTCGGCCCGCGCGGCCTCGGCGGTCAGCTGCTCGTCGTAGATCCCCGGGGTGATCGCGCCCTGGACCAGCGCCAGCGGCACGCCGATGATGAGGGCGTCCAGGATGGCGGCCAGCACCCGGCGCCAGAAGCCGCCGTAACCGGCCACCCCCGCCGGCAGGTCACTGTAATGACCGGTCTCGCGCGCCACGGCGCGCAGGTCCTCCGGGTCCAGGGGCGCACCGCAATGGACACAAAAGCGCGCCTCGGCAGCATTCTCCTTGCCACACTGACTGCAAAACATCCGCTCTCTCCCTGTACCGGTCAGTCTGTGCTCTCACCCTGGGCGGCGCCAGTAGTGCCGCCATCCGGCCCCGAGGCCGTGTTGCCCCGGAATGCGCGTAGCCATTCCGTCAGTTTGCGCGCCGGCAACGGCCGGCTGAAGTGATACCCCTGCACCCGGTCGCACCCGGCCTGACGCAGCAATGGCATATGCTCGGCCGACTCCACACCCTCTGCCACCACCGCCAGACTGAGGCCGTGACCCATGGCGATCACCGTATTGGCCAGCGTGCGGTCGTGCTCGTCGGTGACCATATCACGCACGAACGACTTGTCGATCTTCAGCGTATCGATGGGGAAGCGCTTGAGGTAGCTTAGGCTGGAATAGCCGGTGCCGAAATCATCCAGCGACAACCGCACCCCGATGGCCTTGAAGTCATCGAGCCGGGCCTCGATGTTAAGGCTCCCGTGCATCAGCGTGCTTTCGGTGATCTCCAGGATCAGGGCCTCGGGGGGAAGCCGGTGCCGGGCCAGTGCGTCGCGGACGGCCCGGGGCAGTTCGTCACCGAAGAACTGTTCGCCGGAGACGTTCACCGAGACGCTCAACGCCATGCCCAGTTCGCGCCAGCGGGCGGCCTGCGCACAGGCGGTCTGCAGCACCCACGCCCCCATCGGCCGGATGAGGCCGGTCTCCTCGGCCAGCGGGATAAACCGGTCCGGCGGGATCAGCCCCTCCTCCGGGTGGTGCCAGCGGAGCAGCGCCTCGACGCCCAGTACCTGCAGCGACCGGGTATCGAGGATCGGCTGGTAGTGGAGCTCGAACTCCGCGCGGCGCAGCGCCTCGCGCAGGTCGTTCTCCAGGTGCAGCCGCTCGGCGGCGGCGGCCGTCATGCCGGGCTCGTGGAACTGGTGGTGATTACTGCCGTGCGCCTTGGCGTAGTGCAGGGCGGTGTCGGCAGCGCTGATCAGGGCCTCGCGGCGGTTGCCGTCGCGCGGGTGCATGGCCACCCCCACGCTGCAGGTCACCACCAGCGGTCGTTCCGTAAGCTCGTAGGGCTGGCCGACCACCTCTACCAGCTGGCGGGCGAGCCGGGCACACCGGTCGTGGTCCCGCTCGGGCACCAGCAGCGCGAACTCGTCACCGCCCACGCGGCAGACCATGGCCTGGGCCCCGGCGACCTCCTGCAGTCGCTGCGCCACCTCGCGCAAGAGCTGGTCGCCGGTGTCATGGCCCAGGGTGTCGTTGATGTTCTTGAACCGGTCCAGGTCGAGGAAGAGCAGGCCGACCGGCCGCACCCCCCGGGCGTTGCGCACCACGCGGTCGAGCTCCTCCTCCAACATGCGGCGATTGCCCAAGCCGGTGAGGGTGTCGTAGTGGGACAGGTAATTGATCTGCCGCTCCGCGGCCTTGTGCGAGGTGATATCACTGGCGATGCCGATGTAGTGGGTCACCTCGCCCTGGTGGTCGGTCACGGCGCTGACCGAGAGCAGGCTGGGGTAGGTGCGGCCATCGGCGCGGCGGTTCCATAATTCGCCCTGCCAGTGGCCGTTCTCATTAAGCGCTTGCCACATCTCACGGTAGAAACCAGTGCCCTGCTGGCCGGACTGCAGGATGCGGGGCGTGCGCCCGAGCAGCTCCTCCTCCCGGTACCCGCTGATCGCCTCGAACGCGGGATTGACCTGAAGGATGCGGCTGTCGGCATCGGTGATGATGATCGCGTCGCGGCTGCCCTCGAACACTTGGTCGGTGAGTCGGAGCTGCTCCTCCACCCGGCTGCGGGCCAGTTCGGTACCGGCGCGGGCGGCGAACAGACTGATTACCGCCCGCTCGGTGGCGCTGACCTCGCGCGGCTCGTCATGCATGAACGCCAGCACCCCGGTCACGCTTCCATACGCATCCAGGATCGGCACGCCGAAGTAGGTCTTCACCCCCATCTCGTGCAGCATCTCATCGTCCGGGAAATAGCTGCTGAGATCCCCCGTGTAGAGACAGGGCTCGTTCGAGACCACCTCGGCACAGGGCGTGCCCGCCAGGTTGTAGCTCATGTTCGGCACCAGCCCGCCGTCCATGTAGAGCGCGCGCGTGCGCACCCGACGGGGTTCGCGCCGGGTGAGCTCGCCGAGCAGCGCATAGCGCATGCCCATGCCCTCGGCCAGGTGGCGCACCAGGGCCTGGAAGAACGCCTCGCCGGTCACTCCGGCGGTCAGGTGGGAGACGGTGCGGAGCAGGTTATCGGCGCGCTGGCGGGCGGTGATGTCCTGCCAGACCCCGACCGCCATCTCCGGTCGTTCCGCGGTGGCCGGCAGCAGGCGCAGGCGGTCGTGGACCCAACGGTAACCCCCGTCGCGATGCCGGACCCGGTACTCGTGGTCCACCCAGCCATCGGTCTGCAGGCGCGCTGAGTTGCTCAGCACCCGGGCACGGTCCTGCGGGTGCAGGCACTGCTCCCAAAGCATCGGGTTCGCCAGCCAGTCAACGGGAGCATAGCCCAGCAACTGCTCCACGTGGGCAGAAACAAAAACCGGGCGGAACGACGGGCCCTGTTCGGCCCGCGCCAGCGCGTAAGTGACGGCGGGGCTGCCGTCCAGGACCCAGCGCAGGTCATCGGGTAAGGCTGTCGGGATGTTCACCGTTTTACCGTTGCAACGGGCTTCAGGCCAGAAGGTACTGGTCACTATATCAGGAGAAGGGCAACGACAAACAACGTCGCAGTACGCGCACGCACCGGCGGCCCCTCACTGATCGGTGAACAACCCCTTGCAGAACTCCGGGGCCGCCAGCGCGGCGCGGTGGATGTCCGCGTTGTAGTAATGGGTCGCGAAGGGCCTGTCGCGGGCATCCTGCTCCCGGAAATCCGCCGGGTGGGGGCCCTTGCTGGCCACCGTGGCGGACCACCAGCCCGAGGGGTAGCTGACCACCGGGTACTGCAGGGTGACCACCCTGGCATACCCGCTCTGGCGCATGTGGCCGTGCAGCCGGGCCAGGATGGTGTCGCGGTGCAGGATGGGCGACTCGCTCTGCTGCACCATCAGCCCCTGCTCGCCCAGCACCCGGTGCACCTGGCCCAGGAACGCCGGCCCGAACAGCCCCTCCGCCACGCCCACCGGGTCGGTGCTGTCGACAATAACCAGGTCCAGGCTGCCGGAAGGCTGGTTCTCGATCCAGGCCACGCCGTCGTCGAACAGCAGGCTGGCGCGCGGGTCGTCATTGGATTCGGTCAGCTCGGGGAAGTAGCGTTCGGCGGCGCGGGTGACCCCGGCGTCGATGTCCACCTGCACCACGGACTCCACCCCCGGGTGTTTGAGCACCTCGCGCAGCATGCCGCAGTCCCCGCCGCCGATGATCGCCACCCGGCGCGGGTCCGGGTGGGTGAACAGGGCGGGGTGACTCATCATCTCGTGGTAGACGAAGTTGTCCCGGCTGGTGAGCATCACGCAGCCGTCGATGACCAGCAGCCGGCCCCAGGCCTCGGTCTCGTACACCTCGATGTGCTGGAAGGCGGTGCGCTCCTCGTGCAGTTTCTCCCGAACGCGCAGCGAGAAGGCCATGCCCTCGTCTTCCATCACCTCGGTAAACCAGTTGCCCTTGCCGATCATGCCGCTACTCCCGAAGCCTGGGGTTGGGGGCGGCAATGATACCACCGGTGATACCATGTGGCCCCTCAACGCTGGGCTGCGACAGGGTAGGACACGGCATGAGCGACTGGAGCATCGGACTGGCCCGCCAGGTCTGGAGCGTGCAGCACTGGAGCGGGGGCTACTTCGACATCAGCAACGCCGGCCGGGTGGTGGTGCGGCCCGACCGCGATCCCGGGCGGGAGCCGCTGGACCTGGCGCGAATCGCCGACGAGGCCCGCCGCCAGGGGATTGGCCTGCCGGTGCTGGTGCGCTTTCTGGATATCCTCCATGACCGGGTGGACACGCTCTGCAGCGCCTTCCGCCAGGCCATGGAGGCGGACGGCTACCAGGGCGGTTACCGCGCCGTCTACCCCATCAAGGTGAACCAGCAACGGCGCGTGGTTAGCGAGATCATCCGCCACGGCGACGGCCGCGTCGGCCTGGAGGCGGGCAGCAAGCCGGAGCTGATGGCGGTGCTGGCCCTGACCCCGCCCGGCGGCACCGTGGTCTGCAATGGCTACAAGGACCGCGAGTACGTGCGCCTGGCGCTGCGGGGACGGCAGCTGGGCCTGCAGGTGCACCTGGTGATCGAGAAGGCCTCAGAGCTGGAGCTGGTGCTGGAAGAGGCCCGGCGGATGGACGTTACCCCCAGCCTGGGCATGCGCGTGCGGCTGGCCACCATCGGTGCCGGCAAGTGGCAGAACACCGGCGGCGAGAAGTCGAAGTTCGGCCTGACCGCCGCCCAGGCGCTGGCGGTGGTGGAACAGCTCCGGGCCAACGGCTGTCTGGACTGGCTGCGGCTGCTGCACTTCCACCTGGGCTCGCAGATCCCCAACATCCGCGACATCCGCAACGGCATGGGCGAGGCCGCACGCTACTACGCCGAGTTGCGCGCCCTGGGCGCCCCCATCGACACGGTGGACGTGGGCGGTGGCCTGGGGGTGGACTACGAGGGCAGCCGCTCGCGCAGCTTCTGCTCCATCAACTACACCGTGGCCGAGTACGCCCACAACGTGGTGCACGCCCTCTGGCAGGTCTGCGAGGACGAGGCGCTGCCCCACCCGGACATCATCACCGAATCCGGTAGGGCCATGACCGCCCACCATGCGGTGCTGATCACCGATGTCATCGACGGGGACCGGGTGCCCGACGGGGGTGACCTGTCGCCGCCGGACGATGACGCGCCGCGGGTGCTGCACGAGCTCTGGGCCGTCTGGACCGGACTGGACCGGCGCCACCCGCTGGAGGCCTACCACGACGCCGCCCACGGGCTGTCGGAAGCACAGACCCTTTACGCCCACGGCGTACTGCGGCTGGCCGAGCGGGCCCGGGCCGAGCGGATCTGGCAGGCGGTCTGCCACGCCCTGCTCGGGCGGCTGGACCCGCGCCGCCGGCCCCACCGGGAGCTGCTGGACGAGCTCAACGAGAAGCTGGCGGACAAGCTGTTCTGCAATTTCTCGGTGTTCCAGTCCATGCCCGATGTCTGGGCCATCGACCAGATCTTCCCGGTGCTGCCATTGCAACGGCTGGACGAGCCGCCGGCCAGCCGCGCGGTGCTGCAGGACCTGACCTGCGACTCCGATGGCTGCATCCGCGGTTACGTGGACCGGGACGGGGTGGACAGCACCCTGCCCCTGCCGCCCTGGCGCCCCGGCGAGCCCTATCTGCTGGGCATCTTCCTGGTGGGGGCCTACCAGGAGATACTGGGCGACATGCACAACCTGTTCGGTGACACCCACTCGGTTAACGTGCGCCTGAGCAACAGCGGGTACACGCTCAGCGGGGCCGCCCACGGCGACACCATCACCGACGTGCTGCGCTACGTGGACTTCGACGCCGAGATGCTGCGGCATATTTATCGCGAGCGGGTGGCCGCGGCGGGGCTCCGCGGCGAGGCCGGCCGGCAGTGCCTGGCGGACCTGGAAGGCGGGCTGCAGGGCTATACTTACCTGGGGCCCTGAGCCCGGCACGTCCCGGACCGAGGCGCAGGGGGAGCGAAGCGGCCGGCTTACCGGCGCGGCCAGGCCGCCAGCAGCAGCAGGCCGCCGGCGCCACCCAGCACCCAGGTCATGAAGGGCGCATCGCCCAGCATCGCCGGGGCGTAGCCGTCCAGCCCCAGCAACAGGAAGGCGCTCACCACCAGGGCGGCGCCGGTTACGGTGGCAAAACTGCGGGCGCTGCTGTGACGCACCTCGCGACGCAGGCGGTGGAGTTGCTCATTCTGCACCTCCACCTGGGTCCGCAGGGCCTCCACCTCGTTGAGCGTCTTTACCACCCGCATGGGCAGCTCGGGCAGCTCTTCGCCCAGGCGCGGCAGCTGGCGGCGGAACTTGCGCAGGATCGAGCGCGGGCCTACCTGCTCGTCCATCCAACGCTGCAGGTGGGGCTTGGCGGTCTTCCACAGGTCCAGTTCCGGGTAGAGGTCGCGACCCAGCCCCTCGATGTTGAGCAGGGTCTTTTGCAGCAGCACCAGCTGCGGCTGCACCTCCATGTTGAAGCGCTGACCGGTCTGGAACAGGCGCAGCAGCAGGGCCCCGAAGGAGATCTCGTGCAGTGGCCGCTCGAAGATGGGCTCGCAGACGGTGCGGATGGCCGCCTCGAACTCGTCCACCCGGGTCTCCGGCGGCACCCAGCCCGACTCCACGTGCAGTTCCGCCACCCGGCGGTAGTCGCGGTTGAAGAAGGCCAGGAAGTTCTCCGCCAGGTAACGGTGGTCGGTGGGGTTGAGGGTGCCCATGATGCCGAAATCCACCGCCAGGTAGCGGGGGTCGTCCGGCCGGTCCGGGTCCACGAAGATGTTGCCCGGGTGCATGTCGGCGTGGAAGAAGCTATCCCGGAAGACCTGGGTGAAGAAGATCTCCACCCCCCGCTCGGCCAGCGCCTGCATGTCCACGCCCCTGGCGCGCAGCGTCTCCACGTCGCTGACGTGGATGCCCTGGATGCGCTCCATGACCATCACGTCGCGGCGGGTCAGGGGCCAGTCCACCTCCGGCACGTAGAGCAGGCCCGAGCCCTCGAAGTTGCGCCGCAGCTGCGAGGCGTTGGCAGCCTCGCGCATCAGGTCCAGCTCGTCGTAGAGGTTCTTCTCGAACTCGCGCACCACGTCCATGGGGTGCAGCCGCTTGCCCTCGGTCCAGTAGCGCTCGGCCAGCCCGGCCACGGTGTACATCAGATCCAGGTCGCGGCGGATCACCCGGGGGATGCCCGGGCGCACCACTTTCACCACCACGTCACGGCCGTCGCGCAGCCGCGCCAGGTGCACTTGGGCGATGGAGGCGGAGGCCAGCGGCACCTCGTCGAAGTGCTCGAAGTACTGGTCGAGGCTGTGCCCGTAGGCCCGCTCGATGATGCGCCGGGCCTCGCTGCCGGGGAAGGGCGGCACCCGGTCCTGCAACCGCGCGAGTTCCTCGGAGATATCCGGCGGCAGCAGGTCGCGGCGGGTGGAGAGGATCTGGCCGAACTTGACGAAAATGGGGCCCAGGTCCTCCAGCGCGCCGCGAATACGCTGGCCCCTCGGGATATGCCGGCGGCGAAGCCAGCGCCAGGGCATGAACCAGCCGAGGAAGCGCAGCGGCCGGAACAGGTGGGTGGCCAGGATGACCTCGTCCAGGCCGTGGCGCAGCAGGACCCAGTTGATGTAAACGAGACGGGGCAGACGACCGAGCCTGATCATGCCTCGCCCCCCGGGCCGGGTTCAGCGCAGCGCCGCTCCAGCCGGGCAATGCGCGCCGCCAGCCGGTCGGCGTCCTGGCGCAAGACGGTCACGTCTTCAATAAAGGCTCGCACCTCGGCGCGCGGCGGCAGCAGCCGGCCCTCCTCGGTAAGGTACTCCCCCAGGTTGAGGCGCACGGACTCCAGCACCTCACCGCCCCAGCGGCCCAGGCCGCGGACGAACTGACCGAGCTGGTGGGCGGGGATGTCACCCACCACACGCGCTAACTGGGCCTCCCAGTCCACCTCCAGGCCGGCGAAGAAGTCCCGCACCGCCTGCACGGTGTGCACGTCACCACGGAACTCGAAGCCCTCGGTGCCCTCGCCCCGTCGCCGGGCCAGGGCCAGCAGGGCGCCGGGCGTGGTCCGGATGTGGGCCTGGGCGCCGCCGTCCGCCTCGCCCTGCAGCGGGGTGACGGTGACGCCGGCTGCGGTGAAACCCAGCAGCAGCCGGCCGCTGCCCACCAGTTCCACCGCTACCTGCTGCCCGGCCAGCGGGCGCAGGCGCAGCGGGGTATCCGGATCCATGGCCAGTGCGGTGTCCAGCAGCCGCTGCAGGGTGTTGCAGACGAGATCCCAGGCGGTCATGTCAGTAGCGGAAACCCCGGTGGATGGCGACGACGCCGGCCGACAGGTTGAGGTAATCCACGTCCTCGAAACCCGCCTCGGTCATCATGCCGGCGAGCTGCTCCTGCGGCGGGTGCATGCGGATGGACTCGGCCAGGTAGCGGTAACTCTCCGCATCGTTAGCCACCAGCTTGCCCATCACCGGCAGCACCCGGAAGGAGTAGAGGTCGTAGACCGGGCGCAGGGGCGGGAGGTAAACCCGGGAGAACTCCAGCACGGTGGCCCAGCCGCCGGGTTTCAGTACCCGGTACATCTCTCGCAGGGCCCGGTCCTTGTGGGTAACGTTGCGCAAGCCGAAGGCGATGGTCACCCGGTCGAAATGCTGGTCGGGGAAGGGCAGCGCCTCGGCGTTGCAGAGCGCGTAGCGCAGGTTGCCGACACGGCCGGCGTCGAGCATGCGGTCGCGGCCGCGGGCGAGCATGGCCTCGTTGATGTCGGTCATGACCACTTCGCCCTCGGGGCCCACCCGCCTGGAGAGCACCAGTGAGAGGTCGCCGGTGCCGGCGGCCAGGTCCAGCACCCGGTGACCGCGCCTGGGCTGCACCCGGTTGATGGCCTGGTGCTTCCAGAGGCGGTGCAGGCCGGCGGACATCAGGTCATTCATCAGGTCGTAGCGGTCGGCCACGGAGCGGAAAACCTGCCGCACCCGCTGCGCCTTCTCGGTCACCGGCACCTGCTGGTAACCGAAATCGATCGTCCCCGTCCCTTCCGGGCGCTCGCCGGCAGGGGGGGATGAGCCGGGGTGGTGATCGCCGGGCCGCTCACTCATGGCTAGTGCCTCCCGCTGTCTGAGGGCTCGCGCCGGGTATAGCCCGCCTCGGCCAGCCGGTCCAGGTAACGTTGCCAGTACTGCTCCTGGTTACGGCCCAGGTCGTAGAGCAACTCCCAGGTGTAGAGCCCGGTGGCGTGGCCGTCGTCGAAGCGCAGCCGCACCGCGTAGCTGCCCACCGGCTCGATCTCGCTGATGTTGACCTGCTCTTTGCCCGTCTGCAGCACCGCCTGCCCCGGGCCGTGACCCTGCACCTCGGCGGACGGGCTGTGCACCCGCAGGTACTCGCAGGAGAGGTGGAAGACCTCGTCGTCGAACTGCACCTCGAGGATGCGGGAGGCCTTGTGCAGTCGGATGTTGCTGGGCACTTTCATGGTCATCTCACAGAATATACCGGCTCAGGTCTTCGTCCTGCACCAGGCTGCCCAGGTGCTGGTCCACGTACTCGGCGTCCACGGTGATCTGCTGGCCACCGCGGTCGGCGGCGCTGTAGGAGATCTCCTCCAGCAGCCGCTCCATCACGGTGTGCAGGCGGCGGGCGCCGATGTTCTCGGTGCGGCTGTTCACTTCCCACGCCACCTCTGCCACCCGGCGGATGCCGTCGTCGGTGAAGGTCAGCTCGCAGCCCTCGGTGGCGATCAGCGCCTGGTACTGGTGGACGAGGGAGGCGCTGGGCTCGCTCAGGATGCGCACGAAATCGTCGGTGGTCAGCGCCTGCAGCTCCACCCGGATCGGCAGCCGCCCCTGCAGTTCGGGGATCAGGTCCGAGGGCTTGGACAGGTGGAAGGCGCCCGAGGCGATGAACAGGATGTGGTCGGTGCGCACCATGCCGTGCTTGGTGGACACGGTGGAACCCTCCACCAGCGGCAGCAGGTCGCGCTGAACGCCCTCGCGGGAGACATCACCACCGGTACCCTGTTCGGCCCGCTTGCAGACCTTGTCGATCTCGTCCAGAAAGACGATGGCGTTCTGCTCCACGCGGTCCACGGCCTCGGCCTTCAGGTCCTCGTCGTTGACCAGCCGGGCGGCCTCCTCTTCCTTGAGCACCTCCAGCGCCTCTTTCACCTTCATCTTGCGGCGCTTGGTCTTGTCGCCGCCGAAGTTCTGGAACATCTGCTGGAGCTGGTTGGTCATCTCCTCCATGCCCGGCGGGGCCATGATCTCCACCCCGGCGGGGTTGGCGCTGATCTCCACCTCGATCTCGCGCTCGTCCAAGTGACCCTCGCGGAGCTTCTTGCGCAGCTTCTGCCGCGTGGCTGAGCTGGGGTCCTCCTCGTCGAAGCTCTGGGCGCGGGGCAGCATGATGTCCAGCACCCGGTCTTCGGCGGCGTCGGCGGCCTGGTGCTGGACCCGCTCCATGGCCTCCTCGCGCACCAGCTTGATGGCGATATCCACCAGATCGCGGATGATGGACTCCACGTCCCGACCCACGTAGCCCACTTCGGTGAACTTGGTGGCCTCGATCTTGATGAAGGGTGCCCGGGCCAGCTTGGCCAGTCGGCGGGCGATCTCGGTCTTGCCCACGCCGGTCGGGCCGATCATCAGGATGTTCTTCGGGGTGATCTCCGGCTGCAGGGCGGGGTCGACCTGCATGCGGCGCCAACGGTTGCGCAGGGCGATGGCCACGGAGCGCTTCGCCGCGTCCTGGCCGATGATGTACTTGTCCAGTTCCTGGACGATTTCGCGGGGCGTCATTTCGGACATGGGATAGCCTGCCTTCAGTCCTCGCTCTCGGGACCCAGTTCCTCGATGGTGAGGTTGCGGTTGGTGTAGATGCAGATGTCGCCGGCGATGCCCAGGGCCTGTTCCACCAGCTCGCGGGCGGACAGGTCGCTGTGGCGCATCAACGCGGTGGCCGCGGCCTGGGCGTAGGGGCCACCGGAACCGATGGCCACGAAGTCATCCTCGGGGTCGATCACGTCACCGTTGCCGGAGATGACCAGCATGGCCTCGTGGTCGGCAACGATCAGCAGGGCCTCCAGGCGGCGCAGCACGCGGTCCGACCGCCAGTCCTTGGCCATTTCCACGGCGGCGCGGGTGAGGTTGCCGCGGTACTTCTCCAGCTGGCCCTCGAAGCGCTCGAACAGGGTGAAGGCGTCCGCGGTGCCGCCGGCAAACCCTGCCACCACCCGGCCGTTGTGCAGCCGGCGCACCTTGCGGGCATTGCCCTTCATCACCGTGTGGCCCAGCGTGACCTGGCCATCGCCGCCGACCACCACGTGACCGTTGCGCCTTGCCGCCAGTATGGTCGTACCTCTGAACTGTTCCACGGGGCCTCCCGGATTCGGTGAGAGAGTTGGCCGATCATTCTACATGAGGCGTCGGGCGGCTGTACCATCCGGGGCGGCAGGGTGGCACGGTGCGTGAGGGGGGGGGCGTGGGCCCGGCCCATACGGGCTGTCCCCGTATGGGCCTTGACGGTCCGGGTTGTGGGCTGGGCAGGCGGTGGCGCGGTTACCCCACCTCGACTACCAGCCGCCCGCGGACCTTGCCCGCCAACAGGTCACCGGCCTTGTCGATGGCCTCTTCCAGGCCGACGGTCTCGGTGATGGCATCAATCTGCTCGGGTTCCAGCAGCTCACCGAGCCGGCGCCAGGCCTCGATCCGCGCCTCCTTCGGCTTCACCACACTGTCGACGCCCGCCAGGGTGACATCGCGCAGGATGAAGGGCGCCACGGTGCCGGGCAGATCCATGCCCTGAGCCAGGCCGCAGGCGGCGACGGTGCCGTCGTACTGGGTGGCCGCCAGCACGTTGGCCAGGGTATGGCTGCCCACCGAGTCGATGGCACCCGCCCAGCGTTCCCTGGCCAGCGGCTTGCCGGGTTCTGACAGGGTCTTGCGGTCGATCACCTCCTGGGCGCCCAGGCCCTGGAGATAGTCCGCCTCCTCTGCCCGCCCGGTGGAGGCCACCACGTGGTAACCCAGCCGGGCCAGCAACGCGATGGCGTAGCTGCCCACACCACCACTGGCCCCGGTCACCAGCACCTCGCCCTGATCCGGAGTGACGCCCTCGCGCTCCAACGCCATCACCGAGAGCATGGCAGTGTAGCCGGCGGTGCCGATGGCCATGGCCTGCCGGGCATTGAAGGCCTTGGGCAACGGGATCAGCCAGCGGCTGTCCACCCGGGCCTTTTCGGCCAGCCCGCCCCAGTGCTTTTCACCGACGCCCCAGCCGTTGAGCAGCACCGCATCCCCCGGCTTATAGTCGTCCGAGCTTGAGGACTCCACCGTGCCGGCGAAATCGATGCCCGGCACCATGGGAAACGTCTTGACCACGGGCCCCTTGCCCGTGATCGCCAGGCCGTCCTTGTAGTTGAGCGTGCTGCACTCGACGTTCACGGTGACATCGCCCTCAGGCAACTGGCCCTCGTCCAGCGTCTGGAGCGCAACCTGCTGCCCGTCGTCACCCTTCTCAATCAAAATCGCCTTGAACATGGCTCACCTCTTTTTAGACCGTTCGTCTAGTAATGGAGAAAAAAACTCAGCGGGGCAGACCCTCCATATAGGTGGTGATAAAGACATCCAGCGGCCGCGCATCGGCCTCCAGCCTGGCCCTCATCACCGCACCCTCCCAGCCGATCCAGAAGGCCTCGGCCAACCGCTGGCAGTCAGCGGCCGGAGACAACTCGCCCGCCTCCCGGGCCTCTTCCAGGCAGCGGGCCAGGCGCTGCTGCCAGTCAGCCAGGATGCCCTGCAGCCGGTCCCGAAAGCTTTCCGGCAACCGGCCCACCTCCTGTCCCAGGTTGCCCACCAGACAGCCGCGGCGATACCCGTGGCGCGCCATGCCCGCCCGGGCGTCGGCGACGAAGGCCTCAATCCGCCGTAACGGCGCCAGCGTGGTGTTGCCCAGGTGGCAGTCCAGCTTGTGGGCAAAATAGGCCCCGTAATGGGCCAGGATGGCGCGGCCGAAGGCCTCCTTGCTATCGAAATAATAGTAGAAGGACCCTTTGGGCACCCCCACGCGTTTGAGGATGCTGTCAATGCCCGCACCGGAGAAGCCCTGCTCGGTGAGCACCTCGGTGCCGCTCCGGATCAACGCGGCCCGGGTGTCACCCTCGGGGCGGGGCACCTTGGGGGGCCGGCCGCGGCGCGGCTTGTCATTGACTGAGGTCATGCACGAAATTTAGACCGATCGTCTACCCCCGTCAACGAAAGCCCGGCTGCGGCCGCAGGGTCAGCGCTTACCACCACCCCGCTTGCGCGCCCGCGGATGGGCCTGGTCGTAGACACTGGCCAGGTGCTGAAAATCGAGGTGGGTGTAGACCTGGGTGGTGGCGATATCGGCGTGCCCCAGCAGCTCCTGCACGGCGCGTAGGTCACCACTGGACTCCAGCAGGTGGCTGGCAAAGGAGTGGCGCAGCATGTGCGGGTGTACCGGCCGGCCGACCCCACTGAGCGTGGCCAGCCGGGCGAGCCGCGCCTGCACGCTGCGCGCGGAGAGACGCCCGCCCCGTTGGCTGACGAACAGCGCCGGTTCATCCGCCCCGGCCAGCGCCGGACGCACCGCCAGCCAGGCCTCCAGGGCCTCACGCGCCTTAATGCCCACGGGTACCCACCGGGTCTTGGCGCCCTTGCCCAGCACCTCCACTAATCCGTCGGCGAGGTCCAGCCGGCCCAGGTCAAGGCCCACAGCCTCTGCCAGACGCAACCCGGAAGAGTAGATCAACTCGTAGAGCGCCCGGTCGCGAAGGGCCAGCGGGTCGTCCTCCGGCGAACCCTCCAGCAACCGCGCCGCTTCGTCAGGGCTTAGCACCGAGGGCAGCCGGCGCTGGCGCCGTGGCGCGGGTACGCCCTCCGCCGGGTTGCCCCTGAGCCAGCCTTCCCGCACCAGGTAACGGAACAGGCTGCGCAGACCGGAAAGCACGCGCTGCACGGACCCGGCGGAGAGGCCTTGGCGGTGCCGCGCGGCGGCGAACTGGCGGATATGGTGGGCGTTGATCGCGGCGGCATCCGTCAGGTCCGCGTCCTCACACCATTGGAGGAAGCGCGCCAGGTCACGCCGGTAGGCCTTCACGGTGTGGGGCGACAGCCCGCGCTCGTAGCGCAGGTGGTGGAGGAAACGCTGGATGGACCGCTCCAGCGGGGTCACGGGGTTACGCCGCGGTGGTGCGGTGGGCAGCCAGGGCCTCGCCGGCCAGCTGGCCGAGCTGGGTAAGGTAGACGGTGCCCTGACCCTCATGGAAACGCTCGGCCTGGTGGCTACCGATACCCAGCAACCCCTGCACCCCCTGGTCAGCCACCAACGGCACGATGGCGGCGGAGTTCACCCGGGTGGCACCGCCGCCGAACAGCTGGTCCAGCTGCTCGCTGCGCATCCGGCCGCACCGGGGGCGGCGGTCCATGATGAAATTGTTGAGGCTGGCCAGGCGGTCGTCGTCCTCCGGCATACAGGGCACCGGCAGCCCCTCCGCCGGCTCATTGTCGCCGAACAGCAGCAGGGCCACGGCGTCCGCCTGAAAGCCCTCGCGCAGGCCCGCGCGCAGCACCTCCACCACCCCGGTCAGCGAGTCGGCGCGCATCAGCTCCAAAGTGAGCTGGTGCAACCGGGTGCCGGTGCGATCATTGTAGCGGGCCACGGCCAGCAGGCCCTCAAGCTCCTCACGCAGGGCATCGTTCTCGTGGCGAAGCAGCTGCACCTGTCGCTCGATCAGGGAGACGGCGGGTGCGCAGTCGTGGCGCAACTCCAGGTCACGCAGCACCTCGGGGTGACGCAACAGAAAAGTCGGATCCTCGGCGAGCCACGCGGCCACGTCCTCGGCGTTGAGTTGCGCTTCAGGCTTGGTCTGTTGCATAGGTAATGCCCCGATGCTGGCGGATGCCCCGGGCGGGCCTCAGTCCAGACGGATTTCCCCCTCGAATACCGTCTCGGCCGGGCCGGTCATCCACACGTGTTCCCCCTCTCCGGGCCAGTGTATCACGAGGCGTCCGCCCGGCAGGTCCACGTCCACGGCGTCATCCAGCCACCCCCGCAGGCGCCCGGAGACCACCGCCGCACACGCCCCCGTACCGCAGGCCAGGGTCTCGCCGGCCGCCCGTTCGTACACCCGCAGCCGGACATGACTGGGGGTGATGACCTGCAGGAAGCCCACGTTCACCCGTCGCGGGAAACGGCGATGCGCCTCAATGGACGGCCCCAGGGTCTCCACCGGGGCGCTGTCCACGTCGTCCACCCGCAACACCGCGTGCGGGTTGCCCATGGAGACCGCCCCCAGGCGCACCACCTGACCGTCCACCTCCAGCTCGTACTCCCGCGCCCGAGCGGGCGCGCGGAACGGTATCTGGGGCGGCTCGAGCACCGGCGCCCCCATGTCCACGGTGACCGGTCCGTCATCGCAGAGGCGCACCCGCGACAGACCGTTGACCGTCTCGATGACCAGTTCGTGGCGACCAGCGGGCACCAGGCCGTGATCGTCCAGGAACCGGGCCAGACAACGCACGCCGTTACCGCAGTGCTCGGCCTGGCTGCCGTCGGGATTGAAGATGAGATAGCGAAAGTCGGCCTGGCTGCGCCGGGCCGGGGTGGCCAGCAACACCTGGTCGCAGCCCACCCCGTAGCGCCGGTCGGCAATGTGGCGGATCTGCTCCGGGCTCAACTCGACGGGCTGGCGCACGGCATCAATGACCACGAAGTCGTTGCCCAGCCCCTGCATCTTGGTGAAGTGGACTTTCATGCCTCCATTAAAGCGCAGAGGCGCGGCGGCGGGAACCCCCTCAGCCTGCAGCGGGGTGGCGTCAAACCAGGGTCTGTCGACTTGTCACTCGGGAAAGAGCCGGTTTATCCACTCGGTGCGATCGAATGCACGGAGTTCAAAACCCTCACCGAACAGATCCTGCTGGATCGGGTCGGCCTCTTCCGTGAATCGCTGAAGTAATACCTCGGCATCATCAGACTCCGCCAGCAGTGCACTCAATACGTGGTTTGCATCGGGCGCAGCCGGCGTCTCCCGGAGGCGCTGTTCGTACAAATGCAGGACCTCGCGATAACAGGGAAGAACAGCCCCTGGTCGGGCTTCCGCCAATCGCTCGTGGAGCATGCAGCGAAACAGCTTTGCCTCGACAGGCAATGAATCTGCGGTATGTGCCCGATCCATGTCCTCCCGGGCAGCTTCATATCGTTGTTGTTTGGCCAGCAACTGCGCCCTGCTCGACAACAGCCGTGCATCATCCGGGAAACGCGAGACTGCAACATCATAAACGTCCAGAGCACGGGCACGAGCCGCTTCGCTCCCCCTGCCGTCGATGAGGATCGCGGTCGCCCGCCCTGAATACGTCTCGGGATTGGTGCCACGCGTATCCGGGTCTCCGGCGCATGCGCCCCAAGAGACCAGAAGCAGGAGGAGAAACAATACCTTCAAACGAGTGTCACCCCAATATCGATCACACGGAACCTACGGTTACCCCCTTGCCAGCCCCGACCACCAGAGTCCCGCCGCAGTTGACAGGATGGCCGGTCAGTGCGATCGATCTGCCGTCCACCAGACAGGTGGGCTCGCCACTGGCGATGTGGCGTCCGTGGGTCGAGCCTTTGGGTTTGCGGTGGGGGGCCAGCGGGTCGCCCTGGCGTGCGACCGCTCGGCCATTGATCTGCACGGTGGGGCTGCCGGAGGTGATCGCGGTCGGTGGGCAACTGCCGTGGCCGGTGTCCTTGTCGCCGACCAGCATGACTTGGCGGCTCATGGCAAAACCTCCCTGTAAGCGTGTCTCTGGTCACGGGTACGTCCTGTTGGGAATGGAACGGGGCGCCGATGGCGCCCCCGTCCGGTCAGGACTCCACTGGAGAGCGCCAGTCGTCGGCACCGGAGGTGCCGGCCACCGTGTGCTCCCAGTCGATCTTGCGGTAGGCCAGGCTGACCTCCATGAGCTGGGTGAACTCGGCCTTGGCGGTGTCCTGGGCGTGGGGCATGGTGAGGTCGATGTCCACGATGGTGGCATCGGTGAGGGTGGTGGTGAAGAAATGCTCCTGCTTGCCGTCGGTGGAGGTGCGGTACCAGCGCAGTACCACCTCGGGCAGCATCTCGCCGGCGGCCAGGGCGTTGTAGAGCAGCGGCACCGACTTGTTGAGCGCCACCGTGAGGATCAGCGGTTTGTGTGCCCGCTGGCCCGAGGGCTGGCCCGACTGGGGGTCGGTGGGCACGGTGACCACGTGCTTGACCTCCTGAACGAGCATCTCGTCCTCATGGCCCTCGACGTAGATATTGCCCACCGAGTCGGGGGTGAAGGCACCGGCGGTGATGTTGCCCTGGGTCTGGCCCTGGATACTGACGTAGCAAGGTGTCGGCATGGATTCCTTTCCTTCTGTCGTTGGGTTGAAGGGATCGGTCCCCGTAGGGACACGACGAGTCATTGCAGTTGTCGTGCCAGGAAGACAAACCAGACTGTCCCTTTATTAAACAACCACCTGCAGAACCATCCCGGGCGGTCTCCCGGATGCCCGGGCCAATCATTGCAGTGACCCCGGGCCAAGCCTTGCCCGCCTGCAAAGCCTTGCCCGGTTCCCGTCCCCTATCCGGCACCCGCCAGGCGCCATCAATGCCCGTCTCTCCCGTTGTGGTAAAGCGTGGCAGGCACCGTGTAACCCCGGGTCAACGGTCGCGTGAACGGATTGCGGGTCCGATCCGAGGTCAGGCGGTAGCTCATCTCGCCACCATCCACCTGGAAGTTGATCCGGAGGTCCCGCTCGCCCACCGCGACCACGCGGGCTTCGTCAAGCAGACGGAACCAGGCCCAGGCCCCCTGGTGGCGCTCGCTCCGCGGCGAGCGGTTGACGCGGTCGGGCACCAGCGTGATTCCGCTTTCGTTGGCCTGACGCAGGCTGTTGGGCCAGATCATGGCCACCCGCTGGGGCGCCCCGTGGCGATACTCCAGAATCTGCCCGTCCACGTTGAGGACGCTCCGCCGCTTGTCACCGCTGAGACTCACCGGGGCCAGGGTAAAGCCGACATCCAGTAGCCCGTCCCGGCCAAAGTAGGCCTCGCGGATCCGCTCCGCCCGCTCCAGCGCGGTCCGCAACCCGGGATTGAGCAGTGAACGCCCGTCGGGCCCCTCGAGGAGTTCGGGCGCTTCGTCAAGGAACGGCTGCAGCTTGTCCATGTAGAAGGTGTCGAGGGTGCCGCCCGCGGCAAAGAAGGTCTCGAAATCCTCCAGCGCCACCTCCCGCCGGGCGGTCGGATCCAGCGGGTAACGACCGGCCAGGTCCGCCTCGAACGGGGCAACCACCTCGTCCAGCCACTGCTGCTCAAGGTAGCGGATGGCCGCTTCGCTGATCAGCCGCCAGCTTTGCTCGGCAATACCCGCCAGGAACCTGTCCACCGGCGCGGGCAATTCCTCCGCCAGCCGTTCCACGCCAGCCACCGGGTCTCCGCTGTCCAGCAGGAGCCGGTCGCGGGCATGGCGATAGGCGATGCGCCCCGGTTCGCCGGCCTGCTCGATCTCCCTCAGGTGGTCACGCAAATCGGCCAGGGCCGCCCGGACGGCAGCCAGATCGCTGTCTCCCGCTTCCCCGGCCCGGCGCATGGCGTGGAGGGGTTCGAAGGGCTCCGCCAGCTTCCCGGCCAGCCGGTAGCGCGGCGAGCTCCTGAGCCGGTCCCGGGCCGCATCGTCATCCACCGGCAGTCGCGGGTAGAGTCGGGGTGGCGTTCGACCTCCGCCAGAAGACGATCCAGCGGACGACCGCCCCCCAGTAGCGCGTCGATGACGACGACGGCGTGGGACACGCTCTCGAGATCCGTGACATGGATGTTGCCCAGGGCACGGCGCCAACCGGCGTGGAAGTCGGCGACATACTGCTCACGCAGGGCCTCGCGCAAGCGCTGTGCATCACGATCGCTGAACTGCGGATCGTCCCGCTCACCGAGCACCCAGAGGTCGAGCAGGGCGAGTTTCGTGGCGCCGTCCAACTCCGCGAGGAATACCTGCTCAAAGCCGTCGCGAGTCAGCAGTGGCGAGACGGTCACGCCGGCCGGATCATCGCCATCGGCGCGGAACACCGTGCCCCAACCCGAACCGATGCTGCGATCGAGCCTTGCGCCACCTCCGGTTCGGGCGTGTCCGCGCTGCTTGAGGAGGGAATAGACCCGCTCGTCCGCCGGACTGTGCGAGAACGCCTGCTGGGCGCTCCGGATACTGCCGGCCACCGGCGCCAGCGCCGCCATGGCTCGGGGGTCGTCCGCCCCCCGGCCCGCCAGGTCGGTATGGGCAAGGGCATGGTCGAGGTGATCCAGCAGCCGACCCTGCAGCCGTCCCCGGTTGGGGTACAGCGCCTGCCAGCGATCGCCCATGTAATCCCGTACCCGTTCCGGCTCCCGTCCACTGGCGTCGGCGAGCATGCGCAGGACGCGAAGCCGGACGAGTTGTTCCTCGCTCCCGGGCTCCACCGCGTTCATCTCGTCGGCGACACCGAGCATCAGGGCCGGCAGGAACTGGTAGCGAAGCGCGTCCAGGTAAGCCTGGTCCATGGCATTGCCGACCCGGTGCCCCTGGTAGAGCCCCATATCGGCCAGGCGTGCCCAGGCCCCGCGGGGCCCGTCGAAGACGCCGGCCGCCTCGCGAAGCTGATCCAGCACCGGTAGCAGGTGCTTGCCGCTGAGGTCATCGAGTTGCTCCCGCGCCGGGCGCAGGTCCGCGAGGGCCTCCGTCCTCGCCTCCACCGCCTGCAGGGCCACGAAGTTTTTCTGATAGTAGTGCCCCCAGCCGATCACCAGGGCGGCGAGCCCCGCCAGGGAGAACACGACGCTGGCACCGCGCAGGCGGCGACGGCGGCGGACAAACCGTAGACTGTCGCCGGCGAGGCCGGCTTCGGGGAAGACCACCCGCTGTAGCAGCCGATCGGAGAACCCGGCCAGCGACTGGCCATTACGGCGGGCCCGTTGCACCAGCCCGGGCAGGCGATAGCGTTTGGTGGCGGCATCGGCAAAGGCATCGGTGGGCACCCCCTGCTGGCCCATCGAGGTGAAGTACACCCCGCGCACCAGCGGCGCCACGGCGTAGCGCCGGCCGCTGAGCAGCGTCTGCAGGGTTTCGCTCAGGACGGGCTCCAGACCGGCCAGCTGACGGGAGAAGCGGAAAAGGGCCTCCCGTTCACCCTGGTCGCGACAGCCGGCCAGCCATACGACCAGTTGCCGTTCGATGCGGCCGAGCATGCGCCGGTAAGCGCCGGTGAACTCATCCTCCCAGGCATCCGGGTCGGCCAGACTGCCGGTGCTGAACGAGAAGCCCAGCGGCTCGCGGCGGGCATCATCCGCATGGCGGCGCAGAAAGGCATCGAAGCCGTACAATCGGTCCATCTGACTGAAAACCACGTAGACCGGAAGCCGACTCTGAAAGTCCCTAGTCAGCTTCTGCAGGCGTTTGCGCAGGGCATCGGCCCAATCATCCCGGGCGCCGGGGCTCGAACCGGCGAGCCGGGACAGGTCCAGCACCAGGACAACGCCGTCAAGCGGCCGGCGGGGGCGACGCCGCTGCAGCCAGCCAACCAGGTGCCGCCAGAGGGACGCGGTCACTGCATCCGGGCCGTTACCGTCGTCGCCCCGCTGCAACAGCAAGCCGGCGCCGGGTTCCAGCATTACGCCCCGGTCGCTGACCCACCAGCGCAGCGCCCGGTCCGGGGCTTCTCCACCCATTGGGTGGAGGGTCCGGGTCAGTGAAAAGCGCTGGCCCGAGCGCTCCACCAGACCGGACTTGCCGCTGCCGTCGGGGCCCAGCACCAGGTACCAGGGCAGTGCCTGCAGGGCCTGGCGCCCCCGCTGCCGCCGCAACTGGTCCAGAAAGTGATTCAGGCTCTGCTCCTGCTCGGCCACCGCCTGGGCCGCGGGGTCGGGGCCCTCCGCCTCGTTGGGGTCGGGTTCAGCCTCCCGCAGGCGGGCCCTGAGGCGGATCCCGATGATTGCCAGCACGACCAGCACGACGCAGAGGATGATCAGCGCTCGGTTCGGCCAGGGGGCCAGGGGCCGTGCATCACCGATCTGCCAGGCCGGCCCCCAAATCCAGACCACGGCCAGCAACGCCACCCCCAGCAGCCCGATGATCCAGGGGAGCAGGACGCGGAACGCGCCCGCCAGCCCCGACAGTCGGCCGATCCGACCCCCCTTCACGCTGCCCATGGCGCCGCGCAGGCGTCCCGCCACGCGATTCCTTGCCTTGTCCGACATTCGTTCTGCTTCCTGCTCTGGTTATCGAGGTGTTCTCACCGGGGACTCATGGCCTCCAGGCGCTTGACCAGGTGCGGCTCCCAGCGCTCCATTTCCAGGCCCCGTACAACGCTGTACACGGCCTGGTACTGCTGGTGTGCAAGGGCCTGCAGGCCCGCGTGGTGCAACAGGTCGGCGCTGGCCAGGCGCCAGTAGGCGGATGCCCTCGGGGATTTCGCCGCGGCAAGGCCGCGATCCAGTCGTTCCAACGCCGCCGCCAGGCCGTCCTGCGCCAGGTTTTCCCGGGCTTCGGCCAGGACCTGGTCCCAGGGTTCACCGGCCCCGGCGCGTGCCTCCCCGGCAGGGACGGTCTCTTCAGTCAGCCAGCGCCGGGTGGCTTCGTCGGCGAAGGGGCTGCCGTCACTGAACCGGAGGTCGACCAGACCAGGGAGACGGTCGATGAAGCGCACTGTCTCCTCCCGGATGGCCTTGGCGCAGGGCCCGTGGCCGAGCTGCCAGGCCATTTCAGCGCTCAGGCGATGGCCCTCCAGCCAGAAGGGACTGACCGCCAGGCTCTGTTCCAGGCGGGCCCAGAGGGCAGGATCGCCCCGACCCTGGACGGCTTCCCGGTAGCGGGCAGCGCGGTCCGCCGCCATCGGGGCCAGCTCGGTGCGCTGACCATCCCGGGCCGGTGGCAGCGTGTCGATGGGCCGCCAGACCGCATAGCGGCGCAGCCGATAACCCAGGGGGTGGTCCGGGCTCTGATCGGTCAGATGATCGGCGACCCGCTGCAGGGCCTCGCGGTTGGCCCGCTCGTTGTCCGGCCGCAGCTCCGGGATATTCGCGGCAACCAACGACCCCTCTGGGGCGGGGGGCTGATGCCGGGACGCCGACTCGCCTTGTCCCGGGTCGTCCGCCGGCGGGGTCGACCGAGGCGCCGTAGCCAGGCGGGCCAGCGCCTGGTCCAGTTCAGCCAGGGGATGCTCCGAAAGGCCGGCATCCTGCGTTGCCGAGCGCATGCCGTCGACGGCATCCCGGCACCGGCGCAGGGCCGGCGCGGGGACGCCTTCGAGTCCGTCCGCCAGGGCGGTCGCCCGCCGGATGGCGGTACTGAACAGACGGGACCGCCAACGTCGCCCCCGTTCCCCGGGCAGCGGGTGGGCATCGGACCACCAGGCGGCCAGGGAACGCTGCAGCAGCATCAGCGCCAGTTCGAACCGGGTGGCGTCGCCCTCCCGTTGCAGGCAATGCAGCAGGTGCGCGAGCACCCGGAGGTCCTTGCCGGTTTCGATCAGCAGGCGGATTGCCCGGCGCTCGACCCCCGCCCAGTCGATTCCCCCGTGCTGCAGGGAGCCGACCTTCATCATCTCTTCGTCCAGCCAGGCGTAATCCGGATCCTCGGCCACCGGCTGACCAGCGACCCGGTCCGCCGACACCGGCGCCAGCACCGGAGTCAGGTCCGCCTCACGGTCGATACGGTGGGACGGCGCTACCATCGGCATTGGGCCCTCAGCGGTTGCAGGGCTTCCCGCAGGCCCCCCAACTCGAAACGCAGACCGTTCAGAGCCGGCGCGTCGTCGCTGCGGAGGGTCAGGGTGCCGCCGGGCAGCAGCCGACGCAGGGTCGCTATGGCCGGCAGGCCGCGCCCCCCGCTGAGCACGTACCCGTCTGCCTGCATCCGCCAGGTCTGCCGAAGCCGGGCCTCGCCCCGGGCCAGAGTCAGCTCCACCCGGCCCCGACCACCGGCCTCGGGCAGGTGGATTTCGAAGTGGGTGATGGCGTTGTGACAGGCAACCACCAGCGTGGGCCGTGGCGGGGAGGTACCCAGGGCCGGCGCCGTCAGCAAGACGCCATCATCCTCGGTACTGACCATTAGCCCCCTGTCGTCCCCCGCCCGGCGTTGCTCCTGGCGCGCCGCAGCCCGCCACAGCGGGGGCGCGGAGGGCGTCTGCCCATCGCCTGCCGCGGCGACGGGCGGGAAAAGGGCGTCGTAGCAGGCCAGTCGCTCGGCGCGGCTATCGATGGCCGCGCAATGGAGCGCCCGGGCGGCGCTTTCACCATCGGCGCCCTGGGCCGCGGGCATTACCAGCAACGGCAGGAGCAACAGGAGCGGGAGCGGGCAAGGGCGCCTCATGCCAGGTCCTCGTCCAGTCGCAGCTTCCGGCACTTGTGGGCCAGCGTCCGCTTCGGGAGCCCCAGGCTGATCGCCGTCTTGGCCCGGTTGCCGTTGAACTGGCGCAGTTTTTCGCGGATGAGCCGGGCTTCGTAGTCGCGCACCACCTCCCGGAGGTTGAACGCGGGCCCCGGCAGGGCATCCTCCGGCGCCCTGTTCCGGGCCTCGCTCAGCGGCAGGTCGGCCGGACCGATGGGCTGACCTGCGGGGGCCATGGCACAGGCGTACTCCACCTGGTTGCGCAGCTCCCGCAGGTTCCCGGGATAGTCGCGGGCCGCCAGGTTTGTCAGCGCCGTCGGACTGAGGCTGGCCCGGGGCAAACCCTCCCTGGCGGCGTAGGCGGCCGCAAAATGATCGGCCAGTTCGGGGATATCCGCGCGGCGTTCCCGCAGCGCCGGGAGAAGAAGCGGGAACTGGTTCAGTCGGTAGTAGAGATCGGCGCGAAACCGGCCTTCGCGGATGCAGGCCGTCAGGGGTTGATGGGTGGCGGACACCAGTCGGAAGTCGGCGCGCAACTCCTGTCCGCCACCCAACGGCCGGTACCGTCCACTCTCGAGCACGCGGAGCAGCTTGGCCTGCAGGGCAGGGGGCATATCGCCGATCTCGTCCAGGAACAGGGTGCCCCCGTCGGCCGCGGCCAGCAGCCCGGCACGGTCCCGGGTGGCGCTGGAATGGGCGCCGCGCACGTGGCCGAAGAGCTCGGATTCCAGCAGCGACTCCGGGATCGCCGCGCAGTTGATCGCGACGAAGGGGCCGTCGCCCTGCGCCGAGTGGCGGTGAATCGCGCGGGCAACACATTCCTTTCCGGTACCGGTCTCGCCCTGCAGCAGGACGGCCAGGCGTGTGCCCGCTGCACGGATGACCTGATCACGCATCCGGGACATGGCCGGAGAGTTGCCGATCAACTCCCGGCTCAATGCGCCGGACAACTCGTGGGAACGCTTGTCCTGCCGTACTCGTTGCAGGGAGTGGCGCAGATCCTGGCCCTGGCGGTGCGCCCACGCCGCTGTCAGCAACCGGCACCACAGGCAACAGAGGAGCCCTTCGAGGGCAATGAACCCGGGATCGTCGTTCAGGGCGCCTACCACCTCCCGGGGCCCGGCCATCGCCCACACCCCCAGCCAGCCGCGAGGGGCACCCGGGTGACGCAAGGGGCGGCAGAGCAGTTCCCAGTCCGCCCGCAGGCCGGCGATCCCGGCCTGGAAACCGGGGTGATCCATTCGGGCACGCAGGGTGTCGATACGCGCCTGCAGGGGTGTGCCGCTGCGGATCACGTGAGCGTAGGGATGGCGGAAGTCGTCACTACGATACACCGCATCCCCGGCTTCGGCAGAGAGCTTCCGGCCATCGCTCTCCAGCACCAGGCAACGTACCTGCGGAAGACCGCGGGCACGGGCAAGTAATTGGCACGCGCGCTGGCGCAGCTGCGCCGGCCCCTCGCTCTCGACCATCGACAGTGCGGGACGAAGCCCGGCGAGCGTGCCGATTACATGCTCTTGATCCCTGCGTGTCACCCGGCGATCCGCCACACTCATGGTGCCCCACCTACGTCCGCAAAGACCCGCTGCAGGAGCGCGTGGACCTCGGCCGCCTGCTGGTCCAATGACCAGGACATGGCCAGGTACAGGCCGACCGCCACCAGGCCGGCCAGGGCCGGAATCAACCAGGCCGGCACCCCCTCGCCGGTTCGCCAGCCGGCAGGGGCGACATGGCGCTCGGGTTCGGTCAGGTTCTCGTTGTCGGACGGCTGCAGGCTGGAGAGTTGATCCCCCAATGAAGCGACGATCCGGTCGTACTCCTCGCGCCGCTCGGGCCGGATGCGATAACGCCCCTGGAAACCGAGACTGAAGCAGATGTAGATGAAGGTAAGCAGCGACTCGTAGCGCTGAGGCTCCTGTTGCAACCGGGCCAGAATGGAGAAGACCTTCTCGCCACCCCAGGTCTCGTTATGAAACCGGGCCAGCAACGAGTGCCGGGACCAATCGCTCTGTTGGCCCCACTCCGTGCCCATCACCGCCTCGTCGACGAAGGTACACAATACGTAGCGGTAGGCCAGAAGCGTCGGGCGGTCGAGGCCCTGCTCGGTGAGCTCGGTCTCGATGGCCGCGATGTCCTCCACCACCTGCCGGTAGAGCGCGGCGACGCCATCCAGCGTCTCCAGGTCACGGACACGGATAACCAGGCCCAGCAGCGGGCTGGCCGCGTCCACAAGCGGGTTCAGGCTATGGCCACGCAGGCGGAAGTTGGCATACCCGTCCCCCGGGACGGGCGTGTCCCGACCTCCCGCCGGGTCGGTTGCATCGGCAGGCAGCGTGGTCGGGTCCGCTTCCGGCGCTGTCATTGGCATGATCAACTCCTTATTGCCCAGAACTGAAGGTCCAGCCCGGGGAAGTCGCCACCCAGGTGAAAGGCGAAGCCGCTCGCACCGGTCAACAGGCCCCACGCCTCGCTGCGACGGTCCAGCTGGAAGTAGATATGGCTCGCGTGATAGGGGAGTTGCCGGGGCGCGACCGGCAGCGGAACGAGCGGGATACCAGGCAACTGCAGGCTGACCAGGTCGCGGATGCGCTCGATGCCAGCGATCTTCGTCTGCTGGATGAACTGTCGGCGCAACGCCTCCACCGACATGTCCGCGCTTACGGCGACGATGAACTCGGCCTCGTCCAGCAGGGCCGAATCGCTCAGCGGGGCGAACATGAGTCCGTGGCGACGGGCCTCCAGCGGAATGGCCACCGCACGGGCCTCCAATACGGTGGAAAGGGCCTGACGGAGCCCCTGCATGAGCGCACGGAAAGCAGTATCGGGGGCATCGTGGTCGTAGGCCGGATAGCTCCGGGGTAACCGCGACTCGTCCGTGAAGGTCGCCAGTTCGCTACAGGCCTCCAGCATGTGGCTGTAGAGGACTTCCGGGTGCAACCGCCGGTGCTGCTGCAGATGCTGGAACCGGGGCTGCAGGCGGTTCAGCAATTGCAGCAGCATGAAGTCGGACACGTCGGCCACCCCGGCCTGCTGCGGAGCCGCCAGCCGCTGCGCGATCCGGCCCGCCCGCGCCTGCATCAGCCCGGCAATCTCACCGATGAACCGCTGCAGACCGGGCGCCACCCGGGTGGTCAGGGCGGTGGGGATGAAGTCCGGATCGAGCACCAGCGCGCCATCCGGACGCCGCTCCTGTATCCGCGCCACTGCCAGACAGGCGTGACCGCTGCGATCATTGCGCTCCAACAGCAGGCGCGGGGCGGCGCGCGCCACCGCCAGTTCGGCGACATCCCCGGGGCTGGAATGAAGATCCCAGATCTCCCGCCGATGCAGGTGGTAGCGGCCGTCGTCCCTGGCACTGCCCTCGTCGCTGACCTCGGCCACGCCATCGCCGGCGAGAGGCAGGCCCAGGTAGACCCGCTGGTTGGCGATGCCGGCCTCGTCCACGGCCAGTGGTGGTGGCTCCAGGTCGTCGCCCGGCAGGTCGAAGGCGGTGCCATCCGGCATGACGCCCCGGGCCCGGGTGAGGGCTATCCGCCCGAAACCCAGGAACTCGCTGTTCAGTTCCAGCTGGAGGAAACCGTGACTGTAGCCGCTGACCGCCTGCAGCCGCAGATCCAGCAGCCCCTCAAGGCTGCGTTGTTGCTGCTGGAAGTGGTGCGGTTTGATGAACGCCCCTTCGCGCCATACGACCCGGTTTCGGCAGACCATCAGCTCTCGTCCTTGAGTTCGGCTTCGTGCCGGCGCAGATGCACGAGCACGTGGTAGTCCCGGCCGCGCGACTCCACGCGCAGCACCTTTTTCCATTGCGCCCGATCCGGCTCGGCGTAATAGGCCACCAGCCCGAGGTAGCGCGCATCCCCCTCCAGTGCCTTCAGCTCGAAGACCTTGAACTGGCCGGGCAGCAGGGTGAAGTCGTCGTGGGACAGGTAGTTGGTGCCCAGCGCGTCCTCCAGGTCATCCTCCATCTGGTCATAGTCGGCGGCCATGAGCATGGAGTCGTCCCTGAGTTGCAGGACCCGGAACATGAGGGGCGTCCCCTCGTCCGCGACATTGGGGTTCACGTCTTCATCGGCCACCAGGCTCAGGCTCGCCGTGGAGGGGCGGTCCTCCGGCTCGCCCACCGGGGTGGACGGGTCCCAGAGCACCCGGCCGACCTTCCCGGCCGTTTCCAGCGGCGCGGCGCACCCGGACAGCCCCGGCGCCATCACCAGGCAGGCCAGCAGGACCGACAGCCAGACCGGGCCGCGTCGGCCGCGGCCGGCGCATCCGGTGATGGTCATGAGCCTGCCCCCTGCTCGCGGCACACGGCCTCGTTGCCCGCCTCGGTTACCCGCGGGCAACGAGGCCGCTCCTGCCCGGGTCTGGGCCGTGACGGGGTCATCATGGCGCGTTCATGACCAGCCGGCACCTCGGAACCGTAAAGGGACGGCTCCGACTGCAAGGAGGCAGGGGTGGCACCGAGCGCGCACAGCGGGTCGTCCACCGCATGGGTGGCGGCGGCAAGGGCACCCAGCGCCTCCATGGGATCGCTGCCCGCGTCCGCCTGCTCCGCCATCAAGGGCGGCCGGTCGCTGGTCATGACCGTCTCCGGTTCTCCGGCGAGGGCGGCCAGGTCGGCCGCGGTGCGCGTGTCGCCGGCGACCCCGAACTGCACGCGGAGATGGTAGCTGCCCACCGCCAGCGCATCCCCCTCCGAGAGCAGCACCCGCCGCCCGCGACCAAGGGGCCGGATGGCACCATTGATGCGGGTCACTCCGGATTCATCCACCAGGACGAACCGCCCTTGCTCGTAGCGCAGGGAGGCGTGAAGCCCGTGCACACGCCCTCCGGCATCGGGCAGGCACCAGTCAGTGAGCCCGGGATCGCTGCCCAGGCACCCCCCGCGGGTGTCGAACACGTGTGCGCTGGCGGCCTGGCCGTCCAAGATCTCGGGATTGGTGACCAGCAGGGTCACCGTTGGTGCATGCAGGGACACCGTGTCACCCCCTCATCTGCAGGCGCACACGCCGGTGCCGGCGCATGGCGTCGGTTCGTGGATCGACAAAGGTCGTCCAGCCCAATCGCTCCGGGTCTTGCGTGGCGAGACGCATCGGCCGGATCTGATCACTCATCAGCTCCAACTCCAGGTCGTAGGCCAGGGGCTCGCGCAGCAGGAAATCGACCACGGCCTGTAGCGGCGCGAAATCCCGCCCGTCTGGGAGAAAATCCGCCATTCGCCGGCGGGTCAACCGCCCGATGCGAATCAGAAACCTGCCGCTGATGTCCACCACCCGATCGCCGATGGTGAAATCGCGATTCAGGCTCATGCACGCCGTGCCGCAGCGGCTGCGCTGATCGTCAGGCACCGCCACCCGCCGCGCCTGCCAGGGCACGATCGAGACCTCGTCCAAGTCGAAGCAATGGGCGAGCAGGCCGCCCACCACCTCGGGCGAGCGTGACCGCCCCGCCACCAGGCCGGCGTACGCCAGCAGCTTGCTCCAGTTGATCGGACTTTCCGCCCGCAAATCCTCGTCCGCCAGGCCGGTAAGGGCGAACAGCGCGGCCGAGAAGCCGTCGCGGGCGCCGTCCTGGTAACGCACGTAGTGGCGATACTTGCGCCAGGAGAAATGGAGCAGGGTCAACAACCGGTGGTGGAAGAAGTTCAACAGGTCAACGGCCGCCCCCTCACCGTGGGCACTGGCATGAGCCAGGTGCTCCAGGTAGTACCCCGGGAGTGGTGACTGGGCGCCGTGCAGCCCGAGAAAACTGACCTCAAGGACGTGGCCTTCTCGCGGGCAGGGGTGCAACGCCACCACGTCGGCGCCGGGAAAACCCAACGATGCGGACGCCCGGAAACGCACCCCTTCCACCTGGGGACAGGTCCCGCTTGCGGCTTCCGGTTGCCACCCGCTCTGCTGGAAGAGCAGTTCCACCAGCTGATAGAAGTCGTAGTGCCGGGCGCGGGTGGCGAGGTGCCCCGGGCTCACATCAGTGGTTGCTGACCGGGCTGCCACTTCCATGTGTAGCACTCCTGGTTTTTGAGATTGACGACCTGCAGTTCGTGGAACGCGTTTATGCTGGCGTAAAGCGCCAGAAACCGTGCGAGCACGCAGCCGAACTGGTAGAGCCCACCCTCGTCGCCGAAGGCGGCCTCGTCCAGCGTCACCACCGAGCGCATCCCGCGCACCGGAAGACCCTGGTGCAGTCGATCCACCGGCACGGTGTCAATAGCCCGAATGCCCGCCAGTCGTTGCTGCGACGCACGTTCTGCCTGACGATCCACCAACGCGCGAAAATCGTAGGCCCGAAGGACCGACCGCAAGGCGTCGGTATGCAGCAGCGAGAGATAGTTCAGGGCCAGGTTGGAGATCAGCGTCCACAGCAGGCCGCCGTCCAGTTGTGGCCTGAGGGCGGGCGTGGGCCGGGTGATGTTGCGGGCCGTCACCAGGGAAGGGGTGTCGTCGGCGAAGTCGGTGATGTCACCCACGCCCAGGGATTCGGGCAACTGCCGGTTGGTACAGGTCAGGCGCAACGAGACGGTCTCATGGTGCTCCAACCGGTAGACCTCATCCTCCCGCACAAAGGCAATGTCGTGGGAAAAGCCATCGTTGCGCACGCTCTCCCGCACGCGGAGCCGGTAGTAGCGGGCATCCCCTCCACGGTCACGTTCGAGCTGGTGCTGGAAGCTTTCAAAGGGCACGTAACGGCGGGGCTCGCCCCGGAACCGGCCGCTGCCCGTGGTGAGCCAGCCTTCCACCGCATCGACGCTGTAGACCTCGTAGTGAGCGGGATTTCGACTACTGGGCAGGATCGGGTACTCGGCACGCTCGCCGGTCAGATCGATCGGGTCGGCATCCTGCTCGAAGAGGTTGACCGCCGGGGTGCAATGGAGCTGAAAGTTTTCCACACCTACGCGGGCATCCCTCGGCAGGGTGCGCGAGAAACGGAACACCAGCCGAAACTCGCTGGCCGCCTCGTCGGGTAGGGCGGCTGCCAAGCCCCGCAGATCGAGGAAACGGAAAGCGTCCGGGACACAGAGGTATTCCTGGAGTATGCGATACCCTTGAAAGCTGTTGCGCGGGTAGGGCAGCAGGGATTGATCGCGCTCGAAGCCGACCGGACTGATGGCGTCCGCCGGCAAACCACGACGCTCCCCGGCCACGTCTAGGTCCACGCCTTCCAGGTAGTGTTGCAGCCAGAGGTAGAGCGTGCGGGCCGTATAGCCGTCACCCCCGAGATGGAAGCGCAGCGGATCGGCCCGCAGGTCCGCGAGCGTCTGTTCACCGTGTACCGCGAACTGCAACGTCACCTGGGACCGGCTACGGGAACGGGCGGTCTCGACCCCGGCCACCTCCAGGGGATACAGGGTGACGTCGTGACTGGTGCGGAATCGGCAGGGTGTGCCCTGGACCGGTCGGCTCCGCAACGCCGTGCCCCTTGGTAGAAGGTGCCCGGCACCGAGCGCGTGCCACCGGGGATCGAAACGGACAATGGTCGTGCTCGGAACCGGCCGCAGATAGTTGGGCCAGAGCATGCTAATGAGCGAGTGGGTGAGTTCCGGGAACTCGTCCTCCACCTTCTCGCGCATGCGCCCGGTCAGGAAGGCGAAACCCTCCAGCAGCCGCTCCACGTCCGGGTCATCACCCGGCTCCGAGAGGAAGCGGCTGAGGTGCGGATACGCTTGTGCGAACTCCCTGCCCTCCTGGCGAAGGAAGTTCAGTTCGTCGCGATAGTAGCGGTTGAGCATGGCTAACCCCGATCCGGCCTCAGTCGATAAACCGGTAGTGGCGGTCGTTGAGCATGAGGTCCAGCGTGGTGCACCGGTCTCCCCGGCCGGTGTTGAGCACCGCGTGGAGCTTGAACCGCAGCGGTGTCGCCTCGCTGCCCTGTTCCATCAGTTCCACCGAGACCTCGCGGATGCGCGGTTCGTAGCGCTCGATGCAGTCGCGAACGGCACGCCGGATGCTCAACCGCATATCCAACGCGCCCAGGGTGGCGTCGTTGAAGTCGGTCAGGCCCAGATCGGGGGTGCAGGCACAGTGCCCCGGATGACTATTGAGCAGGTCCGCCAGGTGTGCCTTGATGGATTCGATCAGGGCAGCACTGTCGGAGCTATATGGGCCGGACTGCGGTGGCAAACCACCCAGCCGCTCGAAAAGGCGAGGGCCACAAGGACAGGTGCGGGGCAACGCCATGGCCGGTTACTCCTTGTCCAGTCGACCGACAAGGGACAGCTCGAAGTTGGCCCCCATGTACTTGAAGTGGGGACGGACGGCCAGCGAGACCTGATACCAGCCCGGGTCGCCCTCCACGTCGGATACCTGGATGGAAGCGGCGCGCAGGGGTCGGCGGCTGCGCACCTCCGCCGGCGGGTTCTCCTGGTCCGCCACGTACTGCCGGATCCAGTCGTTCAACTCCCGCTCGAGGTCCTGACGCTCCTTCCAGGAGCCGATCTGCTCGCGTTGCAGCACCTTGATGTAGTGGGCTAGGCGATTGACGATGAACAGGTAGGGCAGTTGCGTGCCCAGCTTGAAATTGGTCTCGGCCGCGCGGCCCTCCACCGTGTTGGGGAAGCGCCGGGGCTTCTGCACCGAGTTGGCGGAAAAGAAGGCCGCGTTGTCGCTGTCCTTGCGCATCGTCAGGGCGATGAACCCTTCCTCGGCCAGCTCGTACTCCCGCCGGTCGGTGATCAGCACCTCGGTCGGTATCTTGGCCTGCAGTTGTCCCATCGACTCGAAGGTATGTACCGGCAGGTGCTCCACGGCACCGCCGCTTTGCGGGCCGATGATGTTCGGGCACCAGCGGTACCGCGCGAAACTGTCGGTAAGCCGCTCGGCGAGCAGATAGGCCGTATTGCCCCACAGGTAGTGCTCGTGGCTCTCGCTGACCGACTCGCGGTAGTTGAAGGTCTTTACCGGGTTTTCCACCGGATCGTAGGGCATGCGCAGCAGAAAGCGCGGTGCCGTGAGACCGAGATATCGGGCGTCCTCGCTCTCCCGCAGGCTGCGCCAGCGGGCGTATTTGGGCCCCTGAAAGGTGGCGGCCAGGTCCTTGATGTTGGGCAGGTCCTGGTAACGTTCGATACCGAAGAACTCCGGGGCCACCGACGAGATGAAGGGGGCGTGAGCGGTGGCGCCCACGGCGGCGCTGTACTGGAGGAGCTTGATATCCGGGGTGGTGGGCTGGAAGTCGTAGACCCCGATGACACCCGCCACCGGGTCGCCGCCGAACTGTCCGTAACCGGAAGCGTAGACATGCTGGAAGAGCCCGCTCTGGGTCAGCTCCGGAGAGAACTCGAAATCCTCCAGCAACTCCTCCTTGCCGGCATGGAGCAGGTTCAGGCGGATGTTCTCGCGGAAGTCGGTACGATCGACCAGCAGCTTGAGACCTCGCCAGGCGGACTCCAGACGCTGGAATTCGGGCAGATGAAGGATCTCGTCCACCTGCTGCCCGATCTTGCGGTCCAGTTCGACGATCATACGGTCGACAACCGCTTTATTGACTTGCGGCGTGTCCTCCCCGTCGCCCTCGAGCAGCTCGCTGATGAAGGCCGCGACGCCCTGCCGGGCGATGTCGTAGCCCTCGTCGCTGGGTACCATGCGGGTCTGGGCCATGATCTGGTCCAGCAGTGGCCTTTCCTGACCCTCTGACGTGGTTTGCTCGGCTACCGTTTCGTTCATTGGGGTGGCTCCTCGCTTCCGTTGCGGGCACCGATCACTCGGTGTCGTCCTCGGGGGGCGTAACGCGCTTGAGTTCCTCCAGCAACCGTTCCCGGACCGACTCACTCTCCAGCAGATCCTGTAACTGCCTGCGGAACGCCGGAATGTTGCCCAACGGCCCTTTCAGGGCCACCAGGGCCTCTCGCAGGGCCACGAGCTTGCGGAGTTCGGGCCCCTGTTTTGCCAACCGGTCGGGTGCGAAGTCATCGAGCGCCTTGAAGGAGAGGCGCACCGGCAATTCGCTGGCCTCGTTGCCCGACTGCAGCCGGTTGGGCACGGACGCCTCCAGGCCCAGGCCCGACTCGGCAAGCACGGAGTGGAAATTGTTCTTGTCCACGGAGACCGCCGTTCTCTCCTCGATCGGCGTCTCGTCCGAACCGCCCTTGAAGTCGCCGACAACCAGCAGTTTCAGTGGCAGCTCGGCCTCGGATGCCTGGTCTCCGGTGGCGGGCACGTAACGGATATTGATGCGCTCTCTGGGCGCGACCGTTCCCTGGTCGGACATCGTTTCACTCCCTGTGGTGGACTTGCGGAACAGTACGGAGGACAACGCGCACGCAAGCGCGTTCCACGACCCTCATGGGGTGCGGCTGAATGGGGGTACCGGACATACCGGCGAGCTGAATGGGGGCACAATCCATTGCCTGATGCACTCTTCCTTGATTCGGCGCAGCCTGCTGGCGCGGGTGACTGTATCGGGCAGCCGTCCTGGCTACATTTTTAGCTTTAGCACGGACCTGTTCGGCTTTGCAAGCCTTCCTGACGATCAGCCCCGATGGTCTGCTTGACAGCTCCGGGAAAACGGCCATAGGCTCCCGGATACGGACACTCATGCCAACGGACTGGCCATGCAAACGGACAACGGACTGTACCTCGCCCTGTCGCGCCCCGGCGTGGCGGCGGCCGACCTGCCCCGGGTCGCCGGGTTCTTGCTGGATGAGCACCTCTCCC
>SR_TP_S13solDRAFT_1000008_pt1 | contig 165905 bp, 157 predicted proteins | sample SodReaTP_S13sol_FD_11159 | JGI IMG/M metagenome (IMG submission 11159) | reverse complement strand
AAGACATCTGGGGCCCGACTCACACCACGGATACCCACTACCTGCGCATTCTGATCGGGAGATTGAGACAGAAGTTGAGAGACGATCCTACGGAGCAAAGGTATATCCAGACTGAGCCGGGGGTTGGGTACCGGTTTCTGGTAAATTGAACGCTAATGCCTCAGTTTTTACAACGCTCGAAAGTAATCACATAACAGTTGATTCTACTGCGTCTGTGTAAGTCGTGATATGCAGACTCTGTGTATCACCTTCACAGTACTTGATTCCGCGACATTGGGTCACGCATGCTGGTGCGGCGTAGTCACGGACTGACGGAGCGAGAGATCATGGTAGATCAGCAAGCTAAAGGTGCTCGTGCCCGCTTCTGGGATCGGTACATTCAGGCTCTCCGAAAACAAGGTGTCAAGCCGCCTTTCGATCGGTGGCATGTCAGGCGAGCAGAACAGTTCATCAAGGCGCACCCAGAACAAGGCCTTCTCGACTTGGGGCCTGAAGCGGTTCAGCAGTACCTGAGGCGACTGGGGCATAAGGGCCACCTCAAGGCCTGGCAGTACCAGCAAGTGGTCCGTGCTATACAGACGCTGTATAGCACGATTAACGCTGCGTGGGCGAAGCAGTTCGACTGGCAGTACTGGATGGACGCTGCCCGAACACTGGAACCCGAGCATGTTTCCACTGCGCGAGATGCCCCGGCGCCGACCCCGGTTAGGCTTGCGGAGCGTGTCGCGGACACTCGTTTAGCACCCATCGTCCATGCGTACCCTCGGCTTTTCGAGTCGTTCTCCAGCACGGTTGCCGCTAGGGGCCTAGCAATAAGCACAGAAAAAACCTACTTGGCGTGGACCTGCCGGTTCATTGCCTATTTGCAGCCGAAAACGCCAGAGAATGCGGGCGAAACCGACGTTCAGGATTTTCTTAGCGCATTGGTAACTCATCGTAACGTAGCAGCCAGCACCCAAAATCAGGCGCTGAATGCTTTGGTTTTCTTTTTCCGGCATGTACTCCAACGGCCACTTGGAAAAATCGAAGCAATAGAGCGGACTAAACGGCCTAAGCGTCTTCCTGTTGTGCTCTCCCATGAAGAGGTCAAGGCGTTGCTCAACGAGCTGAACGGTGTTTCCTATCTAGTCGCTGCGCTTCTCTATGGCTCTGGTATGAGGCTGATGGAAGCACTGCGACTGCGCGTAAAAGATGTTGACTTCGACCGACGGGCGATTACCGTACGGGCTGGGAAAGGCAACAAGGATCGCGTGGTGCCACTTCCGCAAGCGACCGTAGAGCCGCTTAAAATGCAATTGCAACAGGTAAAATTCATTCACGACGGAGACCTGGCCGATGGTTACGGCGAAGCCTCTTTGCCCCATGCATTAGCTCGGAAATACCGGAATGCCGGTAAAGAATGGCACTGGCAGTACGTGTTCCCCAGCTCTCGCGTGGCAATCGATCCCCGATCTGGTGCGGTTCGGCGCCACCATTTGCATGAAACCGCCATCCAGCGCGCGGTGAAACGCGGGGTGCGGGCAGCCGGGATACCGAAGAGGGCCAGTTGCCACACGTTACGGCACAGTTTTGCTACCCACCTGCTAGAGCGGGGCCAGGACATCCGGACCGTGCAAGAGCTGCTGGGGCATGCCGATGTATCCACGACCATGATTTATACCCACGTTATGAGTAAAGGCGGGGTCCCTGCAGGGAGTCCGTTGGACGCCCTGTAGGGGCCACGACGTCAAGGCGCTAGGCACGCTACCGCCAATACGACATGGAGATGGTCCTTGCCGTGGGGGCTTGTGGTTACAGGGGTTGCCTGTAACCTGTTTGGTTGTCATGCGTGCGAGCTGGGTTGCTTCGCTACGCTCGCAATGACTGGATAGGGTGCGGTCTGCGCAGTGCATCACAGTCAGCCCCCTCAGACCTATCCTCACCCCTCTTGCCTCACGGTTTCAAGGTAGCCCCAAGCACCCCCACCTTTGCCCCCGTCCCCTCCCCCGGTAAAATAGCGGCCCGCTTTCCCAACCTGCCGTGACTGCATGCCCGAGAAACACGCCTCACCGCTGACACCGCCCCTCCCCGCCAAGGCGGGCAACCGCGAGCACTGGTACGGCCTGCATGGGGCCACCGGCGCGCTGGCCCTGGCCCAGGCGGCCCGGCAGCACCAGGGGCTGGTGGTGGCCGTTACCGACAGCCCCCAACAGGCCGCGCGGCTGGACACCGAGTTGCGCTTCTTCCTGGGCGATGCGGCCCGGGGCGATACCCCGGTCTTCAGTTTCCCCGACTGGGAGACGCTGCCCTACGATGTCTTCTCGCCCCATCAGGACATCATCTCCGAGCGCCTCTCCGCCCTCTACCGTCTGCCGCGCACGGGCGCCGGGGTGCTGATCGTGCCGGTGAACACGCTGATGCAGCGGCTGGCGCCGGTGAGTTGGCTGGAGGGTCAGGGGCTGTTGCTGGGGGTGGGCGACCGGCTGGACCTGGACGCCATGCGCGAGCGCCTGGAGCAGGCCGGCTACCGCTGCGTCTCCGAGGTGGGGGAGCATGGTGAGTTCGCGGTGCGCGGCGCGCTGCTCGATCTCTTCCCCATGGGCGCGACGCAGCCGGTGCGCATCGATCTGTTCGATGACGAGGTGGAGACCCTGCGCCACTTCGACCCGGACACCCAACGCACCACCGAGAAGATCGACCGCATCGAGCTGCTGCCCGCCCGCGAGTTCCCCCCCGACGAGGCGGGCATCACCCAGTTCCGGGGCGCCTGGCGCGCGGCCTTCGAGGGCGATCCGTCCCGCAGCCTGGTCTACCGCGAGGTGAGCGCCGGCCACCTGCCGGCGGGCATCGAGTACTACCTGCCGCTCTTCTTCGAGCAGACGGCCACCCTGTTCGACTACCTGCCCCGGGGCGCGCTGATCGCCCGGCTGGGCGAGTCGGACACCCAGGCCGACACCTACTGGACCCAGGTGCGTAACCGCTACGAGCAGCGCCGCCACGACCTGGAACGGCCGCTGCTCGCCCCCGACCGGCTCTTCCTCAGCCCGGACGACCTGCGCGAGCGCTTCAACACCCTGCCCCAGGTGGTGGTGCACGCCGACGCTCCGGCGCCGGAGGCCCCGCGCCCCCGCGATGTGGTCTTCCAGACCGAGCCGCTGCCGGATCTGCGCAACCGGCCCCAGGCGGACCACCCGCTGGAGCGGCTCACCAGCTATCTGTCGGGTTACACCGGCCGGGTGCTCTTCATTGCCGAGACCACGGGCCACCGCGAGGCGCTGCTCGAGCGGCTGCAGAAGCACCGCATCCGCCCCCAGGCCTGCGACTGGGAAGGCTTCGTCACCGGCGATATGCCCATCGGCGTGGCCGTGGCCCCGGTGGAGCACGGCGCGCAGGTCGGCCAGCCGGCCATGGCGCTGATCACCGAGGATGCCATCTACGGCGACCGGGCCCAGCAGCGCCGCCGTCGCCGCGCCGGTGCGGTACGCGACCCCGAGACCATCATCCGCGACCTCACCGATCTGGCCATCGGCGCCCCGGTGGTCCACGAGGACCACGGCGTGGGCCGCTACATGGGGCTGCAGACCCTGGAGGCCGGCGGGCTGACCACCGAGTTCCTGACGCTGGAGTACGCCAAGGGCGACAAACTGTACGTGCCGGTGAGCTCGCTGCATCTCATCTCCCGCTACACCGGCGCCGAGGGCGATGCGGTGCCGCTGCACCAACTCGGCAGCGACAAGTGGGAGAAGGCGAAAAAACGCGCCGCCAAACGCGCCCGCGATGCCGCCGCCGAGCTGCTGGACATCTACGCCCGCCGCGCCGCCCGCGAGGGCCACGTCTACGAGTGGCGCGACGAGGACTACCAGGCCTTCGCCGACGGCTTCCCCTTCGAGGAGACCCCGGACCAGGAGAGCGCCATCGCCGCCGTGGAGGCGGACATGCGCTCGTCCCGCCCCATGGACCGGGTGGTCTGCGGTGACGTGGGCTTCGGCAAGACGGAGGTGGCCATGCGCGCCGCCTTCATGGGCATTCAGGATGGCCGCCAGGTGGCGGTGATGGTGCCCACCACCCTGCTCGCCCAGCAGCACTTCCAGAACTTCCGCGACCGCTTCTCAGACTGGCCGGTGCGGGTGGAGGTGCTCTCGCGTTTCCGCAGCACCAAGGAGACCAACGCGGTGCTGCGCGACCTGGCCGACGGCAAGGTGGATATCGTCATCGGCACCCACAAGCTGCTGCAGGACTCGGTCAAGTACAAGGACCTGGGGCTGGTGATCATCGACGAGGAGCACCGTTTTGGTGTTCGCCAGAAGGAGAAGCTGAAGAAGCTGCGCGCCGAGGTGGACATCCTCACCCTCACCGCCACGCCCATCCCGCGCACGCTCAACATGTCGCTGGCGGGCATCCGCGATCTCTCCATCATCGCCACGCCCCCGGCCCGGCGCCTGGCGGTGAAGACCTTCGTCAACCAGTGGGACCCGGCGATCATCCAGGAGGCCTGCCAGCGTGAGCTCAAGCGCGGCGGGCAGATCTACTTTCTGCACAACGACCTGGACTCCATCGACCGCATCGCCCGCGACCTCGAGGAGATGGTGCCCGACGCCCGGGTGGACGTGGCCCACGGCCAGATGCCCGAGCGGGACCTGGAGCGGGTGATGCTCGACTTCTACCACCAGCGTTTCAACATCCTGGTCTGCTCCACCATCATCGAGTCGGGCATCGACGTGCCCACCGCCAACACCATCCTGATCAACCGGGCCGACAAGCTGGGGCTGGCCCAGTTGCACCAATTGCGCGGGCGGGTGGGCCGCTCCCACCACCGGGCCTACGCCTACCTGATCGCGCCCCCGGAGAAGGCGATGACGGCGGACGCCAAGAAGCGCCTGGAGGCCATCTCCAGCCTGGAGGAGCTGGGGGTGGGCTTCGCCCTGGCCAGCCACGACCTGGAGATCCGCGGTGCGGGCGAACTGCTGGGCGAGGAGCAGAGCGGTCAGATCAGCGAGGTGGGCTTCAACCTCTATACCGAGCTGCTGGACCGTGCCGTGAAGGCGCTGCAGAGCGGCGAGGAGCCGGCCCTGGACGAGCCCATGCACCGGGGCGCCGAGGTGGACCTGCGCATCCCCGCGCTCATGCCCGAAGACTACCTGCCCGACGTGCACACCCGCCTGGTGATGTACAAGCGCATTGCCAATGCCCGCAACGAGGCGGAGCTGGACGAGCTGCAGGTGGAGATGATCGACCGCTTCGGCCTGCTGCCCGACCCCACCCGCAACCTGTTCCGGGTGACGGCCCTGAAGCTGCGGGCGGACGCGCTGGGCATTGAGAAGGTGGACGGGCTGGCCTCGGGTATCACCCTGCACTTTGGCAGCAAGCCGAAGATCGACCCGGAGGCGCTGATCGGGCTGATCCAGTCCAGCCCCGAGACCTACCGGCTGCAGGGGCAGGAGAAGCTGCAGTACCGCAAGCACTTGCCCGAGGCGGAGGATCGCATTGCCGCCGTGAACGAGCTACTGCAGGCACTGGCGCCCTCCCGGCAGGCCGCAAAGGCCTGAGTGCCGCCCCGCCCTGCCGGTGCCGCTGAGGCGCGCGATCGGCAGGGCCGGGGCAGCAATGGGCAGGCGCTTGTGTCATAGTAATCGCGCCAGATTCATTCACGGACCGAGCCCTCGACGCATGCCAAAACGCCGTCACCACGCCACCACTCGCACCCGACGCCGCCTGGCCCTGCCCGGGCTGCTGCTCGCCCTGATGACCCTGCTGGGTGGGGCCGGCCTCGCCCAGCCCGGGGCGGTGGCCGCCGAGCAGGCCTACAACGTGGAGATGATCATCTTCCGGCAGTTCGAGGCGCGGGGTGACGACGCCGAAGCGTGGCCGCTGGCCGTGACCCCGCCGCAGTTCAGTCGGGTTCAGCAATTGGGGGGCGGCGACTTCCGGCGATTGTCCGGCGACCAACTCCGGCTGCATGGGGCGCGACAGCGACTGCAGCAGTCCGATGCCTACGATCCTCTCCTGCACATCGGCTGGCGCCAGGAGGGATTGCCGCGCAACCGCTCCGTGGCCATCGGCATCCCGCCGGGCTGGACGCCACCGGAGGATGCGGATAACTGGGACGCCTCCATGGAAGCCGCGCAACTTTACGGCTTGGTGCGCGTTTACCGGGAGCGCTTCCTGCACGCGGTGGTGGACCTGCGCTACCGGCGCAGCGTCGATGATCGCGACACGGTCCTGCCCACCGGGGCAGTGCACGCCCTGCAAGAGAGCCGCCGCATGCGCAGCGAGGAGCTGCACTACCTGGACCACCCGGCGCTGGGCGTGCTGATCGAGATCCGCCCGGTGGACTGAACCCAAGTGGACTGAACTCGGGTTGGCCTAGGGCCTGGTGGACTGGGCCCGTCAGGCCCCGGCGGGCGGCGTCCCGTCCCCGGCCTTGATGCGGTCCGCCCGCTCGCGGATCGCCCCCGCCTCTGCGCTCAGCCGATCCAGGTTCCGAAGCTGCAGCCCCATGCGCCGATTGCCTGCCAACCGCTCCCGGTGGCGCAGCAGGAAGTCCCAGTACAGCGTGGTAAAGGGGCACGCCTGATCGCCGGTCCGTTGCCCCGGGTCGAAGCGGCACTCGCCGCAGTAGTTGCTCATGCGCTGGATGTAGCGCCCCGTGGCGCAGTAGGGCTTCGAGGCCATCAGCCCGCCATCACCAAACTGGGACATGCCCAGCGTGTTGGGCAACTCCACCCACTCCACCGCATCCACGTAAACGGCCAGGTACCCCTCGTGCACGGCCTGCGGCCGCACCCCGAGCAACAGGGCGTACAGGCCGGTGACCATCAGCCGCTGGATGTGGTGGGCGTAGCCGTACCGCAGCGTCTGGCCGATCGCCTGCCGCAGGCAGGTCATGGGTACGTCGCCCGTCCAGTACCAGTCGGGCAACGCCGCCTCGGCGTCCAGGGCGTTGCGCTCGGCGTACTCCGGCATCGCGTACCAGTAGAGGCCGCGCACGTACTCCCGCCAGCCGAGGATCTGCCGGATGAACCCCTCCACCGCTTCCAGCGGCGCATGGCCCTCGCGCCAGGCCTGCTCCGCCGCCTGCAGCGCATCGCGCGGGTCCAGCAGCTTGAGGTTCAATGCCGCGGAGATGCGGGCGTGGTAGAGCCAGGGCTCGTACGTCCACATGGCGTCCTGGTAGCGGCCGTACAGCGGCAGGCGGTGGTCGATGAAATCCCTGAGCGCGGCCCGCGCCTGCTCCGGGGTGACCGGCCAGTCGAAGGCATCCAGCTCACCGGGGTGGTCCGGGAAGTGCGCCTCAACCCCCTCGATGACGGACTGGGTCACGGCGTCGGGCGGGAAGCCCACCGGCGGGGGTAACAGGCCGGGGCCCTGCCGGCCGAACGCCTTGCGGTTGTCGGCATCGAAGTTCCACTGACCGCCCTCCGGGTCCTTGCCCGACATGAGATAGCCGGTACGGCGGCGCAACAGTCGGTAGTAGTACTCCAGCCGGATCTGCTTGCGCCCTTCCGCGTATTCCCGGAAGCCCGCCGGCGAATCAATGAAGTGGCGGTCGGCCAACACCCTGAGGGAAAGGCCCTGATCGGCAGCCACGCCCTGCAGGGCGCTCAGCACCCGGTGGTCGCCGGGCAGTACCACCAGGAGCTCCTCCGGGCGCAATCGTGCGATATCCTCGGTGAGGGCGTCCGCCAGACCGGGCGCGTCGTGCGCCCCCAACGCCCGGTAGTGCACGGTCCATCCTTCCGCCTCGCGGGCATCACGAAAGTGGCGCATGGCCGCCAGGAACAGCGCGATGCGCGCCTTGTGGGACCAGACGTGAGTGGCCTCCTCCGGCACCTCCGCCATCCAGAGTGCATCCGATGCGGGGTCCAGGTCATCGAAAAAGGCGGCATCCGCATTGAGCTGGTCGCCGAGGACTATTGCGAGTCGTCGCATCGGGGTTTCCTGTGGTGGGGCCGCAGTCGCGTTATGATGGGGGGCAAATCCACGATCAAAGGGACGGATCAACCCATCATGCCAGATAAAGCCGGTCAGCCCACGGGGCAGGACCCACGGGAACTCCAGCAGGCGCTGGTGGAGGTTAGCCTGCGTCTGGAGCGCCGCGTGCGGGAGCTGGAAGCGCTGGTCACGGTCACGGAACGGATCAACCGCGGGCTGCTGCTGGACGAGGTGCTGGACGAGATCTACGACGCCTTTCGCCCGATTATCCCCTACGACCGCATCGGCGTGGCGCTGCTGGAGGAGGACGACTGCGGCCGCAAGATGGTGCGCTCCCAGTGGATGCGGTCAGACAACCAGGCGGCGCACATCGGCCCCGGCTACGCGGCCCCGCTGGCGGGCAGCAGCCTTGAGACCATTCTCAGCACGGGCGAACCGCGAATCATCAACGACCTGCAGGCGCACCTCTTGCACCACCCGAAGTCTCGTTCCACGCAGCAGATCCTCAAGGACGGGGTGCGTTCCAGCCTGACCTGCCCGCTGGTGGCCACCGGCCGGCCGGTGGGCTTCATCTTCTTCTCCAGCAACACCCCGAACACCTACCGCGATGCCCACGTGGCCACCTTCCAGCAGATCGCCGGGCAACTGGCGATGATCCTGGAGAAGAGCCGGCTCTACCAGCGGCTGATGGAGTTGAACGAGCTCAAGAACCGCTTTCTCGGTGTCGCGGCCCACGACCTGCGCAACCCGCTCGGGGTGCTCGGCGGCTATGTGGATCTGCTCCGTCAGGAGGCGCTGGGTCCGCTCAACGAGGCGCAGCAGGAAGTCATGGCGGTGATGGCGGACGTCACCGGGCGCATGAGCGGGCTGGTGGACGACCTGCTGGACGTGAGTGCCATCGAGTCGGGACGGCTGGAGCTGGAGCGGGCGCCGCTGGACCTGAACCGCTTCCTCGCGGATCAGGCCCACAGCCAGGGCCTGATAGCCCAGGGCAAGGCCATCCGCATCGCCCTGGAGCTCCCCGAACCGCTCCCCTCGGTGGCAGCGGACGGCCAGCGCCTCGGTCAGGTCATCGATAATCTCATCGCCAACGCCATCAAGTTCTCCCCCCGCGATACGGTAATCACGCTGGCCGGGTCGGCGGACGCGGACTGGGTTCAGATCAGTGTCAGTGACCAGGGACCCGGGGTTCCGGCCGAGGAGCGGGAACGGCTGTTCGAGCCCTTTCAGCGCGGCAGCAACACGCCCACGGCCGATGAGCAGAGCACCGGACTCGGTCTGTCCATCGTGCAGAAGCTGGTTCAGGCCCACGGCGGCCGGGTCCACGTGGATGAGGCCCCGGGCGGGGGCGCGCGCTTCACCGTCCAGCTGCCCCGCGACGCCGGTACCGATGCCCAACCGCCAGAGCAGGAGCCGCACGCATGACGACCCAGAAGGCCCGCCCCGACCGTGTCCTTGTCGTTGATGACTTTCAGCCCATGCGCTCACTGCTGAGCACCATGCTGCGGCAACTGGGCTTTGAGTACATCGACCAGGCCCACAACGGCCGTTCGGCCCTGGAGCGCTTCGAGAGCCGCAAGCAGACGCTGGTCTTTCTGGATATCAGCATGCCCGACATGACGGGGCTGGAAGTGCTGCGGGCGCTGCGGGGGATGGAGGGCGGCGATCACGCCTTCGTCATCATGCAGACGGGCGATGCCACCCGCGATAACGTGCTGGAAGCGAAGGAACTGGGCGTTGGCGGCTTCATCGCCAAGCCCTACAACATGCAGAAGGTGAAGGAGCTGGTCGGGGCCTACCTCAAGCGCACGCAGTGAACGCACGCTGGAGCGGGGCTGGCGCGAGCGCACGCGGGGGCTGGACTGCCACATCCCTTCGGGACTCGCAGTGACGGCGGGGGTGCGACGACACCGTTCCCACCACCATCGCGAGAGCGCCGGCTGCCACCGTCATCGCGAGCACCTCCTCCCGCCACGCGGCCCCGAATCGGGGACGAACCAGGGGAGACACCCCGTCATCACGAGGGCCCAAGGCCTACCCTGTCATCGCGAGGGCCGGAGGCCCGTGGCGATCCACACGCCGGCATGGACTGCCACGTCGGCCTCGCCTCCCCGCGGTGACGAGTGAGGGGCATGCTCAAGCCTCACCACGCCGGGTGGGCTGGGCGTCTTACTCCCCCGTCTCCGGGCGCATGGCCGGGAACAGCAGTACGTCACGGATGGACGGCGCATCGGCGAACAGCATCACCAGCCGGTCGATGCCGATACCCTCGCCCGCCGTCGGCGGCAGCCCGTATTCCAGGGCGCGGATGAAGTCGGCGTCGTAGTGCATGGCCTCGTCGTCCCCGGCGGCCTTCTCCTCGGCCTGGGCGCGGAAGCGCTCCGCCTGATCCTCGGCGTCGTTCAGCTCCGAGAAGCCGTTGGCGATCTCCCGGCCGCCCACGATTAGCTCGAACCGCTCGGTGAAGAAGGGCTCGTCGTCGCAGGGCCGCGCCAGCGGGGAGACCTCCTTCGGATAGTGGGTCACGAAGGTGGGTTCGCGCAGCTTGTGCTCCGTGGTGGTCTCGAAGATCTCCATCTGCAACTTGCCCAGGCCCTCATGCCCCATCAGCGGGATATTCAGGTGCCCCGCCAGGTTCATGGCGGCATCCCGTTCCTTGAGTGCCTCCGGCCCGATGTCCGCGTTGAACTCGGTGATGGCGTCCACCAGGCGGATGCGACGGAACGGCTTACCGAAGTCGAAGGTCTCGTCCTGGTAGGTGATCTCGGTGGTACCCAGGTAATCCTCGGCGAGCCGACGCAACATGTCCTCGGTGAGGTCCATCAGGTCGTTGTGGTCGGCGTAGGCCTGGTAGAACTCCAGCATGGTGAACTCGGGGTTGTGGCGGGTGCTCACCCCCTCGTTGCGGAAGTTCCGGTTGATCTCGTAGACCTGCTCGAAGCCGCCCACCACCAGGCGCTTCAGGTACAGCTCCGGCGCCACCCGCAGGTACAGGTCGGCACCCAGCGCGTTGTGGTGGGTGACGAAGGGGCGCGCGGTGGCGCCGCCCGGGATCGGCTGCATCATCGGGGTTTCCACCTCGAGGAAGCCGCGGCCGTTCAGGTAGTCGCGGATGCCCGCCACCAGCCGGCTGCGCAGCATGAAGACCCGGCGCGAGTCCTCGTTCATGATCAGGTCCACGTAGCGCTGCCGGTAGCGCGCCTCGGTGTCGGTGAGGCCGTGGTACTTCTCCGGCAGCGGGCGCAGCGACTTGGTGAGCAGCTGCAGCTCGTCCACCCGGACCGAGAGCTCGCCCTTCCTGGTGCGGAACAGGGTGCCCGCCGCCCCGATCACGTCGCCCACGTCCCAGCTCTTGAACTGCTTGTAGACCCCTTCCGGCAGCTCGTCGCGGGCCAGGAAGAGCTGGATGCGGCCGGACTGGTCCTGCAGGTGGGTGAAGCTCGCCTTGCCCATGACCCGCTTGGCCATCATCCGCCCCGCTACCCGGACGCGGATGCCCTCCGCCTCCAGGGCGTCGTCATTGAGCGGCTCGCAGCGGGCGTGGATGTCCGCAGCGAGGCTGTCGCGCCGGAAGTCGTTGGGGAAGGCCTGGCCTTCCTCGCGCAACGCGGCGAGCTTCTCACGCCGCTGGGCGATGAGCTTGTTGTCGTCCTGCTCGGTCATGGCAAGTGCTCTTCACAAAAGGGTTGATGCGGCGCGGGGGCGCGCCTCTGTTGACTCGGCGACGCCGGGGTTCAGACCCCGGCTTTGAGGCTGGCCTCAATGAACTGGTCCAGGTCCCCGTCCAGCACGGCCTGCGTGTTGCCCACCTCGACACCGGTGCGCAGGTCCTTGATGCGGCTCTGGTCCAGCACGTAGGAGCGGATCTGGTTGCCCCAGCCGATGTCCGACTTGGTGCCCTCCACTGCGTCGGCCTGTTCGCGGCGCTTTTGCATCTCCAGCTCGTAGAGCTTGGACTTAAGCTGCTTCATGGCCGTGGCGCGGTTCTTGTGCTGGGAGCGGTCGTTCTGGCACTGCACCACGATGCCCGAAGGCATGTGGGTGATACGCACCGCCGACTCGGTCCGGTTGACGTGCTGGCCGCCGGCACCCGAGGCGCGGTAGACGTCCACGCGCAGGTCGGCCGGGTTGACGTCCACGTCCACGTCGTCGTCCACCTCCGGCGAGATGAACACCGAGGCAAAGGAGGTGTGGCGGCGGTTGCCGGAGTCGAAGGGGGACTTGCGCACCAGCCGGTGGATCCCGATCTCGGTGCGCAGCCAGCCGAAGGCGTATTCGCCCTCGAACTTGACCGTGGCGCTCTTGATGCCCGCCTCGTCGCCCTCGGACAGCTCGATGATCTCGGTGTTGAAGCCGTGGCGCTCGCCCCAGCGCAGGTACATGCGCAACAGGATGTTCGCCCAGTCCTGCGCCTCGGTGCCACCGGCCCCGGCCTGGATGTCCATGAAGGCGTTGGCGGCGTCCATCTCGCCGGAGAACATCCGGCGAAACTCCAGTGTCTGGAGCTCCCGCTCGCAATCGGCCAGGTCGGACTGGAGGGCGTCGATAGTGCTCTCGTCGCCCTCCTCGGCCGCCATCTCAAGCAGTTCGTGGGCATCATCCAGCACCTCGTCCAGGCGCTGGAAGGTTTCCACCAGGCTGTCGAGCTGGGCGCGCTCACGGCCCAGGGATTGGGCACGATCCGGCTCGTTCCAGACGTCGGGCTGCTCCAACTCCCGGGTGACTTCCTCTAGCCGTTCACGCTTGACATCGTAGTCAAAGGTACCCCCTAAGGGCCTCGGCGCGGCCCTTGAGGTCGTCGATCTTGGTGATGACCGGGTTCAGTTCCATTCTCGCTGCACCCTTGCGTTTGCGTGTCGCGGAAAACGCGCAATGGTACAACAAGCACCGCTTACTGTCAGGCTGACACGACGGGCCCTGTGCCCCTCGCACGGGGGGCTCAGTCACAGATCAGCCGGTTACGGCCATAGCGCTTGGCCCGCAGCAGCGCCAGGTCGGCGCGGTGGAACAGGGCATCGGCAGACTCCCCATCAGCCAGCGCAGCCACACCCGCGCTGGCCCGCAGATCGAAGCACTCGCCCTCCTCGCCCACGGCCACCGCCACCTCGGCCACGGCCTGCAGCAACCGCTCGCCGGAGTGCATCGCGCCACTGGCGCGGGTGTGGGCCATCAGCACCACGAACTCATCGCCCGCGTAGCGAAAGACCAGGTCGCCGCCACGGCAGTTCTCCTGAAGCATGTCCGCCAGACGGCAAAGCGCCGCGTCGCCGGCCCGGTGGCCGTAACGGTCGTTGATCTCTTTGAACCGGTCGAGGTCGACCACCATCACCGAAAGGGGATGTTGGTGCCGGTGTGCCAGGCTGACCTCACGCACCAGTGCCTCCTCCAGCGCATGGCGGTTGAGCAGCCCGGTCAGGCTGTCGTGCCAAGCGGCCGCTTGCGCCTGTTGAAACCGCACGGCGTTATGCAGCGGGTGGACCAGCAAGGCAACCAGCTGGTCGAGCGTCTCCCGCTCCTCTTCCCGCCAGGGCCTGGCCCGCGAAAGGGTGAGTTCCCCAAGCGACTCGCCGTTGATCCGCAGCCGTTGCACGACCCGGCAGCGCCGGGAGCGGCCCGCCTGCAGCACGGTGTCCAGGCCTTCACTCTGCAACCGCACTGACTCCAGCCCGACCAGCGGCTGCGCCTCCTGCAGGAAGTAGCGGAGCACCTGTTCCGGGTCCAGCGTGCTCTGCAGGCGCATCACCACCTGAAGTGCCAGCGCCTCTGGCGACGGTGCTGCGGGGCGGGCCGCCGACACCTGGGATTTGGCCTTGCTTTCCATGGACACCACTTGCTCGCTCATGGTCCTCTCCGGACGATTGGTATTTTCCTATGGGAAAGCGAGATTCGTGCCACTTTTACAGGTCGCTGTTTTCACCGGGTTTTCAAGCGGTTTTATTTCATACCCCTGCATTACCCCTTCCCGGTGACGGGTTACCGACGGCGCACGGGCAACTGACTGCCGGTTAGCTGACGGTATTCCGGCAATCCGCTGCCGCAGGCCCTGCCGGTCGCCGTCAGCGGCGCCGGATGGGGTGTACAATCAGTGCAGGAGCCCGCGATGAAAATCACCCACACCACACCGACACTGGAGATTCGCGGGGCGAACATCGCCCGGCCAGCGCTTGCCCTGCGCCTGGACCAGGTGCTGCAGGCCACAGTGCGCGCCGGCCCGGATGGCCGCATGGCGCTGGAGATGGCCAATCACCTGCTGGGGGCGCGCTCTGAGATACCGCTCCGGGAGGGAGATCGCCTGACCCTGCAGGTGGCGGAACTGCAGCCGCGGGTCAACCTGAAGGTGCTGGAGCACCGCGGCCGGGAGCCCGCCATCAACAGCGCCCTGCGCACGTTGCTCCCGCAGCAGGGCACGCTGACGCCACTGCTGGAGCAGTTGGGCAGCCTGGCGCGCACCGGCGCGGAGGGCAGTGCCCGCGCGGCCCTGCCGGCACCGGTGCGCGAGGCCGTGCTGGCAGTCCTTGCCGGTACCCCGAGCGCCGAGCAGGCCAGCCGGCCGGAGGGCCTGCGCGAGGCCATGCAGCGCTCCGGGCTGCTGCTGGAGTCCCGGCTGGCTGCCCTGCTGCAGGGGCCGGCGCCGCAGCAGGCCGGCAGCGCCGGCGCACAGTTGCTCAATCAAGACCTTAAGGCCGCTTTGCTGCGGCTGGCGGCCCGCATCCGCCAGCACGCCGCTGGTGGCGCCCAGGTCCAGAGCGGGCAACCCCAGGGCACCGCGGCGGGGCAGGAGGCGGCCGGCCGCGCCGCCCCCCTGCCGGCGGGCATGCCCACGGACGGTTTGCTGGCCCTGCTGCTGCGCCAGACGGAAAGCGCGCTCGCCCGCCTGCAATTGCTGCAGGTGCAGACCGCCGCCCTGGAACAACGGCTGGATTTCACCATCGACCTGCCCCTCAAGCACGGGGAAGACCTGGACCTGGTCCGGATGCGGGTACGCGAGGACGAAGGCGACGGCACCGGCGACGAGGAGGACGCGGGTCGCCCGCTGGAGCTGCGTCTCGGCTTCGACTTCCGCACCACCGGTCCGTTGGACGCCATCATCCGGCTGCGCGGCGAGACGGTGAGCGTGGCCTGGTGGGCGGAGCGCCCCCCGACGGTGGCGGTGCTGGACGAGTTGCTCCCCCACCTGGAGTCGCGGCTGCGGGCGCAGGGGTTCGAACTGGGCTACGTGGTCTGCCAACAGGGGCAGCCGCCCCAGGCCCCGGACGCCTACAGCGGTGAGCGCCGCCCTCTACTGGACCTGAAGGCCTGAGCGGATGAGCGATCGGGACGAGAACCACACCTACGAGGGGAAACGCCGGCTCGCGGTTGCGCTGGAGTACGGCGGCCAGGGTGCGCCGCGGGTGACCGCGAAAGGGGCCGGCCCGCTGGCCGAGCGCATCATCGAGTTGGCCGCAGCGCACGAGGTCCCGCTGGACACCGACGCGGACCTGGTCGCGGTGCTCTCGCAGCTTGACCTGGAACAGGAGATCCCGGAGTCGCTCTACCGCGTGGTGGCGGAGGTGATCGCCTTCGCCTACCTCGTGAAGGGGCGTGTCCCCGAGGGCTGGCACGATGACGGGGGACCGGCCCCGGACGGGCCGGACCGGGAGGACTGAGCCCTACTCCTGCGCGCCCGCCTGGGGCCGTGCAGCCGGACGATCAGGTCCGCCTCCACCTGGCCGACACCGCAGGTGTCCATGATCTCCGCCGCCGCCATGCCCTTGCGCGCCATGCGGATGGCCTGCTCGTAACCGGTGCTCGCCGGCCCGCTCTGCGCCACCTGCTCCATGCGCGATTTGAGCCGGGTCAGCTCCTGGTGGGTCTGGGCCATCTGGTCCCCTGCCCCCAGCGCGGCGGCGGAGAGCCCCTGGTACTGCTCGTTGGTCCGTCGCAGGCTGCGCTCCAGCCCCTCGACCCGCTGCTCCAGCCGCCGCGCTGCTGCCACCGCCCGCCAGCTCACCAGCAATGCCAGCAGGACCAGCACCAGGGCCCCGGCGGCGAGATAGAGGGGAAGGGCGTCAGGCAGTGGCATGCTTATTCGCGTCTCCAGGTGGTGCCCTGTGGACCGTCTTCGAGGATGATACCCCGTTCGGCGAGCGTATCGCGAATGCGATCCGCCTCGGCAAAGTCCTTGCTCTTGCGGGCCTCGGTGCGCCGTTCCACCAGCGCGTCGATCTCGGCGTCGTCGTCACTGTCGGCCCCGCCTCCGCGGAGGAAGGCCTGCGGGTCGTCCTGCAGCAACCCGAGCACGCCACCCAGATCCTTGAGCAGCGCGCCCATGGCGGCTGCCCGCTGGTCATCGTGCTGGCGCAGCCGGTTCACCTCCCGGGCCAGGTCGAACAGCACCGCCAGCGCCTCGGGGGTGTTGAAGTCGTCGTCCATGGCGGCTTGAAAGCGCGCCCGGTACCCTTCGGGGTCCGCGTCCGGTACAGGCGCCTCCGGCAGGCCGCGCAGCGACAGGTAGAGGCGCTCCAGCGCCCCCTGCGCCTGCTGCAACCCGTCCCGCGAGTAATTGAGCGGGCTGCGGTAGTGGCTGCTGAGCAGGAACAGGCGCACCGTCTCCGCCCGGTGCTCGGCTAGCACCTCGCGCACGGTGAAGAAGTTGCCCAGCGACTTGGCCATCTTCTCGTCGTTGATGCGGACATGGCCGTTGTGCATCCAGTAGTTGACGAAAGGATGGCTGGTCGCGCACTCGCTCTGGGCAATCTCGTTCTCGTGGTGGGGGAACTTGAGGTCCAGCCCGCCGCCGTGGATATCAAAGTGCTCGCCGAGGATCTCCGTGGACATGGCCGAGCACTCGATGTGCCAGCCCGGCCGCCCATCGCCCCAGGGGGAGGGCCAGGCCGGCTCGCCGGGCCGCGCCGCTTTCCACAGGGCAAAGTCCACCGGGTCCCGCTTGCGTTCACCCACCTCGACCCGGGCCCCGGCGCGAAGATCCTCCACCTTTTCGCCCGACAGGCGGCCGTAGTCCGGGTAACTGGCCACGGAGAAATAGACGTCGCCCTCATCGGTAGCGTAGGCGTGGCCCCGCTCGATAAGCCGCTCGATCATGGCGATGATCGGGTCAATGTGGCCCGTGGCCCGCGGCTCGTGATCCGGCGGCAGCACGCCCAGCGCCTCGGCGTCCTCGTGCATGGCGGTGATGAAACGCTCGGTGAGCGCGCCCATGGGCTCGCCCAGCTCGGCGGCACGACGGATGATCTTGTCGTCGATGTCGGTGATGTTGCGCACGAAGGTCAGCCGGTACCCCTGGTGGCGCAGGTAGCGCGCCACCATGTCGAACACCACCAGGGCCCGGGCGTGGCCCAGATGACAGTAGTCGTACACCGTCATGCCACACACGTACATGCGCACGTGGCTAGGTTCGATGGGCTCGAAGCGCTCTTTACGCTGGGTCAGGCTATTGTGGATGTGCAGCATTCCGGCTTCCGTGGTCAGGTCTGTTGCGATGGGATGAGTGGCGTTCAGGACGGGTTGGCCGTGGCCAGCTCGCGGGCGTGCTCCAGGCGCCGGCGGGCCACCTCCGGCGGCATCAGCGCAAAGACCGGGCCCAGCTCCGGGCCGCGGCACAGCCCGGTAAGCGCGGCGCGCAGCGGCATGAACAGCCCCTTGCCCTTGGCGCCGGTGGCCTTGCGCACGGCCTTGGCCAGCGCGGAGAAATCGCCCCCGGCGGTGTCGAGCTCGTCCAGGGCCGCCGCGTAAAACTGCGGCCCGGCCTCCCGGATCACGTCCTGCGTGGCCTCCTCCGGCTCAGGCAGTTCCCCGAAGACCCGCCGGCCCCAGGCCGCCAGATCGGCGGGGAACGCGATGTTGTCCCGCACCGCCGCCAGCAGCGCCCGGCGCTGATCATCAGGCACATCCTCCGGCAGCTGCTCCAGCCAGGGGGCCAGCGTCTGATCATCGGCCCGGTGAACGGCCAGCTGCTGCCAGTGGGTCAGCTGGTGGCGGTCGAACCGCGCCGGGGCGCGGCCCAGGGCGTCGGTGGTGAAGTGGTCCGCCAGCCCCTGCAAGTCCAGCAGCTGCGACTCCACCTCACCCGTGTAGTGATGCCCAAGCCGCGCCAGGTAGTTGAGCACCGCGGCCGGCAACCACCCCGCTTCACGCAACTCCTCCACCGACAGGCTGCCGTTGCGCTTGGACAGCGGCGCGCCATCCTCACCGGTGATCAGGTTGATATGGCCGTAGGTGGGCTGCGGCAGCCCCAGGGCCTCCAGCAGCATCAGCTGGCGCGGGGTGTTGGTCAGGTGGTCCTCGCCGCGCAGCACGTGGGTCACCCCCATCAGCGCGTCGTCCACGGCGTTGCAGAAGAAGAATGCCGCGGTGCCGTCCGCCCGCCGGATGATGAAATCACCGATCTCCTCGGTGGGAACCCGCTGCTCACCGCGGACCAGATCCTGGAAGGTGATGGTGGCATCCGCCGGGACGCGGAAGCGCAGCGTGGGCCGGCGCCCCTCGGCCTCGCGGCGGGCCCGCTCCTCTTCGGTCAGGTGCGCGCAGGTGCCCGCGTAGCGGGGCGGCTTGCCGGAGGCGCGCTGGGCCTTGCGCGAGAGCTCCAGCTCCCGCTCGCTGCAGTAGCAGGGGTAGGCCAGGTCGGCAGCTACCAACTGGTCGTAGTAGCGCTGGTAGACCTCGCCCCGCCCGGACTGCGCATAAGGGCCGGCATCGCCGCCCGCCTCGGGGCCCTCGTCCCAGTCGAGACCCATCCAGCGCAGATCGGCCATCAGGGCGCTGGCGTGGGCCTCGCTGCTCCGCGCCTGGTCGGTGTCCTCCATGCGGAGCAGGAAGGCGCCGCCGGCGCTGCGGGCCAGCAGGGCGTTGAACAACGCCGTGCGCAGGTTGCCCAGGTGCATGCGGCCCGTGGGGCTGGGTGCAAATCGGGTTTTAACGGTTTTGTTGGTCATAACCGCGCTATGTTAGCCGGCCGGCCTCATCCCGCGCAAAACCGGCTGCCGACAAACACCCGTTTTGCGTCCACGACCGGCGGCGCAGTATCCTTTGCGCTGCGATTGAATGACCGACAAGAGGACGCCGATGACAGCCCAGCCGGCCCAGACCCTGTTTATTGCCGACCTGCACCTGGACGAACAGCGCCCGGAGATCGTGGAGCTGTTCCTGGCCTTCCTCCAGCAGGCGCAGCACGAGGCCGAGGCGCTCTACATCCTCGGCGACCTGTTCGAGGTCTGGCTCGGTGACGACACGCTCCCCCCTGAGCACCCGGTGCTGGCGGCCATGCGCGAGTTCACTGCCAGCGGTACGCCGCTCTACGTGATGCACGGCAACCGGGATTTCCTGATGGGCGATGGGCTCGCCGAGCTGACCGGCTGCACGCTTTTGCCCCAGGAGACCGTGATCGACCTCTACGGCGAACCGACGCTGCTGCTGCACGGCGACAGCCTCTGCACCGACGATGCCGAGTACCAGGCATTCCGCAGCATGGTGCTGGACCCGAAATGGCAGGCCGAGTTTCTCGCCCTGCCCCTGGAGCAGCGCCTGGCCAAGGCCCGTGAGGCCCGCGACCACAGCAAGCAGCGCAACAGCATGCTGGCCGATGAAATCATGGACGTGAACGGCGACGCGGTGGCCTCGGTGATGCGCCAGCACGGGGTGCTGCGCATGATTCACGGCCACACCCACAGGCCGGCAGTGCACGAGTTCGAACTGGATGGCGAGCCGGCGGATCGCATCGTCCTGGGTGACTGGTTCGATCAGGGCAGCGTGTTACGCTGCACCCCCGACGAGTGCCGGCTGGAAGGCCTGACCATGCAGGATCTGCAGGAGAGCTGACGATGACAGAGACCGCCACTGACGCACAGGCCGTGGAACCCCGGGTACTGGTCATTGCCGGCTCCGATTCCGGCGGTGGCGCCGGCATCCAGGCGGACATCAAGACCATCACCGCCCTGGACGCCTACGCCGCCACCGCTATTTCCGCCCTGACCGCGCAGAACACCCTCGAGGTGAGCGACATCCTGCCGGTCCCGCCCGATTTCCTGCAGGCGCAGATCACCGCCGTGCTCGGCGACATCGGGGCGGACTGCATCAAGACCGGCATGCTCCACGACGTTCCGGCAATCGAGACGGTGGCCATGGCGCTGCAGACCCAGGCGCCGCGCACCCCGGTGGTGGTGGATCCGGTCATGGTGGCCCAGAGCGGCGCCGAATTGCTGGCGGACTCCGCGGTGGAGTGCCTGCGCGAGCAACTGCTGCCCCGCGCCACCCTCCTCACCCCGAACCTGCCGGAGGCGGAGAAACTGCTCGGCCGCACCCTGGCGGACCGGGACGCCCGCATCGCCGGTGCACGGGAGCTGCTGGAACTAGGGCCGGACGCGGTGCTGTTGAAGGGCGGCCACGCCACGGAGGGCGACGTGCTGGACGTGCTGGCGGATGCAGAGGGCACCGAGTGCTTCGAGGCCCCCCGCCTGCCCACACGCAACACCCATGGCACCGGCTGCACGCTGGCCAGCGCCATTGCCGCCGGCATTGCCCAGGGCCTGCCAGTGCGCGAGGCGGTAGTCCGCGGGCGCGCCTACCTGCACGAGGCCCTGCGCACCGCCCGCGATCTCGGCCAGGGCCCCGGGCCGGTGAACCACCGGCACACCGTCCGCCCCTTTTAAGGCGCGGCGCCCCTAGTGACCGTGTCCGTGACCGCCGCCACGGTGGTCGCGGACCGGCGCCTGCACGCTGATCTCGGTGCCGTCGTCCAGTTCGAGGATAACCTCCACCTCGCTGTCCGTTTCCGGCATGGCCGGGAGTTCCATCAACATCACGTGCAGACCGCCCGGCTCCAGGGCCACCGATTCACCCGCCGGCACCTCTATATACTCCACCTCGCGCATCCGCATGACGCCATCTTCGTGGATATGGGTATGCAGTTCCACGCGCTCGGTGGTCCCAGGTGCCTGCCCGCGCACCACCCGCACGTCCTCGTCCGAGCTGTTATGCAGCTCCATGTAGGCCGCGGTGGAGTGGTGCCCGGGCGGCATCGCGCGCACCCAGGGGTCGCTCACCTCCAGCGCCTGGGCCGATGCCATGACCGCCCCGCCCAGCAGCGCGCCCAACGAAACCAACGCCTTTAGCTTCATCGTGTTCCTCCGCTTGTTATTGTTCCGGTTGCTCATCCCAGGCGAGTGCATCCTGCAACGCTACCGCCAGCTCACCGGGGTCCATGCCATGGGGCAGGATCTCCTGCAGCGCGCCGTCGCGGTCCACCAGGTAGAAGAAGGATGAATGGTCCACCAGGTAGCCCGCCTCTTCGTCCCCGTCGACCCGCCGGTAGGCGGCCCCGTAACGGTCCGCCACATCGCTGATCACCTCGGGATCGCCGGTCAGGCCCAGGATATCCTCGTGGAACCAACGGGTGTAATGGTCCAGGTGCTCCAGGGTGTCCCGCTCCGGGTCGACACTGATGAACAGAGGCTGAACCTCCGCCTGCTGGTCCTCGTCCAGCTGCTCCAGCGCGCCGGCGATGCGGGCGAGCGAATCCGGGCAGACGTCCGGGCAGAAGACATAGCCAAAGTAGATAAGCACCACCTGGCCCTGGAAGTCGCTCAGCGAGACCTCGCCCGCTTTACTGGTCAGGGTGAAGTCGCCGCCCACCGGCTCGGCGGCAAGCTCCAGTTGCTGGTGCCCGGCCTGCTCCGCGCCGCCAGGGGACTCACCCAGCCCGACCACCACCCAGTAAAGGGCGCCGATCAGGAGCAGAATCAACAGGATCAACAGGGCCGTGAGTCGTTTATCGTTCTTCACAGACTACTCCGAATCCAGGGCCTCGGCGGGCAGGTCACCGGCCTCGTCACGGCGGGTCTCGAACCGGAAGCGCGCGGTACGAACGGCCTCCTCATCCTCCCCGCGATGCAACATGACCGTGGCCTCCCAGGTCATGCGGTCGGTCACGCACAGGGGCAGGATGCCCTCGCTGTGCCAACGGTCGCCCTGCGCTTCCAACTCCGGGCGGTTGTACCCCATGTACATTTCCAGCCCTTGAAAATCGACCTGTACACGATCAGGCGCCAGCGGCCCGCTCACCTCCGCCTCGAGTTGCAGGCGGGTCTGCATGCGGATCGGCCGCGGGGTGATCTGGAAGGTCAGGTGTGTCCCGTCGTCCCACTGCGCCTCGCAGGCACCGCTGTGCAGGTCGCAGTCACCCACCACCTCGGCCTCGTCGCCCACGGACGGTTGCAAAAGAGAAGGCCCCCTCCAGCCCAGCACGATAAGCAGGGCGAGGATGAGGGCCATAAGAACCACAGTGAGGATCTGATTAATGGACACGCCGTTACCTTAGCAGGAAGCAGGCCAACTTATGACGACATAAAAAACAGTCACTTACTGATATGCGTCTCGTGCCAATCAGGGTATATCACGCAGCCGGTGTGTGAAATGCCACAGTGCGGATAACCGCGGCGCCGCCGGCACGGGCGGGTACGCGGTTCCGGGCTACCGGCCGTCGGGGCACGGAACGGGGAAGCCAGACGCACGAGGGCCGGACAGGACGCACGCCCTGCCCGGCCCCACGGAAACCGCCCTGCACGGGTGGCAGGGCGCGCCGGTTATTGCGAGTGCCCGGGGTGGCGCTGACTGCCCGGAATCCGCTCGCTTCCCAGGTCCGGCTGTCCGTCGCCCGGCTCTCTGGATTTGCGCACAAAGAAGGCGATAAAGAAGGCCGCCATGCCGATAATGAACACAATGACCGACAGCGACAGGATGCCGATCCAGGACGTTAACAGTTCTATCCAGAGTTCCATAAGCCTAAATCCCTTGACTCTCTACCCGTTGAGGACCGCCCGCAGTGCGGGAAAGACCAAGCTAAATAGTAAATTAATACGCACCATAAGCATGGTATTTAAGATCATCTAGCGATGCCCCGACGCGTGCAAGGGCCTGTGACAAAGTGCCGCGAGGGCTTCACCCCGCTATTCCGCCCTTTTTCATTCCCAATTGCTGGGTAATAATAAGCGCAGATACCTGCGGGATAATGGAATGAGCGGCGATATCCAACTCACCCACCTGAAGTCCTCCGACCTGATGATCGGTGAGCCGGCCCCTTGGCCAGTTTTCGACCGCTACGGCTGGCTGCTCCTGCAACGGGGAGCGACCATCCTTACGGAGCGGCAGAAGGATGTTCTGGTGCACGCTGGGTTGCGGGAACTGCAGCCGGAGGAGTTGGAGGAACGTCGGGTCGCTGCCGAGCGGGCGGAATTAAAACGCCTGCAGGCGGAGCGCTCACGGCGGAACCCCTTCGCGCTGTTCAATCACATCACCGTGCGACTGGAGGCCCTGTTCCAGCAACTGGAGGCCGGCGAGCGAGGCGCTACCGAGCAGTCGCTCTCACAACTGCTGGACATGCTGGCCTACCTGGTGGACAGCAACCCCGATGCCGCGCTGGGCGCCGTTCACCTGGCTGCCGACTTTCCCTACGCCCTGCGGCACCCGGTGCAGATGGCGATCATCTCCGAGCTGGTGAGCCGCCGGGCCGGGTGCCCGGTCGACCGTCGGCGCGGACTGCTGGCCGCGGCCCTGACCTCGAACGTGGGCATGCTGACATTCCAGCAGGACCTGGAGACGCAGGTTGAGCCCCTGACACCGTTTCAGCGCCGGGAACTGGAGCGGCACCCGGAACGGTCGGTCGCGTTGCTCAAGGCCGCCGGGGTCAACGACACCACTTGCCTGACCGCGGTGGCGCAAAGCCACGAGAAACTCGACGGCAGCGGTTACCCGCGGGGACTGGCCGGAGCGGCGATATCGCCCGAGGCCCGTGTCCTGTCCCTCGCCGATGCCTACTCGGCGATGATCACCCCGCGGGTCTACCGTGAGGCGGTTCCAGCACAGGATGCGCTGCGCGATATCTTCACCCGGCGGGGCCGCCAGTACGACGCCGCACTGGCGCAGTACTTCATCAAGGTACTCGGTGTCTACCCGCCCGGGGTGTACGTGGACCTGAGCAACGGCGAGGTGGCCGTGGTGGTGGAGCGCGGTGAGGATATCGCCCAGCCGCGGGTGGCCAGTGTGCTCAAGCGCGGGGGTGAGCCCTACCTGAAGCCGGTGCACCGCCAATGCCAGGACGGAACGCTCTCCATATCGGGGCTGCACCAGCGCAACTACCAGGCCTGGCACCTGGACCTGCCGGCCATCTGGGGCTACTGAGCCGTCAGCGTTTGAGCATCTTGAGCCAGGCCCAGACGTTGAGCAGGCTGACCAGCGACTGCGCCACGTAGGTCAGTGCCGCCGCGGTCAGGATCCTGCGGGCGTGGGGGTAGTCGACCGGCTTGAGGTACTCGCCCCGCTCCAACATGGGCAACGCCCGACCGAAGCTGGCATCCCACTCCGTGGGCAGCGTGACCAGATGCACCACCGCCGCCAGGCCCATGGAGAGCAGCCCGGCGACAAAAAGCAGCAGGCCGGGCGCCGGCACCCGCACCAGCAGCGTGACGACCGGGATGGCGAACATCATGATCGCCCCCAGCCGCTGCCCTCCGGCGGCCAACCGCACCAGGTGGCCCCGTGCCTTGAAGGGCGGGTAGTTGCTGGCGTGCTGCAACGCGTGACCCACCTCGTGGGCGGCGACGGTGACGGCGGTCAGGGAGCGGCCGCGGTAGTTGTCAGGGGACAGGCGGACGGCGCGGGCCTCCGGGTCGTAATGGTCGGCGCCCGGCTCGGTCACCTCCACCTTCACCTCGTCAAGCTGGGCCCGTTGGAGCAGGTGGCGGGCGAGTTCGCCGCCCGTGCCGGGGTAGCGATCCGCCGGCGCGCTGTACTTTCTCATGACGCGCTTGACCCACCAGCTGGGCAGGTACAGCACCGCCAACAGCAACAGCCCGAGTATGACCAGTGCAATCATCGCGCTTCCCGGAATCCGGTCGCCAACGCCTCAGTCCTCAACGTGCTCCACCACCAGTTGCGGGCGCTCACGGCCCCGCCAGCGGTTGACATCAAGCCGGTAGGCCAACCGCGGGCAGGCCCCGTCCAGGCCGTCCCAGCCCCGGTCCACGCCGTTGAAAGCGATCGCCTCCAGCGGTGCCCGCCCCTCGGGGTGGGCCAGATTGATGCGCACATGCCGCTCCCCGACGATACGGGTGCCGAGGACCTCGAACCGGCCGTCGAAGACGGGCTCGGGGAAACCCTGCCCCCAGGGGCCCGCCTCACGCAGCTGACGGGCGGCCGCCAGGCCGAGCTCCGCGCCCGCCAACTCGCCGTCCGTGGCGATCTCGCCATCCGGCAGACCACCCTCCAGTTCTTCCTCAAGTGTGGCCTCGAAGGCCTGCTGGAACAGTGGGAAGTCCGACGCCTTCAGGCTCAGGCCCGCCGCCATGGCGTGCCCCCCGAAGCGGGGGATCAGCCCCGGGTACTGCCGATTGATCGCCTCCAGCAGATCGCGCAGGTGGAGCCCCGGGATGGAGCGCCCGGACCCCTTCAGCATACCGTCTCCGGTGGGGGCAAAGGCCACCACCGGGCACTGGTACCGCTCCTTGAGCCGCGAGGCCAGGATGCCGATCACGCCCTGGTGCCAGGCCTCGTCCGACAGGCACAGCCCCATCGGGCGCGCCTGGCCGGAGACCGGGTCGCCCAGGTCGCCGAGCAGTTCCAGCGCCTCACCGGTCATCCGTGCCTCGATATCCCGACGTTCGCGGTTCAACCCGTCCAGACGCGCTGCCAGCGCCCGGGCCCGCTGGGGGTCGTCGGTGAGCAGACACTCCACGCCCAGGGCCATGTCGGTGAGTCGCCCGGCGGCATTGAGCCGGGGGCCGACGGCGAAGCCCAGGTCGCTCGCCACCAACAGGTCCGGCTCTCGCCCGGCCACCTCCAGCAGGGCGCGAATGCCGGCGCAACCCACGCCGGCGCGAATGCGGCCCAACCCCTGGGAGACGAGAATACGGTTGTTGTGGTCGAGCGGTACCACGTCGGCCACGGTGCCCAAGGCCACCAGGTCCAGTAGCCGGTCCAGGCGGGGCACGGACAGGTTTTCCGCCTCGAACCAGCCAGCCCGCCGCAGGTGGCTGCGCAGCGCGGCAAGCACATAGAACATCACCCCGACCCCGGCCAGGTTCCGGCTCCCGAAGGCCTGCTCCGGGAGGTTGGGGTTTACGATCGCCTCGGCGTCCGGCAGCTTTTCCGGCGGCAGGTGGTGGTCAGTGATCACCACCGGGATGCCCCGGGCCCGGGCCGCGGCGACGCCCTCCAGGCTCGAAATACCGTTGTCCACGGTAATGATCAGGTCGGGGGCCTGCTCCCTTACCGCCAGCTCCACCAGCTCCGGGGTAAGCCCGTAGCCGTACTCGAAGCGGTTGGGCACCAGGTAGCCCACACGCTTCGCACCCATCGCCCGCAACCCCCGAAGCGCCAGCGCACAGCTGGTGGCGCCATCGGCATCGAAATCGCCCACCACACAGATGCGCGCCTGTTGCCGCATGGCGCCGGCCAGCACTCCAGCGGCCCGCGCCGTACCGGCGAGATCGTCCGGCGGCAGCAACTGGTCGAGGCCCAGCTCCAGCTCATTCGCAGACTGTATCGGGCGGCGGGCATAGACCCGCTGCAGCACCCCGGGCAGCCTGCAGGTCAATTCAGCGGGTAGATCGGTGGCGGGACGTCGGACTATCCGGCGCATGGGTTATCCAGTCGGAGCGGGCCGCTGCCCTCCTGGCCAGGCGCACCCGCAAACGGAAGTTCCCCGGTCAGCCCTCCAGGCTCAACCAGTGACCAAGGTCGTGCGCACGCCGCCAGAAGCGCCAGCGACCGCTGCCGTCGCGGCACCAGGCATGACCGGTGCCGGCATCCAACCGCACCCGGCGCTGGTTACCGGCCAGCCCGCGAAACCCCCCCCGTTCCAGGGCCTCGAGCCAGTCCAGCCAGCCCCCGAGGTCCTGAGCGGCCAGGGCGGCCGCGGGCCCGTCGGTGATCACCAGGTGGTCGCCTTCGTCTTCCGGTGGCAGGCGATCGCAATCCAGCGGTACGACCGACACCCCGGTGTGCTTGGCCAGGCCCGCCACGGTGGGGTTGTCGCTATGCAGCCCCGCGGGCCGATGGCGCCATTCCAGGGGCCGGAGCCGTCCCCCACCCCAGGGCCAGAGGCCGTTGATCATCGGCCGCCCCTGGTCCTCGCGGGCCTGGTTAACCGGGTGGCTGTGGAACAGCATCTGGGCCTCGTTGAGCAGACTGGCCCAACGGCTGCCCTGCGGCCCGGCGGGCAGATGCTCCCCCATGCCCCGGCCGATGACCTGCAGCAGTGGCGTGGTGGTGACGGCGGCCAGTTCCTCGGGCACCTGCAGATACCAGCGCTCCGGTGTGGGCGCATGGAGCACCAGGCCGTCGTCGGAGAAGAAACCGTTGAAGGCCATGACCAGTTCATCGGCCTCGGTGCGGTCCGGCAGGGCCGCATCACCATGAAAGACCACGATACGGTCGCGGTCCGGCTGCAGCATGACCGGGTCGGCGCGGAACCAGTACTCATCGCCCGGTGTCCCGCCGTCGCCCAGCAAGCCCAGCGGCCCGGCGTTGAGCCCCTCCGGGTGGGTGAGCCAGGCGGAGAGCACGGTGCCCAGATCACCGCCCGGCGCCCGCTCCTTGCGGGCCCGGCTGAGCAGAGCGCTGAGGCCGGGAAAGCGGCCCTGGACCTCGGGCGCCGTGGCGGCCGCCCGGGGCACCGGGCCAAGCAGCCCGGGCAGGATAAGGTGGAGCGTACCGGAGCTGGCCATCCCTGCTCGCTTACAGCCGGTCGGTGATGGCGCGACGCACGTCGTCCAGCGTGGCGTCGATGGTGCGCAGGGCGTCGCTGGACTGCCGGATGGCAACGTCCGGGTCTTTCAGGCCGTGCCCGGTGAGCGTGCAGACCACAGTGCTGCCCTCGGGTATGACCCCGTTGCGGATATCGCGCATGGCGCCGGCCAGCGAGGTGGCCGAGGCCGGCTCGCAGAAGACGCCTTCCCGGTCGGCGAGCAGCCGTTGGGCCTCAAGGATCTCCCCGTCCGTGCATTCGTCGAACCAGCCGCCGGACTCCTCCTTGACCTTCCAGGCGTAGTCCCAGGACTGCGGGTGGCCGATGCGGATGGCGGTGGCCACGGTGTCCGGGTCATCCACCATGTGGCCGCGCAGGAAGGGGGCGCTGCCGCTGGCCTGGTAGCCCACCATGACCGGGCGCTTGTCGACGATGGCGCTGGCGTACCGGCAGTGGCCGTGGCACAGACTGCACGCTTCGGTGAGGATGCCCTCGCCGCGCCCGGAGTACTCACAGTAGCCGATCCAGTGGGCGGTGATATTGCCGGCGTTGCCCACGGGCAGGCAGTGGTAATCGGGCGCCCGCTCCAGCTCCTCGACGATCTCGAACGCCGCGGTCTTCTGCCCCTGCAGGCGGTAGGGGTTCACCGAGTTGACGATGGTCACCGGCGCATGTTCGGCCACCTCCTTGACCAGGCGCATCCCGTCGTCGAAGTTGCCGCGGATCTGCAGCACCTCGGCGCCGTGCATGATGGCCTGGGCCAGCTTGCCCATGGCGATCTTGCCATCGGGGATGAGCACGAACGCCTTGGTACCGGCGCGGGCGGCGTAGGCCGCCGCCGAGGCGGAGGTATTGCCGGTGGAGGCGCAGATGATGGCCTTGCTGCCCTCCTCCACCGCCTTGGTCACGGCCATCGTCATGCCGCGGTCCTTGAACGACCCGGTGGGGTTGAGCCCCTCGTACTTGACGTAGATATCCACGTCCTTGCCCAGCTCGCCCGGGATGTTGTTCAGCCGGATGAGGGGCGTGTTGCCCTCCCCCAGGCTGATCAGGCGGCTGTCATCCTTGACCGGCAGACGGTCGTGGTACTTGGCGATAAGACCGGTATAACGCGGGCGAAACGGCATGGGTGTACGAACCTCGATGATTCAGGAATCAAAACGCTCGACGCGGATGCGCGTCAGGCGCCCATTGACGGCCGGCAGGCCCTCGATCTGTTCGATGGCGGCGTTCATGCGGTGTTCCTTGACCCGGTGGGTCAGGAAGATAACCGGTACGTCCTCGGCACCCGGCGCCGGCTCCTTCTGCATGATGGCCTCGATGCTGATGCCGAGCTCACCCAGAATGCGCGTGACATCGGCCAGCACGCCGGGCTCGTCCTGGGCCATCAGGCGAATGTAGTACGCCGTCTCCACCTCGCCCATGTCCAGCACCGGGTCGTTGGACAGGAAGTGGGACTGGAAGGCCAGGTAGGGCACGCGGTTCTCGGGCTCGAGGTTGAACTCGCGCACCACGTCCACCAGGTCGGCGACCACCGCCGAGGCGGTCGGCTCAGAGCCGGCGCCCGGGCCATAGTAGAGGGTCGGACCCACCGCATCGCCGCTGACCATCACCGCGTTCATCACCCCGTCCACGTTGGCCAGCATGTGGCGCTGGGGCAGCAGCGTCGGGTGCACGCGCAGGGAGTAGCCGTTCTCCTCGTGCACGCAGATACCCAGATGCTTGATGCGGTAACCGAGCTCCTCGGCCCAGGCCACGTCCTCGGCGGTCACGTGGGCGATCCCCTCCACGTGCACCTTGTCGAACTGCAGCGGGATGCCGAAGGCGATGGAGGCCAGGATGGTGAGCTTGTGCGCCGCGTCGATGCCCTCCACGTCGAAGGTGGGGTCGGCTTCCGCGTAGCCCAGCCGCTGCGCCTCGGCCAGCACCTCGCCGAACTCGCGCTCGGCGTAGAACATCTCGGTGAAGATGTAGTTGGCGGTGCCGTTGATGATCCCGGCCAGCCACTGGATGCGGTTACCGGTCAACCCTTCGCGCATCGCCTTGATAATGGGGATCCCGCCGGCCACGGCCGCCTCGAAGACCACCGTGACCCCCTTCTCCCGCGCACGGGCGAAGATCTCATTGCCGTGCAGGGCGATGAGCGCCTTATTGGCGGTGACCACGTGCTTGCCGTTGTCGATGGCCCGTAATACCAGCTCCAGGGCCGGCTCGTAGCCACCGATCAGCTCGACGATGATCTCGGTTTCCGGATCGTCCACCACCTGGAAGGGGTCGGCGGTCAGGCGGATACCCTCGGTACGACAACTGCGCGGCCGGTCCAGGTGGCGGGTGGCCGCGGCAACCACCTGGATCTCACGACCGGCACGGCGGGTGATCTCATCGCTGTTGCGCTCAAGGATATTGACGGTACCGCTGCCCACGGTACCCAGGCCTAGCAGCCCGACTTTCACCGGTTTCAAGAGCTCACCTCCCCTTCCTGTTGATGGTCGTGCTGACCGTCCGTGCGGAACATTTGCTTGATGCAGCGTATGGCCTGGCGCGTGCGGTGCTCGTTCTCGATCAGCCCAAACCGGACATAATCGTCCCCGTAATCACCGAAGCCGATCCCGGGCGAGACGGCAACCTTCGCATCGCGCAGCAGCTTCTTGGCGAATTCCAGCGAGCCCATGTCCCGGTACCGCTCGGGAATCCGCGCCCAGACGAACATAGTGGCCCGGGGCTTCTCCACCTCCCAGCCGGCGGCGTTGAGCCCTTCGCAAAGCACATCCCGCCGCCGCTGGTAGGTCTCGCGGATCTCTTTCACGCAGTCCTGCGGGCCCTCCAGGGCGGCAATGGCCGCCACCTGGATCGGCGTGAACATGCCGTAGTCCAGGTAGGACTTCATCCGCGCCAGCGCAGCGATCAGGTGGCGGTTGCCGCACATGAAGCCCACCCGCCAGCCCGGCATGTTGTAGCTCTTGGACAGAGAGAAGGACTCCACGGCCACTTCCTTCGCACCCGGCACCTGCAGGATGGACGGCGCCTCGTAACCGTCATAGACCAGATCGGCATAGGCCAGGTCGTGTACCACCCAGATCTGATGCTGCCGGGCGATCGCCACCACCTTTTCGAAGAACTCCAGGTCCACGCAGGTGGTGGTGGGATTGGACGGGAAGCTCAAGATGAGCATCTTGGGCTTCGGGTAGCTGTCCCGGATGCCTTTCTCCAGTTCGGAGAAGAAATCGCCCTCGGGCTGCATCGGCACGTGGCGGATGTCCGCGCCCGCGATCACCACCCCGTAGGGATGAATGGGATAGGCCGGGTTGGGCACCAGCACCGCGTCACCGGGTGCCAGTGTGGCCAGCGCCAAGTGCGCCAGGCCTTCCTTCGAGCCGATGGTGACAATGGCCTCGGTCTCACGATCGAGGTCCACGTCGTACCGGTCGCGATACCAGTTGCAGATGGCGCGACGCAACCGGGGGATGCCGCGGGAGACGGAGTAGCGGTGGGTGTCCCCCCGCTGCGACGCCTCGCAGAGCTTGTCGACGATATGCTGCGGCGTGGGCTGGTCCGGATTCCCCATCCCGAAGTCTACGATGTCCTCCCCGCGTGCCCGCGCGGCGGCCTTCAACTCGTTGACAATATTGAAGACATACGGCGGCAGGCGCTTGATTCGGGGAAACTCTTCGCTCAGGTTCATCGGACTCGCTCCAGTCTCACGGTAAAGCCCGCCCCTGCGCACTCCGGGTCGGCGCAAAGGGCGGGCAAGTTAATCCTCGCAAGTAAGCGTGCCAATGTACCGACTGGGGGCCCTGCTTGTCATCCCCAAGGCGCGTGGCGCGACACTTGGTACAATGCCCCTCTCAGGCAAGCCACAGATTTCGGAGTACCCTGCCGATGAAGATCTCACAGGATCTGGGGACCGCCAGCTACCGGATACGGGGCTACGAACCCGGCGAAGTCCGGATCAACCAGGACGCCCACCAGGCGAGTCTGGTGCTCGGGCTCGATGCCCTGATCACCGATTGGGGGCCGGGCTCATTGGATGAGCTGACCGCGGCCCACATGGAGACCGTACTAAGCCTCGCCCCGGAGGTGATCATCCTGGGCACCGGGGAGACACAGCGTTTCCCCGACCGCGAGATCATGCTCCCGCTGCTGCGCGAAGGTATCGGCGTCGAGGTAATGGCCAACGACGCCGCCTGCCGGACGTACAACGTGCTGATGAGCGAGGACCGCAGGGTGGCGCTGGCGCTGATCATGGAACGTTAGCGCCCCAAAACGCGATCACCCCGGCAGGCCAGAGGCCCGCCGGGGTGATTGTCGCTGCTCTGCAGGTACTACTCTGGGTTAGCCGAAGACCGCGTCCTGGGAGAAGCCCTCCCGCTCCATCACCTCACGCAAGCGCCGCAGGGCGTCGATCTGGATCTGTCGGACCCGCTCCCGGGTCACCCCGATCTCGTTACCGACCTGCTCCAGGGTGGCCCGGTCGTGGCCGTTGAGGCCGAAGCGCCGTTCCACCCACCGCCCGTTGCTTGTCGGTCAGCTCGCCCAGCCACGCCCCCAGGTTACCGAACACATCGCCGTCCTGAAGCGCCGACACGGGGTCGACGTTGTTTTCGTCGGGGATGGCATCCAGAAGGACCCGGTCCGCGTCGCGACCGATGGGCACATCGACCGATGTCCGACCGATGGGCACATCGACCGATGTCGTGCCCTCGTTCAGCCCGCGCATGCGGCGAACGTCCTCCACGTCACGGCCCATGTGCTCGGCGATCTCCTCCACCGTGGGCTCGTGATCCAACTGCTGGGTTAGCTTGCGCGCTGCCCGCAGGTACTGGTTGATCTCCTTGATGACGTGGATAGGCAGACGGATGGTCCGGGTCTGGTTCATGATGGCCCGTTCGATAGTCTGCCGGATCCACCAGGTGGCGTAGGTGGAGAACCGGAAACCACGCTCCGGATCGAACTTCTCCACCGCCCGGATCAGGCCGAGACTGCCTTCCTCGATCAGATCCAGGAATGCCAGCCCCCGGTTCATATACCGACGGGCAATCTTGACCACCAAGCGCAGGTTGCTTTCGATCATCCGCGCCCGAGCGGCTGCGTCACCGCGCTGCGCTCGACGGGAGTAATAAACCTCTTCCTCGGCGCTGAGCAGCGGGGAGTAGCCGATCTCGTTGAGATATATCTGCGTGGCATCCAGCGAGGCCTGATATGCCGTCTGGGCCCGACGCCGCCGGGGCGCACGCTCCTTGACCGTCGGGGGAGTGAGTGGCTCAGGCTCCTCTTGTTCTTCCTGAACGCTTTCCGCCCCTAACTGCAGGGGTACGCTCTCGTTGTTGCCTTCTTCAAACTCGACTGAATCCATGTCGTCCGTCGTTCCCTCTCCATCAAGCCTTGTCAGATCCGCCATGCCGATCCTCCGATCCTGACCCTCATTTGGCAGGCCCGCCGAGTTGATCCTCCCGGCTGAGCTGCCCCGGGCTACCCTTCAGCGTTACACGCACCCTAGCGCGTCTGATGCATTGATTTATTTTTGTTGTGCCAAGCAAGAACTTGACATGAGTCACTATAGGACCGCTCGATCGGGGCTTTACAATAATATTTTGCTATAAGGGTTCGCCTTAATCCCTGCCGACCAGCTTATTCCCGTGAAGGCAGGTGCCCTAGCGGGTCCACGGGATCGCCGTCCCGCCGCAGTTCGAAATGCAGGCCGGGGCTGTTCGCCCCCGGGCCGCGCCCCATTTCGGCGATCACCTGCCCTTTGCGAACCGACTCGCCTTCGCTCACATGCAGCCGGCGGTTATAGCCGTACGCCGTAAGGTACTGGCTGTCGTGCTTGATGATGACCAAATTGCCGTAGCCGCGCAGCGCCGAGCCGCTGTAAACCACCGAGCCATCCGCCGCGGCCCGGATATCAGCCCCTTCCCGGCCACGGATCTCGATACCGCGCTTACCACCGCCGCCGCTCTCGAAGCGCTTGGCCAGCTCGCCCTCCACCGGCCATTGCCAGTCGATGTCTCCGCCGCCTGAAGGCGCCGGCGCTGGGCTTGAACCGGAACCCGTGCTGCCACCCGCAGCGGGGCTACTGCCGCTACTGGACGAGCTCGGAGGCGTGCTGGTGCTGCCCCCGCCGCCCTCCGAACCGGACTGACCGGAACCGCTGGCCACGGGGCGCGTCCCGCCGCCGCTGCCGGAGGGTGGGTTGAGGCGCAGCCGTTGGCCGACCTGAATGTGGTCCGGGGACGAGAGGTTGTTCCAGCGGGCCACTTCGCGATAGTCCAGCCCGTGGCGCCAGGAGATGGCGTAGAGGGTATCGCCCGGCCGGACTTCGTAATGGTAGACCCGGCTACCGCCGTCGCCGGAAAACGACGGCCAGGAGAAGCTGGCGCAGCCGGTCAGCGTCAAGACCGACAAGGCCACCACCGCTAGCCGGGTCAGCCCTTTCATAACAATCGATATATCACATAACCCAGGATCAACAGGGCTACTGTGGCCCATCCGAGCCGATCAATCCAGGCGCGCAAGGCGGGCTCCACCTTCGGCCCGCCCCAGCTGACCAGTCCGGCCACAAGGTAGAACCGCGAGCCCCGGCCCACCAGCGAGGCCAGGATGAAGGGCACGATGCCCACCCCCATGGCGCCGGCGGCGATGGTGAACACCTTGTACGGGACGGGCGAAAAACCGGCGAGCAGCACCACCCAGAAGCCCCAGTCGCTGAACCACTCCCGCGCCTGCTGGTAAGCGCCGTACTGCCCGGCCGCCTCAACCCAGGGGAGGACCACGGAGAGCGCGAAATACCCGATGAGGTACCCAAGCACACCGCCCGCCACCGAGGTCAACGTGGTGATGGTGGCATACCACATGGCCCGTTGCGGCCGGGCCAGACTCATGGGCGCCAGCATGACATCCGGGGGTATGGGAAAGAACGACGACTCGGCGAAGCTGAGCGAGCCGAGGTACCAGGGTGCACGCGGGTGCGCCGCCCACAGCAACATGCGAACGTAGAGCCAGGAAAATGGATGCATCAACGACAGCCACCCAGCAGTGGAACAAAGCTCACCGACGCAACATGGCGGCGCTTCAGTTCACCGTTCTCCCGCTCCACCAGTACCAGCTCCTGGGGCTGCCCCGCGCCGCCAATGGGGGCCACCAGCCGCCCCCCCTCGTCCAGCTGATCCCACAGCGCCTCCGGCACCTCCTCGGGCGCAGCCGTCACGATAATGCCCTGGTAAGGCGCATGCTGCGCCCAGCCCTCGCTACCGTCCCCATAGCGGACATGGACCCGGTAGAGCTTGAGCTCCCGCATCCGCTGCCGTGCCCGATCGGCCAGCACCTTGATGCGTTCGACGGTGTAGACCTCCACCCCCAGGTAGGCCAGGATGGCCGCCTGGTAGCCGGAGCCGGTGCCCAACTCCAGCACCCGTTCGGGGATATCCCGCTCGATCAGCAGTTCGGTCATGCGCGCCACCACCCAGGGCTGGGAGATGGTCTGCCCGTGGCCGATCGGCAACGGGGTGTTGTCGTAGGCCCGGCTGGCCAGCGCCTCGTCCACGAACAGGTGGCGCGGGACATCCAGGATGGCCTGCAGCACGCGTTGATCCCGGATGCCCTCATCGGCCAGGCGGGCCACCAGGCGTTCTCGTGTGCGGCGGGAGGTCATGCCGATCCCCTCGAAGCGGTGCGGGTCCATCTCAGCCCCCCTCCTCGGCCGGACGACCCAACCCGGTAACCCAGCCGGCCACCTGGTCCAGGGCGGTGTAGCGGGTCAGGTCCACCTGGATGGGGGTTACCGAGACAAACCCGTTGCGAACGGCGTAGAAATCCGTGCCGGGGCCGGCGTCCTCCTCGTTGCCGGGGGGGCCGATCCAGTAGATGGGCCGCCCACGGGGGTCCTCGCCACGGACTACCGGCTCGGCCCGGTGCCGCCGGCCCAACCGCGTGGCCTCCCAGCCCTGTATCTCCTCCCAGGGCAGGTCGGGCACGTTGATGTTCAGGATGGTGTCGGAGGGCAGCGGATCGCGGCTGAGCCGTTCAACGATCTGCCGGGCCACGCGCGCCCCCGAGGCCAGGTGCCGGGGGGCGAAGGAGTTCAGTGAGATGGCGATGGCCGGCAACCCGAGAAAGCGGCCCTCGGTGGCTGCGGCAACGGTACCGCTGTAGAGTACGTCGTCCCCCATGTTGGCCCCGGCGTTGATACCGGAGACCACCATGTCCGGCTCTTCGTGCAGCAGGCCGGTAATGGCCAGGTGGACGCAATCGGTCGGCGTCCCTTCCACACGGTAGCGCCGCTCACCCACCTCGTGTACCCGCAGCGGATAATCGAGGGTGAGCGAGTTGCTCGCGCCGCTGCGGTCGCGTTCAGGCGCGACCACGGTGACGTTCGCCATCTTGGAAAGCGCATCGGAAAGGGCCAGGATGCCCGGCGCCTGATAACCATCGTCATTACTGACCAGAATGTGCATCATAGAAATGCCATCGCGTGTGCCGGTGGTGATATTCAAGTGAAGTGGCGAGAGTATACCGCGACAATCACCCGCTGAGGGCGGCCATGAGTTCCAAGGATAACAATCAGGACTGGAGCCTGTTCCACGAGGAGATGGCCGACGTGAAGCCACTCCAGCATAACCGCGTTGCCGCGCGCAAACCGCCACCGCCGCCCCGCCCCCTGCAGCGGGAGCAGGACGAGCGCCAGGTCATGGACGAGTTGATGGACCCGCCCGACCCGGCAGAGATCGAGACCGGCGAGGAACTGTTGTATTTCCGGGAGGGGTTACAACGCCGGGTGCGTCGTCAACTGCGGCGGGGGCAGTTTCCCCCCACCGCCTGGCTGGACCTGCACGGCATGACATCGCTGCAGGCCCGTCGGGCCGTGGCCGAGTTTCTGCAACGGTGCCGCAAGGAGCGCCACCGCTGTGTTCGGATCATCCACGGCAAGGGCAAGCGCTCGAGCAACCACGGGCCGGTGCTCAAGCGCAAAGTCGATTACTGGCTGCGCCAGCGCGACGAGGTGCTGGCTTTTTGCTCCGCCCTACCCAGCGATGGAGGCACCGGTGCTGCGTACGTGCTGCTGCGGTTGGAACGCTGACGCCGCCTCGATAGCGCCGGCCCGGACCCTTATATTGAGCCCACCACCGCGCTTGGCCTCGTAGCAGGCCTGATCGGCCAGTTCCAGTAACTGCTCCGCGGGCGGGCCATCGCCATGCACCAACACCACCCCGATACTGACCCCCAGCCGCAGGCTCTGGCCGCGCCACCAGAAGTTGTAATCGGCCACTGCATCCCGGATGGACTGACCGATCCGGATGGCCTGCAATAACGGGCAATGCTCCAGCAGGATCAGGAATTCGTCGCCGCCCAGCCGGGCAACGGTGTCCCGCTGCCGCACACAGGCGTGCAGCTGCTCGGCCACATCAGACAGCACCCGATCTCCCGTGCAGTGGCCGGCCAGGTCGTTGATCTGCTTGAACCTGTCCAGGTCCAGGTAACACAGCGCGTGCTCGGTACGCTGCTCCTTGGCGGAGGCGACCATGCGTTGCAGCCGCCGCAAGGCCTCTCTGCGGTTGACCAGCCCGGTCAGCCCGTCGTGGTTCGCTTCGTAGGTCAGACGCCGTGCCATCTTCAGGTAATCACCGATATCCCGGAATGAAATAACCAAACCCTGCACCGCCCCCAGGCCATCGCGGATGATCGCGCCCGATAGCGCCAACTCCACCAGTTCGCCGTCGCGCCGACGCAGCTGCGCATACCGCTCCCCTGCCGACTCCGTGCCCAGGCATTGCTGCAACATCTCATCGACAACCACGGCGCCTCCGGCGCCCTCCAGTCGGAGCACGTCCGACAGGACATGCCCCTTGGCATCTCCTACCGCCCAGCCGGTCAGGTGCGCCGCCCTCGGGTTGAGGTACCCCACCCGACCGTCCGGCCGGACCCAGACCACAGCCTCCGGCAGGGCTTCCAAAAGCGGTTCCTGGAAAGTCAGTCCCATTGCATCCTCCCGCGCCATGCGGTCTCAACGACTTGGGCCCGCGATCGGCCACGCCTCAAGCCCGCTCGCAATCCACCATGCGGACCAGTACAGAGAGATTGCCCGTGCCCAGCTTCTCCCGAATTCGCCGCCGCCGCGCCTCCACGGTCGAGAGGCTGACATGCAACTGGCGGGCAATCAGCTTGTTGGGCTTACCCGCCACCACGGCCTCCAGCACGGCCCGCTCCCCATCGTTCAGCCTCGAAATGCGGTCATGGATGCCCGATTGCCGCTCCCGTGCCCGCCGGTGCTCCGCCTCCTGTGCCAGGATCTGGCGCACTCGCTGTACCAGTTGGCGGCCCCTGAACGGCTTGCAGACGAAGTCCGTGGCGCCCTGTCTCATGGCATTGTTGGCCGTGTCCACATCGCCATGGCCGGTCACGATGATCACAGGAAGGTGAATCCCCCTGACGAGCAACGCTTTCTGCGCCCCCAGGCCACTGAGCCCTGGCATCCGCACATCGAGTAATACGCAGCCAGTCGTCTCCTCATCCACCGCATCCAGGAATGACCAGGCATCGGCGAAGCTCTGCACCGGCAATCCATGAACGCGCATTAACTCGCACATCGATTCCCTTACAGCTTCATCGTCGTCGACGACAAATACGGTCGCATCGTTTTGGGATTCTTTAAGCAAAGTAGTTGCCACGCATTTGCGTTAGATCGCCCGGGCCTATTGCCCACAACGGGTTCGGTCGCACACGCCCACTGAATTGGGCGTGCCACTCTCTCAAGAGTAGGGAACTACTCTAACCGCTTGTATCCGGGGCGACCGCAAGGGACGTCAGGTTAGCCCTTATTTCCTGACCCACCCTTGGTATACCCGGTTGACCGGGGAATTGGCAAATGGAAACAAAAACAGGTGACATTTTCTGTTTCCTCGAACCACAAACGCCCGCCATGAGCCTCAATAATGGAATAACTGATGGGCAGACCCAACCCCATTCCCTTAGGCTTAGTGGTAAAAAAGGGTTCGAAAAGCCCTTCCCGAACCCGCTCGCTCATACCGGGGCCCGTGTTACAGACCGAGAACCGCACGTGCCCATCGCACTCTTCCACGGTGAGCCAGAGACGCCGGTCCTCAGCGTCGGGGTGCGTATGCATCGCCTCTACCCCGTTCCGGACCAGGTTCAACAACACCTGCTGGATCTGGAGGGGATCGACCCGGAGATCGGGCAACGCGTCAGGCATGACGAATTTCAAGGAGGCTTGCCCCCGGCGCAACTCCAGGTCGATCAGGTCGCGCACATCCTCAATCAGTTGCCGTGGCTGCAGCCGCCGTTCAGGAATGCGCCCCGGTTCCCGGCGGGCGAAAGCGCGCGCCCGCTCCACCACCTGGCTGGCGCGCTCGGCCTGCGCACCGAGCTTGTCCAGTAACCTGAGCAGCTCCGCTTTCTCCACCGGGCCCTCGCCGGCCACCCGGTCGGTGACCGCGTCAGCGTAGTTAACGATCGCCGCCAGGGGCTGGTTCAACTCATGGGCCAGCCCTGTGGCAAGCTCCCCGAGCAGGCCAACCCGGTCAATGTGATTCAGGGTGTCACGCTGCCGCTGCAGGTGCCGCTGGTGCAGCTCTTCGTTCCACTGGCCACCCAGCCATTGGGCAAGCAGCTGCAGGCTCTCCGCGTCCATCGGCGTCCAGCCGGCGCAGTTCTCGCTGGTGCAAAAGAACCCGAGATACCCGGCGCAACGGCCCTGCACCACCACCGGCGCCTGCAGGCCGGCGTGCAGCGGCGGCCCGACGTGCCCGGTGCCAGTCAGCCAATGGCGGGGCGCCTCGTACCATGTGCAACTGATGCCGACCCGCAAGTCATCGATGGCGCCGCATTCCGCTGGCAAAAGCGCTGTGACATCCAGCACCTCCCCGGGCAGCGGCCCGGGTTCCGGCACTGCACGCAGCACCCGCAGTGCGTCGTCCTTCCGGTGCGCCACCAGCGCCACGTCCGCGTTGAACGCCCTCAGGCTGTCTTCCAACAAAATGCGGCATTTATCCGCCTTGGCTATTTCCTGATCGGTACTCAGCCGGTGCAACAAGGTCATCAGGCGTTTGCCTTTTTGATGCGCCTGGTCCATTTCCACCCGGATCAGGTAGACACGCAGGACCTCGAGCACGGCGTTGAGGATGCTCACCTCTTCCGCGTCCGGCCCTCCACCAGTGTCTGCCCACCCCGGGCGCGGAGTGAGCTCGACGACCCCTGGCCCGGACAGGGTGGTGTAGAGGGCCTCCCGGTGCAGTGGCGGTAGCGGTTGAAAGCCCGGGCTGGTGTAGTGGCGACCGTTGTAGGCAATCCGGGCGGCAGCCCGGGCGGGTTCCCGCAAGCTGGTGGGCAGTAAAACGGCAAAGTGCTGAAGGACCTCCTCTCGCCTGGAGGCGCCGGCGTCGTGGGCCAGCAACGCCGCCCGGTGCAAAAGCGTCAATAGCCGCATCCGCCGCTTCTGCTCACGCTGGTAGCCCTGGGCCAGTTGGCGCTCCTGCCAAAGCCGGGTGACATCGCGCTGCACGCTGAGGTAATGGGTGACTCGACCGGCGTCATCCCGCAGACCGGTGATCTTCCATTCGACCCGGTACTCCTCGCCATCGCGCCGGTAATTGGCGGTCTCGCCGACGAAATCTTCGCCCGCTTCCAGCTGTTGACGCAGGTGGCGCAACACCTCCGGATCGGTCTGCGGCCCTTGCAGCAATCGTGGGCTGTGGCCAACGATCTCGTCGCGGCGATAGCCGGACATGCGCTCGAAGGCCTCATTGACGAACAGGATGGTCGGGCCGGGCCAGTTGAGATTGGTGTCCGTAACCATGATCGGGTCAGGACACTGCTCGAGGGCCCGCCGGTAAAAGGCTGGGGGCGGCACCCCCTGGGCCGGCCTGGTCTCGGTCACGGTGAACGCCCCGTTGACTGCAGATCCCCGCCCGGGGCATCGGGCAGTTCGGGGTAACGCGACAACACGCCCACCGCGACGGCCATGCGGACCAACTCCGAGTAGGTCTCTATACGGAGCTTGCGGAACAGGCGCGCGCGATGCACCTCCAGGGTACGGGGGCTAATCCCGAGGGCCTCGGCGAGCTCACGGTGGCAGCCACCTTCCGCCATGGCGCAGAACACCTCGTACTCCCTGTGCGTGAGTTGCGCCAACCGGTGCCGGGCGCGCTGGCGGGCCTCGCTCTCCGCCTGGGCAGCCTGGCTGACCTGTATTGCCTGGCAAATGGTATCCAGTAATTCCTGCTCCCCTGCCGGCGCGCGCAAAATGTCCCAGGCCCCCTGACGCAGGGCGTCGATCACCGACTCGAGCGCGGTGGGCCCCACAACGGCCACCAGGGGGAGCAGGCGACGGCGATGAGAGCGCTCCTCCGGGGCCAACTCCGCCTCCGGCAGCGGCAACGCCCCATCGACCCGGGTCACTATGCAGCCGGGCCCGTCGCCCAGCGCACACCGGGCCCGCAGGCAAGTGCCATCACACAGGCGCGATGACAGGCCGGCGTTCTGTAACTGCCTACCCAACCGCTCCGCCTCGTCCGGCTGGAAACCGTGAAGGCACACGGTTCCCTGATCAGAGTGATCTGTACTCAATCCCCCCCCCGGAACACCTATCCGTGGTTATTGAATACCACAATTCAATATAGACGCTCTGAAACGCGTGATCACCACGAGCCGCTGGAATTAGACGCGAAGTCCGTCGGTTACAACTTACCCGACCACTTCGCGGATAAGCACAGTCGCGTAGGCGCCGGCTGGCAGGGAGAACCCGAGCTGCAATTGATTGCGCACCGGCCAGTGCCAGGCCAGGTCGGATACGCGCAGCCGCAGGGCACGCCGGGCGGCCTTCATCCGGGCCCGCGCCAGCCCGGCCTGCCAGATGGGCGCCGCCTCGAGGACAGCCTGCTCCAGCGCCGCGACATCCGCTGTCGGCTGAACGTTCCCCTCACCGGCCAACGGCCCGGTGGGGTGGATCTCCAGGCGGGCACAACGGCCGTCCAGCGCCGGGTCGTCCGCCGCCGTTTCGAACACCGCTCCGCGCCCGTCGAGCATGGCCAGTTCGCCGGGCAGAATCCGGTGCCAGCTGCCACCCCTGACCCGCTGCGCCAGCACCCGGTTGAATAACTCCGAACGCACGCTGGAGAGCAGCAGGCCCCGGAGCTTACGGTCCCGTGGGGGGCGCCCGCCTTCGAACCAGACAGTGGCCTGGGCCAGGTTGCCGCCGCCGCGACCAAATCGCTGGCTGCCGAAGTAATTGGGCACGCCGCATTGGCTGATCCGGTATAGGCGGCGGGCCACCGCCTCCGGGTCGGCATCGCAGTCGCGCAGCGTCAACAGGAAGCGGTTGCCCTTGAGTGCGCCGGTACGCAGCTTGCGTTCGTGCCGGCGGGCGATGAGGATCCGGCAGTCGTCCAGGGGACCGGGCCCCGGGCCGATAGGCAGATCGCGGCCCGGGGCGTAGAGACTGAACCACTGCCGCGTCACGGCGTGTTTGTCCTTCAGGCCGGCGAAGGAAACGTCCCTGGGGTGAACGCCGGACGCCCGGGCCAGGGCCTGGGCCACCTGCGCGGTGTTCACACCCCGTTTCTCCACCCACAGCCAGAGGTGCTCGCCGACACCGCAGGGTGCGAGGCCGGTGATCTCCTCTACGATGAAATCCTCGGGATGGGCCTTCAGCCGGGCCTGGCCCAGCGGACCACCCCAGGCGTGGGGTAACTCGGCGGGGGCGTCAGCGCTCAAAAAAACCTTCCCGGGCGATCAGCACCACGGCCGTGGCCGCAATGCCCTCGCCCCGCCCGGTGAAACCCATCTTCTCCGTGGTGGTGGCTTTCACGTTCACCGCCGCAAGCGCCACCCCGAGGTCCGCCGCGACGCGGTCGCGCATGGCCTCCACGTAGGGCGCCATGCGCGGGCGCTGCGCGATCAGCGTGGCGTCGGCATTGATCACCCGCCAGCCGCCCGCCTGCACCCGTTCCAGCGCATCGCGCAGCAACACGCGGCTGTCGATGCCCTTGTAGGCGGGGTCGGAGTCGGGGAAGTGCTTACCCAGGTCCCCTTCACCGGCGGCGCCCAACAGTGCGTCGGTCACCGCGTGCATCAGCACATCGCCATCGGAGTGCGCGGCAAGGCCGCGTTCGTGGGGGACCTGCACACCGCCCAGGATCAACGGTGTGTCGGGCTCACCGAATCGATGGGCGTCAACGCCCTGTCCTACCCGGATCATGCCTGCTTTCCTCTCTTTTGCCACCGCTCGAGCGATGGCATCGGTAACCGCGCCGGGCCCATGCAGCCCGGCGTTCAGTGTTGCTGCGCCTGAAGTATGGCCTCGGCGAGTGCCAGGTCCGTTGGGCGGGTGATCTTGATGTTGGTGGCCTCGCCAGGCACCAGGCGCGGACGGACACCCGCCGCTTCCATGGCCGAGGCGTCATCGGTCACCGTCAGTCCGGCCTCCGCTGCGCGTTCCAGCGCCTGCGCCAGTGCCGCCACGGGGAAGAGCTGCGGGGTCAGTGCATGCCAGAGGCCATCGCGGTCCGTGGTGCCAGCCACGTGGCCCGCGCCGTCGTCACGCTTGAGGGTGTCCCGGACAGGGAAACCCAGCAACCCGCCCTGGTCATCGGCGGCGGTGGCGATCAGGCGCTGGACCTCCTCCAGCGTCACGCAGGGGCGCACCGCATCGTGCACCAGCGCGTATTCCTGCCCCGCCCCCTGCTCACACAGCCACCGCAGCGCCGAGAGTACCGAGTCACAGCGCTCGGCCCCGCCGGGCACCCGCTGCACCGGCTTCTCGTGCCGGTAGCCCACCGCATCCCAATGGTCATCCTCCGGTGAGAGGGCGACCACGGCGCCCGCCACGCCGGGTACCGCCAGCAGGCGGTCCAGCGTGCGCGCGATGACGGGTCGACCGGCCAGCGACAGGTACTGTTTGGGAACCGGCCCGCCCATTCGCCGGCCGACACCGGCGGCGGGCAGCACCGCCCAGATTCGCCCCCTGCTCACCGCTGCTCGTCCTCGTGCTCGATGACCTGGTAGAACGTCTCGCCCTCACGGATCATGCCCAGCTCGCTGCGGGCGCGCTCTTCCAGCGCCTCCAGCCCGGTCTTCAAGTCCTCTACCTCGGCCTCCAGGGCCTGGTTGCGCTGACGCAGCTGCTCCACCTCGTCGCGCTGGGTCTCTACGCTGCGCTCCAACCCGCGCACCTCGGTCAAGCCGCCCTCACCAAACCAGAGCGTGCCCTGGAGATAAACCAGCAATACCACCAGCAGACCGAGCACCCAGCGCATGGGGAATCACGGGGCGCGCCCCGCGCCTCAGCCCTGCTTGAGCTGCGGGAACGCGGCCAGGCCCGGGTAATCGGCCTGTTCGCCCAGCTCCTCCTCGATGCGCAGCAGCTGGTTGTACTTGGCCACGCGGTCGGAGCGGCAGAGCGAACCGGTCTTGATCTGGGTTGCAGTGGTGGCCACGGCCAGGTCGGAGATGGTGGTGTCCTCGGTCTCGCCGGAGCGGTGGGAAACCACGGCGGTGAAGCCTGCCTCGTGGGCCATGGCGATGGCATCCAGGGTCTCCGACAGGGTGCCGATCTGGTTGAACTTGATCAGGATGGAGTTGCCCACCCCCTCGTCGATGCCCCGCTTGAGGATCTGGGTGTTGGTGACGAAGAGGTCATCGCCCACCAGTTGCACGCGGTCACCGACCTTGTCGGTCAGCGCCTTCCAGCCGGCCCAGTCCGACTCGTCCATCCCGTCTTCGATGGAGATGATCGGATAGCGGTCGCACAGGTCGGCCAGGTAGTCCGCGAAGGCTTCGGCGGAGAACTCCCGGCCCTCGGACGCCAGGTGGTAGACGCCGTCCTGGTAGAACTCGGAGCTGGCGGCATCCAGCGCCAGCCAGACGTTCTCGCCCGCCTTGTAGCCGGCCTTGTCGATGGCCTCCAGAATCACCTCCAGGGCCGCCTCGTTGGAGGGCAGGTCGGGGGCGAACCCGCCCTCGTCACCCACGGCGGTGTTAAGCCCGCGGGCCTTGAGCACCTTCTTGAGGGCATGGAAGATCTCGGTGCCACACTGCAAGGCCTCGGAGAAGCGGTCAAACCCGGTGGGCATGACCATGAACTCCTGGATGTCGACGCTGTTGTCCGCGTGCTCGCCGCCGTTGAGGATGTTCATCATCGGTACCGGCAGGGACCAGGGCCCCTCGGGGCTGAGGTAGCGGAACAGCGACTGGCCGCGCTCGGCAGCGGCGGCGCGGGCGGCGGCCAGCGATACGGAGAGCAGCGCGTTGGCGCCCAGCTTGCCCTTGTTGTCGCTGCCGTCCAGCTCGCGCATGCGGTCGTCCAGGGCGCGCTGACCGGAGACATCCATCCCCTGCAGGGCCTCGGCGATGACGGTGTTGACGTTTGCCACCGCCTGGCGAACCCCCTTGCCCAGGTAGCGGCCGGCCTCACCATCACGCAGTTCCACGGCCTCGCGGGTACCGGTGGAGGCGCCGGACGGCACCGCTGCGCGGCCCATCACGCCGGAATCGAGGATGACGTCGGCCTCCACGGTCGGGTTACCACGGGAGTCCAGGATTTCACGTGCCTTGATCTGCTTGATGGTCCCCATCGGTTCCTCTTCCAAATACGATCAGAAACGGTTTGATATTCGGTGTCGGGTTACAGGCCCTGCTCGGTGAAGCCGCGCCCCTTGACCACCTGGTCCAGCTCCATGAGCGTCTCGAGCAGTTCCGGCATGCGATCGAGCGGCCAGGCGTTGGGGCCGTCGGAGAGCGCCTTGTCCGGGTCCGGGTGGGTCTCCATGAACAGCCCGGCTACCCCGGCGGCGACCGCAGCGCGGGCCAGCACCGGGACGAACTCCCGCTGCCCACCCGAGGCACTGCCCTGCCCGCCCGGGAGCTGCACCGAGTGGGTGGCGTCGAAGACCACCGGGGCGCCGGTGTCCCGCATCACGGCCAGGGCGCGCATGTCGGATACCAGGTTGTTGTAGCCGAAGGAGACCCCGCGCTCGCAGACCATGATCTGCTCGTTCCCGGTATCCCGCGCTTTCGCCACCACGTGGCGCATGTCCCAGGGCGCGAGGAACTGCCCCTTCTTGATGTTCACCGGTCGGCCCTGTTTGGCCACGTTGCGGATGAAGTTGGTCTGCCGGCAAAGGAAGGCGGGGGTCTGCAGCACGTCCACCACCGCCGCCACCTCTTGCAGCGGGGTGTCCTCGTGCACGTCGGTGATCACCGGCACGCCGATCTGGCGGCGCACCGTCTCCAGCACCTTCAAGCCAGCCTCCAGGCCCGGCCCGCGGTAGCTCTCGTGGGAACTGCGGTTGGCCTTGTCGAACGAGGACTTGTAGATAAACGGAATGCCCAGCTCGCCGGCCATTTCCGCGAGCCGGCCGGCCGTGTCCAGGGCAAGCTGTTCGGACTCCACCACGCAGGGGCCGGCGATAAGGAATAACGGTTTGTCCAGACCGACGCGATAACCGCAGAGATCCATGTTAATCCGCCCCCGTGGCGTGGTGTTGATACTGGACCCGCTCGACCGCCACCTCAGCCCTTGTGGTTGATGGCGGCGCGGACGAAGGCCGCGAACAGCGGGTGGCCGTCCCGCGGCGTGGAGGTGAACTCCGGGTGGAACTGGCAGGCCAGGAACCAGGGGTGGTCCGGCTGTTCCACCACCTCGACCAGTCGCCGGTCGTGGGACCAGCCCGAGAAGCGCAGACCGGCCGTTTCCAGCGCTTCAAGATAGTGGTTATTGAACTCGTAGCGGTGACGGTGGCGCTCCTCTACCACGTCCTTGCCGTAGACCTCGCCCGCCAGCGAGCCCTCGGTCAGCCGGCAGGGCTGCGCCCCCAGGCGCATGGTACCGCCCAGGTCCGAGCCCTCGTCACGCTGCTCCACCGTGCCCTCCTCGGTCATCCATTCGGTGATCAGGCCGATGACCGGGTGGTGCGGATGGCGGGTGAACTCGGTGCTGTGGGCCCCTTCCAGGCCGGCCACGTTACGGGCGTACTCGATCACCGCCACCTGCATCCCCAGGCAGATGCCCAGGTAGGGGACCTTGTTCTCGCGGGCATAACGCGCCGCGAGGATCTTGCCCTCCACGCCGCGCTCGCCGAACCCGCCGGGCACCAGGATGGCATCCACGCCGTTGAGCGCCTGGGTCCCTTCGCGCTCCAGCTCCTCGGAGTCGATATACCGGATGTTGATCTTGTGCCGGGTCCGGATACCCGCGTGGCGCAGCGATTCGTTGAGCGACATGTAGGCATCGGTAAGGTCCACGTACTTGCCCACCATGGCAATGGTGACCTCGCCCTCCGGGTTCTGCATGGCCTCGACCACACGGTGCCAGTCCTGCAGGTTCGCCGGCGGCAGTTCCAGGCCCAGCTTGTCCGCCACGATGTTGTCCAGCCCCTGGCGGTGCAGCACCTCGGGGATCTTGTAGATGTTGTCCACGTCCAGGCAGGAGACCACCGCCCGCGGCTCCACGTTGGTGAACAGCGCGATTTTGCGCCGCTCCTCCTCGGGGATGCGCTGACTGGCCCGGCAGATGAGGATATCGGGCTGGATGCCGATGGAGCGCAGCTCCTTGACCGAGTGCTGCGTGGGCTTGGTCTTCATCTCCCCGGCGGTCCCGATGAAGGGCACCAGGGTGAGGTGCATGAACAGGCAACGGCCGCGACCGAGCTCGGCGCCCATCTGGCGGATGGCCTCCAGGAAGGGCAGCGATTCGATGTCCCCCACCGTACCACCGATCTCGATCAGGGCGATGTCCGCCTCGTCCGCACCCTGCTGGATGCTGCGCTTGATCTCGTCGGTGATGTGCGGGATGACCTGCACCGTGCCACCCAGGTACTCACCCCGGCGCTCCTTGCGGATCACGGACTCGTAGATCCGGCCGGTGGTGTAGTTGTTATTCCGGGTCATCGTGGTGCGCACGAAGCGCTCGTAGTGACCCAGGTCCAGGTCTGTCTCCGCACCATCGTCGGTGACGTAGACCTCGCCGTGCTGGAAGGGGCTCATGGTGCCCGGATCCACATTGATGTAGGGATCCAGCTTGGTCATGGAGACGCTCAGGCCACGGGCCTGAAGGACGGTACCCAGGGAGGCAGCGGTAATACCCTTACCCAGGGACGATACAACGCCGCCGGTGATGAAAATATATCGGGTCATACAGGCTTCGCGGAGGTCTGAGTGTGGGCGGCCGGGGCTGGCCTTGGATGGGCGCAAACATTAGCAGAAGGGGGGAGAATTCACAACGGAGCCGGATGCCGCAGGGGGCCTCCCGCGGCGGGTGAACCGCTGGCCGGCGGACCGGGCGCGATCAATCCGCGCCGGTATCCCGCCACTCCAGCCGATAGCCGGGCACCCGGCGGTAACGCCGCTCGGTCCCGATATTGGCCACCGCGACAATATCCCCGCTTTGCCGCAGCACGGGGATGCGATCACGTTGCCAGGGGGGCACGCCCGCTTCCTGGAAGTAGCGTGAGAGCGGTCGGCGCCCCGGGCTGGTGTCCAGGCAGGCGCGCTCACCCGGGCGCCGGGGCCCGACGCTCAGCCCCGCCGCCGCCACCAGCGAGGCCGGGATGCCCGCCTCCGCCGGCACCAGCCGCAGCTCGCCGATGCCGGGGATCACCAGGGGTTCGCGCAGATCCCACGGATGCTCAGGAACCGGCCAGGGGGCGGGCCCTCCCGGCGGCAGGCGGAAAATCCGATCGCGGTAGCGGCGCAGTTCGCCCTCCGGCCAGCTGAGCACCGGCTGCCGGTCGGGCCCGGCCCGGAGCAAGTCCATCAGGCCCTGCTCCAGGCGGGCCCGCGGCGGGGGCCTGACGCCTGATCGGAGCAGCCAGTGGCGGACCAGGTTGCGTGCTCGCGCCCCGCTCAACGCGGCCAGGGCAGGCACATGCAGCCCCGTACCGGCGGGCTGCCGGGCAAGGTCGAGTGCCGCCAGGTCCTGCAGCAACCCGTCGGCTTCCGCCTGCTCATGGGCCGCCCGGGCCAGCCGGTCGCTGGCATCGGGCCAGCGAGCCGTGAGCACCGGCCACAGGGTATGCCGCAACCAGTTGCGGTCGTGCCCGGTATGTTCATTGGTTGGGTCGTCCACCCAGCTCAGCCGGTGTTCACTGGCGTAGCGGCACAGGGACTGCCGGCCCCAAGGCAGCAGCGGGCGCAGCAGTAGGTGCTCGCCCAGTGCGCGGCCGCCCGCGCATGGCGGCCAGCCCCCGCGGGCCGCTGCCACGCAGCAAATGGAGCAGCACTGTCTCGGCCTGGTCATCGGCGTGATGGGCGGTGAGCAGCACTTCCCCGGCCTCCAGGACACCGCTCAGCGCCGCGTAGCGGGCCCGGCGGGCCGCGGCCTCCAGGCCCTCGCCGCTGGCTCGGTCAACCGCTACCGGGAGGACCTGGCAGGCCACGCCCAGCTCGCCGGCCATCCGCACACAGTGTCTGGCCCAGTCGTCGGCGGCCGGCTGCAGCCCATGATGGACGTGCACCGCACGCAGGCGAAGCACCCCCTCCGCGGCGAGTATGCTCATCAGGTGGAGCAGGACGGTGGAATCGAGCCCCCCGGAGTAGGCGATACAGAACCGCCCCCCTGCCCCCTCGCTCTGGAGGCGCTGATGCAGGGTCCGGGGGGTCAGTGGGGGCGTGCCGACCATGATGGGCGGTGGCCCGGCGGGCGCCGGATCAGTCGCGGAACTGGCCGAAGGCCATCAGCCGACGGTAGCGCTGTTCAAGCAGGTGCGCCTGATCCATGCCGTCCAGTGCCTGCAACTGCGCTCGCAGTTCGGCCCGCAGGCTCTCCATCATGGCGTCGGGGTTGCGGTGCGCACCGCCCAGGGGTTCTTCCAGGACCTTGTCGTTCAGGCCGAGCTCGTGCAGCCGTTGGGCGGTAATGCCCATGGCATCGGCTGCGTCGGAGGCCCGCTCGGCGCTTTTCCAGAGGATGGAGGCGCAGCCCTCGGGCGAGATCACCGAGTAGACGCTGTAGCCGAGCATCAGCAGCCGGTCGCCCACACCGATCGCCAGCGCACCGCCGGAGCCGCCCTCGCCGGTCACCGTGCAGATGATGGGGGTACGCAGCCGGGACATGACCTCGAGATTACGGGCAATGGCCTCGCTCTGGCCACGCTCCTCCGCACCGACGCCGGGATAGGCGCCCGGGGTATCGATAAACGTGAACACGGGCAGTTCGAAACGCTCCGCCATGCGCATCAGGCGCAGGGCCTTGCGGTAGCCCTCCGGCCGTGGCATGCCGAAGTTGCGGCGGACCTTCTCGTTGGTGTCACGGCCCTTCTGATGCCCGATAACCATCACCGGACGGCCCTCGAAGCGGGCCGGCCCGCCGACAATCGCCGGATCATCGGCGTAGGCGCGATCGCCGTGCAGCTCCTGGAAGTCCTCGAACAGCCCGTGGATGTAATCCAGCGCGTGGGGGCGGTTCGGGTGGCGGGCCAGTTGGGCGATCTGCCAGGCAGTGAGGTTGGCGAAGATCTTTTCGGTGAGGACGTGGCTTTTATCCTGCAGCCGCTGGATCTCCTCGCTGATGTTCACCTCGGCGTCGTGGCCGACGTGACGCAGCTCTTCGATTTTCGCCTCAAGCTCGGCGATGGGTTGTTCAAAGTCCAGGAAGTTCAGGTTCATCGGAAACAGGCAGTCCGGCATGTGGGGGCATAACGGTAACCGCCGGCAACGCCTGGCGCAAGCGGCCGCAGGCGAGCGGTTTCCCCGGCTACTGGGGCCCTTGGTCGTGCATTGCCTTGATCTGCTGCGACTGCTTATGCAGCGTGTACTGCAGCAGCTTCTGCTGGTCTTCCTCGTTGATGTGGTGAAAAGCCACCGCGACGCCCCATTGGCCCGGGGAATCCTCGTGACAACGCACCACCTTACCACCGGCAAACACGGTACGCCCCATCTCCAGCAGGCCGAGTTTTACCACGATGTTTTCACCGACCAGGACCGGCTGCACCGTTTGGAAGGCCACGCCGCCGGCGCTCAGATTGACCTGCTGCAGATCGGCCCGGGAGTGGCGACGGTCCCAATGCAGCACCCGGTCGGCCAGCATCTCGAGGCGCTGCTCAAGCAGTTCGAACAACGCCCGCAGCTCCGGCTCCTGCACCCGCCGCAATTTCTCGGCACGACGGCTCAGTGCGGCGAAGGCCTCGTCGGCTTCAATGCCCTGGTCCTCCTCCCGCCGGAGTTGCTCCATGACCGCCTGGACGCGCCCTTCGGGCACGGTGACCCAGCTGATCGCCAAGGTGTCCTCAATACGGAAATACTGGCGGCGTTCTTGGCCGCGATGCTCTGGCCGATTCATTGTTCTCCCCCCTCAGCGCTAACCCTGCAACAATAACGCACTTCTCGCAAGGCTAAAGGGGCGCACCAGCCGCCGCGCCTCAACGCAGCTGAAACTCCACGGGCACGCGCCACTCCAGCTCCCGGTGGGGGACATCATCCGGAATGGCGGGCAGGCGTACCCGGTCGCGCATCGCTTCCACCTCGTCGTCCAGCAGCGATTGACCGGATGAGTCCACGATGCGCCACTCCACCACCTGGCCGTCGCGATCCATCCGGAAGTACAGCATTACCGTCCCCTCCAGGCGTCTGCGCTGCGCCTGGCGGGGGTACTGCTGCACCGCCTGGAGCTCGGCACGCACCTCGGCGGCGAAGGCATCATCGACCTCGCCCACCTCGCCGATCTCGACCACCTCCTCGTCGTCATCACCGGGGGTGCCGGCCTTTTCCGGCGTGACCTCATCCTCGTCTTCCACGACCTCGTCCGGCTCGACCTGTTCGGTGGGTTCCGGTTCGGGTTCGGGTTCGGGCTCGGGTTCGGGCTCGGGCTCGGGCTCCGGCTCCGGCTCCGGCTCCGGCTCTGGCTCCGGCTCCGGCTCTGGCTCTGGCTCTGGCTCCGGCTCCGGCTCTGGCTCCGGCTCCGGCTCGGGTTCGGGCTCCGGCTCCGGCTCGGGTTCGGGCTCGGGTTCGGGCTCGGGTTCGGGCTCCGGTTCGGGCTCCGGTTCGGGTTCCGGGGGTTCCGGGACCGCGGGCACCTCAGCGCCTTCGCCGGCCAGGCGGATCTCCGCCACCTGGACGTATTCCACCTCTTCGGCATCCCGCTCACGCGGCAGCATCCAGGCCAGGCCGACGTGAAGCAGGGCCGCCACGCTCAAGGCCACAACCCAGTGCCGCCAATCCGGACCGCCGCTCACGTGTCCTCCCTGCGGGTCAGCAACACCACCCGGTCGGCACCCGCCTCCCGGAGGTCATCAAGTACCGTCATGAGCGCGCCGGCACCTGCACCGCCATCCGCCTTGATCTGCACCGTCAACGCCGAAAGATCGCCCTCCCATGCGCTGAGCGCGGCGGGCAGTCCGGCAAGTTCCAACTCATCGCTGTTGAGTGCAAGCTCACCATCCGGTCCAAGCAGAATCACCAGCTCATCCGGATCGGTCTCCTCCGGGCTGGTGCTGATCGGTGGCGTCACATCGAAGGGCTCCGGCCGGGTGAACACGCCGGCGAGCATGAAGAAGATCAACAACAGAAAGACGATGTTGATCAGGGGAATCACGTTCTCTTCCGGGAGCCGGCTCTCCTTCTGCGGCAACTTCATCAGAGCTACTCCCGGGCCAGGCTGAGGTTATGGCCGTCGGCATCACGGATGGCGTCCATGGCCGCAACCACCGCCCGCAACGGGGCATCGTCGTGGGTTGCCAGAACGATTCGGCGGTCCTCGTCGACGGCCAGTCCGTCGCGCACCCGCATGATAAGCCCGTCGAGATCCACCGACTGGCCATCCATGCGGTACGCGCCGTCCGCATCGACGCTCACCCTCAGGGCGGTCAGGTCGGCCGCCTCCCCGCCGCCTTCAGCCGCCGCGCTGACCGGCACTGCCCGCCACTCCGCGAAGGTGGTGGCCAGCATAAAGAAAATCAGCAGGATAAAGACGACATCGATAAGCGGGGTGAGGCTGACCAGCCGTGGTCGCCGTCGCCGTTGCTCAAGTTGCATGGGCGACGGCACGGGCCGGGCGACCCGCCTCGGAAGCCTCGGACGACGTCTCGTTCTGCTGGCTCTCCCAGGCCCTCGCCGTGAACACGCGGGTCACCGCGTCTTCGAGCCGGTGGCGGAACTGGTCGATGTAGCGCTCCAGCAGGCTGGCCAGGGCGATGGCCGGTATGGCCAGCGACAGCCCGGCGGCGGTGGTCAGCAGCGCCACCCAGATGCCCCCGGAGAGCAGAGCCGGGTCGACATTGCTCCCGGCCCCCTCCAGTTGCTGGAAGGCCTGGATCATGCCGATAACCGTCCCCAGCAACCCGAGCATGGGGGACAGCGCCCCGATCACCTCCAGGCCGCGGATCATGCTGCGCAGCCGCTCCAGGGTGCTGCTGGCCACCCGGGTAACCTCCTCCCGGACCAGGTCGGCGGGTACCCGCGGATCCAGGCAGCCGCGCATGGCCACTTCCAGCACCCGGCCGGCCGGGTTGCGGCTCCCGGCTACCGTGTCCAGCGCCTGCTGCGTCTGGCCCTGCCCCCAGTGGTGCAGCGCCTCTTCGACAAAGCCCATCCGGGTGAGGCGAACGCTGCGGAATTGCCAGACCTTGAGCAGGACGATGGCCAGGGTCAGGACCGAGAGCGCGGCGATCAGCTTCAGGACCGGCCCGCCGGCATCCATAAAGGAAGCCAGCGCACCGAGGGTTCCGTTGGCGGTTTCTAGCATGGTGATGACTACCGGATTCGCCCGAGAATGGGGCTCAGACTATTGCGGATGAGAACTATTTTCAACAGGAAATCTTCCTGACCCGCCCGGAAATTGCTCCAGGTCAACCATCACGCCCTAGTATTCCAGCCGAACCTGCTCCGGACCCGCCAGACGCTCCAGGCGGCGGAGTAATTCGTCACTGGGGTGGACACGCCAGTCGGGGCCCAGCCGCAGTCGCCCGCTGGCCTCCTTCCCGTGGTAGTCCAGCTGCACTTCACAGCGGCCCTGTCGATAGGGGCGCAGGGCCTCGTCCAGGGCATCGGCGAAGCCGTTGCCGGCCCCCCCCGCGGTGACCCCGACCACCAACCGGCGCAACCGGTCGGCCCGGGCGTCGGCGATATCCTGCAACTGCTCGACGGTGATCCGCCAACCGCCGGCGAAATCGTCGTAGTCCAGCTTGCCCTCCACCACCAGCACCCGGTCCACGGCAATCAGGCTGCGTAACCGTTCATAGGCCTCGGGGAAGAGCATGGCCTCCATGCGCGCCGTGCGGTCATCCAGGGCCAGGCTGGCCATACGGCCGCCATTAGCGGTGTTGCGCGTCCGCATGGCCACCACCAGGCCGACCACCCGCACCGTGGGGCCGTTCCGGCGCCGGCCGTTCTCCGGCTTTTCACCCGGATCACCGGCCGCAGCCAACACCTGTGCGATACGCCGTTCCGCCAGGTGGGGCAATTCGGCCTCGTAGGGGTCGATGGGGTGCCCGGTGAGAAAGAGCCCCAATGTCTCCTTTTCCGCCGCCAGCCGGTCGTGCTCGTCCCATTCCGGCTGTTCCGGGGTGGAGAAGTGGGGCACGGCCGCCTCCGTGGCCGGCTCGGCGTCGCCCGGCAGCCCGAACAGGTCGTCCTGACCGGCGGCGGCGTTGCGGGTCTTCTGCTCCGCAGCGGCCAGGGCTTCGGGCAGCCAGGCCATCCCGGTGGCGCGGTTCGGAATCAGGCTGTCGAGGCTGCCAGAGCGGCAGAGCGCCTCCAGCACCCGTCGGTTGACCTTGCGCAGGTCCACCCGGTTGCACAGGTCCTGCAGGTCCTGGAAGGGGCCGTTGGCATCGCGCTCCTCGATGATGGCATCCAGCGCCGACTGGCCCACGCCCTTCACCGCCCCCAGGCCGTAGATGATGGTGTGCTCGTCGGCCGCGCGGAAGCGGTAGCCGCTGCGATTCACGTCCGGCGGCTCCACCCGCAGGTCCATCTCCCGGCACTCCTCGATGAAGATCACCACCTTGTCGGTGTTGTCCATGTCCGAGGAGAGCACCGAGGCCATGAAGGGGGCCGGGTAGTGGTGCTTCAGCCAGGCGGTCTGGTAGGAGAGCAGCGCATAGGCGGCGGAGTGGGACTTGTTGAAGCCGTAGCCGGCAAACTTCTCCATCAGGTCGAAGATGGCCCCGGCATGCTCCTCGGTCAGGCCGTGCTCCTGCGCGCCCTTGAGGAAGATCTCCCGCTGCTTGGCCATCTCGGCCGCTTTCTTCTTGCCCATCGCCCGGCGCAGCAGGTCGGCGGCCCCCAGGCTGTAGCCGGCGAGGGCCTGGGCAATCTGCATCACCTGCTCCTGGTAGAGGATGACGCCGTAGGTGGGCTTGAGGATCGGCTCCAGATCGTCGTGGTGGAGCTCCGGTGTCGGGTAGGCCACCTGGGCACGGCCGTGCTTACGGTCGATGAAATCATCCACCATGCCCGATTGCAGCGGCCCGGGCCGGAACAGCGCCACCAGCGCGACGATATCCTCGAAGCTGTCCGGCTGCAGGCGCTTGATCAGCTCCTTCATGCCCCGCGATTCCAGCTGGAACACCGCGGTGGTCTGGCAGCGCTTGAGCAGGGTGAAGGTGTCGCGGTCGTCCAGCGGGATCTGGGCGATATCCAGCGGGTCGTCGCCCCGTTGCTCCCGCAGCGCGTTCACCGCCTTCACCGTCCAGTCGATGATGGTGAGCGTGCGCAGGCCCAGGAAGTCGAACTTGACCAGCCCAACCTCTTCCACGTCGTCCTTGTCGTACTGGGTGGCGAGCCCTTCCCCCCCGGGCTCGCAGTAGAGCGGCGAGAAGTCGGTGAGCGGCGTCGGGGCAATCACCACCCCACCCGCGTGCTTGCCCACGTTACGGGCCAACCCCTCAAGCTTCAGCGCCATGGCGAGCAGCGGGCCGGCCTCGTCGTCCTTTTCGTAGAGCTCCTTGAGTTCCGGCTCCAGTTCGAAGGCCTTGGTGAGCTGCATGCCCGGCTCGAAGGGCACCAGCTTGGCAATGCGGTCCACGTAGCCGTAGCCATGCCCCAGCACCCGCCCCACGTCACGGACAACGGCGCGGGCGGCCATGGTGCCATGGGTGGCGATCTGCGAAACCTTGTCCCGGCCGTAGCGTTCCGCCACGTATTCGATGACGTCGTCCCGCTGCTCCATGCAGAAATCGACGTCGAAGTCGGGCATGGAGACCCGCTCCGGGTTGAGAAAGCGCTCGAACAACAGGTCGTAACGCAATGGATCCAGGTCGGTTATCGCCAGCGCGTAGGCCACCAATGAGCCCGCGCCGGAACCGCGCCCCGGCCCCACCGGGATGTCGTGCTCCTTCGCCCAGCGGATGAAGTCGGCCACAATCAGGAAGTAGCCGGGGAAGCCCATCTGGTTGATGATGCCCAGTTCCCAGTCCAGCCGCTGCAGGTAGGTCTCGCGCACCGACGCCTCGGTCTCCCCCTCGGCCAACCCGCGCAGCCCCAGGCGCCAGTCCAGCCCGCGCAGGGACTCCTCGCGCAGGAACTCCTCGATGGTGAGCCCCTCCGGGATCGGGAAGTCGGGCAGCACGTTCTCGCCCAGGGTCAGGTCCAGGCTGCAGCGCCGGGCGATTTCGACGGTGTTCTCCAGTGCCTCGGGCAGGTCGGAGAACAGCGCTGCCATCTCCTCCGGGCTGCGCAGGTACTGCTGATCGGTGTAGCGGCGCGGGCGCTTGGGGTCATCCAGCGCGTAGCCGTCGTGGATGCAGACCCGCACCTCGTGGGCGTCGAAATCATCGGCGGCCAGGAAACGCACGGCGTTGGTGGCCACAACCGGCACGGCGAGCCGGCCGGCCAGCGCGACGGCGGCATGCAGGTGGTCTTCGTCGCCCGGTCGGCCGATGCGCTGCAACTCCAGGTAGTAGGCATCGGGGAAGAGATCGCCGTACCAGCGGCATAGCGCTTCCGCCCGTTGGTCATTGCCCGCCAGCAGGGCCTTGCCCACATCGCCGTCCTTGCCCCCGGATAGGACGATCAGGCCCTCGTGATCCGCCTCCAGCCAGTCGCGATGCACCACCGGCGTATCGTCATGGGTACGCCCCTCCTGGTAGCTGAGGGAGATCAGCCGGGAGAGCGCGGCGTAGCCGTCCAGGTCGCGGCACAGCAGGGTCAGCGCCGAGTGGCCGGTATCACACCCATCGTCCTGAACACGCACCTCGGCCCCGATGATCGGCTTGATCCCGGCCCCCAGCGCCTGCTTGTAGAACTTGACCATGCCAAACAGGTTGCCCTGGTCGGTCATGGCCACCGCCGGCATGCCCTGCTCCCCGACGGTGTTCACCAGCTCGGGAATACGCAGGATGCCATCGGAGAGGGAGAACTCCGAGTGAACGTTCAGGTGTACGAAACCGCTCTGGGCACTCATCGCTATCCGTCCAGTCCAGTGGGTGAAGCCGCCGACAGCGACTCAGTCTGCAAGGCAACGCCGCACCGGGGCAAAGCTGCGCCGGTGCGCGGGAGTGGGCCCCAGGGTGCGGAGGGCTTCCAGGTGCGCGACGGTGGGATACCCCATGTGGCGCTCGAAGCCGTAGCCCGGGTAGCGGGCTGCCAGATCGCCCATCTCGGCATCACGGGCCTGCTTGGCCAATATGGATGCCGCGGCGATGGCAGGCACCCGGTCGTCGCCCTTGATCACCGCCTGCGCCGGACAGGCCAGTGCCGGGGCCCGGTTGCCATCCACCAGCGCCTGGGTAGGGGCCGGATCCAGCCCGGCCACGGCACGCTGCATGGCCAGCATACTGGCGTGGAGGATGTTCAGCCGGTCGATCTCCTCCACCTCGGCGCGGCCCAGGGCCCAGGCCAACGCCTGCGCCCGGATGAGCCCATCGAGCTCGGCACGACGTACGGCGCTGAGCCGTTTGGAGTCGCGCAGCCCTTCGATCGGGCGTGCCGGGTCCAGTATGACCGCCGCCGCTACCACGGCACCGGCCAACGGGCCCCGCCCTACTTCATCGACACCCGCGAGTAACGGACTCCCGTCCCCGTCCAGTGGCAATTGTGGCCATTCCCCGGCGCCGGTGCTCACCGTCCTGCCTCCACCACCGCCACCACGGAGGCTGCCGCCTGGTCGTCGGCGCCGCGCCGCAGCGTCTGGTGCAGCTCGGTGAAACGGCGCTGTAGATACTCCGTGCGCAGGCGGTCTTCCAGCAAGCGGTGCAGCGCCAGCGCCAGGTTATCCGGCGTAGCCTGCGACTGCAGGTATTCCTCCACCAGCCCCTCACCGGCCAGCAGGTTGGGCTGCGAGACCCACGGCACCTTCACCAGTCGCTTCATGAGCCAGAACGTCAGGGGCGCCAGGCGGTAGGCCACCACCATGGGGCGCTTCAGCAACATCGCCTCCAGCGTCGCTGTGCCGGAGGCGGTGAGCACGACATCCGCGGCCGCCATGACCTCGTCCGCCCGGCCATCGAACAGTTGCACCGCATCCGAGACCCCCTGTTGCACCAGGGCTTCGTGAAAAACGGCCCGCAACCCCGGCCAGGCCAGCGGTGTGATGAACCGGGCATCCGGCCTGCGTTCACGCAACCGTGCGACCGTTTGCGCATAGAGCGTGGCGTGGCGTTGCACCTCGCCCATGCGGCTGCCGGGCAGCAGTGCAATAACGGCGCCCTCGTCCTGCGCCATGCCCAGCGCCTCCCGGGCGGCAGCGCAGTCCGGGCGCAGCGGAAAACGGTCGGCGGCCGGGTGGCCGACAAAGTCCACCGGAACCCCGTGGCGGGCGTAGAACTCGGCCTCGAAGGGGTACAGCGCCAGGATGCGGTCGACGGAGCGGCCGATGGTGCGCACCCGCCCCTGCCGCCAGGCCCAGACCTGGGGGCTGACGTAGTGCACGGTGGGCACGCCGGCCGCTTTCAGCCGTCGCTCAACGCTGAGGTTGAAATCCGGCAGATCGATCCCGACGAAGACATCGGGCGGGTCATCTCGGAACCGCCGGACCAGGTCCCGCCGGATACCGAGCAGCCGCGGCAGGTGGCGCAGCACCTCCACCAATCCCATCACCGAGAGGGCCTCCATGGGGGCGTGGCTCTGCAACCCCTCCGCTTGCATCAGCGGGCCGCCCACCCCCTCGAAACGGGCATCGGGGTGGCGTGCCTTGATGGCACGGATCAGCCCTGCGCCCAGGCGATCACCGGAGTGCTCGCCGGCAACCATTGCCACCCGCATCACTTCCCCCCGGGTTAACGCAAGATGCCGCGGTTGCTGGCCTCTATAAAGGCAACCAAACGGGCCAGGTCGGGGTTCTCCCGCGCCTTCTCCCGCAACTCCACCAGCGCCTCGTCCAGTCGCTTGCCGGACTTGAAGATCAGCTTGTATGCCCGCTTCAGCTCGCGGATTCGCTCCGGGCTCAGGCCGTGGCGCCGCAGGCCGACGACGTTAACCCCGTGGGGTTCCGCCATGTGGCCGGAAACCGTGGTATAGGGCAGGACATCACGGTTGATAACACTGCCGAAACCGCAGAAAGCGTAGGCGCCGATTCGGCAGAACTGGTGCACCAGGGAAAACCCCCCGAGGATCGCGTGATCCTCCACGTCCACGTGGCCGGCCAACGATGCGGAGTTGGCAAAGGTAATGTCATTGCCCAACCGACAGTCGTGCGCCACGTGGCTGTAGGCCATGATCCAGTTCCTGTCGCCAAGGCGGGTGACACCCCCGCCCTCCGGCGTTCCGCGGTTCAGGGTCACGTACTCGCGGATGACGTTGTCGTCGCCGACCTCCAGGAGCGTGGGCTCCCCGGCGTACTTTTTGTCCTGAGGGGCGTCTCCAACCGAGGCGAAGGGGTGGATTCGGTTATTCCGCCCCAGCCGGGTCGGCCCGTGAATCACCACATGCGCGCCGATGTGCGTCCCGGCTCCCACCTGCACGTCCGGGCCAATGACTGAAAAGGGCCCGACGGTCACATCCTCGCCCAAGTCGGCCGAAGGATCGACTACGGCTTTTGGGTCTATTTGCGTCACGCCTCTTTCACCGTGCAGCGAATCTCGGCCTCGGCCACCAGGGCACCGTCCACCAGCGCCCGGGCCTCGAACATCCACAGCCCCCGCATCACCCGCTTGAGCCGGGTCTCCAGGCGCATCTGGTCGCCGGGCTCCACCGGGCGCTTGAAGCGCGCCTTGTCGATGGCCACCAGGTAGATGATGTGGTTACCCCCCAACTCGGCCTGCTCGCTCTTGAACGCCAGCATGCCGCAGGCCTGCGCCATGGACTCGAGGATGAGGACCCCCGGCATCACCGGCTTCTGCGGAAAGTGCCCGGCAAAGTAGGGCTCGTTGATGGTGACATTCTTGATGCCGACCAGGCTCTCCCGCGGGCTGAATTCCACCACCCGGTCAATGAGCAACATCGGGTAGCGATGCGGGAGGTTCCGCATGATCTCATTGATGTCAGGTAAATCGATCTGGGGTTCTGTCGGTGCGTTCAATGCTCAATCTTCCTTTCGTCATGTCCGTTACGCAGGCTGTCCGGCCGATGCGCCCGAGGTGCCGGGCCGATCCGAGAGGCAAAATGCGTGGCCTGGCGGCTGGCAGCCCTTATTGGGCGGCACGGTGCTGCTCTTCCAGCCGCTCAATGACCTTGTCGGTAATATCCACCTTGTCGCTCGCAAACACCACGCCTTCGCTGAGCACCAGGTCGAAATCATTGTCCCGGGCGACCTCATGGATGGTCTCGAGGATGTGCCGCTGCAGCCGGCTCAGCTCCTCGTTGCGGCGCATGTTGAAGTCCTCCCTGAACTCCTCCTGACTGCGCCGGATCTCCCGCTGCCTCGAGGCCAGTTCGCGCTCCGTCCGGCGCAACTCCGTCTCGCTCATCGCGGCGGTCTCACGGGTGAGCTGCTGCTCCAGTTCCGACACTTCCTGCTGCAACTGCGCCAGTTCCTGGTCCCGGCCGGAGAACTCATCTTCGAGCAGGGCCCGGGCGGCGTCCGCCTGGGGTGCCTCGGCCGTGACCCGGGCCGGGTTCACAAACCCGATACGCAAGTCCGCCAGCGCCGGCCAGGCCAGGGTAAGCAGGATCAGACCAAGCAGACCCTGGCGCCATAAACCAGAGAGTTTGACCGCCATTACACCCAAGCCCGCACTAGGTCAGAAGGAGGTGCCAAGGGAGAACTGGAAGGTTTCCGTGTCGTCGTCATTCGTATCATTTAACGGCTCCGCGATGCTGAATGTCAATGCGCCGATCGGCGACATCCAGGTCAGACCCACACCGGCGGCGGCCCGCAGTTCATTCAGGTTCACGCTGTCCAGGTTGTCCGGATAAACGTCGCTCTCCCCACCATAGATATCGCCCCGGGTCTGGTAGACCTGCCCGGCGTCCACGAACACCGACATGCGCACCGACTCCGCCTCGGTGAAGGGCGGCGGGAAGAGCACTTCGGCACTGCCGAGCAGCCGCACGTTACCGCCCCTGGGCCGGTCATTGCCATTCTCTTCAGACCGCGGGCCCAGGAAGTTGGAGCGGTACCCGCGAACCGTCGACACGCCCCCGGCGTAGTAATGCTCGAAGAAGGGCAGACGGCTGGTATCGCCGTAGCTGTCGCCGTAGCTGATCGAGCCATCCACGGAGAACGTCAGATTCTCGCTCAGGGGCCAGAACCGGCGATGGCTGTAACTGGTCTTGAAGAAGGTGAGGTCCATCCCGGGAACGCTCACCTCACCGCTGAGCCGTTGCCGCGCCCCCTCGCGGGGGAAGATGGCCCGGTCCCGGGTATCACGGGTCCAGGCCGCTTCCAGCTTCAACATGTCGAAGCGGTTGCCCTCGTCTTCAATGAAGCTGGTGATCCGCTCCGGGGTGTTGTCCCGCTCGTCGATCTCGATGTTCTCGTAGGCCAGGTCGAGGGAGATCCGGTCATTGTTGGTTATCGGGATCCCGAGCCCCGCCCCGCCACGAATGGCCGTCAGATCGTAGTCGGAGAGATCGGCCCGGCGGGCGCGGGTCTCCCGGTAGCTGCCGAAGAACCGACGGGAGACACCGTCAAGGGTGTAGTAGCGGTCTGTGTAAGAGGCGGAATACACCGTGTTCACCCGGCTGTTGTTCAGCTCCAGGCTCATGCGGTCGCCGGTGCCCAGCACGTTGTCCTGCGCCACACCCAGGTTCAGCAACAGCCCCTGGCTCTCGCCGTAGCCGATCCCGGCCGTCAGGCTCCCGGACAAGCGCTCATCCACCGTGACATCCACGTCCACCTCGTCGTCACTGCCCGGGACCTGCGGGGTCTCGATATTGACCCGGTCGAAGAAGCCGGTGCGATCGAGTTGACGCTGGGACTCGCGCAGGTCGGCCGTGTTCAGCGCGGAGCCCTCCAGCTGGCGCAGCTCCCGCCGAACCACCTCGTCTTGTGTGCGCTCGTTCCCTGAGATGTTGATCCGCCGAACGTAGACGCGCCGGCCGGGATCCACCATGTAGGTGAGGTCCACCACGCCGGTATCTTCGTCCACCTCGGGCCGTATGGTGACGTTGGAGAAGGCGTAGCCCTCCTGGCCCAACCGGTCCTGCATCGCCCGGCTGGCTGCCTGAGCCTCGGACCGCGAGTAGGTATCCCCGCTCTCCAGCTCGAGCAATCCCTCCAGCTCCTCACGGTCGACGATAAGGTCGCCGGCGATCCGCTGCTGCCCGATGGTGTACTGCTGCCCCTCGGAGAGGTTCACCGTCACGTGCACGTCCTCACGATCCGGGGTGATCGAGACCTGGGTGGAGGTTACGGTGAAATTGATGTAGCCCCGGTCCATGTAGTAGGAGCGGAGGTTCTCAAGGTCATTCCCCAGGCGGTCCCGCGAGTAGCGGTGGCGATCGGAGAAGAAGTGCCACCAGCGCCGCGGCCGCAGCTCCATCTCCCGCCGCAGTTGCCGCTCACTGAAGGCGTCGTTGCCGACGAAGTGGATCTCGCGGATCGCGGCAATGGGCCCCTCGTCAATATCGAGACGAACGGCCACGCGGTTGCGCTCCAACGGCGAGATGGTGCTTTCCACCGAGACGTCGTATTTGCCCCGGCTGAAGTAAAGCTCGCGCAGCTCCCGCTCGATGTCGGCGAGCCGGAACCGATCGAACACCTGCCCCTCCGCGAGCCCGACGCTGGCAAGGGCATCGATGATGTCATCGCTGCGGATCTCGTCGTTGCCGCGAATCTCGATACGGGCCACCGCCGGGCGCTCCGCGACCGAGACCACGAGCACGCCGTTCTCCTGTTGCAGCTCGATGTCGCGGAAAAAGCCGGTCTCGTAAAGCGAGCGGATGGACTCGGACGCTCGTTCCTGGTCCATGACCTCACCCACCTCGAGGGGCAGGTAGTTGAATACCGTGCCCTCCGCGATGCGCTGGAGGCCATCCACGCGGATCTCTTCCACCTCGAAGGGATCAAAGGCCTGGGCCGACGGAACGGCCAGTGCAAGAAGCAGTGCGGGTACCAGTGGTCGTCGCATCGACTCTCGTCCAATCTGAACCGGCGGGGCAAGGCCCCGCACCGGTGCGGAAAATGTGGCGATAGTAACGGGCCCGGTTGCACCGGTAACCCGTCTCAGCTGCCGAACAGGCGCGCCAGGTCGTTGTAGAAGGCCAGGCCCATGAGCAGGAAAATCAGTAGCAGACCCACCTGCTGACCAATGGCCTGGGCGTACTCTGATAGCGGCTTGCCCCGCACGGCCTCGACAGCGAAATAAAGCAAGTGTCCCCCATCCAGCACCGGGATGGGCAACAGGTTGATAATCCCAAGGCTGATACTGACGATGGCGAGAAAGCCAAGGAAGGGTACCACGCCCAAGGCCGCCGTATCGCCCGCGAACTGACCGATTGTCAGCGGTCCGCTCAGGTTCTGCAGCGACGCCTGGCCAATCACCATGCGCCCCAGGATCTTGACGGTCAGCACGCTCGCGTCCCACGTGGCGCTCAGCCCATGGCCCAGGGCACCGACCGGCCCGTACTGCACCTCGCGATACAGGCGGTCATAGGCCCCTTCCGGCACCTCCGGCGCCACCCCGAGCTGGCCGATCGTGCGCCCCCCGGCCTCGGCACTGTCGAGTTCCGGGCGCAGGGTCTCGCGCTCACCGTTACGCTCCACCACCAGGGTCAGCGTCTGCCCCGGGCTTTGCTCGATGTGGCGAACCAGGTCACGCCACTCGCCCACCGGCTCGCCCTCGGCCTCGATGATCCGGTCGCCGGGTTGGAGCCCGGCACGGGCCGCTGGCCCGCTGTCCACCACCCGGCCGAGCACCGGCTCCAGCGGCGGCATCCAGGTCTGGAAGCCGGCCTGGGCCAGTAAATTGTCCGCCCGGCCGAGCTCGCCGGCCAGGGTCATGTCCAGTACCAGGCTACGGCGCTGCCCGGCCTCGTCCTGCACCTCGACCGGGATATCGGACCGGTTGAACCCGGCATCCACCAAAGCCATGGCGGCCCGCTGCCAGTTCGGGGTCTCCCGCCCGTCAATGGCCAGCAGCTCATCCCCTTCCTGAAGCCCGGCTTCCGCTGCCGGCGTATTCTCGGTCACCGGCCCGAGCACCGGACGCAGCTCGGTGGTGCCGATCATTCCGATCGCCATGTAGGCCAGCACCGCGAACAGGAAATTGAACAGCGGCCCGGCCAGCACCACCGCCGTCCGCTTGTAGAGCGGCTGCGCATTGAACGCCCGGTGGCGCTCCTCGCCCGGGACATCCCCTTCGCGCTCGTCGAGCATCTTGACGTAGCCGCCCAGCGGCACGGCAGCGATCACGTACTCGGTGCGATCCGCGCCCCGGGTCCAGCGCAGCAAGGGCTTGCCGAAGCCCACCGAGAAACGCAGCACCTTGATACCGGCCCGCCGCGCCACCCAGTAGTGCCCGAACTCGTGCACCGTGACCAGGATGCCGATGGCCACGACAAACGCCAGGATGCTCCAGAGGATGCCCATCGTTCGTTATACCACCTGTTCTCGAAGGGCCTGCCCGGCCATTGTTCGCGCCTCCGCGTCCACCGCCCGGATGGCCTCGACACTGTTTGCGGAGGCCCCGCCCGGGTTCATCCGCTCCAGAACGGCAGCCACCACAGTCGTGATGGCCGTGTAACCGATCCGGCCGTCCAGGAAGGCCTGGACCGCGATCTCGTTGGCGGCATTCAGTACCGCACAGGCATCGCCGCCCGCTTCGAGGGCATCGTAGGCCAGCTGCAGGCAGGGGAAGCGTTGCGGATCCGGCTGCTCGAAGTCCAGCCGTCCCATTGCCGTCAGATCCAGCGGGGCCACGCCGGATTCCAACCGCTCCGGCCACCCGAGGGCGTGCGCGATGGGAATACGCATGTCCGGCTGCCCCAGCTGCGCCAGCATGGAGCCGTCACGGTATTCCACCAGCGAATGCACAATGCTCTGTGGATGAATGACCACATCGACCCGGCGGGGTTCCGCGCTGAATAGCCGACAGGCCTCGATCAGCTCCAGACCCTTGTTCATCATCGTCGCGGAGTCGACGGAAATCTTCCGCCCCATGGACCAGTTAGGGTGGGCACAGGCCTCATCCGGCGTGACCCGAACCAGGGTGTCGGGCGCCCGTGTACGAAACGGCCCGCCGGAGGCGGTCAAAATCAGGCGGCGGACCCCAAGGCTGTCCAGATCGCGGGCCGGGTAGGCATCGGGCAGGCACTGGAAGATGGCGTTGTGCTCGCTGTCCACCGGCAGCACTACGGCGCCGTGGGCACGCGCTTCGGCCATGAACAGCTCGCCGGCCATCACCAGCACCTCCTTGTTGGCGAGCAGAATCCGGCGCCCTTGCCGCGCTGCCGCCAGGGTCGGCAAAAGACCGGCGGCCCCGACGATGGCGGCTACCACACAGTCGACGCCCTCCACTTCCGCGGCCTGCATCAGCCCCGCCTCGCCGCCCTCCACCCGGGTGCCCGGCAAGTCGGCGTTGAGTTCGCGGTAGAGCGCCTGCGCGGCTGCCGGATCGGCCATGACCGCCAACTCCGGCCGGAACTGACGGCAGAGCCGGGCCATGCCCTTCACATCGCGATGGGCTGCCAGGGCGCGGACACGGAACCGCCCCGGGTGCCGTGCCACCACATCCAGTGTGCTGGTGCCAATGGAGCCGGTGGCTCCAAGGATGCTCAGTCCAGTTACAGCGTCGTGTGCCACCATGCCAGTCCCATCGCCAACAGGGGCGCCGCGGCCGTCAGGCTGTCGATCCGGTCGAGAATGCCGCCATGCCCCGGCAGCATGTTACCGCTGTCCTTGATACCGCGCCGCCGCTTCAACATGCTCTCGAAAAGGTCTCCAACCACCGACACGGCCACGGTTAACAGGATGAGGACCACCAGGGGAAGCAGCCCGGGCGCCGGTACCCGGAACAGCGCGAGCAGCAACAGTCCCGATACCGTGGCGGCGATCAGACCGCCCGCAACCCCCTCCCAGCTCTTGCCCGGGCTGACCCGGGGCGCCAGCTTGCGCCGGCCAAGGGCACGCCCGGCGAAATAGGCACCGGTATCCGCCCCCCAGACCAGTACGAAGAGGAATGTAATCCAGAACCCACCGTGCGCGGTCCCGCCTTGAAGCCAGAGCAGGCCCATCCAGGCCGGCCAGAACACGCACCAGCCCACGCCGACCAGCAGCGCATCGGAGAGCTCACCCGCGGGGTCGGAACGGCTGCTGTAGCGCAGCACCCAAGCCAGTGCCACCAGCCACCACAGAGCCCCGAAGACAAGCACGGGGAGCATGGCGCCGCCGGAACGGAACCAGGCCCACCCGGCCAGCAGGGTCAGCGCCAGCCCGACCAGCCAGGCCAGGCGGGCGGGCAGCCGGTTGTTGTGGAAAAAACCGGACCACTCCCAGGCTGCCAGTAACGTCACCACCGCGTAGAGCAGCGCAACGGCCTGCAGGGGCCAGCCCCAGACGGCCCAGAGCACCAGCGGGATCAACACCGCAGCGGTCAACAGGCGCTGTTTAAGCACGGCCCGACTCCCTCCCCTCGACCTGTTCGGAAGTCTGCCCGAAACGCCGCTCGCGACCGGCAAAGTCGGAGAACGCCTCGTCCAGGTCCGCAGGGGTGAAGTCAGGCCAAAGCACAGGGGTGAAATAGAGTTCGGTATACGCCAGTTGCCAGAGCATGAAGTTACTGATCCGGCGCTCCCCGCCCGTGCGGATAAACAGATCCGGCTCCGGCAACTCCGCCAGGCAGACCTCCTGCCCGAGGCGCTCGGGGGTGATCTCCTCCGGCCGCAGTGCACCCGCCTGAACCGCCTCGGCGAGCCGCCGCGCCGCACTGGAGATATCCCACCGGCCGCCATAGCTGGCAGCGATGTTCAATTGCAAACCGGAATTGTCACGGGTCAGCCGTTCGGCCTCCAGGAGCCGCTGCTGCAGACGGCGGGGGAAATCCTCGCGCGCGCCCATGAAGCGCAACCGCACGTTATTCCGGTGCAAACGCTCGGATTCCCTGTCCAGCGTGCTGAGAAACAGCTCCATCAACACCCGGACCTCGGTCCGGGGCCGACGCCAGTTCTCGCTGCTGAACGCGAACAGGGTCAACGCATGGATGCCGCGCTGGCCACAATACTCCACGATCTTGCGAACGGTCTTGGCACCCGCCCGGTGCCCGGCATGCCGGGCCATCCCGCGGCCGCGGGCCCAGCGCCCGTTACCATCCATGATAATCGCCACATGTTCAGGCAAGGACCTGGCAGCCTGGCCCTGCACCCCTGCCGCGGTATCTCTGCGCATTGCCATCCCGGATTGTGGGGCGGGGTACCACCCCGGACAAACAGCAAGACCCCGGCGGCGTGCACGCCGGCGGGGCCTGCCCGGATCCGACCGGGCGCCGCGGGCCCGGCTCATGCGCGAGTCTCGACTCGCGCTCAGATCTCCATCAATTCCTTCTCTTTCTCCTGGAGAATGCTGTCCACCTCACCGGTGTACTTGTCGGTGAGCTTCTGGATGGCATCCTCACCCCCGCGCTCCTCGTCCTCGCTGATCTCCTTCTCTTTCAGGAGCTCCTTGAGGTCGGAGTTGGCGTCGCGACGGATATTGCGGATGGCGACCTTGGCCTGCTCCCCCTCGCTGCGCACGACCTTGACCAGTTCCTTGCGGCGGTCCTCGGTCAGCGGCGGCATGGGCACGCGGATCACCGTGCCCGCGGTATTCGGCGTGAGGCCGAGATCGGAGCTGAGGATCGCCTTCTCCACCACGGGCACCATGCTCTTCTCGAAGGGGATCACCGACAGCGTCCGGGCATCCTCCACCTTGACCGATGCCGCCTGGTTCAGCGGCACTTCGGTACCGTAGTAGGACACGGTCACGTGGTCCAGCAGGTTGGTATTGGCGCGACCGGTGCGGATCTTGCGAAGCTCGGCCCGGAAGGACTCGATGCTCTTTTTCATCCGCGTCTCGGCGTCTTTACGAATCTCGTCAATCACTGATCGTCTCCCCTCTCGACGATGGTGCCGGTGCGCTGGCCGGTGACCACATCCACCAGGGCGCCCGGAGAGGTAATATCAAACACCATGATGCGCATATTCTGGTCCCGGCACAGCACCACGGCCGTGGCGTCCATCACCATCAGACGCTCTTCCAGAACCTGATCGTAAGTCAATAATTCGTAACGGCGGGCATTGGGGTCCTCGGTGGGATCGGCGGAGTAGACCCCGTCGACCTTGGTCCCCTTGAGCATGATGTCGGCGCCGACCTCGATGGCCCGCAGGCTCGCGGCCGAGTCGGTGGTAAAGAATGGATTGCCGGTGCCGGCGGCGAAGACCACCACACGGCCCTTTTCCAGGTGCCGGACGGCGCGCCGGCGGATGTAGTCCTCGCAGACCTGGTTGATCTTGACCGCGGACATCACCCGGCAGTAGATCCCCTCATGCTCCAGGGCATCCTGTAGCGCCAGCCCGTTCATCACGGTGGCGAGCATGCCCATGTGATCGGCGGTTACCCGATCCATCCCGGCGGCGGCCAGGCCTGCACCGCGGAAGATGTTGCCGCCCCCGATAACCAGGGCGACTTCCACGCCCATGCGGCTGATCTCGCCCACCTCGTGGGCGATCCGCCGGATCACCTCCGGGCTGATACCGTAGGCAGAGTCCCCCATCAGGGCCTCGCCGCTGAGCTTGAGAAGAATGCGTTTGTACTTGGGCTGGCTCATGCTGGTACCCCTGTCGTCCGGCTGAAGTATACAGGACGCCCCACTCCCGGGGCGCCCCTGTTCAGGCCTGGACAATCAGGAACCGCGCGCCTGCGCCATCACCTCTTCGGCGAAGTTCTCTTCCTTCTTCTCCTTGCCCTCGCCCACCTCGTAGCGGACGAAGCGGACCACCTTCGCACCGGCGGCCTTCAGCAGATCGCCAACGCTCTGGTCCGGATCCTTGACGAAGGGCTGACCGACCAGGGTCTGCTCGTTGATGAACTTCTTCAGGCGACCCTGGACCATCTTTTCGATGATCTCTTCAGGCTTGCCGGACTCACGGGCCTGCTCCACCAGAATGGCCTTCTCTTTCTCGACCACGTCGGCGGGCATGTCGTCCTCGGAGACGCAGGCCGGCTTGCTGGCGGCGATGTGCATGGCCACGTCACGGGCCAGCTGCTCGTCGCCACCCTCCAGCTCCACCATCACGCCGATGCGGCTGCCGTGCAGGTACTGCGCGACGGTGTTACCGCTGCTGCCGAACCGCACGAACCGGCGCACCTGGATGTTCTCGCCGATCTTGGCGACCAGCTCCTTGGTGGCCATCGCCAGGTCCTGACCGTCCAGCGTGCAGGCCATCAGGCCGTCCAGGTCCTCGGGCTTCTCGTCCAGCGCGAGTGCGGCCACGCCGTTGGCGAAGTTCAGAAAGTCATCGCCCTTGGCAACGAAATCGGTCTCGCTGTTGATCTCGACCAGCACGCCGCTGTGACCATCATCGCTGCGCTTGGAGGCAATGATGCCCTCGGCGGCGATGCGGCCGGACTTCTTGTCGGCCTTGGCCAGGCCCTTTTTGCGCATGTGCTCAACGGCGGCCTCGAGGTCACCGTCGGTCTCCACCAGCGCCTTCTTGCACTCCATCATGCCGGAGCCGGTGCGCTCGCGGAGCTGCTTAACCAGAGATGCGGAAATCGCCATGGTGCCTTACCCCTTAATGTCTGGTTTGGACGCGGCGGGTGCTGCCCCGCCGCGCACTGTCAGTTGAATGCCGGGTGCCCCGGCGATTCAGCCCTGCTGCTCGCTGGCCTCGTCCACCTCGACGAAGTCGTCATCGCCGGTGGGACGGGCGGTGGCCGTCTTGGCCTCCAGCACGGCATCGGCCGCACCGCGCAGGTAGAGCTGGATGGCGCGGATGGCATCGTCGTTACCGGGAATGACGTAGTCCACCTCACGCGGGGAGTTGTTGGTGTCGACCACGGCCACCACCGGGATACCCAGCTTGCGGGCTTCCTGGATGGCGATGTGCTCGAAGCCCACGTCGATCACGAACAGCGCGTCGGGCAGCCCGTTCATGTCCTTGATGCCGGACAGGGTGCGGTTCAGCTTTTCCTTTTCCCGGGTCAGGGACAGGGCCTCGCGCTTGGTGAGCTTGTCGAAGGTGCCGTCCTCGGCCTGGGCCTCCAGGTCCTTCAGGCGGCGGATGGAGACCTTCACGGTGCGGAAGTTGGTGAGCATCCCGCCCAGCCAGCGGTGGTCGACGTAGGGCATGCCGCAGCGGCTGGCCTCTTCACGCACGGCCTTGCGGGCGGAGCGCTTGGTGCCCACGAACATCACCTTGCCACCCTCGGCGGCCAGGCGGCCGATGTAGTTCATCGCCTCCTGGTACAGGGGCAGGGTCTTTTCCAGGTTGACGATGTGGATCTTGTTGCGCTGACCGAAGATGTAGGGGGCCATCTTCGGGTCCCAGTAACGGGTCTGGTGGCCGAAATGAACGCCGGCCTCCAGCATGTCACGCATGCTGACAGTTGCCATGATATAAACTCCTGATTTTACGGGTTACGCCTCCATGCACCCTCCCGCGACGACCCCCGGCGGCGAGCCGCTGGGGCACCCGGCCGCGAGTGCCGGTGCATGTGTGTAGTTGCTGCCGGTTTACTGATGGGCAGCGGGTATTTGCCTGAATGGCCGGCGCTTTATACCATACTCGGCCCGCCGCCACAATTTGCCTGAAGCCCGGCCCCCGGCCAACGAGGCCGCGCCGTGATACCATTCGCTGCCATGAGCGTAATCATCAAAACCCCGGAAGAGATCGAGCGCATGCGCGAGGCCGGCCGCGTGGCCGCCAGCGTATTGGACATGATCGGCGAGCACGTCAAGCCCGGTGTCACCACCGAGCACCTGGACGCCCTCTGCCACGATTACATGGAGAACGAGTTGGGTGTCATTCCGGCCCCGCTCAATTACCGCGGCTTCCCCAAGGCCACCTGCACCTCCGTGAACCACGTGGTCTGCCACGGCATCCCGGGCCCGAAAAAACTGCGCAAGGGCGACATACTCAACATCGACATCACCGTCATCAAGGATGGCTGGCACGGCGATACCAGCCGAATGTTTTACGTCGGAGAGCCGAGCATCAAGGCCCGGCGGCTGGTGGAGATCACCAAAGAGTGTCTCTGGGAAGGCATCGAGGCGGTGCGCCCCGGCGCCACGCTGGGCGACATCGGCCACGCGATCCAGCAGTGGGCGGAGAAACATCACTTTTCCATCGTGCGCGAGTACTGTGGCCACGGCATTGGGCAGAGCTTCCACGAAGATCCGCAGGTGCTGCACTACGGCAATCCCGGCGAAGGCCTGCGCCTGGAGGAAGGCATGACCTTCACCATCGAGCCGATGGTCAACGCCGGCAAGCCGGGCACCAAGCTGCTGCGTGACAACTGGACCGCCGTCACCCGGGATCGCAGTCTCTCGGCCCAGTGGGAGCACACCCTGGCGGTCACCGCGGACGGTTACGACATCCTGACGGTCACCGACCAGTACCCCGGCTGACCCATGAATACATTCTCCGCCGTGGCGGCCGGCAATGACCTGTTCGACGCCGCCGCCCTGGATACGGCCCTGGCGCAGGGACAGCCCCCCATTGCCGCACTGCGCCAGGCGCTGAAAGAGGGTGACCAGGCGCTCGCCGACCAGTTCCACGCCGGCACCCCCGCCGCCGAGCTGGTCCCCCGCCGCGCCTACCTGATGGACCGCATCATCCAGCGGCTGTGGCGCCAGCACCTGCAGCACGCCGAAGATCGCTGTGCGCTGGTGGCGGTGGGCGGCTACGGGCGCGGCGAGCTACACCCCGGGTCCGATGTGGACGTAATGATCCTGGTGGAGCCGGACGGCCGCGAGGAACTGGGCGATCAGCTGGAAGGCATGATCACCGCCCTCTGGGACCTGGGCCTGGAGGTGGGCCACAGCGTGCGCAGTGTGGATGACTGCCTGCGCGAGGCCGAGATGGACATCACGGTGGCCACCAACCTGATGGAGGCCCGCCTGCTCTGCGGACAGGCCGGGCTATTCCGGGCCATGCGCGACGTGACCGCCCCGGACCGGATCTGGCCCTCCCGCGCCTTTTTCGAGGCCAAGTGGGCGGAACAGGTGGCCCGCCACCAGAAGTACCACGACACCGGCTACAACCTCGAGCCCAACATCAAGAGCAGCCCCGGTGGGCTGCGCGATATCCAGATGGTGGGCTGGGTGGCCAAGCGCCATTTCGGTGCCAACACCCTGCGCGCGCTGGTGGACCACGAGTTCCTCACGGAGCAGGAGTTCGACGCCCTGATCGCCGGCCAGAACTTCCTCTGGGATATTCGCTACGCCCTGCACCTGCTGGCCGGGCGGCGCGAGGACCGGCTGCTGTTCGACCACCAGACCCAGCTGGCCGAGCAGTTCGGCTACCGCGACCGCGAACACAACCTCGCGGTCGAGCAGTTCATGCAGCGCTATTTCCGGACCGTGATGGAGCTCTCGCGGCTGAACGAAATGCTGCTGCAGCTGTTCCAGGAGGCCATCCTGTATGCCGGGGAGCACGAGACCCCAGTACTGCTCAACAAGCGGTTTCAGTCCCGGCGCGGCTTCCTGGAGGTGACCCACCGCAACGTCTTCCGGCGCTACCCCTTCGCGCTGCTCGAGGTCTTTCTGATCATGCAGCAGCACCCGGAGCTCAAGGGGGTGCGGGCGTCCACCATCCGGCTGATCCGCCAGTACCGGAACCTCATTGATCAGCGCTTCCGCAAGGACATTCGTGCCCGCAGCCTGTTCATGGAGATCATGCGCCAGCCGCGGGGCCTGACCCACGAGCTGCGCCGCATGCACCGATACGGGGTGCTGGGCCGGTACATCCCGGCCTTCGGCCAGATCACCGGTCGGATGCAGTACGACCTGTTCCACGTCTACACGGTGGACAGCCATACCCTGTTCGTCGTGCGCAGCCTGCGCCGCTTCGCCATCCCGAAGCACGCCCACGAGTTTCCGCAGTGCAACACCATCATGGCGCGGCTGCCGAAACCGGAACTGCTGTACCTGGCCGGCCTGTTCCACGACATCGCCAAGGGCCGGGGCGGCGATCACTCCGAGTTGGGAGCGCGGGACGCCTACGACTTCTGCATCCAGCACGGGCTGGGCGCCTACGACGCCCGCCTGGTGAGCTGGCTGGTGCGCACCCACCTGCTGATGTCCATGACCGCCCAGCGCAAGGACATCTCCGACCCGGACGTGATCACCGAGTTCGCCCGCCAGGTGGGTGACCAGATCCACCTGGACTACCTCTACCTGCTGACGGTGGCGGACATCCGCTCCACCAACCCGTCGCTGTGGAACTCCTGGCGCGACGCGCTGCTGGCGGAGCTTTATATCCTGACCAAGCGCGCCCTGCGCCGCGGGCTCGGCAACCCGGTGGACAAGAGCGAGCTGATCAAGGAAACCCAGGCCCAGGCCCGGCGCCGCCTGCGCCAGCGCGGCCTGCACCACATGACGGTGCGCGCGATATGGCGCCGACTGGCCGACGATTACTTCCTCCGCCACTCCGCCGAGGAGATCGCCTGGCACACCGAGGCCATCGCGGCGGCCAGCCGGGACGACCTCCCACTGGTGCTGGTCAAACCGCGGGGCCCGCGGGGCGGCACCGAACTGTTCATCTACGCCCGCGACCACCGCTACGTCTTCGCCCGCACGGTATCCGCGCTGGACCGCCTGGGCCTGAACATCCAGGACGCCCGCATCATCACCACGGACCAGGGCTACACCCTGGACAGTTACCTGGTGCTGGAGGATGACGGTGAACCGGTCAGCGACGAGGCCCGCTGCCAGCAGATGGTTGACCGGTTGCGAACGAGCCTCGACCAGGCCAACGAGCCGCCGGACCTGGCCGAGCACCGGCTGCCGCGCCGGCTCAAGCACTTTTCCACACCGACACAGATCAACTTCAGCAACGACGGACCAAACCAGCGCACGGTCCTGGAACTGATCACCGGGGACCGACCGGGCCTGCTGGCGCAGGTGGGCCAGGCGTTCAGCCAGTGCCGGGTGAAACTGAAAAACGCAAAGATTGCCACCATCGGCGAGCGGGCCGAGGACGTCTTCTTCATCACCGACGAGCACGACGCCCCGCTCAGCGATCCGGCGCAGTACCGCTGCCTGCGCGATGCGCTGGCACAGTGCGTCGATGACCAGAACGAGAGTACGGCCCGATGAGCAACCCCGACCTGGACCGCCTCCAGCCCTACCCCTTCCAGCGCCTGGCCGCGCTGCGCGAGCCGGTGACGCCGCCGCCGGACCGGCCGATGATCAGCCTGGCCATGGGCGAGCCGCGCCATCCGGCCCCAGCCTTCGTGGCCGAGGCGCTGATCGAACACGCCCACGGGCTGTCCAGCTACCCGGCTACCAAGGGGGCGCCGGCGTTACGCCAGGCCATCTGCCAATGGCTAAGCCGTCGGTTCCAGGTCCCGCTGGACTGGCTGGACGCGGAGCACCATGCACTGCCCGTCAATGGCACCCGGGAGGCGTTGTTCGCCTTCGCCCAGGCCATGGTGGACCGGACCCGGCCCAACGCCCGCGTCCTGATGCCCAACCCCTTTTACCAGATCTACGAGGGCGCAGCGCTGCTAGCCGGTGCCGAGCCCCACTACCTGGACGCCACCGCCACCGGGCAGCCCGATTTCGACGCGGTACCCGACGCCGTCTGGGCCGATTGCCAGCTGCTCTATATCTGCACCCCGGGCAACCCGACCGGGGCCGTACTGTCGGTTGACCAACTCCAGCAGTTGATCCGGCTGGCGGACCGGCACGACTTCATTATTGCCGCGGACGAGTGTTACTCGGAGATCTACCCGGACGAGGACCAGCCGCCCCCGGGCCTGCTACAGGCCTGTGCCGAGATGGGGCGGAGCGGCTTTGAGCGCTGCGTGGTCTTTCACAGCCTGTCCAAGCGCTCCAACCTGCCGGGGCTGCGTTCCGGGTTCGTGGCTGGTGATGCGGCGTTGCTCGCCCGTTTCCTGCTCTACCGCACCTACCACGGCTGCGCCATGCCGCCAGCCACCCAGTCTGCCAGCATCGTGGCCTGGTCGGACGAGGCCCATGTGCGCGAAAACCGGGCGCTGTACCGGGAGAAGTTCGATGCGGTGCTGGACATCCTGGGCGGCCCCCTGGGCCTGGCGCCACCCCAGGCGGGCTTTTATCTCTGGCCGGAGGTACCCGGGTCCGACACCGACTTCACCCTGGGGCTGTGGCGCGAGGAGCACGTGGCGGTGCTGCCCGGCAGCTTCCTTGCCCGCGACGGTGGCCAGGGTAACCCCGGGGCGCAACGGGTACGCATGGCCTTGGTGGCCGAGCCGGAGGCGTGCATCGAGGCAGCACACCGCATCCTCCGGTACCTCGGCTAGACCGGTTTTTGGTTATCATGTGCGGCTTGGCCGAGCCCGTATGGACTCGGCCGCCCACTTCCGCAACGAATCAACGGGAGCAGTACACCATGCAGGATCTCAAGCAGACCATAGAGACCGCGTTCGAGAACCGCGCCGAGATCAGCCCCGACAGCGCCCCGGCAGAGGTGCGTGACGCGGTGGAGCAGGCCCTGGCCATGCTGGACAGCGGCGAGGCCCGGGTCGCCGAGAAGCAGGGTGGCGACTGGGTGGTCAACGAGTGGCTGAAAAAGGCGGTGCTGCTCTCCTTCCGCCTGAACGACAACGAGATTATCCGCGGCGGTGCGACCAACTTCTTCGACAAGGTGCCGCTGAAGTACGCCGACACCAACACCGAGCAGATGCGCGCCGGCGGTGTGCGCGTGGTGCCGCCGGCGATGGCGCGCCGCGGTGCCTACATCGGCCCGGGCGCGGTGCTGATGCCCTCCTACGTGAACATCGGCGCCTACGTGGACGCCGGCACCATGGTGGACACCTGGGCTACGGTCGGCTCCTGCGCCCAGATCGGCAAGAATGTGCACCTCTCCGGCGGTGTCGGCATCGGTGGCGTTCTGGAGCCGCTGCAGGCGGCCCCCACCATCATCGAGGACAACTGCTTCATCGGCGCCCGTTCCGAGATCGTGGAAGGGGTGATCGTGGAGGAAGGCGCGGTGATCTCCATGGGGGTCTACATCGGCCAGAGCACGAAGATCTACAACCGCGAGACCGGCGAGGTGACCTACGGTCGGGTACCGAAGGGCGCGGTGGTGGTGCCGGGCAGCCTGCCGGCGAAGGATGGCAGCCACAGCCTGTACTGCGCGGTGATCATCAAGCAGGTGGACGAGCAGACCCGCTCCAAGGTCGGGATCAACGAGTTGCTGCGTCCGTAATAGCCCGCTCGCCGGGACCGGCCAGTGGCCGGGGGCGGGGCCCCCACAGGGGGCGTCGGCGGCCAAGGACGGCCGCCGACGAGCTTACAGGGACGTACTTGCAGCGTCCCCCTGTGGGGGCCCCGCCCCCGGCCACTGGCCTCGGCACCGCCTACCTGACACCACCCCCCTCTTTACCGGACTCGGCCCAATTCATGTCTGAAACGCTGGAACTCGCCTCCGCCCTCATCGCCCGCCGCTCCGTCACGCCGTTGGACGCTGGCTGCCAGCAACTCCTGGCTGACCGGCTGCAGCCGCTGGGCTTTGACTGTGACCGGCTGGACTATGGCGACGTGAGCAACCTATGGGCTCGCCGCGGCCGCGCCGGCCCGGTCTTCTGCTTCGCCGGCCATACCGACGTGGTCCCCCCCGGACCCGAGGCGCAATGGCGCCACCCCCCCTTCCAGCCGGTAGTCGAGGACGGACTGCTGTACGGCCGCGGGGCCGCCGACATGAAGGGCAGCGTGGCGGCCTTCGTCACCGCACTGGAGCGCTACCTGGCCGACGGCCATCAGCCACGCGGCGATATCGCCCTGCTGATTACCAGCGACGAGGAGGGGCCGGCCGTGGACGGGACCCGGCGGGTAATCGAGACGCTGAGCCAGCGCGATGAACGAATCGACTGGTGTCTGGTCGGCGAACCCTCCAGCACCGAACGGGTGGGCGACGTGGTCAAGGTCGGGCGGCGCGGTTCGCTCAACGGCCGGCTGACCGTGCGCGGCGACCAGGGCCACGTGGCCTACCCGCACCTGGCGCGCAACCCGGTACACCTGGCCCTGGCGGCACTGGATACGCTGCAGGCCACCCGCTGGGACGAGGGCAACGACCACTTCCCGCCCACCAGCTTCCAGATCTCCAACATCAACGCCGGCACCGGTGCCACCAACGTCATCCCCGGTGAACTGGAGGTGCTGTTCAACTTCCGCTTCTCCACCGAGGTGACCGCCGAACAGCTGCAACAACGGGTGGCGGCCGTACTGGACGACCACAACCTGGACTGGGCCATCGACTGGTCACTCTCCGGTGAGCCCTTCCTGACGGCGGAGGGCGACCTGGTGGCCGCCACGCAGGCCGCGGTGCAGCGGGTTTGCGGTGAGCCGCCCGTGCTCTCCACCTCCGGCGGGACCTCGGATGGACGGTTCATCGCCCCCACCGGCGCTCAGGTGCTGGAACTCGGGCCGGTGAACGCCACCATTCACAAGGTCAACGAGCACGTCCGGGCGGCGGACCTGGACCGTCTGTCCGCCATCTACGAGCAAATGTTGCGGGAGTTGCTCGGCTGAGCGCGACGGCTCAGCCGGGCCGGCGCCCCCGGCCGGCGCGGAGCAGTCGACGAAGACGGTGCTGCGCGAGATAAAGTAGCAGACCTGCTATAACCATCACCGTGGCAGCGGAGTACACCCCCAGCCACTCGGCCAAACGCGCCCACTGGTTGCCCAGCCAGTAGCCCGCCAAGGCAAGCACGGCATTCCATAGCGCCGTACCGGCCGCGGTCAGCAACAGAAAACGCAGAAAGCCCATGGGCAGCAAACCGGCTGGGATGGAGACCAGGCTGCGAACGCTCGGCACCAGACGCCCCAGAAAGACCAGCCAGTCACCGTACTGCTGAAAGGCAGCCATCACCCGGTCCAGGTCCCGTCCCTTCAGCAACAGGTAGCGCCCCGGACCGCTGACCAGGCAACGGGTCTGCGCCTCTCCCACCTGCCGGGCCACCAGGTAGATCAGTGTCGACCCCAGGGTGGCCCCGATACTGCCGGCCAGCACCACCCCGCTCAGCGTGAAGACCTCGGTGAAGGCCAGGAACCCGGCAAAGGGCATGATCACCTCGGGGGCGACCACCACCATCACCAGTGCCACGCCGCGGTAGCCCAGGGCCTCCACCACCGAGCGCCACCACCCCACGGTTAGCTCATCCGACATCCACACTCCGTCCTTTTCCGGCGTCACACCCGCTTAACACACCGGGGATGGCAGGGTTTTGCCCTTATTGTTAAGTTGAGAAGAATACAATCGTTGGCTGCGCGCTGTTTGTCCCGCCAAGGCTACCACTATCCGAGTCCGCGCCTCAGCCGCAGCCCCGAAGGACAATCGCAGGGGAACGCACAAACTGCATGGACCAGGAAATCGACCTCAAGCAACCCGACCTCTATTTCAACCGCCTGCTCAGCCTGCTCGAGTTCAACCGCCGGGTCTTGGCCCAGGCGCAGGACCCCGATACGCCGCTGCTGGAGCGACTGAAGTTTCTCTGCATCTGCACGGCCAACATGGACGAGTTTTTCGAAGTGCGGGTCTCGGGCGTGAAGCACAAGGCCGAGGCCGGGTCCGTGCAGGCGGAGTCCGACAACCGCAGTCCGCAAGAGATCCTCAAGGCCATCAGCGCCACCAGCCACGAGCTGGTGGACGAGCAGTACCGGGTACTCAACGAGGAGTTGATCCCGAGCCTGGCCGAGCAGGATATCCGCTTCATCCGGCGTGCCCACTGGACCGACGCCCAGACCGAATGGTTGCGTGAGTACTTCGAGGACGAGTTGCTGCCCGTGCTGAGCCCCCTGGGGCTAGACCCGGCACACCCCTTCCCCAAGGTGCTCAACAAGAGCCTGAATTTTATCATCAGCCTTGAGGGCAAAGACGCCTTCGGCCGAAACAGCGGTTTCGCCATCGTCCAGGCCCCCCGCGCCCTGCCCCGGGTCATCCAACTGCCCCGTGATGGCGAGGATAACGGCCCGTGGGATTTCGTGTTTCTCTCCTCGGTCATTCACGCCTTCGTGGACCAGCTCTTCCCAGGCATGAAGATCAAGGGCTGCTTCCAGTTCCGGGTCACGCGAAACAGCGACCTGTTCGTGGACGAGGAGGAGGTGGACGACCTGCTGCGGGCGCTGGAGGGCGAACTGCCTTCACGCCGGTACGGTGAGGGGATCCGTCTTGAGGTGGCTGCCAACTGCTCCGAGGAGCTGGCGAACTTCCTGCTGCGCAAGTTCGAGTTGGGGCCGGACGACCTCTACCAGGTGGATGGCCCGGTGAACCTGAACCGGTTGATGGCCGTCTACGACCTGGTGGACCGCCCGGAGTTGAAATTCCCCTCCTTCACCCCGGGGCTGCCCGCTGATTTCAGTCGTAGCGGCAATATCTTCAAGTACTTGCGCAAGCGTGAGCTGCTCCTCCACCACCCCTACCAGTCCTTCGCCCCGGTCATCGAGCTGGTGAACCAGGCCTCCACCGACCCGGACGTGCTGGCCATCAAGCAGACCCTGTACCGCACCGGCCCGGATTCGGCCATTGTCGATCACCTGGTCCGCGCCGCCCGCGAAGGCAAGGAGGTGACCGTCGTCATCGAGCTCCGGGCCCGCTTCGACGAGGAGGCCAATATCGCACTGGCCAACCGGCTCCAGGAGGCCGGCGTACACGTGGTCTACGGGGTGGTCGGGCACAAAACCCACGCCAAGATGCTGCTGGTGGTCCGACGGGAGGGGCGCAAGCTGCGCCATTACGTGCACCTGGGCACCGGCAACTACCACTCGCGGACAGCGCGTCTCTACAGCGACTACGGGCTGTTCACCAGCGACAAGCAGATCGGCGAGGACGTCCACCGGCTGTTCCTGCAGCTGACCAGCCTCGGGCGCTTCTCGGAACTCAAACGGCTGCTGCAGTCCCCCTTCACCCTCCAGGAGACCATCGTCCAGCGGATCCACCGGGAGGCGGAACACGCCCGCGCCGGGCGCGAGGCGCGGATCATCGTCAAGGTGAACTCGCTGACCGAGACCGGGGTGATCCAGGCCCTTTACCAGGCCTCTCAGGCCGGCGTACAGATTGACCTGATCGTGCGCGGGATGTGCTGCCTGCGCCCGGGGGTGCACGGCGTCTCGGAGAACATCCGGGTGCGCTCGATCATCGGGCGGTTCCTGGAGCACACGCGGGTGTTCTACTTCCACAATGATGGCAAGTCGGACCTCTATGCCAGCAGCGCCGACTGGATGGAGCGCAACTTCTTCCGCCGGGTGGAAACCGCCTTCCCGCTGCTCGACGAGGAGGCAAGGCGTCGGGTGCTGCTGGACCTTGACTGCTACCTGCGGGATAACACCCAGGCCTGGGCGCTCCAACCCGACGGGCGCTACGTGCGGCTACAGCCCGGTGACGGTGAAGCGCCCTATTCCGCGCAGCGGGCGCTGTTGGAGTTGCTGTCTGACAGCGGCTGAACGGGGGACGCCAGCCAGCGCTTTCAGTCACCCGTGTGGAGCAGCACGCCGCCCCGTTTGAGCCAGTGCTGCTCCGCCTCGAGATCCGCACGCACCAGCGGATGCTGCTCCAGCCACTCCCCGGGCAGTGCCAACTTGAGATGCTGCCCCTCGGCCGTGAGGCGGAACTCCGGGAGCGGCGAGTCACTGCGGCTGCGGTGCAGCAGGACTGCCAGGCGCAGCAATGCGCCCAGGCGCATGAGCGGAATCCGGTGGGGACCTGGCAAGGCGTTGAACTCCCGGATCGGAAACTTGCGCCGGTGCGCGCGGACCAGGGTGGCGAGCAACTGCTGGTCCAGGCTGGAGAAACCGGCCATGTCCGCATGGCGGGTGATGTAGGCACCGTGCTTGTGGTACTGGCTGTGGGAGATATCCAGCCCCACCTCGTGCAGCTGTGCCGCCCAGCGAAGCTGTCGGGCCCAGGGAGGCGACTGCAGGGACCACGCCTCCGCCACCTGCTCCAGGCAGAAATGGGCAGTGGCGGCCACCCGTTCGGCCTGCAGTTCATCAACGTGATAGCGACGGGCCAGGCTGTCCACCGTGGCACTCCTGACATCCGCCTCGCCCATACGGCCCAGCAAGTCGTGCAGCAGCCCTTCACGCAGGGCGCCCTCGGCCACTTCCATCCGGTTGACCCCGAGCGACTCGAATACCGCACTGAGCACCACGAACCCACCGGGGAGGACGGGACGGCGATCCTCGCTCAACCCGGCCAGCTGCAAGCGGTCCACCCGACCCGCCTCCAACAGGGCATCTCCGAGCCGCTGCAGCCCTTCCCGGGTGATGCCGTAATCACACCACCCCTGAGCCTGAAGCACGCTGGCAATGGAACGCACGGTGCCGGATGCGCCCACTGCCTCGGCCCAGACCGGTGTCTGGTAGTGCGCGGCCACCGGCTCCAGCTCGACACCCGCCGCCACCAGCGCCTTTTCCATCTTCTTTCCGGTGATGGCCCCATTGGCGAAATAGCGCTCGGTGAAGCTCACACAGCCCATGTGCAGGCTGTCCATGGCCCGCGGGCGCATCCCGGTGCCGATGATCAGCTCCGTGCTGCCCCCTCCGATATCCACCACAAGGCGGGGACGGTCGTCGAAATCCAGACTGCGCGCCACCCCCAGGTAGACCAGGCGCGCCTCCTCGTACCCCGGGATGACCTCGATGCCGTGTCCCAGCGCCGCCTCCGCCTGGCGCAGGAACGCCTCGGTACGGCGCGCCCGCCGCAGGGTATTGGTCCCCACCGCACGCACGCCACCCGCGTCCACCGCCCGGAGCCGCTGGCCAAACCGGTCGAGGCATGCCAGTGCCCGTTGCCGAGCCGCGTCCGAAAGCTTCCGGCTGGCTTCCAGCCCCTCGGCCAGGCGCACCGGCTCCCGCAAGCGATCGAGGATACGCAGGTGGTGGCCCTCACGGCGGGCCACAATCATGTGAAAGCTGTTGGAGCCGAGGTCAACCGCGGCCAGAATCTCCGGTTTACCCATGCCTCAGCGCTCGCAACGCGCCAGGGTGCGCAACACTCGGGCCGGCAGGTACCACTGCAACACCGCCCCACCGGGCGCCGGTGGCCCGGCAAAGCCGAGTGCCAGCGCCCCGCCCTTCTTGAAGTGCATGAAGGCCCTCGGTTGCCCGGTGAGCGCAAGGGCCACCAGCCCGCTGAGGTCCGGCTCATGGCCGACGGCGATACTGCGGCTGGCGGGGCCGGAGGCCAGATCAGTCAGAAACCGGGTGGGGTCGGCGCCCGGCGACAGCCCCTCGTCCACCGCCCGGGCCCCCGGCCGGGGGCCATGCTCGGCGAGGATGTCCGCGGTCTGCCGCGCCCGCAGCAGCGGGCTGCTGAGCAGTTGATCGCACGCGTTAATAGACTGGCGAAGCCCCTGTGCGCCCGCTTGCATCCGCTCCCGACCCTTGGCCGTCAGCGCCCGCTGGGCATCAGGCAGGCTGCCGTCATCGGGCGGGTCCTCGGCGATGGCGTGACGCACCAGAATCAGTTCCCACATGAGTATCTGCCCCACAGCGGTTCAGGCGTGTTCCAGCGTGATCGGATCCACCACCAGGCGGTTACGGCCCTGTTTCTTGGCAACATAGAGGGCCTCGTCGGCGGCGGCCACCAACGCCTCCGTGTCCCGGAAGGGCTGGGTGCCCTCCTGCACCGCCAATCCGGCCGAGGCGGTGACGCGCAGCGCCGGTGCCTCCTTGACCTCCATGTCCGCGCAACGGAGCTGTTCGAGGACCCGGCGAACCGCGCCCTGCGCATCCTGCCAATGCACGCCGGGCAACAGCAACACGAACTCCTCTCCACCGTAACGGGCGATCAGGTCCTCACCCCGCAATGCATCGCGCAGCACCGCGCTGGCCTGGCGCAGGACCCGGTCGCCGGCCAAGTGGCCGTAGTCGTCGTTGACCTGCTTGAAATGATCAAGGTCGAGCAGGACGAGGGTCAACGGCCAGTGCCCGGCGGCCGCGACCCGAAACTCCTCTTCCAGTCGGTTGAAGAAGTGCTCGCGGTTGAACAGACCGGTCAGCGGATCGCGGCGCGTGCGCTCCTCCAGCTCGCGGACCTGCTGCTCCGAGGCGCGGACCTGCTCGTTGGCTTGCGCCACCTCGCTGACCATCCGCAGGTTATGCAGGATGAGTGCTTCCCGGGCCTGATCCAGCACCCCGGCCGTCGCTGCGGGGTGGTCCAACGCGATCTCGAACATCCCGGCCAGCTCCGGCTCGGCCTCGCCAACCGCATCCAGCAGCTCCTGTACCTGCTCGGGCGACCAGCCCAACGCCGCCCCCACCTGTTCCGCAGCGTAGGCCGCGGACCGGGCGGGGTCACCGTCCATCCAGACGTCCGCGATGATTCCAGAGAGCGCCACCGCGGCCTGCAGCCTTTGCTGGGGATCCTCGGGCGCCACACGGTCGCCAGGCTTCACGCGATGGCTGTCCCGTATCGCCTGTGCCAGGTATTCGGGCAAACGCCAGCGGGCCATCAACCAGGCACCGACATCAGCGTGGTCGGCGTCCAGCCACGCCCTTTCCGCCGCAACGAGGTGGTCGTGGGTCTCTGCCTTACCGGCCAGCGTCTGGTACTCGTCGCCCAACGCCACGTCCAGGGCCAGGATGCCGACGTCTTGAAGCAGCCCGGCCAGCATCAGGTCCTCGTCAAGCAAGCTACGGTGACGACGCCCAATCTCGCGGGCCGCGGCCGCGGCCAGCAGAGAACGCCGCCAGAACCGCTGGTAACCATAACCACCGGCAGCGGAGCTCTGGTGCAGGGCGGGGATCAGGGTGAAGCTCAGTGCCAGGGTGACCGCTGCGTTCATGCCCATGGTCACCAGGGCCTGGCGGATGTTGGTGATCTCGCGCCTGCGGGCATAGAAGGGGGAGTTGGCGACTTTGAGGAAGCGGACGCTCAGCGCCGGGTCTTTGCTGATGGCCTGGGCCAGTTCCGTGGTGCTGACCTCGGGCTGATGGCCCAACTCCACTACCCGCATTGCTGCGGCCGGCAGACTGGGCAGGCCGGGCGCGAGTTCCAGGCGTCTCGCCAGCCGTGCGTCAAGCATCCACTACCCTCCCCCTAGTGGACCGGTCCGGCACCTGCGGCGGGCACGCCCCACTTTAACGATGGGATCGGGGCACGCTCAGCGCACCTTCCGCGGGCCATCATCGGCACTGGGTGTGCCTTTGTTCTCCGGCTGCTCGTCTCCCGCCTCGGCCTGCTGTTGGTCACGCTTGTCACCAGGCAGGGGCTCCTCATCGAGCAGCGGCTGATAGGCCGGACTGTCCAAGTCGTCGTACTGGCCGGAATCCACGGCCCAGAAAAAGGCCCAGATGGCGATGATCATGAAGATGATCCCAACCGGGATCGAGAAAAAGATCACACTCATGCTTCGGACCCACCAGGCACAGGCTGAGACGAGATCTTCCCACGGTCGAGCGGAACGGGGCAACTGCTGAGATTCCGCTGGCCCCGGCTCAGGCGGCTGGCGTTAAGGATAACCAGAATGGAGCTCCCGGCCATGCCGAGGGCGGCCATCCACGGGGTCAGAATGCCGACAGCCGCCAGCGGGAGGGCTGAAAAGTTGTAGCACGCCGACAGGGTCAGGTTCTGGATCATGATCCGCCGGCTCTGTCGGGCCCAGTGGAAGCCGCGCTCCACCGGGGCAAGCCGATCGCCCAGCAGCACCATATCGGCCGTGGTCTGCGCCAGCGTCGTGCCGCTGTTCATGGCAATGGCCACATCGGCGCCCGCTAGCACCGGCGCATCATTCAACCCATCGCCAACCATGGCCACCTTGCTGCCATCCGCTTGCAGCTCGCGGATGCGCGCCAGTTTATCCTCCGGCCGCATCCGGGCCCGCCACTCGCTGATCCCGAGGCTCCGGGCGACTGCCTTCACCACGGCCGGGTGGTCGCCGCTGGCCAGTTCTACCTGCAACCCTCGCGCCTTCAGCGCTGCCACCAACTCCGCCGCATCCTCCCTCGGGCTGTCCACCAGGTGGAAGCGTGCCAACGGCTGACCTTCCCGCGCCAGCACGACCCAGCTCCCCTGACTGCTGCCCTCGCCTTCGCGCCCCGCCTCTGCGCAAGCAAACCGGGGCAGGCCAATCCGGTATTCCACGCCGTCCAGGCGACCACGCACCCCATCGCCGCGCACCGCTTCCACGTCCTCGAACGCAAGGCCCTGTCCAAGGCCATCAAACGCCCGAGCGATGGGGTGCTCGGAGTGGCGCTCCAGTGCACCGGCCAGTTCCAGCACCGTCGACTTGTGCACACCCGGCTCGTCGACAAGGACCTCGACCTGGTCCAGGCGGAGCGCCCCCTGCGTCAACGTGCCGGTCTTGTCGAAGACCACATGCGAGACCTTGGTCATGGTCTCCAGGGCATCCCGCTGCGTGATCAGCAGCCCGGCGCGCGCCAGGCGGTTCGTACCACCGGCGATGGCCATCGGGGTCGCCATGGCCAGGGCGCAGGGGCAGGTCGCGGCCAGGCAGGCCATGAGCACCGGGAAGGCTTGCACTGGGTCGTGTTGCCACCACCAGGCGAAGACGCCGGCGGCAGCGACCAGCACCACGGAAATGAACCGGGCGGCCACCCAATTCGCCACCCGGGCCAGCCGTGGCCGATCCGCCTGGGCCCGGGCCAACAGCCGCGAGATTGAGGAGAGGACCGTATCCTGACCGAGGGCATGGACGCGCAGGCGGAACACACCCGAGGTGTTGAGGCTGCCCCCGATAACCCGCTCACCCTGGGAGCGCAGCTGCGGCAACGACTCACCGGTCAGCAGGGATTCATCGAGATTGCCCTCCCCCCAGATCAGCTCGCCGTCCGCGGGCACCGTCTCACCGGGACGAACCAGGACGATATCTCCGGCCTCCAGCTGCGAGACGGGGACCAGTTCCTCGCCCTGCTCGGTGACCCGGGTGGCGTTACTGGGGATCAAGCGCGCCAGCGCATCAGTGGTCTCGTTGGCCTTGTGCCGCGCTGCCATCTCGGCGAAGCGGGCGATGCCGAGGAAGAAGATGAACATGACCACCGAGTCAAAGTAGACCTTTGGCCCGTCGGTCAGGGTCCACCAGACACTGGCACTGTAGGTCAGACCGATGGCCAGGCTGACCGGGACATCCATACCCACGGTACGCGCCCGGATATCGCGCCAGGCGCCGATGAAGAACGGGGCACCGGAGTACAGCAGCACCGGGGTGGCCACCAGCATGCTTATCAGTCGCAGAAATTGTTCGTGCACTGAATCCATGCCGTAATGGGCGCCCATGTACAGGCCGATGCCCATCATCATGACCTGCATCATCCCCAGCCCGGAGACGATAAGCCGGCGGAGCGCCTTGCGCCGCTCCTGCTGAGCCATGGATTGCACCTTATCGGCGCGCAGGGGATGGGCCCGGTACCCCAATCGGGCCATTTCGCGCAGCAGGTAGGACAGCGGTGCCCGGGCCTGGTCCCAGCGGATGACCGCCCGCCCGGTGGCTGCATTGACACGCACATCCAGCACACCGTCCACTTGGCCGAGGAGGTGTTCGATCAGCCAGCCACAGGCCGCACAATAAAGGTTCTCGACGAGAAAGGAGCCCTCGCGTGGCCCGTCCCCGACCTGCACGAAATCGCTCTGGATCTCGTCCCGGTCGTAAGCCGACCACTGGTCAGGGCTGGCGGCGACCGCCTCGTCATCGGGCCGCCCACCCGCGCTGGTGCGGACCTGGTAGAACTTTTCGAGCCCGCTGCCCAGGATCATGTTGGCCACGGCGTGGCACCCGGTGCAGCAAACCGGCTGCTCCTCTCCCTGAACGGTGACCGTGCGATCCTCCCCGGCGGGACCACTTCACCGCAGTGGAAGCACTTTTCCGTCACGCTCAGTACTCCAGGTCAGCAGCGCGCTGCACGTTGGGAATCATATCCCGTCGCGGCTCCATCTCGGCGTGCATTTGCGTGGCATCGAGTTCGCCCGTGATCCGCCAGCCGGCATCTACCGGTTCCAGATGGAGGTAGCGCCGGTTGGGTACAGCGCGCACCTGGCCGCGGTAGACCCCGTCCGAGCCGAGCTCGAGTTCGGCCGTCACGTCGTCGGCGCCCGTGCGCGGCTCGAGGGTCAGGTTAAGGCGGTCGGGGCGCGCCTCACCGTTTTTCCCCTGAAGCACCAGTTGCAGCTCACCGCCTTCGCGGGGCACCTGAACCCGCGCACTCAGCCCCATTTCGTAAGCGACCAGCTCGCGCTCGAAGTTGCGGTAAGTGGCCCGGCCGGTGTCGTAGTGATCGTCGATCACCAGCGGGTCCTGGTTGGTGACGGCCGTGTACACCAGCCCGAGCCCCATAGGTACCACCAGGATCGGTGGCGCGAACACGAACCAGCACCAGAACTCCTTGTACCAGGGCTTGGACTGCGCCTCGTCTGGTTTGCGATTGGTCGTCATGCTGGCTGTTGCCTCCGGTTACTGCGCCGGGCCGTGGAAACGGCTCCTGGTGGTTGTGGTGACGCTTTCATCGTCGGTGCGCGTGATGGTGAAGTATACATCAGAGGTACGGCCCTCCAGATGCTCGATATTCACCGTCACGGAGGCGATAACATCCGCTACACCGCCAGGTTGCACCGTGACTGTCTCCGGACGGAGGGAGAGTTCCATGTTCTCCAGACCGGCCACCTCAACCTCGAACTGCCTGGGCTCGCTGTCCTTGTTGAGCACTTTCAGCGTGTACACGTTTTCTATGTCGCCGAAACCGGACTCGCGGAACATGGGGTTGCGCTCGGGCAGCACGTCCAGGCCCACCGGCGAGCGCAGCGCCAATGCCGTGGCGAAAGCGGCCAGCAACAGCAGCAGCAGCGTCCCGTAAATGAGAATGCGGGGCCGGAAGACGCGGCTTGGCTTGCCCTCCATGGCATTTTCGCTGGAGTAGCGGATCAGCCCCCGCGGGTAACCCATCCGGTCCATTACATCATCGCAGGCATCGATACATGCAGCGCACGCAATGCACTCGTACTGCAACCCGTTTCGGATATCGATCCCCGTGGGGCAGACCTGAACGCAGATCTTGCAGTCGATGCAGTCACCCAGCCCCTTGGCACGGTGATCGATGTCGCGCTTGCGCGGTCCCCGGGGCTCCCCCCGGCTCTCGTCGTACGAGATGATCAGCGAATCGGGGTCGAACATGGCCCCCTGGAAACGGGCGTAGGGGCACATGTACTTGCAGACCTGCTCGCGCATGTAGCCGGCGTTGCCGTAAGTGGCGAACCCGTAGAACAGCGTCCAGAACGTCTCCCAGGGGCCGAGGCTGAAGCTGAACAGCCGTGCTGCAAGCTCGGGCGCAGGAGAGAAATAGGCCACGAACGTGAAGCCGGTAAACAACGCGAAGAGCACCCAGATAGCCTGCTTGGCCGATTTGCGGGCTATTTTTTCTCCAGTCCAGGGCGCCTTGTCCAGCTTCTTGCGCTTATTGGCCGGCCCCTCGGTCCACCGCTCCATCCAGACGAATACTTCCGTCCAGACGGTTTGCGGGCAGGCATAGCCACACCAAAGGCGCCCGGCCAGAGCGGTAAAGAAAAACAGGGAAATGGCGGCAATGATCAGCAGCGCGGACAGGAAATAGAAGTCCTGCGGCCAGAAGACCATTCCGAAGATGTAGAACTGCCGCGACGGCAGATCGAACAGAACGGCCTGCCGACCGTCCCACTGCACCCAGGGCATTACGTAGTAGAGCCCCAGAAGCAGGAATACTGCCAGTACCCGCAACCGTTGGAACCGCCCGCCAATCTCGCGAGGATGGATCTTCTCGCTCGACTGGTAGAGCGACTCGCCCGCGTCCGGCTGATTCGCCATGCCGTTACCCCTTTCTGCCACCTTTGTCCCGAGCCTTTTCGGGACGCTTCACCAAAACGGCCGTGAGAAAACTGGCGCCAGCACTCACCGCCCAAAACATCAAGAAACCAATGGAGTAACCGGCCTCCCGGCCAATCTCCCAATTCGGGAATGTCGCTGCGTGAAGATCGGCCGGATCAATGGCCAGGAAGAAAATCCAGGTCGCAAGCGCGGAGACAAGAAAGGAGGGCCACATCACCGGCCCCAGGACCCGGACGAGCCAGTTCGGCTCGTCCGTCCGGGTCTCTTCCGTCTCTAGCTCCGGGAAATCTTTCGGGTCGTTCATCGGACCCACCTCCCGAAGGGCAACGGTGCCCTATTCAGTTGTTGAGGCTGTAGACATAAGCGGCCAGCACATGGATACGGTCCTCGCCGAGGCGCTCCTTGAATGCCGGCATCTCGCCGCTGCGCCCCTGCAGAATCGTCTCCCGAATGCTCGCCTCATCGCCACCGTAGGTGTACTGCCCCAGGGTGAGGTTCGGCCAGCCCGCCGACTGGTTGCCCTTGCCTTCAGCGCCGTGACAGGCGATGCATCCCGCATCCTCGTACGCGGAGCGACCGGCGGTGATGGTGTCCTCGTCGATACCCTCGCGACCGCCCAGGTGCTGGACATAGGCCACGAGGTTATCCAGTCCGTCTCCCTCCAGGGCCTCCCGGCCTTCATGCCCAGGCATGTTCGCACTCCGGCCCTCAAGCAACGTGGTGACGATGTCCTCCGGCTCACCACCCCACTGCCACTTGGCGTTGGAGATATTGGGGAAGCCGCGGGCCCCGCCACCATCCACCCCGTGGCAAACGGCGCACTCGTAGCCGAACAGGCGGCGGCCGGTGGCCATCGCCTCGTCGTTCTGCGCCAGCTCGGGGATGGACAGTTCGGAGTACTCGGCGAAGATCGGCTCGAGCCGCTCCTCGATCCGCTCCACCTCGCGGTCATATTGCGCCGCCGAACTCCAGCCGAGCAGCCCGCTGTAGTTACCGAGCCCCGGGTAGAGGATGAGGTAGATCAGACCGAAGCCGATGGTCAGGTAGAACAGCCACAGCCACCAACGGGGCATGGGGCGGTTGTACTCGGACAGGGTGCCCTCATCCCAGCTGTGACCAGTGGCCTCGTGCTCGGCGGCCTCCCCCGGTTTTTTCTTCTCCGCGAACTTGATCAGCCACACCATCCCGAGAATGTTTGCCAGTACCAGGATGATGACCCACCAATGCCAGAAGCTACTCATGGCGATTATCCTCGTTACGCTTGTTCTTTTCGCGCTCGTCAGCCTGCTTCAGGTCGTCCTCGTCCAGGGCGAGGCGGGCCGCCTCGTCGAAATCGTCCTTCTTGCGCGGGTGGTAGGCCCACCAGACCACGCCCAGAAAGAGAATGACCAGTAAAGCAGTTGCGATGCCGTGTACAGTGCCCATCTAAAGCCTCAGCGTGTCCGCGAAATGGCGGTACCCAGCCCTTGCAGGTAGGCGATGATGGCGTCCATTTCCGTTTTGCCCTCCAGCTCCTCTGCAGCCGCATCGAGCATCTCGTCATCGTAGGGCACGCCCAGGAAGCGCTGCTGCATGCGCATGCGGTGAGCCACCTGCTCGCCGTCCAGCTCCCGCTCATTGAGCCATGGGTAGGCGGGCATGTTGGAGTTCGGCAGCACGTCACGCGGGTTGGTCAGGTGCACTTGATGCCATTCGTCGGTGTAACGACCACCCACCCGGTGCAGGTCAGGACCGGTCCGCTTGGACCCCCACTGGAAGGGGCGGTCGTAGACGAACTCGCTGGCCAGGGAGTAGTGGCCGTAGCGCTCGGTCTCGGCGCGGAATGGCCGGACCAGCTGCGAGTGGCAGTTGTAGCAACCCTCGCGCACGTAAATGTCACGGCCGGCGAATTCCAGGGGCGGATACGGCTCCACCCCCTCATGCGCCTGCGTGGTCTCATTCAGGAAGAACAGCGGCACGATCTGCACCAGACCGGCCACGCTGATGACCAGAATGATCAGCACGGCAAGCAGGCCGACGTTCTTTTCAACTACCTCGTGATTCATCCCGCTCCCTCCTTACGCGGTCTGGCCGGCGGCAGCCTGGCCGGTGGCCTTGGGGGCCGGCTCGCGGGCCGGGGCACCGGTCACCGTCTTGTAGACGTTGTACGCCATCATCAGCATGCCGATGAGGAACAAGACCCCACCCAACAGGCGCACCATGTAGTAGGGATAGGTTGCCACCAGCACCTCGGAGAAGGTGTAGGTCAGCGTCCCGTCATCGTTGACCGCACGCCACATCAGGCCCTGCATGACGCCAGCGATCCACATGGATGCGATGTAGAGCACGGTGCCGATGGTGGCGATCCAGAAGTGCCACTCGATCAGCTTGATGCTGTACATGCTTTCGCGGTTGAAGACACGCGGGATCAGCGCGTAGATCGAACCGAAGGTGATGAATGCCACCCAGCCCAGCGCACCGGAGTGCACGTGGCCGATGGTCCACTCGGTGTAGTGGGACAGCGCGTTCACCGTCTTGATGGACATCATCGGCCCTTCGAAGGTGGACATGCCGTAGAAGGACAGCGAGACGATGAGGAACTTGAGGATCGGGTCGGTGCGCAGCTTATGCCAGGCACCGGAGAGGGTCATGATGCCGTTGATCATGCCGCCCCAGGAGGGTGCCAGCAGGATCAGCGAGAAGACCATGCCCAGCGACTGCACCCAGTCCGGCAGGGCGGTGTAGTGCAGGTGGTGGGGACCGGCCCACATATACAGCGAGATCAGCGCCCAGAAGTGCACGATGGACAGCCGGTAGGAGTAGATGGGGCGCCCGGCCTGCTTAGGCACGAAGTAGTACATCATGCCCAGGAAGCCCGCGGTCAGGAAGAAGCCCACCGCGTTGTGCCCGTACCACCACTGAACCATGGCATCCACGGCACCCGAGTAGATCGGGTAGGACCACATCGGGCCGACCGGAATCACCAGGTTATTGACGATGTGGAGCACCGCCACCGTGAGAATGAAGGCCCCGAAGAACCAGTTGGCCACGTAGATGTGCTTGACCTTGCGGACCGCTATGGTACCGAAGAAGTTTATCGCGTAAGCCACCCAGACGGCCGCGATCAGCAGCGCGATCGGCCACTCCAGCTCTGCGTACTCCTTGCCCATGGTGTAACCCAAGGGAAGCGATATCGCGGCAGCGACGATGACAACCTGCCAGCCCCAGAACGTAAAGGAAGACAGCTTGTCGGAGAACAACCGCACCCCGCAGGTACGCTGCACACAGTAATAGGAGGTGGCAAACAGCGCCGAGCCCCCGAACGCGAAGATAACCGCGTTGGTATGCAGGGGCCGCAGGCGGCTGTACGTCAGCCACGGGTGGTCGAAGTTCAGCGCCGGCCAGATCAGCTGCGCCGCGATCAGTACACCAACTGCCATTCCGACCACGCCCCAGACGACGGTCATAATGGCGAACTGGCGCACGACTTTCTCGTTATAAGTTGTGCTGGTGTCCATAGCTCCAGATCCGCAAGGTGGTTTGAGATGGATTCAGGCGATCCTCTACGGGGGTGGATTATCCGCGTCCGGGCACAACCTCGCCTTGATGCAGATCAACACCGATCGCCAACCGTGACAAGATGCCGCACCCCACAGCTAAAAAATTTGGGGAACTCAGCGTTGGTGCGGCCCGTCCATACGTACTTTTGTTTGCAACTGATTCGCAGTGCCGCCAGTATTCAACGCTCACAGCGTCCCGGGAGACATGGACTTGCGAAAGGATATCGAGCGCTTCCTCGAAGCCGCCAACGAGATCGTTCTGGGCAAGGAGCACGAGGTCCGGCTGGCACTGGTCTGCCTCATGGCCCGCGGCCACCTGCTGATAGAGGACCTGCCCGGGGTCGGCAAGACGACCCTGGCCCAGGCCCTGGCCCGGCTGCTGGGGCTAGACTTTCAACGGATCCAGTTCACCAGCGATCTGCTGCCTGCCGACATCATCGGTGCCACTGTCTACGAGAAGGCCCAGGGGAGCTTCCGCTTTCACCCCGGCCCGATCTTCTCCTCCCTGGTTTTAGCCGATGAGGTCAATCGCGCCACCCCCAAGGCGCAGAGTGCGCTGCTGGAGGCCATGGCCGAGCGCCAGGTGAGCGTGGAAGGAGCAACGCGGGCGCTGCCCGAGCCGTTCTTCGTCATCGCCACCCAGAACCCGGAATCGCAGCTGGGCACCTTCCCACTGCCAGAGTCACAACTCGATCGCTTTCTCATGCGGTTGAGCCTGGGCTACCCCGACAGCAGCGCGGAGCGCGCCCTGCTGCGCGGTGAGGACCGGAGCGAGCTGCTGCACCGGATCGACACCCCCGCCCTCCCGGTGGCGCAGCTGGAGGCACTGCAGCAGGCCGTGCCGCGTATCCACGCCTCCGACGCCCTGCTCGACTACCTTCAGGCCCTGCTGCGCCATACCCGGGAGTCCGGCGCCTTCCGCCACGGCCTCTCCCCGCGCGCGGGCCTGGCGCTGCTGCGCACCGCCCAGGCCTGGGCGCTCTCCCATGACCGGGGGGCCGTGCTGCCGGAAGACATCCAGGCGGTGTTCGTGCCGGTAGCGGGCCACCGGCTGGAGCCGCGGGAAGACGGCACGGCCGGGGCCCACGAGGACCGGGTGCGCGAAGCGCTGGAACAGGTCGCCATCCCCTGATGCGTGCGCTGCGCCGGCTCCGGGCTCTGCTTCGGCAACTCCCCCTGAATCGGGGCAGGAGTGATTCCGAACAGTTGTCCCTTCACTACCGGCGGATATTCATCCTGCCCACCCGCTACGGGCTGTTCATGGCCCTCGTGGCGGGCCTGGTCTGGCTCGGGGGCGTGAACTACACCAATAATATGGTGCTGTTACTGTCTTTCCTGTTGGTCGGGCTGCTGGTCATCAGCATTCACCACACCTTCAACAACCTGCACCGGCTCCAGGTACACGCAGGACCGGCGCAGCCAGTCTTCGCCGGCCAGCCCCTGCGATTCCCGGTCACGGTGCACGACCCGGCAGGCCGCGAGCGACCGGCGATCACCGTGGACGGCGGCGAAGGGCTGCAAACCGCCGATATCCCCCCGGGGGAGAGCGCCCAGTGGTGGCTGACCGTCCCGACCCGCGAGCGGGGCTGGCGCCCCCTGCCCCGCTTCCGTATCCAAACCCGTTTCCCCACCGGCCTGTTTATCGCCTGGGCCCTGCCCTCGCTCCAGCAACGCAGCCTGGTTTATCCGGCCCCGGAGCCTGGCAACGTGCCACCACCCCCGCGGGGGCAGGAGGGCCGCCAGGGTGATCGTCACGGCGAAGGCGATGATGATTTCCACGGCTTGCGCCGCTACCAGGTGGGTGACCCCAAGGGCCACATCGCCTGGAAGCGCCTGGCGCGAGGCGAGGAGCGGGTTTACACCAAGCAGTTCGCCGGCGCCTCGGGCGCACCCCGCTGGCTGGACGAACGGCAACTGGACCCCGCCTTGGGACTGGAGGAGCGCCTCTCCCGGCTCTGCCGCTGGATCATCGACCTGGACAATGGCGGCCATCCCTACGGCCTGCGCCTCGGACGGGTCCAGATCGCACCGGGCCGGGGCGAGGCCCACCGGCATGCCTGCCTGCGCGCGCTGGCCCTGCACGGCCAGGAGTCATCGCCGTGAAGACATCCCCCCGCCCGCCGACGCCATTGCCCCGGCAGTCACAGGCATGGATGCTGGGCACCCTGGCGCTGGTGGGGGCGGCACACGCCCCCTACCTGCCCCTGTGGATCAGTCTGGGCGCGCTCGCCTGCGGCCTGTGGTCCTGGGTCAACCTGAACCGCTGGCGCCGCCTCCCACCCCGCACCCTGCGCTTTGCCCTCACGCTGTTGGCCATTGGCGGGGTTTACCTCAGTTACGGTGAGCTGCTCGGCCAGGAGGCCGGCACCGCCCTGCTCCTGTGCATGAGCGCGCTGAAGTTGCTGGAGCTGCGCAGCCGGCGCGATGCGATCCTGCTGATCGGGCTCGGCTTTTTCCTGGTTGGCACCCAGTTCCTGCGCTCGCAGGAGCTCCCCATGGCGTTCTACCTCGGGTTCTGCACCCTCGGGCTGATCATCAGCCTGATGGGCACCACCCGCGAGAGCGCACCCCGCCACCCGCTCGCCCACGTGCCACAGGCCGGGGCCATCCTGCTCCAGGCCCTGCCCCTGGCCGCCTTGCTGTTTTTCCTGTTCCCGCGCCTGGATGGACCGTTGTGGGCCATGCCGGAGGACGACCAGGCTGCCATGACGGGGCTGAGCGACAGCATGGAGCCGGGCAGCATCGGCGAGCTCGCCCAGTCGGATGCGGTGGCCTTCCGCGTGGAGTTCGACGGCGACCATCCACAGGCCCCGCAACGCTACTGGCGCGGCCCGGTGTTCGAGGCCTATGACGGCCGTCGCTGGCAAAAGCACGATCAACTCCATGACATGACCGAGGCGGCGACCACGGCGGACGACGTCGACAAGTGGCGCTACACCATTACCCTCGAGCCGCACGGCCAGCCCTGGCTGTTCGGCCTGGATCTGCCCGTCGACCTGGACCTGAACGGGGCCCGGACCCGTGGCGGCCAGACGTGGGAGCGGGACAGGGAGGTCAACCGCCGGATCCGCTACCAGGGTGAAAGCGCACTGGATTACGCGCTCGGCGGCTCGCTGGATGACCAGCGCCGCGAGGTCAACCAGCACCTGGAGGGCGACCGCCACCCGGAAACCGTCGCCCTGGCGCAGGGGTGGCTGGAGGAGACCGAGGACCCGCAGGCCCTGCTCGGCCACGCGATCAGTTTCTTCCGGGAGCAATCGTTCGCGTACACCCTGAGCCCGCCGCTGATGCAGGCCGACATGGTCGATGAATTCCTGTTCGAACACCAACAGGGCTTCTGCGAGCATTTTGCCGCGGCGTTCGCGGTGATGATGCGCGCTGTGGGTGTCCCCACCCGCGTGGTCACCGGCTACCTGGGCGGCGAGATGAACCCGGCCGGCGACTACATGATCGTCCGCCAGTCCGATGCCCATGCCTGGAACGAGGTCTGGCTCGAAGGGGAAGGCTGGGTGCGGGTCGACCCCACCGTGCTGGCCGCCCCGACGCGCCTGGACGAGGGCCTGGAGGCGTCGGTGAGCGACCCCGACAGCGTGCCCGCGATGGCGCGTTTCGACGCCTCCTGGCTGCGCGGGCTGCAACTGCGCTGGGATGCGGTGAACATGACCTGGCACCGCTGGATGCTCGGCTACGGGCCGGAGATGCAACGCCAGTGGTTGGAGCGGCTCGGGCTGACCAGCTGGCAACAGGCGGTCATGGCACTGGGTGGCGCACTGGTCGCCCTGTCACTGCTGCTGGCCTGGATCACCCTCTACCGCGGGGCGCCCCGTCCGTCCGACCCGGCGGTACGCGCCTGGCAGAAGCTGACCCGGAAACTGGGCCGGAAGGGCCTGCCCCCGCAACCCGCAGAACCGCCCAACCGCTATGCCCAACGAGTGGCCCGGGCACGTCCCGACCTGGCCCCTGGCGTCTTGCAACTGGCGCGGCTTTACCAGCAATATCGGTACGAACCGGCGCCCAGGGAGGCGGACCTGCGCGCCCTCCGGGAGGGGGTGCGAAAACTGCGCCCCTGACCGCCTGCCGAAGACAGCCAGGAGCTCCGCGCCCATGCACGACACCCCTTGGCTTATCGCCCATCGCGGCGACATTGAAAGGCACGCAGAGAATACCCTGCCCGCCTTTCGCTCCGCCCTGGACAGGGGGGCGGACGGTATCGAGCTGGACGTTCAGTTCACGGCGGATGGCACACCGGTGGTCTTTCACGACCGGGACCTGCGCCGTATCACCGGACAACGCGGGTGCCTGGCGGAGATCGAAGACGCAGAGTTGGCCCGCCGGGGGCTACGCCCCGGCCCGGCACAGGCGGAACAGTTCCACCTCCCCACGCTCAGTGAGGCCTGTGAGCTGTTGGCCGGTGCCAACACCCCGGTGTTCGTCGAAATCAAGACCAATGCACTGGCCCACCATCGCATCCCGCACGCGGTGGACCGGGTGCTGCAGGACAGCGTGCTCATCGCCAGCCAACGGGTGATCATAAGTTTTAACGACAGTGCGCTGCAGGTGGCCCGGTCGCATGCCCGCGTAGCGGTGGGCTGGGTCTTGCAGGACTGGGATATCACCTGCCGGGAGCGGGCCGAGGCGCTGAAACCGGACTGGCTCTTCTGTGACGAGCAGTTGCTACCGCCTGGCCCGGCACCGTTATGGACCGGCCCATGGGCGTGGGCAATTTACGAGATTAATGAAGCGGGACCGGCCGCAGCGCTGGCACGCCGAGGCGTGAAGGCGGTGGAAACGGGAAGGCTGTCGGCCTGGTACCGATGACACCAGGCCGAGGGCCGATGCGCCCGGGGCGCTCACCCGCCCCGGGCGCACTCCGGCCCACGTCGTAGCGGACTGAGGCCCCCCTCAGCGCACGCTACGGCGACGGTCCGCCAGCGGCTGCTCGGTCAACCCCTGGCGCTCCGCAACCCGGCGGACAGCCGGCTCCTGCGCCAACTGCGCCAGCGTGATGCCGTTCAGGAAGTCGTAGATCTGCCGGCTGAGGTCCATCCAAAGATCATGGGTCAGGCAGCGCTCACCCTCCTGGCAGTCACCACGGCCTTTGCACCGCGTGGCGTCGACATTCTCGTCCACCGCAGTGATGATGTCCGCGACCGTGATCTGGTCCGCCGGCTGTGCCAAGCGATAGCCGCCCCCCGGGCCACGAACGCCCGAGACCAAGGAGTGCTTGCGCAGGCGCGCGAACAGCTGCTCCAGGTAGGACAGCGAGATCCCCTGAGACTCGGAGATATCCGCCAGGGTAACCGGCCCCTGCCCCTCGTGCAGCGCCAGGTCCATCATGGCTGTGACCGCGTAGCGGCCCTTGGTCGATAGCTTCATTACAACCTTCCCGTATATCTAGCAAAAAACGCCAAAAACCATTCGTCTTTTATAGGCACTAAACCCAGCCGCGTCAAGGGAAATTAGCGGCGCCTACGGTTTGCGCGTATGCCGCTCAGGCGGTGGGCGAATCAAAGCGATGCCCCTCGCCCAGGCAGAACCGGAGCCAACGGTTGAGGAAGCGATTCGCACGCCAGCGCCATTCCAGCGAGGGCCCCTGCTCCCGGGCCTGGCCACGGCGGCCGCGGCCGACCACTTCCGCCACCCGGGCATCGTAATAGATGCGAATCCGCAGGGCCGGTAGCGTCTCCCCGGCCGGGGCTTCTTCTGCCAGGAACTGATGTGTCAGGTAGTACGTCCGCGTATAAGGGGTGGATTCGAGCAACTCCACGTGCAACGCCGCCCCCTTGGCCAGCGGGCTGACACGGCAGACCCCTTCGCCATCCTCTGGCAGCAACCGCCTCAGAAAGAGGTAATTGGACTCGTAAAGCTCCATCAGACCGCCGAAGCTCGGCCCGGTGGACTGGGTCTCTAGGATGGCTGGTGAACGCATCATAGCTCACGATGCTACCACATGCTGCAACCCGGTACGGCCGCAACGGCGGGCGCCCTGAGCGCAGCACGCCTCCCTGTCAGCGCTACCAGACCGGCGGCAATGGCGTGCCTGCCTCAGGAAAGGCCCAAGGTTAATAAGCGCTGAGCAACCCCATGATTAGCGTCGAGGCACTTTACAATTACCCCCATTCAGCCATGACTAACCACCCCAATACTGCCCACAAGCCCCTCTAAATCCCGCTGTGATCCGCCTACCCACGACCTGGCATAGCGCTTGCTTTCCTTTAATACCACCTCATGCAATTAGGTCTGGAGGAGCGCTATGAAACACAAGCTTACCGCGCCGTTGACTATTGTTGGCATCGCCATTGTCACCTATGGCTTGCCGGCACAGGCAGACATTGTCACGCTGGGCTTCGAGGAGTTTGGGGCCATCGATGGAAATGAAGCTGTCGGGGACTTTTACGCAGGCGGCACCAACGAGGCTGGCATCACCGGCCCGGATTATGGCATCACGTTCTCAGGAAACGCCTTGGCATTGACATCCCAGACAACGAATGAACCCGGGGCTGACGGCAACTTCGAAAACAATCCGGTGGGCGACAACATCCTTTTCTTCCTCGGCGGCGAGGCCGCGACCATGAATGTCGCCGGTGGCTTTGAAACCGGATTCTCCTTCTATTACACATCGTCCGAACAGGCTTTCGTCAATGTCTATGACGAGCCTGACGGACAAGGGAACATACTCCAATCTCTCGACTTAACGCAAAATTGGCAGGACGCCAATTGCACGGACACCGCGAGCACGGACTTCTGCAACTTCAACCCTGTGGGGGTGGAGTTCGATGGGGTTGCCCAATCAGTGGACTTCGGTGGCACCATCAACCAAGTCGGTTATGACGCCATCACGCTTGGTACCGATGTCCCCGGCGACCCCACGGAAGTGCCCGAGCCCGCCACCTTGACGCTCTTCGCAACGGGCCTGTTGGGCCTGATGGGGCTGACCTTCCTGCGACGGCGCCCTGTGAGCTGACCCGGCCACGGGAGTTCCCCCCCCACGCCGGCCGGGCCCGGATCCGCGGGGCCGGCTGGCACCCACCAACCGAGCGCCCGTCGGCACCCGCTCCATCCGCCGACCCCCTCGCCCACTTTCGAGGGGGTCGGCCCTGCCGCGCCCCGAAGATCGGCCCTGGGCTGGAAAACCGGGGACACTTCTAATAGAGTCGCCGCTCCAGCTTGGCCTCGTGGATGATCTTGGTCGCGATCTCCTCGATGGACATGGTGGTGGTATTGACGAAGGAGATGCCCTCGCCCTTGAACAGGGCCTCGGCGCGAGCCACCTCGTAGCTGCACTGGCGCAGCGAGGCGTAGTCGCTGTTCGGCAACCGTCCGGAGCGGATTTTCTGCAGCCGGTCCACGTTGATGGTCAGCCCGTAGAGCTTGCGCTTGTGCTCAACGAGCTTGCGCGGCAATTTGCCGCGGGTCAGGTCATCCTGGGTCAGCGGGTAATTGGCCGCGTAAATGCCGTACTGCAGCGCCAAGTAGATACAGGTCGGGGTCTTGCCGCTGCGCGATACGGCGGTCAGGATGACGTCGGCACGGGAGTAGTGATTGGTCACTGCCCCGTCGTCGTGACTGAGCGCATAGTTCATCGCGTCAATCCGGACGTCATACATGTTATTATCCACGACCCCGTGGGAGCGCCCGATGACGTGGCTGGACGGCATATGCAGTTCCTGCTCCAGCGGGGCGATGAAGGTATCGAAAAAGTCGAAGAGCACGGCGTCGGTGGTCTGCATGACGCGACGCACGTGGGCATCGACGACGGTGGAGAACACGATGGGCCGCAGGCCACTGCGCTGGCCGGCGGCGGCGATCTGTTCCACCACCTGGTTCGCCTTCTCTTCGCTATCCACGAAGGGGATGGTGCGCTGCTCGAAATCGAGCGTGAACTGGGTCAGCAGGCTGTGGCCCAGCGTTTCGGCCGTGATACCGGTGCGGTCGGAGACAAAGTATACGGTACGTCTGGCTTCGGTCATTGACGATGCGGGCTCCGCTGGAATGGGCAGCAAAAAGGTTGCCAAAGCATGCTAGCGGAATTGCCGCCACCCTGCACAGCAACCCGTAGGCAATCGCGAAACATCAAGGGGGACGCAACCTTGCAAGAGTATGTGGTCAACTTCGAGACCCTGGGGATGGGGGATGTGGATCGCGTAGGGGGCAAAAACGCCTCCCTGGGCGAGATGATCAGCCACCTGTCCGCAGCGGGCGTGAGCGTGCCCGGAGGCTTTGCCACCACCGCGAAGGCCTACTGGGACTTCCTGGACGAGAGTGGCCTTCGCGAGCGCATCAACGGGATGCTCGACCAGCTCGACGTCGAGGACGTGGATGCGCTGGCCAAGACCGGCGCCGAAATCCGCCAGCTGGTCATCGACACGCCCTTCCCGGCCGAGCTGGAGCAGGCCATCACCAACGCCTACCAGAAGCTGGAGGATCAAACGACCGGCGAGGCCTCCTTCGCCGTGCGCTCCTCCGCCACGGCCGAGGATCTGCCCGATGCCTCGTTCGCCGGACAGCAGGAGACCTTCCTCAACGTCCGTGGCCTGGACGGCATCATGGAGGCGGTCAAACACGTCTTTGCCTCCCTGTTCAACGACCGCGCCATCTCCTACCGGGTACACCACGGCTTCGAGCACAGCCAGGTGGCGCTCTCCGCCGGCATCCAGCGGATGGTCCGCTCCGACATCGGTGCCGCCGGCGTCATGTTCACCATGGACACCGAGTCCGGCTTCCGGGACGTGGTGTTCATCACCTCCTCTTACGGCCTGGGCGAGACGGTGGTCCAGGGCGCGGTCAACCCGGACGAGTTCTACGTCCACAAGCCCACGCTGGAGGCCGGCCGCCCGGCCGTACTGCGCCGCAACCTCGGCAGCAAGGCCATCAAGATGGTCTACTCCGGCGACCAGGCCCACGGCAAGACGGTCAAGACCGTGGACGTGGACGAGACTGAACGCCTGCAGTACTCGCTGACCGACGAGGAGGTGCAGGACCTGGCCCGCCAGGCGCTGATCATCGAAAAGCATTACGACCGCCCGATGGACATCGAGTGGGGCAGAGATGGCCAGGACGGCAAGCTCTACATCCTGCAGGCACGCCCCGAGACCGTGAAAAGCCGCGACGGCGGCCAGACGCTGGAGCGCTTCCACCTCAAGGCCCGCGGCGACGTCCTGGTCACCGGCCGCGCCATCGGTCAGCGCATCGGCGCCGGCCCCGCCCGAGTGGTGGACGGCATCGCCGATATGAACAAGGTCAAGGCCGGTGACGTCCTGGTCACCGACATGACCGACCCGGACTGGGAGCCCATCATGAAGCGGGCCTCCGCCATCGTCACCAACCGCGGCGGCCGTACCTGCCACGCGGCGATCATCGCCCGCGAACTGGGCATCCCGGCCATTGTGGGCACCGGCGAAGGCACCGACCGGATCAAGGATGGCCACGAGGTCACCGTCTCCTGCGCCGAGGGCGATACCGGTTACATCTATTCCGGCAAGCAGGACTACGAAGTCCGCGAGATCGCCCTGGACAAGCTCCCCGAGCTGCCCTTCAAGATCATGATGAACGTGGGCAACCCGGACCGTGCCTTCGACTTCGCCAGCCTGCCCAACGCCGGCATCGGCCTGGCGCGCCTGGAGTTCATCATCAACCGGATGATCGGCATCCACCCGAAGGCGCTGCTTGAGTTCGACCAGCAGGACGAGAACCTCAAGCAGGTGATCCGCACCCAGGCCGCCGGCTACAGCGACCCGGTGCAGTTCTACATCGACAAGCTGGCCGAGGGTATCTCCACCCTTGCTGCTGCCTTCACCCCAAAGCCGGTGATCGTGCGGCTGTCCGATTTCAAGTCAAACGAGTACGCCAACCTGATCGGCGGCGAGCAGTACGAGCCCGACGAGGAAAACCCCATGCTGGGCTTCCGCGGCGCCTCGCGCTACACCGCGGACAACTTCCGCGACTGCTTCGCCCTGGAGTGCAAGGCGCTCAAGAAGGTGCGCGACGAGATGGGCCTGGACAACGTCTGGATCATGGCGCCCTTCGTGCGTACCGTCGAGGAAGGCAAGGGCGTGCTGGCCGAACTGGAGCGCAACGGTCTGAAGAAGGGCGAGAACGGGCTCAAGGTCATCATGATGTGCGAGCTGCCCTCCAACGCCCTGCTGGCCGACGAGTTCCTGGAGCACTTCGATGGCTTCTCCATCGGCTCCAACGACCTCACCCAGCTCACCCTGGGCCTGGACCGCGACTCCAGCCTGATCGCGCACCTGTTCGACGAGCGCGATGCGGCGGTCAAGAAGCTGCTGTCCATGGCCATCCAGAGCGCCCGCCGTGCCGGCAAGTACGTGGGCATCTGCGGCCAGGGCCCGTCCGACCACCCCGACCTCGCCCGCTGGCTGATGGACGAGGGTATCGAAAGTGTCTCTTTGAACCCCGATTCGGTGGTGGAGACCTGGCTCTACCTGGCCGGGGAAGAAGCCCAATAGGCTGACCCCGACCCAGAGCCGAACTGAGAGGGCGCCTCAAAAGGGCGCCCTTTCTTTTTATGCGCTGCCGGCCTTTGTGCCCGCTCCCGTAAGCCCCTCCCATAAACCCTTGGAGCGGCCTGTGGTTAGCGCCGCCCCGCCGGCTGGATCACCAGCCAGTCATCCAGGAGGTCCGCGGGCAGCGTGCTCATGTTGTAGCGCTCCGAGAGCTGCGCCTTCACCTCGGCCAGGGCCTCGGTCTCGTCCTCCGCCTCCACGGTGAAGGTTTCATCGGCCAGCTTCCCCAGCGAGGCATGGGCATCCTCCATCGCCCCGGGCTTAATATAGGCGTTCCAGCGGCTCATAAGACTATCCTCCAGCGCCAGATGGTCTAATCAGTATAGAGAAGGGGTGCCGCCCTTTGGGTCATTTTGACCCCAACGGGCCCGAGCGGGTTTCACATCTCGGTCCGATTCCTGATAAATTGGTCAGACAACTAGACAATAGCCCACCGTTGAGAGACTCATCGTCATGAGCGCACACTCCGTTTACTTGGAGGATGATTGCCGCTTCGAGTACAACCGGGAAGACCTGGTCGCCCGGCTGGGCCAGGTGCTGGCCAACCCCGAAGCGCTGATCACCAACGAAGAGGCCCTGCGAGCCTACGAGACCGACGGCCTCGCCGCGTACCGTCAGTTGCCGGTCGCCGCCGTGCTGCCCGACACCGTGGAAGAGGTGCAGGCGATCCTGCGCATCTGCAACGAACTGGAGGTGCCGGTGGTTGCCCGGGGTGCAGGCACCAGCCTCTCCGCCGGCGCCCTGCCCCATCCGCAAGGTATCCTGCTGAGCCTCTCCCGCTTCAACCGCATTTTGGACGTGGACGCGGAACGCCGGGTCGCACGGGTACAGCCCGGTGTGCGCAACCTGGCCGTCTCCGAGGCGGCCGCGCCCTACGGCCTCTATTACGCCCCCGACCCCTCCTCCCAGATCGCCTGCAGCATCGGCGGCAACGTGGCGGAGAACGCCGGCGGGGTGCACTGCCTGAAGTACGGCCTGACCATCCACAACGTGCTGGAGGTCACCTTGGTCACCATCGACGGCGAGGTACTGAAGATCGGCAGCGAGGCGCCGGATGCCCCGGGCTACGACATGCTCGCCGCCGTCATTGGCTCCGAGGGCATGCTCGGCGTGGTGGTGGAGGTCGCCGTCAAGCTACTGCCGGAGCCGCTGACCAAAAAGGTCATGCTGGCCGCCTTCCCCACGGTGGAGGCCGGCGGTGAGGCCGTGGCCGGCATCATCGGCGACGGGATCATCCCCGGTGGCCTGGAAATGATGGACAACGCGGCCATCCGCGCCGCCGAGGACTTCGTCCATGCCGGCTACCCGGTGGATGCCGCCACCATCCTCATCTGTGAGCTGGACGGCAGCGAGGCCGAGGTCGCCGCCCAGTGCGCCCAGGTGAGCAAGCTGATGGAGAGCTACGGCGCCACCGAGATTCGCATCGCCGAGACCCCGGAACAGGCCCAGGCTTTCTGGGCCGGCCGCAAAGCGGCCTTCCCCGCCGTGGGTCGCATCTCGCCCGATTACTACTGCATGGACGGCACCATCCCGCGCAAGCACCTGTCCACGGTGCTCAACCGCATGCAAGCGCTGTCCGAGGAGTACGGACTGCGTGTGGTGAACGTCTTCCACGCCGGCGACGGCAACCTGCACCCGCTGGTGCTTTACGACGGCAACGTCCCGGGCGAGCTGGAGCGCACCGAGGAGCTCGGCGGTCGCATCCTGGAGCTGTGCGTGGAGGTGGGCGGCACCGTCACCGGCGAGCACGGCGTCGGCATGGAGAAGATCAATCAGATGTGCGCCCAGTTCAGTCCGCCGGAGCTGGAGCAGTTCTTCGCCCTCAAGCGGGCCTTCGACCCGAAGGGGCTGTTGAACCCGGGCAAGGCCATCCCGACGCTGAACCGTTGTGCCGAGTTCGGCGCCATGCATGTGCACAAGGGCGAACTGCCCTTCCCGGATATCGAGCGCTTCTGAGACCAGGCCGCCCGTTGCGCCCGCGAGCGCCGGCGGCCTGCTTTTTGTCAGGACACCCTTTATGAGTCAGAGCAACGATCACAGCCAGTCGATACGGGAGCGGGTGGCAGCGGCCGCCCGGTCCGGTACTGCCCTGGAGATCCAGGGCAGTGGCAGCAAGCGGTTTCTGGGCCGGACGCCGACCGGCGAACCGCTCGCCACGACCGAACACACCGGCATTGTCAATTACGAACCGACCGAACTGGTGCTGACTGCCCGCACCGGTACCCGGCTCGCTGAGCTGGAACAGATACTCGCCGACGCCGGCCAAATGCTGCCCTTCGAGCCGCCGCAGTTCGGCGGCGAGGGGACCCTGGGTGGCGCCATCGCCACGGGACTGTCCGGCCCCGCCCGCCCCTTCGCGGGCGCGGCCCGCGACCTGGTGCTGGGCTGCCGGCTGGTCAACGGCCGGGGCGAAGACGCGCACTTCGGTGGCGAGGTCATGAAGAACGTGGCCGGCTACGATGTATCCCGACTGCAGGCCGGTGCCCTGGGCACCCTGGGCGTGCTGCTGGAGGTCTCGCTGAAGGTTCTGCCCCGCCCGGAAAAGGAACTGGCGCTGGCGCTGGAGCTGGACCGCGATGACGCCTTCCGGCAGGTCTCGGACTGGCAGGCCAAGGGCGCGCCGGTCACCGGCAGTGCCCACGACGGCCAGCGACTACACCTGCGGCTCTCCGGGTCGGCCCTGGGCGTGGACGCCGCCCGGGAGATGATCGGCGGTGAGGCGGAGGACCTTCAGTTCTGGCAGGACCTGCGTGACCATCGCCTGCCCTGGTTCCAGGACCAGGCGCAGCTCTGGCGCGTGGCGCTGCCTCCCGGTCGCCAACTGCCCGAGCAGCTGCTGCACAACGCGCTGCTGGACTGGAATGGCCAACAGGTCTGGCTCGGTGGCGAGCAGGACTTCAGTGCCCTGCATCAGGCCGCCCGCGCCGTGGGCGGTCACGCCCGCAGCTTCCGCGGCGGCGACCGCGAGGCGGACGTGCTGCCCAGCAACGGCGGCATCTTCCAGCACCTGCACCGCAACATCAAGAAGGCCTTCGACCCCGAGGGTATCCTGAACCCGGGCCGACTCTACGCAGACTTCTGAGGCCGCCATGCAGACCCATATCGCTGATTTCATCAAGGACACCGACGCCGGCAAAGAGGCCGAGCGCATCCTGCGCACCTGCACCCACTGCGGCTTCTGCCTGGCCACCTGCCCCACCTACCAGGAGCTGGGCAACGAGCTGGACAGCCCCCGCGGGCGCATCTACCTCATCAAACAGGTGCTCGAGGGCCACGAGCCCACCGGGGAGACCCAGCTGCACCTGGACCGCTGCCTCACCTGCCGCGCCTGCGAGAGCACCTGCCCCTCCGGCGTGGAATACAGCAAGCTGGCCGACATCGGCCGCGAGGTTGTGGAACAGAAGGTGCCGCGCAACGAGAAACGCGCCTTGCGCTGGTTCATCCGTACGGCCGTGCCCAACCCCAAGGTATTCTCCACGCTGATGACCCTCGGCCAGGCGGCGCGCCCCCTGGTACCCGGCGCGTTGCGCGACAAGCTGCCGGCCAAGGAATCGGCCCCGGCCTGGCCCGAGGCACCCAAGCAGGCCACGCGCCGCGTGCTGCTCCTGGAAGGCTGCGCGCAGCCGGCCATGACCCCGGCCACCAACCCCGAGACCGTCCGCCTGTTGGGCGAGGCCGGCATTGAGGTGGTGCGCACACCGAAGGCCGGTTGCTGCGGCGCGCTCCATCAGCACCTGGGCGAGCCGGAAGGCGCCCACGGTTACATGAAGCGCAACATCGACGCCTGGTGGCCCGAGATCCAGAACGGCGCCGATGCCATCGTCGTCAACGCCAGCGGTTGCGGCGCCCAGGTCAAGGACTACGGGTATTTCCTGCGTAACGACCCGGACTACGCCGAGAAAGCGGCGGAGGTCGCCCGGCTGGCCGTGGACCCGGTGGAACTGATCGAGGGCATGGCAGACAGGCTAGCGCCCAGAGCCGATGCCCCCCGGCGTATCGCCTTCCACTGTCCCTGTACCCTTCAGCACGGGCAGAAGATGCCCGGGCGGGTGGAGGCGGTGCTGCGCAAGGCCGGGTTCGAACTCACGCCCATCGGTGAGCCGCACCTGTGCTGCGGGTCCGCCGGCAGCTACTCGGTCCTGCAACCGGAGATGGCCAAACGGCTGCGCCGGCGCAAGCTGGACAATATCGAGCCGGCCAAGCCGGAGATGATCGTCACCGCCAACGTGGGTTGCCAGACCCACTTGGGCGACGAGGCCAAGGTCCCCGTGCGTCATTGGGTGGAACTGCTGACGGTCCGCTGACCGCGATCGCCGGCCGGGCGGTGACAGATAACCGACCCGGCCGGTAGACTATCGGGTTACGCAATGCCCACGGGCTGACCGATCGTCACGCACCTGAAAGAGGGACCCCCATGGCCGAAGCACTCCCCCTGGTTCTGGAACCCGCGCAGCTGGAAGCCGCGCTGGCACAGCGCGATGACCTGCTGGTGGTCGATCTCAGCGATGAGAATGACTATGAGCAGGGCCACATCCCCGGGGCAGTGCACCTGCCGTTCGCTTGTCTGCTCCGTCAGGCCCCGCCGGCCATGGGGCTGCTGCCGGAAATGGACAGCCTGTCCTCGGCCCTGTCGGCGATCGGCCTTACCCCGGAGACCCACGTGGTGGCGTGCGATCGCAATGGCGGCGGCAGGGCCGGGCGCCTTGTCTGGACCCTGGACCTGCTGGGCCACCCCCATCGCTCCTGGCTCAACGGCGGTGTCGTGGCCTGGGCGGGTGAAGGGCACGCCCTGGAGGCCGGGCGGGTCGAGCCGACGCGCAGTGACTATCGGGCCGTGCTGCGACACCCCGAGTACCGCGCCGAGTGCGACTGGCTGCTGCAGCGGGTGGACAACCCCGACGTGGCGGTGCTGGATGCCCGCTCGGCACCGGAATACCGCGGTGAGGACGTACGATCCCAGCGCGGCGGGCATATCCCCGGCGCGGTCAACCTCGACTGGCTGGAAACCATGGACCGGGACAACCACCTGAAGCTGCTGCCCGACGATACCCTGCGGGCCATGCTCGACGAGCGCGGCCTCAACCCGGAGCAAGAGGTGGTCACCCATTGTCAGACCCACCACCGCTCTTCGCTCACCTACGTCATGCTTCGCCACCTGGGCTTTGACAAGGTGCGGGGCTATGACGGCTCCTGGTCGGAATGGGGCAACCGGCCGGATACCCCCGTAGAGGATTGAAGGAGTGGCACGGGACGTGCCCGGCCGTCAGATGCCGAGCACGTCCTGCATGTCGTAGCGCCCCGGCTGCTGGCCCGCCACCCACAGGGCGGCGCGCACGGCACCGGCGGCGAAGGTCATCCGGTTGGAGGCGCGGTGGGTGATCTCGATGCGCTCACCGTTACCGGCGTACAGCACCGTGTGCTCTCCCACGATATCCCCGGCGCGGATGGTCTCGAAGCCGATGGTCTGCCGGTCGCGCTCACCGGTGCGCCCCTCCCGGCCGTACACCGCACACGCTTTCAGGTCCCGGCCCAGGGCGTCGGCCACCCGCTCACCCAGCGCCAGCGCGGTCCCGGAGGGGGCATCCACCTTATGGCGGTGGTGCGCCTCGATGATCTCGATATCCACGCTGTCGCCCAGTGCCTGGGCGGCCAGCTCGGCCAGCTTCAGCGTCAGGTTGACCCCGGTGCTGTAGTTGGGGGCGAAGACCAGCGGGATGGCCTGCGCGGTGGTATCCAGCGCGGAGAGCTGCGCATCCCCCAGTCCCGTAGTGCCCATCACCAGCGCGGTGCCAGTCTTGCGACAGGCGGCAAGCACGCCCTCCGTGGCCTCGGGCAGGGTGAAATCGATGAGCACGTCCGCCTCGGCCAGGGCGGCTTCCAGGTCATCACCCACGGTCAGCCCGAGCCGGCCGATACCGGCCAGCTCGCCGGCATCGGCCCCGACAAAGGGGCTGCCCGGCCGGTCCACGGCGGCCGCCAGCTCGGCCCCTTCGGCCTCGCCCACCGCCTCGATCAGCATGCGGCCCATACGGCCGGCGGCGCCCACGATTGCAATGCGAGTGGTCATGGTCAGAGCTTCCAGTCTTCGAAGAACTTACGGGCTTTGTCCAGCCAGGAGCTGGTACGCGGGGTATGCTTGTCGCCAGTGTCGTCCATGGTCCGGCCGAACTCCTCCAGCAATTCCTTCTGCTTCCTGGTCAGGTTGACCGGCGTCTCCACGTGCACCCGGCACAGCAGGTCGCCCTGCGGGCCGCCGCGCACCGGCTTTACCCCTTTGCCACGCACCCGGAAGACCTTGCCGGACTGGGTGCCAGCGGGGATCCGCAGGTTGACCCGACCGTCCAGCGTGGGCACTTCCACCTCACCGCCAAGGGCGGCCTTGGTGACACTGATGGGCACCTCGCAGCGCAGGTTGGCCCCGTCGCGCTGGAAGAACTCATGCTCGCGGACCATCACCTGGACGTACAGGTCGCCGGGCGGGCCGCCGTTCTCCCCCGGCTCGCCCTCGCCGGACAGGCGAATGCGATCGCCGGTGTCCACCCCGGCCGGTACCCGCACGGACAGGGTCTTCTGGGACTGCACCCGGCCGCGACCACCGCACTTGCGGCAGGGGTCGGTGATCACCGACCCGCTGCCACCGCAACGCGGGCAGGCCTGCTGGACCGAGAAGAACCCCTGCTGGATGCGCACATCTCCGTGCCCCTTACAGGTGGGACAGGTCTCCGGCTGGCTGCCCTCGGCGGTGCCCTTGCCGTCGCAGCTGTCGCACCCTCCTGGGTGGGCACGCGGATCTGCACCTCGGTGCCGCGGACGGCGTCTTCCAGGGAAAGCTCGAGGTTGTAGCGCAGGTCGGCACCGCGGAAGACGCGTCGCCCACCGCCACCGCCGCGGCGGCCACCGCCACCGCCACCGAAGATATCGCCAAAGACATCGGAGAAGATGTCGGCGAAATCGGGCCCGCCCGGACCGCCCGGGCCACCGCCACCGCCCATGCCAGCGGACGGGTCCACCCCGGCATGGCCGAACTGGTCGTAGGCTGCCCGCTTCTGCTGGTCGGACAGCACCTCGTAGGCCTCCTTGACCTCCTTGAAACGCGCCTCGGCCTCCTTGTCCCCCGGATTACGGTCCGGGTGGTACTTCATGGCCATGCGGCGGTAGGCCTTCTTGATCTCGGAGTCCGAGGCGTTACGGGCAACGCCCAAGGCTTCATAAAAATCGCGTTTCGACATGATGCAGGTTCCAGGCTTTTCAGGATGGGCCACAACGGCGAAGGCGCAGACCGGTGAGCATACCGGCCTGCGCCTCGTCCGTCAGCTTTGAGCGCTGAGCGCCGGCTTACTTGCGGTCCTGATCCTGTTCCTGATCCTTGACCTCCTCGAACTCCGCGTCGACCACGTCGTCCTCGGACTTGGCGCTGCCGGACTGCTGCTGCTCGCCGCCGGCGGCCTGCTCCGCCGCCTCTTCACCGCCCTGGGCGGCGTACATCTTCTCGGCGAGCTTGCCAGAGCGCTCGGCCAGCTGCTGGGTCTTGGCCTCGATGGCCTCCTTGTCATCGCCCTTCATGGCCTCTTCCAGCTCCTTGATCGCCTCCTCGATGCCCTGCTTCTCGCCGGTGTCGATCTGGTCACCGTACTCCTTCAGGGACTTGTTGGTGGCGTGGATCATGTTGTCGGCCTGGTTCCGGGCCTCGACCAGCTCGCGGGCCTTGCGGTCCTCCTCGGCGTGGGCCTCGGCGTCCTGGACCATCTTCTCGATCTCGTCCTCGGACAGCCCGGAGGAGGCCTTGATGACGATCTTGTTCTCCTTGCCGGTGGCCTTGTCCTTGGCGGAGACGTGCAGGATGCCGTTGGCGTCGATGTCGAAGGTGACCTCGATCTGCGGCACACCACGCGGGGCCGGCGGGATGTCGGTCAGGTCGAACCGGCCCAGGCTCTTGTTGGCGCTGGCCATCTCGCGCTCACCCTGGAGCACGTGCACGGTCACCGCCCCCTGGTTGTCCTCGGCAGTAGAGAAGGTCTGCGAGGCCTTGGTCGGGATGGTGGTGTTCTTCTCGATCAGCTTGGTCATCACGCCGCCCAGGGTCTCGATACCCAGGGAGAGCGGGGTGACGTCGAGCAGCAGCACGTCCTTGACGTCGCCGCCGAGCACACCGCCCTGAATGGCCGCACCCACGGCCACGGCCTCGTCCGGGTTGACGTCCTTGCGCGGCTCCTTGCCGAAGAACTCGGTGACGGCCTCCTGCACCTTGGGCATGCGGGTCTGGCCGCCCACCAGGATCACCTCGTCCACCTCGGAGGCGGACAGACCGGCGTCCTTCAGCGCCACCTTGCAGGGCTCGATGGTGCGCTTGACCAGGTCTTCCACCAGCGACTCGAGCTTGGCCCGGGTCAGCTTCACCGCCAGGTGCTTGGGACCGGCCTGGTCGGCGGTGATGTAGGGCAGGTTCACCTCGGTCTGCTGGGCGGAGGAGAGCTCGATCTTGGCCTTCTCGGCGGCCTCCTTCAGGCGCTGCATGGCCAGGCGGTCGCCGCCCAGGTCGATGCCCTGGTCCTTCTTGAACTCGGCGATCAGGTAATCGATGACCGCCCGGTCGAAGTCCTCGCCGCCCAGGAAGGTGTCACCGTTGGTGGCCAGCACCTCGAACTGGTGCTCGCCGTCCACCTCGGCGATCTCGATGATGGAGATGTCGAAGGGGCCACCGCCCAGGTCGTAGACGGCCACCTTGCGATCGCCGCCCTTCTTGTCCAGGCCATAGGCCAGCGCCGCCGCGGTGGGCTCGTTGATGATGCGCTTGACCTCGAGGCCGGCGATCTTGCCCGCGTCCTTGGTGGCCTGGCGCTGGGAGTCGTTGAAGTAGGCCGGCACGGTGATCACCGCCTCGGTGACGGTCTCGCCCAGGTAGTCCTCGGCGGTCTTTTTCATCTTCTGCAGCGTGCGGGCGGAGATCTCCGGCGGCGCCATCTTCTTGTCGCGCACCTCGACCCAGGCGTCACCGTTGTCCGCCTTGACGATCTTGTAGGGCATCTCGCGCACGTCGCGCTGCACCACGTCTTCCTCGAAGCGGCGGCCGATCAGGCGCTTGACCGCGAAGACGGTGTTTTCCGGGTTGGTGACCGACTGGCGCTTGGCCGGCGCCCCGGTGAGCACCTCGCCGTCTTCGGCAAAGGCCACCACGGAGGGCGTGGTGCGATCGCCTTCGCTGTTCTCCAGAACCCGGGCGCTGCCACCCTCCATGACGGCCACGCAGGAGTTGGTGGTACCCAGGTCGATGCCGATGATCTTGCTCATAAATTGCTCCTGAATGCTGGTGTCTGTTGACGCTGCCCGGGCGCGCCGCCCGGCTGCTATTCTCTGTCTGCCCCTTTACATGGGGCCGCGCCCGGACATTTCAAGGGCGCGCATGCAAATCAATCAGGCCTGCTCGTCGATGGACCCCGACTGCGGCGGCTCGGGCGCCTTCTGCGAGACCACCACCATGGCCGGCCGCAGCACCCGGTCATGCAGGGCGTAGCCCTTCTGCATCACGTTGAGCACGGTGTTGGGCTCGTGCTGATGGGAGGGCTGGGCGGCCACCGCCTCGTGGTATTCCGGGTTGAAGCGCTCACCCTCGGGGTTGACCTCCTCGACGTTGAACCGCTCCAGCACCTGGCTGAGCATCTTGAGGGTCAGTTCGGAGCCCTCGAGCAGCTTCTGCGGGTCGGCGCCCTCGTCGGTGGCGGCCTTGACCCCCATCTCCAGGCTGTCCTTCACACCGAGCAGGTCACCGGCGATCTTCTCCACCGCGTACTTGCGCGCCTTCTCCACATCCGCCTGGGCACGCCGCTGGATGTTCTGCATCTCCGCCCGGGCGCGCAGGCACTCGTTCCAGTTCTCTTCGGCCTTGGCCTGCGCCTGCTCGAGGGCCTGGCGGAGTTCGGCCACCTCGTCTGCAGCCTCCTCCGCCGCCTCGTTGCCCTCCTCGGGGGTCTGCTCGTCGTTGCCGGCGGTCTGCGCCTCGCTGCGCGCCTCTTCCTCGGCTTGCTTGCGCTCGGCCTCTCGCTGCTTGTCGCTCATGCTGGTTCTCCGCGGATTTCAGGTTCGTGTGAACGGCAAAGGGGCCGCTGCCCCACACCTTGGCGCGCACGGCCCCGCACGCCCTGCCGAGGCAGGGCGCTGGTCTAGTCAGGCATATGGGGATTCAGCGGGACTGATTCAAGGCCGCACCCAGCAACTGGGCGGTCATATCGACGATGGGGATGACCCGCTGGTAGGCCATGCGGGTGGGGCCGATGACGCCCAGCACGCCCACTGGGCGCCCCTCCACCGCGTAGCGTGCGGTGACCAGGCTGCACCCGTCGAACACGCGGTAGCCGGCCTCCTGGCCGATGAAGATCTGCACCCCCTCGGCGGACAGGCAGCGGTCCAGCAGGTGCAGGATGTCCTGCTTTTCGTTGAAGGCGCGGAAAAGCTCGCGCAGCTTGTCCACGTCAGAGAGCTCGGACAGGGCCATCAGGTTGGTCTCGCCGGCCACCACGTAGTCCTCTTCGCCCTCCGCCTCGCTGAAGACCTTTTCGCCCATCTCGAAGGCCAGTTGCATCAGCTGGTCCATGCGCTGGCGGTCGTGCTGCATGGCCTCCACCAGGGCCTGGCGCACCCGGTAGACATCGCAGCCGCCGAACTGCGCGTTCAGGTAGTTGCTGATGGCGCGCAACTCGGACTCCTGGTAGGCACGGTCGGTCTCAATGACCCGGTTCTCCACCTCGCTCTCGTTGAGCACCACGATGGCGAGCACCCGGTTGCCGGACAGGGGCAGGAAATCGATATGGCGCAGGGCGCGCAGGTCCTGGCGCGGCACCGTGACCACCCCGGCGTAGTGGGTGAGCCCGGAAAGCAGGCTGGAGGCCGAGCCGAGCAGATCATCGGTGCGCTCACCCCCGTCCAGGCGCAGCGCCAGACGGTCCAGCTCGCGGTTGTCCCACGGCCGGGCGGTCAGCAACGTGTCGACGAAAAACCGGTAGCCCTTGTCAGTGGGCTGTCGGCCGGCGGAGGTGTGAGGGGAGCAGACGTAACCCATGTCCTCCAGCTCGGCCATCACATTACGGACCGTGGCGGAGCTGACCGACAGCCCCGAGGCCTTGAGCAAGGTGCGTGATCCCACCGGCCGGCCATCACTGATATAGCACTGCACCAGGGTCCGCAGCAGGTGGCGGGCCCGCGGGGTCAACTCCTTTGTCTCACGTGGCTGGCTCATAAGGCTATTGTACCCGCGCCCCCGCGTTGTGACAGCCATGGGGCACAGTCGCCGGTGCCGCGCTGCAAGATTGGCGATACCGCAAGGGCGTGATAACTTTGCCCGCAACATGAGCACCCCAACCCAGCATTTCCCCGTCGTTGCCATCACCGGCAAGCCGGATGACCCCAGTATCGCCGAAACGGTGCAGGGCCTGGTGGATCTGCTTCGGAGCCACCAGCGCGAGGTCATCCTGGATGAGCAGTCCACGGGTCAGCTCGGACTGCAGGGGCTCGCCACCATGGAGCGCCAGGCCCTGGGCCGGGCGGCCGACCTGGTCATCTCGGTGGGGGGCGATGGCACGCTGTTGAGCACCGCCCGCTCGCTGATCAAACATGACATTGCGATCCTGGGGGTGAACCGCGGGCGGCTCGGCTTTCTGGTAGACGTCTCCCCCGCCCGCCTGGCGCCGGAACTCGAGGCCGTTCTGGCCGGCCATTACGTGCGCGACGACCGCACGCTGCTGCTGGCCGAATCCATCAACACCGATGGCGTCCACAGCCAGGCCATGGCGCTCAACGACGTGGTACTGCACCGCTGGAACACCTCGCGGATGATCGACTTCCGTACCTACGTCAACGGGGAGCTGCTCAACGACCACCGGTCCGACGGGTTGATCATCTCCACGCCCACCGGCTCCACCGCCTACGCCATGGCCAGCGGGGGCCCTATCACCCATCCGGGGGTGGATGCCATGGTGCTGGTGCCCGTCTGCCCGCACACCCTGAGCAATCGGCCGCTGGTCATCCCGGGCAACAGTGTCGTGGAGATTGAGCTCAACGAGGGCAACACCCGGCACATCCGCGTCAGCTGTGACAGCCAGGACGACCTGGCCCTGACCGATAACGGCCGGATCCGGATCCGCAAATTCCCGCAGCAGGCACACCTCATCCACCCCGCCAGCCACGGCTACTTCGAGATTCTGCGCGCCAAGCTGCGCTGGGGATACCAACCTGCGCTGACACCAGAGCAAGGGAGCGCTGCCAGCCGATGCTGAGCCACATCCATATCCGCGACTTCGCCATTGTCGATCAGCTGGAACTGGACTTCGGGCCCGGCATGAATGTGTTGACCGGCGAGACCGGTGCCGGCAAATCCATCCTGCTGGACGCCCTCGGGCTGTGTCTCGGCGACAAGGCCGAAAGCGGTACCGTCCGCCCGGGTACCCAGCGCGCCGATCTGAGCGTCGGCTTCCGACTGGCCGACGACAGCCCCGTCCACGACTGGCTTGCCGAGCACGACCTGGACGAGGATGGCGACTGCATCCTTCGCCGCACGATCCACGAAAGCGGCCGCACCCGCGGCTATATCAATGGCCGTCCGGCGCCGCTGAACCTGCTGAAGGGCCTCGGCGAGCAGCTGGTCGACATTCACGGCCAGCACGCCCACCAGCTGCTGCTGCGCCGCCACGTGCAACGCCAGATCCTGGACGAACACGGCGAGGAAACCGCGCCCCTGGACCGGGTACGCGACCTCTATCAGCAGATCCGCGATGTGGACGAGGAATTGCAGGCGCTGGAGGGCGACCAGGACAGCCACGAGGACCGTATCGCCCTGCTGCGCTACCAGGTCGAGGAACTCACCGCCCTGGAGCTCACCCGAGAGGGCATCGAAGGGCTGGAGCAGGAGCAAAAGCGGCTGGCCAATGCCGGTGCGCTGATCCAGATGGCCCAGCAACTGCTCAATCAACTCTACGACGATGAGCAATCCGCGCAGGCTGCCCTCGGACGGGCGGGCCGGGAATTGGAGGAACAGGCCGGCCTCGACCCGACCCTGGACGAAGCCCGCGAGCTGTTCGCCAATGCGCTGGTCCAGGTGGAGGAAGGGTGTGATGCGCTGCGCCGCTTCGCCGACCACCTGGAGGTGGACCCGGAGCGCCTGGCCTGGGCCGAGGAGCAACTTGGCCAACTCAGCGACCTGGCCCGCAAACACCGCTGCCGGCCGGAGGCATTGCCCGAGCGACTCGACACGCTCCAGGCCGAGCTGGACAAACTGGAAGGCGCCGGCGAGCGCGTGCAACAACTACGGGAACAGCGGCAGAGCCTGGAGCGGGCCTACCGGGACGCCGCCCTGCAGCTGAGCAACAACCGCCAGCAGAGCGCTACCGCCCTGGAAAAGCGTGTTGCCGAGCTGTTGGCGGAGCTGAGCATGGGCGGCGCGGAATTGCAGATCCAGCTCGGTCACGATCCGGACGGCGACCCCACCCCGCACGGCTTGGACCAGGTGGAGTTCCTGGTTCGCACCAACCCCGGGCAACCGGCCGGCCCGCTGGCGAAGGTCGCCTCCGGGGGCGAGCTGTCACGCCTGGGGCTGGCGTTGCAGGTCGCCAGCGCCAAGGGCACCGGCACGCCCACCCTCACCCTGGTCTTCGATGAGGCGGACAGCGGTATCGGGGGGGCGGTGGCTGAGGTGGTGGGCCGGCTGCTCGCCTCGCTGGGCCGCCGCTACCAGGTCCTGTGCATTACCCACTTGCCCCAGGTGGCGGCGCAAGCGGGCTGCCATTACCGCGTGAGCAAGCAAACCGAGGCAGAGCAGACCCGCACCCGGGTCACACCGCTGCTCGGCGAGCAGCGCATCCAGGAGGTTGCCCGCATGCTCGGCGGCGTGGAGATCAGCGACAACACCCTGGCCTCCGCCCGCGAGATGCTGGAGCGCGGCGCGGGGGCCGACACCGCCACGTCTTAGCTCCGGCGGGCCGGCCCCGCTTGCGGGTCAGCGCCGCTTGGCGGATTGGCAATTGTTGCAGATGCCGTAGAGGATCAACGCATGGTCACGCAGCTCAAAGCCGTGCTGCATGGCCACCTCGCGCTGACGGATCTCGATCAGGTAGTCCACAAACTCCTCGATGTGACCGCACTCCACGCAGATCAGGTGGTCGTGGTGGCTGCCATCATCAAGCTCGAAGACCGATTGATTGCCCTCAAAGTTGTGCCGGGTAACGATGCCCGCCGTCTCGAACTGCGTCAGCACCCGGTAGACCGTGGCCAGACCGATATCCTCGCCGGCGTCCATCAGCGCCTTGTACACGTCCTCGGCCGACATGTGGTCGTCGCGCTTCTGCTCCAGGATCTCGAGGATCTTCACCCGAGGCAGGGTCACCTTCAGGCCGGCTTTCCGAAGATTGTTGGACTCCAAGACTTCCCCCGTTCAGGCTGTGCCACAGCTGCATGAATACGCTAACATCGGCCCCCACGGCAACGCCCCCCATCCATCACGGCGGAAGACGCACATGGGCAAACGCACATTATTCGCATTATACATCACCACCACCCTTCTAGTGACCGGGTGCGCGCAGGTGGACCGCATCCCCTTCACCCATCAGCGTGATGCCCAACAGGGCAACATCATGACACAAGAGATGGTGGATGAATTGCGCCCCGGCATGTCGCAGCAGCAGGTGCGCCGGATCATGGGCCCCCCCGCTGTCGTCGACCCCTTCCGCACCGACCGCTGGGATTACGTCCATACCCTGCGCCCGGGGGGTGGCAGCATGGAGAAAAAGCGCATGACGCTGAAGTTCGAGGACGGCCGCCTGGTAGACATCAGCGGGGACTTGCGGCCGGGGCACTGGGAGGACAGCTGACCGGCGGCACCGGTCAGTTGCCCGCCGCCCGCCGGCGGCGGGACTCCTTCGGGTCCGCCTGCAGCGGGCGGTAGATTTCCACCCGGTCGTGCGGGCGCAGGGGCTCATCCAACCCACGCAGCTTACCGAACACACCCACCTTGTTAGCGCCCCCCAGGTCGATATCAGGGAAGCGCTGCAGAATGCCCGAGCGCTCGATGGCCTGACGCACGGTGGTTGCCGCCGGCACCTGAATGCTCAGCAGCACCTGCTCATCCGGCAGCGCGTAGGCCACCTCCACCGTCATCGGCGCCTCAGCCATAGACCTGCTCGGCGCGGCCGACAAAGGCGTCCACCAGGCGGTTGGCCACCTGGGTGAACACCCGTCCGAACGCCATGCCCATCAGCCGGTTGGAGAACTCGAACTCCAGGTCGAGCACGATCTTCGAGGCGTCGTCATCCAGCCGCTGGAATCGCCAGTAGCCATCCAGGCGCTTGAACGGGCCCTCCACCAGCCGGATCTCGATCATCTTGCCGTACTGGCGGCGGTTCAGGGTGGTGAAGCCTTTCTCCAACCCCCCCTTGGCAATGACGATGCGGCCTTTCACCTCGTCACTGTCCCGGGCCAGCACCTGGCTGTCCGAGCACCAGGGCAGGAACTCCTTGTACCGGTCGACATCATCCACCAGTTCGAACATCGCCTCTGCGGAGTACGGCACCAGGGCCGTGCGGGAAATGCTGGCCATGTGTCAGCTCGTCCTCAGTTGGGGCCGGGCCCGAAATTGTCAGCGAGCCGACCCGGTCAGCGCAAGACTTGCCCTCCCCCACTGGCCCCGGACCCGGCCCAGGCCTTACAATGCGCGCCGTGAGCAAGAAAAAGAAAACCCCGGAAAATGTCATCGCCCAGAACCGCAAGGCGCGCTTCGAGTTCCATATCGAAGACACCATGGAGGCGGGTCTGGCGCTGGAGGGCTGGGAGGTCAAAAGCCTCCGGGCCGGCCGCGTGAACCTGCAGGAGGCCTACGTGCTCGTCCGGCGCGGCGAGGCGTGGCTGATTGGCTGCACCATCACGCCGCTGCCCACGGCCTCCACCCACATCAAGCCCGACCCGACCCGCACCCGGCGCCTGCTCCTGCACAAAAAGGAGATCTCGCGCCTGACCGGTGCCGCGGACCGCGAGGGCTACACCGTGGTGCCGCTCGACCTGCACTGGAAGCGGGGCAAGGCCAAGCTGAGCATCGGCCTGGCCAAAGGCAAGAAGAAGCACGACAAGCGCGCCGACCAGAAGGAGCAGGACTGGCAGCGCCAGAAGCAACGCCTGATGAAACACAAGGTTTAGGCTTTAACGGGAACTCCCTACCGGCTACACTGTCTGAACAGATAACACACGGGGGCGACTTGGATTCGACGCGGGTCGTGAAACCCTAGGTGCATGCCGAGGATGCAGCTCAACCTCGTAAAACCTGCTGCCAACTTAAAATAGTTGCCAACGACGAAAACTACGCTCTGGCGGCGTAAACCCCGCCAGCCGCATTTGATCCAGTGCTTGTGCTGATCAAATTGCGGTCGTAGCTCACAAGCTAGCCACAGGGCGCTGTCCCGAGCCCTGTCGCGAAACTCAAGGGACTCGCTGTCGGCAACCTTGCCTACCGGGGTGTCGGCAGTTAAATCAAAGGGTGGGGCTAAGCATGTAGACCCGAAGGTAGATCATCCGCGGACGCGGGTTCGATTCCCGCCGCCTCCACCATACAACCACCTTCCGGCGTATCGGACAGGCAAAAGCCCTTGGGTCTCTCGCCCCAAGGGCTTTTTTGTATGCCGGCCCCGCTGGTGCCGGAATACAAGGCAAACTAGACGTAGAAATCCAGATCCTCCTGCGCCCTGAGCAACTCCCGCATGGTGATCGGGTCGTCCCCAAAGAAGAATATCAGGCCCCAGTGCGTACCGAACGCCGAGCGCTCCGGTACCGTCTCCTCGGCCGGCGCCACCAGTTCGTGCGACTCAAAATAGGGATGCTCAATGGTCTCCTTGGGCATTTCCAGCTTGCTGACCACCCGGCGGCGTGGATACACGCCGAAACAGCCCGCGTAGCCCTTGGCGTCGACCACTTCCCGCGGGAAGAAGGCATCCACCTCCTCCTTGGTGCTCTTCGGGTCGAAGACCAGCATCGATGCCTGATAGGCGCTGAAACCGTAGGCGCGCTCGATGAGTTCGAACGCCTTGAACCCGGGGGGGCGATAGGCGACCTCGCCGAAGTACATCTCGCCATCCGCGGTCACAAAATACTCCGGGTGAATCAGACCGAACTGGATGTCGAACGTCTTGATCAATTTCTCGATCTGCTTGGTGATCGCATCGCGCCAGCTCTCCAACTCCCGCGTGGCAGGCACGAATACCGAGTAGCCCAGAGTCACGTACTCGGAGATGTTCAGGAACTTGATCTGACCGTCGTGAATCCAGGCCTCGACGGCAAACTCCCAGCCATCGAGGTGGCTTTCCATCAGCAATGGATACTCCTCGTCCGGGATGAGTTCGATCTCTTCCATGCTCTTGATCATGCGGTGCCCTAGGCACCCTGCCTTGTCAAAGGCCTTAACGTGAATCGGGTCATCGGGGTCGCCGTCCAGCTTGAGCAGGGTCTGATTGACGCGCTTCATGAATCGGACGACGTCCTCCTTCTCGTGGGCTTCCTCGAATATCCCCACGCGAATGCCGCCTAGCTGGGCGCGGCGCTTCATTAGCGCCTTGTCGCGGAACAGGATGGACTGTCCGTACATACGGGGATTGTCCAGCAACACGGAATTAATCGCCCCGGCCCATTCGACCGTCTCTTCAAACAGAGGGATGGCGACATCAACGCCCTCTTCCTTGAGCCTCTCGGCAATCTCCAGGGAGCGGTCATTCAGGCGCAGGAAATCCCATGGAATGTGCGGGATCTTGTTCGCCTTACAGAAATCCTCCGCCCAGTCAGGCGCTACAACTACATAACGCCGGTCAAACTGCTGCGCTGCCTTGACGGCGTTGTAGCTCCAGCCCAGCAGGGCGATGTAGCCCTTGTTCGGGTCCTTGGGTTTCTCGGTGCCGCGGACGGAATCTAGGGTCGGATCCACCCAGGAAGAAAGGTCAGTTTGTTCCTGATCTGTCATTGATTGTACTCCTCGTGGTTTTCGCCATGCCCTCTCCCGAGGGCATGGCGCGTGAACTTCAACGGCCCTGCGCACCCCGCCTTAGCCAGTCATGCACGAACGCCAGCTTGTGGCGGGCGTGGTTTGAAAGCACGAACGGGTAAAGGTCCGGCAACCCCATGGACCGGTTGACGTGGTTAACACCTACCGAGAGCGACGCCGCCACGTGAATCAGCCTATCGGGATCCGGCTCAGAGTAAGGGTCCCAGCCGGCGTGCGGAAGCTGTGGTAAAGAGAGCCCTGCGGCCACGAAACTGTCGGTAATGTCTGTCAGGTGCAACAGGTGGGCGGCAGTCTCCGCCCAGTCCTCGTGGGGGTGAGCCGAGGCGTAGGTGGTCAGGTAATGCTGCCGCCACTCCGGCGGCGGGCCGTTTTCAAAGTAGTACTGGAGCGATGCCCGGTAGTCGATGCGTTCATCGCCGAACATGGCCCGGAACGCGTCCAGAAAATCCTCGCGCAGGCTCAGTCGCCACCACAGCATGTGCGAGATCTCGTGGCGCATGTGGCCGATCATGGTCCGATAGGGCTCCTCCAGTGCCTCGCGCCGGGCAGCGACCAGCACCGGGTCCACTTCCGCCACACTGATCGTGACCACTCCCTCGGCATGCCCCATGGGCACCGGTGTAGGCCCCTCGGCGAGCATGTGAAACACCGGGCGCGCCCCGGGGTCCTCCGGCCGGAACCAGTGCCAGCGCCCCAGGTTATCCAGCGCCCAGCGCTTGGCCGCCTCTGTCTTCGCCCAGTTGGGGATGGCATCCGGGATAGATGGATCCGGGGCCAGCGCCGTCATGGCGCAGGAGCGGCAGAAAGCCCCCTGCTCCGGCGCGATCCAGTTGCAGCCAATGATGTCCCGGTTGACGCAGAAAGGCGGCATCGGCAGGAAAGCCCGTGCCTGGGGGTCGTAGGCGACCGGGGTGCCGTCGGCCGTGGCCAGGTTGTCGAACCAGAGCGAGCCCCCGCCGACCGGGTTGGCGAAAACGCGCATGCACAGTACTCCTGCCAGATTAGATCGTCCCCTCATACTGGGCGCAATGGGCCGGCCCGTCCAGCCACGCGGCGGCACGCAGCCACCCCCTGTCCCTCTTGAGTCCGAAAAGGACTTGCCAACTTGGTTTCGAACCGATACTATTCTTCCAACGGTTTCGATTCAAAACGGATAAACACTATGTCCTCTGGTCTGCAACCTGCTGTCGTCGGTGCCCTGATGCGCTACCTGGTGCGCGTCGGCGAGAGCAATGTCTCGCAGGATCAGGTGACACCGCTGCAGTGGATCGCGCTGAACTACTTCGCGATCGCCAACACGGCATCGCGCACGGTATCCGGCTTCGCGGCGTATAACGCCACGTCCAAGGGGACGGCATCGCAGGTGGTCAATGTCCTGGAGCGGCGGGGGCTGGTGAGCAAGACGCGCTCCAGCGAGGATGGGCGAAGTACACGGATCGCCGTCACCGAAAGGGGTGCCCGGGCGCTTCGGGACCACCCGGAAAACCGGCTGAATGAGGCGATCGGGCATCTACCGCCGGCCGACCAGGCGGCACTGGAGCGCATAGTCTCCGGGCTGCTGACCGAGTTGGAGACCGATAACCCGCAGCTGACGGTCGGCACCTGCCATGACTGCAGCTGTCTGGAGGCGGGCGGTGACGGCGCAGCCCTCTACTGTTGGCGAAAGGAACAGACCTTGCAAGAAAAAGACCTGAATCAGATTTGTGTCCAGCACGAACCGGTGGTCGGCAAGCGAAGATGAAGCCGTGGGGCGACCTACAGCGCCTCGTGCCGGGAACAGCCACTGATCGCACCAGAACAACCGCCGCACCAAATTGGGGGGCACCATGAGCAAGCAAATCCACCAACCCCTGGGTGAACGACTCGCCTCGGCGCCGGTTACCGGCAGCCGCTCCGCGCCCAGCTCCGGCTGGAACAACACCTGGACGGTTGAGCGCCAACTCTGGGAACAGCTCGGTTGCGGGCCCACGGACGTTTCGGCTGAAGCCGCCAACCATGACGCCGACATCATGACGCCCTCCGCAGTCGGTCACCGGGTCCCGCCCGCCATCCGGCTGCTGACCCGATCAGTGCTGCTGCAGGCGGCCCGTGAGCGGCGGCTGGTCTCGGAAAGCGAGCTGCTGCGGGCGGTCCGCCGCTGGGTACCGGAGGCCAGTCACAGCGCCGTAGACCGGGCCCTTGAGGCCTCGGTAGAGGACGACGGCCAGAGCGGACGCCCACTGCTGGCCTCGCTGGTGACCGACGACAGCCGCGCCTGGCCCTGGCCGGGGCTGGTGGACGGGCTGGTTCGGTTCCGCCGCCCCCTGCCGCAGGCCGAACTGGAAGACTGGCCGCTGCGGGCCACCACCGAACGGCTCGCCACACTGGATTACTACGGCGCCCGCCGGGTCCCCATATCGGACCTGAGCGGCTGACCGCACCACCGGGCTCACGGAGGCAACCACGCCTGCCTCTCCTCCGGCGGCCAGCAAGGCCTGCCGCTTGCCCCCCGACTCGGGGGGTTTTTTTTGTCCGGTGCATTCAGCGCATGGGGGGTTGCGCGTCCGGCTCCGGTGCCATCAGGTGGATACCGTCGGCCAGCAGCGACACCCGCGCATCAACACCGGGGGCCAAGCCATTGCGACGCGCCGCGTGGGTGCCCACGGTAAAGTTGAGCAGCTCACCGCCACTCAGTGCCAGCGTCACGCTGGTCTGCTCACCCAGCACCACCAGCTCGCGAACCACCCCGTCTACCGGGTTCTCCCGTTCGCCGAGCGACGGCCGCCCGCGCCGGTGCAGCAGCACGTGGGACGCCGGCGCCAACCAGCTCACGTCGCTGCCCGGCGGAAAGGCCGGGTTGTAGCCGGTCTCCAGGGTCTGTCCCTGCCACTCCAGCCAGAGCCGACCGCTGGCGGCGTTGCTGGCCAACACACGCCCGCGGAACAGGTTTTGATGGCCCACCAGGCGCGCCACGTCGGTGGCGGCCGGGTGCAGCATGAGTTCGTCAGGTGGGGCGGTCTGCAAGGTCGCACCCCGGTGCAGCACGGTGATCCGGTCCGCCAGCCGGACCGCCTCGTCCAGGTCGTGGGTGACCAGCACCAGCGGGATGGAGAGATCGCTCCGCAGCAACGCCAGCTCGCGCTGCAGTTTCCGCCGGGTGACCTGGTCCACGGCCGAGAAGGGCTCGTCCATCAGCAACACCTCGGGGTCGCGGGCCAGCGCCCGTGCAAGGGCCACCCGCTGGCGCTGGCCGCCGGACAGCTCTGCCGGGAAGCGGGCCTCCAGCCCCTCCAGGTGCACCTGCGCCAACAACGCCGCCGCCCGCTGCTTGCGCTCGGCCCGGGGCCGGTGCCCCATAGCCGCCACCAGGTTCTGCAGCGCGGTCAGGTGGGGGAACAGCGCGTAGTCCTGGAACACCACCCCGACCCGGCGCCGTTGCGGCGGCAGGCTGAACCCCCTGGCCGCATCAAACCAGGTGTGCTGATTGCAGCGGATGTGCCCAGCGGTGGGCCGGTAGAGGCCGGCGATGCTGCGCAGCAGAGTGGTCTTGCCGCTGCCGGAAGGCCCCACCAGCGCCAGTAACTCGCCCGGCGCACAGTCCAGTGCCGCGTCCAGCGGGATCGGCGTACGCTGGCCGAGGGTGACCGCCAGCCCCTGCTCAGACACGCACCCCCCTCCGGCGCCCGGCCAACCCGTAGACGATGCCGATGGTAATGAAGGAGATCAGCAGCAGCAGCACGGACATGTTGCCCGCCGCCGCCTCGTCGAAGGCCTGCACCCGGTCGTAGATGGCGATGGCGATGGTCTTGGTTTCGCCGGAGATGCTGCCGCCCACCATGAGCACCACGCCGAACTCACCCAGGGTGTGGGCGAAGGTGAGGGCCACGGCGGAGATCAGCCCCGGCCAGGCCAGCGGCAGTTCCACCCGCCAGAAGGTCTGCCAAGTGGACAGCCCGCTGCACCAGGCCGCTTCGCGCACCTCGTGGGGGATGGCCTCGAAGGCACGCTGCAGCGGCTGCACCGCAAAGGGCAGGTTGAAGATAATCGAGGCGATGAGGATGCCTTCGAAGGTAAAGACCAGGCTCCCGCCGGTCAGCCATTGCCAGAACTGGCCGATGGGCCAGTCGCTGCCAAAGGAGACCAACAAGTAGAAGCCGAGCACGGTCGGCGGCAGCACCAGCGGCAGAGCGACCAGCGCCTCCACAAACCCCCGCCCCCGGAACCGCCGCCAAGCCAGCTGCCGGGCCACGATAATGCCCACCGGAGTGAGCACCACGCAGGTCCAGAAGGCCAGCCATAGCGAGACCTCGAGTGCCTCCCAATCCATCTACCGCACGCCCCCTACTAGCGCAGTTGTCACCCCCGCGTTGCTCACTCCTCCTCCGGGGTGATGAAGCCGTATTCGGCCAGCACTGCTCGCCCGGCCTCACTGAGCACGAAGTCGTAAAAGGCCCGGGCCGTCTCCCCCGCGCCCTTTACCAGCGCCATCCGTTGGCGCAGCGGCTCGTGCGCCTCCTCGGGCAACAGCGCCCAGTCCGACCGCCGGTCCAGCGCCGGTGCCAGCGCCAACGACCAGGCCACGATGCCGCCATCCGCCTCCGTGGACAGCGCGAACTGCGCCGCCTGCGAGACGTTCTCGCCGAACACCAGGTGCGGCCGGATGGCCTCCCACAGACCTGCGGACTGCAGGGCCTGCTTGGCCGCCACGCCATAAGGCGCATGCTCCGGGTTGGCGATAGCAAAACGGCGGATCTCGCCCGCTTCCAGCGCCTCGGCCAGGCCGTCCAACCCCGCCTCCGGGTCCAGGCCGCCCTGCTTGCGCGTCATTAGCACCACCCGGCCGATGGCGTAGAGATCGCCGCCATCCTCCAGGTGACCCGACTGGTGCAGGGCGGCCACGTAGGCCTCGTCCGCCGACATGTAGACCTCGAAGGGCGCACCTTGGGCAATCTGGCGTCGGAAGTTGCCTGATGAGCCGAAGTTCAGCCGCACGCGCTGGCCGGTCTCCTCAGTGAAGCGCCCGGCCAGGTCCTCGATAGCGAACTGCAGGTCGGAGGCGGCCGCCACAGTGGGCGGGCGCTCGGCCAGGGTCGGCGTGGTCACACCGACCAGCAGCCCTGCCAACAGCGCCAGCCCCGCATACCGTAGCCGGCGATGAAGCCGGGCCCACGTGCGGCCCGCGTTAACCCATGCGCTCTGCGCAACAACCCCTGCCATACCCTGACGGCCCTCCCCTGCCCACTGACCGACGCCCGACTACCCAAAATAAGCGGAACCGCCGGGATCATGCGATGATCACCGGTGAACGAGCTTTCGCTTAGCAGCGTACCCGAACCCGGCATCGACATGCCACCTGCAATCATCCAGGCCCGCAAGGCGGGTATCGATTTTCGCACCCACCGCTACGTGCACGAGCCCGATGCTGCCAGCTACGGGCTGGAGGCCGCGGACAAGCTGGGGCTGGACCCGGCGCGGGTCTTCAAGACACTAGTGGCGGTTATGGACAACAGGCGACTGGTGATGGCCATGGTACCGGTGGCGCGGCAGCTGGACCTGAAGGCGCTGGCCCGGGTGGCCGGCGCCAAGAAGGCCACCATGGCCCCGCCCCGGGAGGTGGAACGGGCCACAGGCTTTGTGCTGGGCGGGGTGAGCCCGCTGGGGCAGAAGCGCCCGCTAGCCGCCTTCCTGGACGAGTCCGCCATGGGCTATGCCACGGTGTATGTCAGTGGCGGGCGGAGGGGCCTGGAGATCGAGTTGGCGCCGGCGGACCTGCTGGTGCTCACCGGCGGCCAGAGCGCGCCGGTGAGCCTATAGGGGATACACCTGCCCTCTATTAAGTCAGCCCGACTGCCCCAGTCGCGACTCGAAATGGCTCGCCTCACGGGTAAAAGCACCGCTCAATGCAAAGCCGTTGAGACGCCCCGTGCGACCCCGGTGCTCCATCACCACGGCGCTGCCCTCGCGCTGCGCCTCCTGCCACTCTCCCGGCGCGGTGGGCGGGAAGACGACCAGCGGGTAGGCCGGAGTCTTTATCGTGATGGTCCCCGCGTCGGGGTGATAACGCGCCTCCGTACCCGTCAGGTTATCGGCAATCACCTCCGCCTGCGCCCGCAGGGGCCGGACGTAAGGCAGTAACCGGCCGTCGTGCTCGCTGCAGTCGCCCAGCGCGAAGACATGCGGGTTGGTGGTCCGCAGGCTGGCGTCGACCCGGATGCCCTTGTCGACCGCCAGACCGGACCGGCGTGCCAGCTCGATGTTCGGCTGGAGGCCCAGGGCGCTGACCACCACGTCCGCGGTCACCGTCTGCCCGTCATTCAGCCGCACCCTCAGGGCATCGCCCTGCACGGCCCGTTCGACCGCCTCCACCGTATGTCCGACCCGGAGGGCGACACCCCGCCCCGCCAGCGCCTCGGTGAGCCCCGCGCTGAGGGGTTCTGGCAACAGCCGGGCCAACGGCCTGTCAGCCAGGTCTACCAGCGTGATCTGATGCCCAGCAGCGGACAGATCATCGGCGAATTCGCAGCCAATGAGCCCGGCGCCCATGATCAGCACCCGGGCCTTTTCCAGGGCATCCACCCGTGAGCGCAGCGCCCGGTAGCTACCCAGATCATTCACCTGCAGCACCTCGCCGGCGGCATCCCCGCCGAGCGCCGGTTTGGGTTGGTGGGCACCGGAGGCGAGCACCAGCTCGCCGTAAGGCACGCCGCCCCTGGGGGTAATCACGCGCTTTCGATCGGTATCAATGCGCAGCACGCGGGTACGCGCCATCAGCCCGACCCCGAGGGTGGCCGCACGGTCCGGCCCGGACTGGGTAATCAGATCATCCGCACTGCGACGGCGAGCTGCCGCGGCCGACAGCTGCGGCTTGGGATAGACATCCCCGTTGCAGCGGGCAATCAGCGTGATTGCCCGCTCCGGATCGCGGGCCCGAATGGCCTCTGCCGCGGCCCAGGCCGCCATGCCCCCACCGACGATGACCACCTGCTCCGGGTCCATGGCGGCCGTGCCGGACTGCGCTGCCGGCGCCCGCTCGAACTCGGCGTCGCCCTCCGGTAGCAGTTCGAAGTCGGCCTTGCTCACGCCGCAGTCCGGGCACTCCCAGTCATCCGGGATATCCTCGTAGCGGGTGCCGGGTGGCAGGCCCCCGTCCGGGTCGCCCTTGGCCTCGTCGTAAATAAAGCCGCAGGTCCGGCACAGGTAACGTCGGTAGGGTTGCTCACTCATGGCTCTGCTCCCTCAGGCGGCGTCGAGCCGCTCCAGTTCCTTGCGAATGTGTTTGATCGCCGGGGTGACGATGGCCACGAAGTAGGACTCGCGCAGCTTGCGTTGCGCGGGTGCGTCGGCCAGGTACCCCCGGGCGCCGGCGTGCAGCATGGCCGCCTGGGAGGCCTTGAGGGCCAACTCGGAGCCCCCGTGGCGCAGTTGCAGCACGTCGGCAAACAACTCGTCGGAGTCGTCCTCCACCTCAAGCCCCAGGGTGTAGGTGGCATCGCGGGCATCGGCCAGCGCCTCCTCCAGGTCCTCGGGCTGGTCGTCCAGGTAGCGGTTCACGTGGCCGTGGGTCTGTCGCATCTCACGCATGATGTCGATGCAGCCCTGGACCAGGCCCAGCCCCATGCCCATCTGCAGCAGCACGAAGCCGGCACGGATACGGGGCACCAGCCCGGGGACGTGGTCACTGATCACGTGCTCGTCGGGGATGAAGCTGTCGCTGAAATGACAGGCGTAGGTGCCACTGCCCTCCAGGGCGGTGAACTCGGCGCACTGTTGCAGCCGGAAGCCGGGCTGTTGGCAGTGCACCACGGCCATCAGCTTGCCGGCACCGTCCTCGCGCTCAAAGATGGCCGCGAAGGCGTGGTCGCTGGCGAGATTCGAGACCCAGGGCAGCGTGCCGTTGGCCACCCAACCGCCCGAGACGCGCCGCACGCGGATTTTCAGCGGCTCGATGGCAGCAAAGTGCTTCATGGCGTTGGACAGCCCGGTACCGCCCAGCGCCCGGCCGTCGGCCAGATCGGGCAGTAGCAGGTCGCGGGCCCGCGCATTGTCGGCGTTCTCCAGGTACCAGCACAGGGCATCCTGACACCAGACGCAAAAACCGGTGGACATGCACTCGCGGGACACCGCTTCCATGGCGCGGATGGCCTCGGCAAAGTCCGGCTGGCCGTCCGCCCGCTGCGATGCCAGGTGCTGGCGATAAGCCCCGGCCATGCCCGCCTTGTGCATGAAGGTGGCCGGGTAATGGCCCTCGCGGTCCACCGCGACGGTGTGGGGGGCGAGCTCCGACCGAACCAGGCGGGCGACCTGCTCGTTGACACTCGGGGTCTCGGGTTGGGAAACAACTCGGGCGACGGCAGACATGGTGTTCTCCTGCTGCGGCGGTGGGTCGGCGGGCGCGACGCGCTGTGGCCTCGCGCCCGGCAGGCCGGTCCCGGTCCGGGGCAGACGCCCGGGGCCGGGACCGGTGGCGATCACGCCAGGCTCACGTGGGTGGTCACCGGGTTGCGCATGGTGTTGGCCACGGGGGACCACTTGTCGGACCACTCGATCAACTCCTGCAGCTCTTCGCGGGAGCAATCGGCGTCGATATCGAACTTCACCCGGATCTCGGTGAACCCGAGCCGCTTCTCGCTGGTGTCACCCACACCCCAGACACTGCTGATGTTGATATCCCCTTCGAGATCGGCCTCGAGCTTATAGAGGGTGATACCGCGATAGGTGGCGTTGGCGTGGATCCCCACCAGCAGGCAGGAGGCGAGCGCCGCCAGCCCCGCCTCGGAGGGGTTCGGGGCGTTGTTCTCGCCCAGCAGGGTTGGCGGCTCGTCGATCAGGTGACCGTCCAGGTCCCGGCAGTAGGTCATCATGCGGAAGATACCCTCGCACTCGGTGTGCGCCTTGAGGGTGTTGACCTTGGTCGGGTCCATCTTCGCCTTGGCACCCAGGGACTTCAGCCCCTCCAGGTCGATGGGGCGCAGGGGCTTGCGGTCGGTCTTCTCGGCTACGTTGCTCATAAGGTCCTCGTCGTCATTGTTGGCTTGGCAGGCAATGAACCCGCGGGCTCGACGAAGTAATTGCACGGCCCGTGCCAGCCAGAAACGATTGCGCTAGGCACCTGTTCCCACGAACAATTTCCCCTTCCCCAAGATTTTCCCGACCGTTCCGCCCGCTACCCAAAGTCGACATTGTCGACAATGTCCTCATTGTTGCCCGCACCCGGGAGCCCCCTGTCCACGTAACCGCCCGTTTCGCCGTCCCTTTTAGAAGTGGTCCGTGTTTTGCAGCGCATCATTCACGGTGGGCGCCGCACCGGCACCACGCCCACACCAAGAAAGGCTGGATAAGGAGGCAAAGCGCGATGGGCGCAGCAATTCAGATCAACGGCATCTCCCACCGATTCTCGCCCAAGGCGAAACGGGTGCTGGAGGAACTCATGCTCGACATCCCCGCCGGCCAGAGCGTAGCGCTGATCGGCGAGAGCGGCTGTGGCAAGTCCACGCTGCTGCACATGCTCGCCGGGCTGCTGCTGCCCAGCGAGGGCTGTGTGCGCATCAATACCCGCCAGGTGACGCGGCCGCACGCCGAGTGGAACATGATGTTCCAGCGCCCGGGCCTCTACCCCTGGCTCAACGTGCGCCAGAACGTGGCCCTGGGCCTGCAGTTCACCGGCCAGACCGCCAACCTCAAGGCCCGGGTGGCGGAGATGCTCGAACTGGTCGGCCTGAGCGACAAGGCCTCGGCAGCGGTGCAGGACCTCTCCGGCGGGCAGCAGCAGCGGGTGGCACTCGCCCGTTCCCTGGCCGTGGAGCCGGAGCTGATTCTGCTGGACGAGCCCTTCTCCGCGCTGGATGCCTTCACCCGGCGCAACCTGCAGCTGGAGGTGAGCCAGATCGCCCAGGACAAGGGCATCACGCTGGTGCTGGTCACCCACGACATCGACGAGGCCCTGACCATGGGCGAACGGGTGGTCGTCATGGGGCGCAACCCCGGCACCTTCCGCCACGAGATGAACGTGGAACTGTCCTTCCCCCGCAACCCGATGAGCCGGGAGTTCGCGGCCCTGCGCGAGTCGCTGATGGCCCGCTTCCGCGAGTCAGTGCACCCGGCGGGCACAACGGCCGAGAACGCCCCCCGTGAACCCGACCAGACCCTGCCGCCCAAGGAGGCCGCCCATGTGTAATTGCAATCACGATGGCGACAGCAACGTCGACTACACCATCAACGAAGGCCGTCGCCGCTTCCTGCTGGACAGCCTGGCCGCCGGCGGACTCGCTGCCACGCTGGGCCTGCCGGGGGTGCTGAACACCGCAATGGCCCGGACCGACGACGTGGTCCGGATCGGCTACCTGCCCATCACCGACGCCACCCCGTTGCTGGTCGCCCACAACCGCGGCTACTTCGAGGACGAGGGCCTGGAGGTGGCCCAACCGGAGCTGATCCGTGGCTGGTCACCGCTGGTGGAGGGCTTCACCCGGGGCCGCTATAACCTGGTGCACCTGCTAAAGCCCATTCCGGTCTGGATGCGCTACAACAACAATTTCCCGGTCAAGATCATGGCCTGGGCTCACACCAACGGCTCCGCCGTGCTGATGAGCCAGGCCAGCGGGGCCAAGGAGTTCGCCGACCTGGGCGGCACCCAGATCGCCGTGCCCTTCTGGTACTCCGTGCACAACGTGCTGCTGCAGATGGCGCTGCGCCAGGCCGGGCTGGAGCCGGTCATCCAGGATCAGTCCGCCGAGTTGGCGCCCAACCAGGTGAACCTCGCCATCATGCCGCCAGCGGACATGCCGCCGGCCCTGGCCGCCGGGCGCATCGACGGCTTTACCGTGGCCGAGCCGTTCAACGCAGCCGGTGAACTACTGGCCAACGGCTCCTTGCTGCGCTTCACCGGGGATATCTGGAAGAACCACCCCTGCTGCGTGCTCTGCATGAACGAACAACAGGTGGAGGCCAACCCGGAGCGCACCCAGAAGGTCCTCAATGCGCTGGTGCGCGCCGAGCTCTACGCCCAGCAGAACAAGGCCGAGACGGCGGAGATGCTCTCCCGGGACGGCGAGGGCTACCTGCCCATGCCCGCCAACGTGGTGCGCCGGGCCATGACCCACTACGACACCGACTACTACGACGAGCCACACGCTATTCGCCACGCGGAGTGGGGTGTCGGCCGGATCGATTTCTCGCCCTACCCCTTCCCCTCCGCCACACGAGAGCTGGTGCGGGCCATGAACAAGACGCTGGTCGGCGGCGACAAGACCTTCCTCGAAGACCTCGACCCGGACTACGTGGCCAACGACCTGGTGGACGACCGGTTCGTGCGCCGCGCCCTGGAGCAGTACCCCGACGCCCACCCGCTGGACCTCTCGGGCGAAAACCCCTGGGAGCGTGAGGAGGAGATCTCGGTATGAGTGCCCGTGTCGATGTCGTGACCGCCGCCCTGCCAGCGCCCGCCCGCCGCTGGGCGCAGGCACTGGCCGGGCGGCTGGGCTACCCGCTGGCCGGTCTGGCGCTGCTGCTCGCGCTGTGGTGGCTGGGCGGGTATGCCATTGCAGCCAACCCCAGCACCCAGGCCTTCTCCGGGTTCGGCCCCCAGTACGCGATTCCGGTGGCCTGGGAGTTGCTGATTTCCGGCCAGGCCTGGCACCACGCCGCCCCCAGCCTGAACCGCATTGGCCAGGGCCTGCTCTACGCCACGCTGGTGGCCATTCCCGTCGGCATCCTGGTGGGCGCCCTGCCGGTGGTGCGTCAGATCACCAGCTTTCCCTTCCAACTGCTCCGGATGGTCAGCCCGCTGGCCTGGATGCCCATCGCCGTGCTGGCCTTCGCCACCTGGGATGGGGCCATCATCTTCCTGATCTTCATGGCCGCGCTCTGGCCGGTGCTGTTCTCCACGGCCTTCGCCGTGCAGCGGATCGACCCCATGTACTTCAAGGTGGCGCGCAACTTCGGGGCAACCCCTTGGGCCAGCCTGCGGCGACTGGTGCTGCCCGCGGTGGCGCCGGACATCCTCGCCGGGTTCCGGCTGGCCCTGGGGATCGCCTGGGTGGTGCTGGTACCCGCCGAATACCTCGGAGTCACCAGCGGGCTGGGCTATGCCATCAACGATGCCCGCGACATCCTCGCCTACGACCTGTTGGCGGCGCTGGTGTTGCTCATCGGCATCATCGGGTACCTGCTGGACTCGGCGGTGGTGGCGCTGATCCGCTACCTGGGCTGGCAGGGCAGCTGAGCCGTCCCGCCCGGCGCCGGTGCAGCCGCCCCCTTCGCCGGCGGGCCCTGCACCGGCCTGGGGCGGTTTCGTCGGGCGAACCCCTGATTGGCGGGCCTGCCCGCATGGTATCCGTCTTGCTTCAGGACGGGCGGCCCCTAGAAGAGCGATGGCGCATGGCTGAACTGATGACCACGGAACACACCGACCACGACGCCCCGAACCAGGAGGCGCTGCTGCTCTCCGAAGCCGCCTCCCTGCTCAGTCGCTCGCTCGACCCGGACACCAACATCCCCGCCGTGCTGCGGCTGCTCTCTCAGTTGGTAGGGCTCAACCGCGGGCGGGTGGTACTGCCCGACGACAGCGATGACTCCTGCCTGCGCATCCGCTACGCCTACGGACTCCGCCCGGAGGAGCGCACCCGCGGGACCTATCGGCTGGGCGAGGGCATCACCGGCCGCGTCATGCAGTCGGCAGGGCCCTGCATAGTGCAGGACGTGGACAGCGACGCCGACTACCTGTTCCGCGCCGTGGACCGGCCCACCCTGCCCGACGAGACGGTCTGCTTTATCGCCGTGCCGATCATGCTGGATGGCACGGCTATGGGGGTGCTCGGCTGCCACCGCCTGCGCAACCGCCCCCGCCCCTTCGAGGCGGATATCCACCTGCTGCGCATTCTCGCCGCCATGATCGGCCAGACCCTGCGCATCCAGACCCTGATCCGCCAGCACACCGCCTGGCTGGAAGACCGCAACCAGTCCCTGCGCTCGGCCCTGCAGCGCCACGGCGGCCAGCACGGGGTGCTCGGCGAGAGCCCGATGCTGCGCGAGGCGCTGGACGAGGCCATCCAGATTGCCGGCAGCGACGCCACCGTGATGCTGCTCGGCGAATCCGGCACCGGCAAGGAGAAGTTTGCCCGCCTCATCCATACCCACAGCGGCCGGCATGAAAAGCCGTTCATCTGCATCAACTGCGCCGCCATACCGGCACAACTGCTGGAGGCGGAGCTGTTCGGTCACGAGCGGGGGGCGTTCACCGGAGCGGTGCGCGGACGCGCCGGCAAGGTGGAGATGGCCCAAGGGGGTACGCTTTTCCTGGACGAGATCGGCGACCTGGGCCTGGAGTTGCAAGCAAAACTGCTGCGCCTGCTGCAGGAGCGCACGGTGCAGCGGGTCGGGGGCGACCGGGACATTCCGGTGGATATCCGCGTGATCACCGCCACGCACCAGGATCTGCAGGTCGCCGTCAATGAGGGGCGTTTTCGGTTGGATCTGTTTTACCGGCTCAACGTGATCCCGCTGCGCTTGCCGGCGCTGCGGGAGCGAACCGGGGACGTGGTGCTGCTGGCGCGTCACTTCCTCGACCGCTTCAACCACCAGCACAGGCGCAACCTGAACATTGGCGCCGGGGTGTTGAACCGACTGCAAAGCTACCCCTGGCCGGGCAATATCCGCCAGCTGGAAAACGTGCTGGAGCGCGCCGTGCTGACCGCCAGGGGGCATGCCATCACCGGGGAGGAGATCGCGCACATCCTCCGCGAGGAGTCACTCATCACCGAGCGCGGCAAGGTAGCGGGGCTGGCCGAGGCTATTCCGCCTGCGCCGGTTGCAGGGCACAACGCGGCAATGGCCGGCCGGCCCTACCAGCGCGTCAGCGAAACCGACGTGGACCGGGTCATGGCCGCGTTGCGGCAGTGCCGGGGCAATAAAACGGAGGCGGCAAGGCTGCTGGGCATGAGCCCCAGGCAACTGTACTACCGGATGGATAAGCTGGGGCTAAGGGCGCCGAATCAGAGGAATACGGGTGATTGATTACCGCTCTTTTCTGAGTCAGACCCGAATCACGCCCGCTTTGCGGCCCCGTTCATAGTCCTGAATCTCGCGCAGCAGGCTTTCTTCGAGCGCGGCGAGATTGTCCTCCGCGGGTTTCTTGTTGGCCACCTTGCGCGCTTGCTTACGGCGCTGGGTCTTGGCAGCCTTTTTATCCAGTGCCCGCTGCTCCAGCTCCCGGTCCACCTGGCTCGATAACTCGCGCAGCTGGTCCAGTGACCACTTGCTGGAATCCGAAATCTCCAGGGTGGCCCCTGGTCGCTTTGCCATCTTCTCTTCCCTCCTCAACATAGGCCCTACGGGCCACTCACAGGCGTGGTTAAATGATCTGACCACAGAATGCCAAGAGGGTGCCATCGGCTGCAACAAAAAATTGCAATTCGTTTCCGCGCCGAATCAACGGATTAAGGCTGGCGCCCGCCAACCCTTTGCAGGCAGACTGGACCGGAACGGTCCACCGAAATGGTGACAATAAAGCCGACGGAGGGGCAATGGCGTCCTGCCCCGATAAGATGGACTGGGAAAACCTGCTGAGCAAGCAACGGCTGGGCCGACCGGAGGACGACGGCAATGTCGGCTTTCGCACCGATTTCCAACGCGATTTCGACCGCCTGGTGTTCTCATCGGCATTCCGTCGGTTGCAGGACAAGACCCAGGTTTTCCCGTTGGCAGAGAGCGACTACGTGCGCACCCGGCTGACCCACAGCCTGGAGGTCTCCTGCGTGGGCCGCTCGCTCGGTACCCGGGTAGGCGAAGAAATTGTCCAGCGCGAGGGTTTCCGGGAAATCGCCCCGGGCGATATCGGTGCGATCGTGGCCGCTGCCTGCCTGGCCCACGATATAGGCAACCCGCCCTTCGGCCACGCCGGCGAGGACGCCATCCGCCACTGGGTACGGACCAGTCAGGTGGCCCGTCGGGCCCTGAATGAACTCACGCCGGAACAGCGGGCCGAGTTCGAGCACTTCGAGGGCAATGCGCAGGGCTTCCGGGTGGTCAGCCGGTTGCAGAACCCGGATAACGAGGGCGGGCTGCAACTCACCCACGCCACGCTGGGTGCCGCACTGAAGTACCCCTGCCCGGCCCACGCCATCGATTCGGCACGGGGTATCAGCCACAAGAAGTACGGCTACTTTGAGGCCGAAGCCCCGCTGTTCGAGCAGGTGGCGCAGGCCGCGGGCCTGCTCCCCCAGGGTGAAGGCATCTACAGCCGCCACCCCCTGGCCTTCGTGATGGAGGCGGCCGACAACATCGCCTATCTGATCGTCGATTTCGAAGACGCCTTCCGCCTCGGCATCCTCGACTATGCCACCGTTCACGACCATTTCCGGGCCCTGCTCCAGGGCCGGGGCCAGGAAACGCTGGATCACCGCTTGTCACGCTTGCGCGACGACAAGGAGCGGGTGGAGTACCTGCGCGCCAGGGCCATCAACGAACTGGTCGAGGCCAGCGCCCAGGCGTTCGTGGACCACGAGCAGGCCATCCTGGCCGGCCATTTCACCCAGGAGTTGACCGACACGCTGTCCTTCAGCGAGGCGCTGAAGGCCATCTCGCAGCACTCGCAGGAGAAGATCTACGATCACCTGGAGGTTCAGGGGGTCTGTGCCGCGGGCTACAGCGTTATCGGCGGGCTGCTGGATCTCTTCCACGAGGCCGTGCACGAAACCGCTGTGGCGATCCGCCAGGGCGAGCGCCCGTCACCCCGCGCCCGCACCATCACCAACCTGGTCCCGGCGCAGTTCCTTTACCAGTATGCCCCCGACACCAGAACCCCGGAACGGATCACGGCCCCTTACCCGCTGCTGCTCAACCTCACCGACTTTATCGCCGGGATGACCGACGGCTACGCCGTCTCGCTTTACAAGAAACTCACCGGCATGGCCCTGCCCCACCACGGTTGAACCCGTTGTGGATCTGGCCGCTTGGCACTGAATCGGCAGGTGTCACGACGCGGCCGAGCTGGGACCGGCCTGCGCGGCCAGTTGCGCCAGCGGCATCGGGTGGGCGAACAGGTAGCCCTGCAGCAGATCGCAGCCGCGGCCCCGCAATGCCTGCCACTGCGCCTCCGTCTCGATGCCCTCCGCCACCACGTCAAGCGCCAGGTGATGGGCCATGGTGATCACGCCCTGGACGATGGCCGCGGACCCCCGGCTGTCCATCATGTCGCTGATGAAACTGCGGTCGAGCTTGACCTTGTTGATGGGCAGGTAACGCAGGTAGCTGAGGCTGGAGAAACCGGTACCGAAATCGTCAATGGCCGCATGCACGCCCAACTCCCGCAGCGCCTTGAGACTGGCTATGGCGCCGTCCGCATCGGCCATGAGCACCCCCTCGGTAAGCTCCAGCTCCAGGAGGTGCGCGGGCAACCCCGTCTCCGCCAGGACCAGCGCAAGATTCTCGACAAAGGTAGGTCTGGCGAACTGCAGGGGCGAGATATTGACCGCCACCGGGAAGGGCTGCACCCCCTCCGCCTGTAGCGCCATCATATCGCTACAGGCCCGGTGGAGGATCCACTGGCCGATCTCGATAATCTGCCCGGTCTGTTCCGCCAGCGGAATAAACACCCCTGGCGAGATGGTCCCCCGCTCGGGATGGTGCCAGCGCACCAGGGCCTCGACACTGCGCAGCTCGCCGGAGGTGGCATCCACCACCGGCTGATAGTGCAGGCTCAGCTGATCGTTCCTGATGGCCTCCTGCAGGTCGCGCCGCAGGCTGACGTTCTCCCCGGGCTCCAGCCCGTCGTCACCCGCATAGCGCCGCCAGGTGTTGCGGCCCTGGCGTTTAGCCTGCTGCATCGCACGGTTGGCGAATTGAACCAACTCCTCGGGGCAGCGCACATCGTCGTGGCTGAAGGCGATGCCGACGCTCGCGCTGATATGCACCTGCTGCGTACCCAGTGTATGAGACTGCCGGAACAGCCCGAGGACGCGGTCCGCCAGGGCCAGTGCCTCCTGCTCGTCGGCCAGACTGGGCAGCAGCAGGACGAACTCGTCGCCCCCGAATCGGGAGAGGGTATCCCCCGGCCCCAACAGCTTCTCCAACCGCCTTGACGTGGCGACCAGCAGCTTATCGCCGAAGGCATGGCCCAGGCTGTCGTTGACCGGCTTGAAGTCGTCCAGGTCAATGTACAAGACGGCCAGGGGCTGGTGGTGCCGGCGGCAGAGCTGAAAGTCGTGGGCCAGCCGTGACTCGAACTCCCGCCGGTTGGGCAACCCGGTGATGGCATCGTGGCTGGCGTAATAGGCCAGGCGCGCCTCGTACTGCTTGCGCAGGGTGATATCCCGCGCAATGCCGTAGATACCGATGACCTGGTCATCCACGATGATAGGCAGGTTGGTGACATCCAGGGAGACCGGCTGGTCCGCATCCGCCCGATACGCCTTGAGCTCGTAATGTTGCGGCTCACCACGGACCGCTGCGGCGAAGGCCTCTTCACAGTGTTGCCGGCAGTCCTCGGTGACCAGGTCATTGCAGTATCGGCCAAGCAACCTTGATTCGGGCAATCCCAGCATTTCCATCGCCGCCCGGTTGAGGGCACATAGGCGCCCTGCCAGGTCCATCTGGAATACGGCATCGGGGTGCTCGGTGAAGAGTGATCGGTAACGCTGCTCCGTTTCCTCAAGCGTGCGCCGCTCCTGGTGGCGCTCCACCGCCAGGGCCACCAGGCCGGCGGCCCGGCTGATATGTGCCTGATCCGCCTCGTCCGGCACGCCAGGCCCGCGGTAATAGGTGGCGAATGTGCCCAGGAGGGCATCGTCCCGGCCGAGCACCGGCATGGACCAGCAGGCCCGTACCCCTTCCGCCCGGGCGAGTGCATGGAAACCGCGCCAGGCATCCGACTCAGCAATATCCTCGGTGATCACCAGACGCCTCAGATAAGCCGCCGAGCCGCATGCGCCGACACGGGGCCCAATCGGGATATCCTGCATGGCAGCGCGGTAAGCCGATGACAGGCTGTCGCCTCCCGCCAGATTAAGCGACTGGCGTTCGGCATCGAACAGCATGATGGAGACCAGCGCCCCTGGAAGCAGCTGTTCGCCCATCCGGCTGATTTCGGCCAAGGTGGTTTCCAGAGGCGCATGCCGCGCAATCAGGTCCTGAATACGCTGCTGGGCCTCGAGTTGTGCGCGGACGTCGGCCACCGGTAACTGCCCATCATCACGCATCGGGAATTGAGACGGATCACTGACCATTGTTACAGCGAGACCGGTCCCACCGCATGGGCCTTCAGGTCTTTCAACGAGGCAACTTGCAGGGCGGATTCGTGCGTGGCCTCCAGGATGACCGGCGGGGCACAGCCCGCATGGCAGGCCTCCGACCAGCGTGCCGCACACAGGCACCAGCGATCGCCGGCCTGCAGCCCGGGAAAACCGAACTCCGGGAGCGGTGTTTGCAAATCGTTACCCCGTCGAGCGGAAAAGACCAGAAAGTCGTCCGTGACCAGGGCACAAACGACGTGCAGTCCGGCGTCCGTAGCATCGGTATGGCAGTAACCATCGCGAAAATACCCCGTAACGGGGTCACGACAACAGGATTGCAGGGGCGTACCCAGCACGTTCACCGCGTCACTGCTCATGCTGCACCTCGGGTTGCCATTACCGTCAGCCGGCGTTAGCCCACACACTAACGCCCCTTCAGCATGGTAGCCCAGTCGCGGCGAACTTGTCTCAGGTTGGGGTAAGGGTTCAGCCGTTAGCCGTCATGCCCGTGAGTGACCGTACCACCTGCCCCAGCCTCGGCATCGCACTGCAACTGCTCGACCAGCCGCGGGAAAATCTTGTCCGCTGCCGCCTCTGACCAGGGTTTGCGGTATTGCTTCCGGACACCATGATCGGTAAGCAATTCATGCCAGGTCGGCTCGATGCCGTGGCGGCCCAGGCTGTGCCGCACACACTGAAGGTGGCAGCCATCCAGCGCGAGAATCGGCCGCCCGGACCTGGCCTTTTTCACCAGTGGCGGGACATCGCCCCCGACCCCGGCGATGCAGGACATCTCCGCTACCCCTTCAGATTGCAGACGAAGGGCCAGATGGTTGGCCAGCTGGGCAACACTGGAACAACCGGAACAGGAATACACCAGGGGCTTTTCGGTAGTGGAACGACTCATTCAGGCCTCGCTCGGCAAAGGAACTTCACCCGCAGCCTGCCTCATTCAGGACCCAATGTGCGTTGATGCGCGGCAACATTAAGATGCATTCTATTTGTTCTTTATCCACCTTGGCCCTAAAGTGCCTTAGCCATGTCCCAGACTCACAGCACGCCCCAGACCCGCCGTCGCCGGTATCACAAGGCCGACACCTTCTTCTTCCCTGCCGCGGTCCTCTTTGCCCTGATCGCGGTCCCGCTCTCCGTCCAGGGAATCTACCACCATCAGCCCCTGGCACCCGGTCTGGCCACCCCGCTGGATCACGGCCAGGAACTGCTGTTCGGTTATGGCCTCGCGCTGGTCACCGGTTTTATGGCTACCCGCGTCACCTTGCCCACCCTGTTCACCCTGGCCACGCTCTGGCTCGCCGCACGGATCAGTGGCGCGGTAATGCCCCACGGCGCGCTGCCTGCGCTGCTCAACGGGCTATTCGTCCTGCTGCTGGCCACGCAGATCCTCCCGTCGCTGCTTCGCAGTGCGAAGAAGTGGCGCAACCAGGCCTTTGGCTGGCTGCTGCTGGCGCTCTGTGGGGTAGCTGTCCTCTACCACCTGGCCCGGGGCCTGGATCACTACGGCGTCAGCTGGCTGTTGCTCCGCGAATCGGTACTCTTGTTTGCGCTGCTGATGCTTTTTGTCGGGGGGCGGATTATTGCCCCGGCCGTCGCGGGCGCGATCGAGCGCCAGGGCGGGCGGCTGGAAGCCCGGGTGCAACCCCGGCTGGAGGCGTCCCTGCTCCTGCTCATGGCGCTGGCCATCGTGTGTGCGGCCATACCCGGGTTCGGCCTGCTGGCTGGCGTAGCCCTGTTGGCCTCGGCGGGCGTGGCTGCAGCGCGCCTGTTCCGCTGGCAGCTCTGGCGCTGCATCCACCGCCCGGACCTGGTCGCACTCGGGGTGGGCTATGGCTGGTTGGTGGCGGGCACCCTGCTGCTCGGTGCAGTTCAGTTCGGATGGCTGGCGCCGGGCACCGCAACCCACGCCATCACCGTCGGTGCGCTAGGGGCCCTGAGTACCGCGGTCATCACCCGGACCTGGGGCCACCGCCACCGCTGCTTGCCCGGGTTTTACCGCTGGCTGCTGCCCGTAACCGCGTTGGTAAGCCTGAGTGCGCTGTTGCGCATCCTGTTTATCGACACGCCCGTCGGACTCTGGTGGGCCGCGATCCTCTGGGCATTAGCCATGGCCCTGCAATCAGGGCTGCTCCTTGCCGCGCACCGTCAACCCGGGCGACGATGCGCCCCATGAATTCAATCCGCATCTAACCCACCGGAGGCAGACGCCATGCAGCTTTTCCTGAATGCGACCTCACCCTACGCCCGCGTAGCCCGCATCGCAGCCCTGGAGAAGGGCCTGGCCGACCGGGTCGAACTGATCTGGTGCGACCCGTGGAGTGACGATGCGGCGCTGCTCGCGGTGAACCCGGTGGGGCGCGTGCCGGCACTGACCACCGATGACGGTACGGCGTTGGTCGAATCGCCGTTGATTGCCATGCACCTGGATGCCGTTGGCCAAGGCCCCGACCTGGTGCCGCAGGCGCAACAATTGGAGGTACTGCACCGGGCCGGTCTGGGCCAAGGCCTGATGGAGGCGGCGTTCAACACTGTGATTGGGCGCAAACACCAGGGCGCGGCGGCCGACGACTCCATCCTGGGCCAGCGCCGGGCGCGGGCGATAGCACGGACATTGGCGACACTGGACAACGACGTGGTGAAGGGCGGGGATAAACCGGACGCCGGGGGCGCCGTGACCCTGGGCGATATCGCCGTGGCCGTGGCCCTGGACTACCTGCTGTTCCGCATGCCGGAAATCGACTGGCGGACCCGTCACCCGGCCCTGGCGGACTGGCATGAGGCGGTTATGGCCCGGGAAAGCTTCCGCGCCACTCGCTTTCAGTAGCACACCTGAAAACAAAGAGCCCCACCCGGCTTTCACCAGGTGGGGCACATAGCCTTCCGGCTCTCCTGACCGCGCCCTCCGCTAGCACGGACGGGGCTTCCCTGCTGCGCTTCTTGGTGCATCCTGCTGAAGTTATTGGCCGTTGCATCCGTGCAACGGTAGACCTCCTTGCCTGGGAACGTAAGCTACTCCCATCTCCGGTCCTTTGAGTTGACTTAGGTCAAGCCAAGCTCACCCTTGACACATTTCAAAAAACTGCTTCGTGATCCGGGTCGATCAGCCCCCACCCGAGAAAAGGGGCACAACAGCAACAGTGCTCACCACCACCAGAACCGGTAACGCGAAGAGGGTTACCCACGCCCCGGCGTACACCATATCAGTGACCCGCAACCGCTCACTGCCGAAGATAATAGCGTTCGGCGGCGTGGCCACTGGGAGCATGAAGGCGCAGGAGGCGGCCAGGGCCACCGGCACGGCTAACAGGAGCGGGTCCACCTCCAGCATCAGGGCCAACGAGACCATCAGCGGCAGCAGCGTGGCGGCCGTCGCCGTGTTGCTGGTGACGTGGCTCAGCAGCAGCGTCAGGGTCGCGATCACTGCGATCAGCGACCAGATCGGCCAGCCCGCCAGGTCCACCAGCGTCAGGGCGATCGCGTGGGACAGCCCGCTGTCCTCGATGGCCACCCCGAGGCTGAGACCACCCCCCACCAGGATCAACACCCCCCAGGGCAACTCGCGGGTGGCCTGCCATTCCATCAGGAACTGTTGTCGCCGCCAGTCCACCGGCACCAGGAAGAGAGCGACCCCCGCCGCCAGGGCGATGCCGGCATCGCTGAGCTCGCCCCACGGCCAGAGCTCCTGGAGCAGGGGCCGACACACCCAGGCCAGTGCCGTCAGGGCAAAGATCACCGCCACCCGGTACTCCCCCCGGCTGATCCGCCCAAGTGCCTTGCGCTGGGTTTCGATCAACTCGGAGACGCCCTGCATGGACTGGCGGCGGACCTGGTAGACCTTGTGGGTCAACAACCACCAGGTACCGGCCAGCAGGGTCAGCGCCAACGGCACCCCGAGGATCATCCACTGGGCAAAACCGATCTCAAGGCCCTGGCGTTCGGCGAGGAAGCCGGCCAGCAAGGCATTGGGCGGTGTTCCGATGAGGGTCCCCATACCGCCGATGTTCGCGGCGAACGCGATACCGATCAGCAGCCCGAGGATGAAGTCACGCTCAATCTTGCCGCCCTGGTCCTCCAGCAGCGCGATGACCGAAAGGCCGATGGGCAGCATCATCGCGGCAGTGGCGGTATTGCTGACCCACATGCTCAGGCCCGCCGTCGCTGCCATGAAACCGCCGATCAGTAGATCGGGCCGGCGCCCGGAAACGCTCAGGATGGTGATGGCAATGCGCCGGTGCAGGTTCCAGCGCTGAATCGCCAGCGCCAGCAGAAAGCCGCCCAGAAAGAGGAATACCAGGGGATTGGCATAGGGGGCCGCCGCGCTCTCCACACTGCTGACCCCGAGCACGGGCAGCATCACCATAGGCAACATGGCCGTCACCGGCAGGGGCAGGGCCTCGCTCACCCACCAGGTGGCCATCAGCAGGGTCAATGCGGCCACCCGCCAGGCCTCGACCGACAGTTCCCCGGGTGGTCCAATCCAGAGCATCAGGGCGAATATGGCCGGCCCGGCCAGCAACCCGAACACCCGGCGCCAATGGTGGGCCGGGCGTTCGGGCTGCTGGCCGGCGGACGGTGGACTCACGCGGCTGTCAGACCTTGAACTGCCCGACCAGCTGTTTCAGCTCTCGGGCGAGCTTGGCCAACTCGTCACCCGCGCTGGCGGTCTCCCGCGAACCGGCCGCGGTCTGCTCCGCACCGTCGGTGATGCTGGTGATGTTGCGGTTGATCTCCTCGGCCACCGCGCTCTGCTGCTCCGCGGCGCTAGCGATCTGCTCGTTGGAGCTGCTGATGGTCTGCACCGACGAGGCAATCTCCTGAAGCGATTCTCCGGCCTCCCCGGCCTGCGCCACGGTCTGCTGGGTCTGCTGATAGCCCGACTCCATGACCTGCACCGCGGAATGGGTCTCTTCCTGTAGGCCGCTGATCATCTCCTGGATGCTCTGGGTGGACTCGTGGGTGCGGCTGGCCAGGGAGCGCACCTCGTCGGCCACCACGGCGAAACCGCGGCCGGCATCGCCGGCCCGGGCCGCCTCGATGGCGGCGTTAAGCGCCAACAGGTTGGTCTGCTCCGCGATCTCGCGGATCAGCTCGGACACCTCCCCGATGCGCTCACTATCGGCCGCCAGCTTACGGATCACCTCGGAGGCCTTCTGCACCTCCTCGGCCAGCCGGTCGATGCTGGCAATGGTCCGCTCCACCACGTCCTGCCCGCGCTCGGAGGCATCGGCACCGGAACGGGTGGCGTGGGCCGCATCCTGGGCGTTACGCGCCACCTCCTGGGCCGTGGCAGTCATCTCGTTCATGGCGGTGGCGACCAGCTCAATCTGCTCACGCTGTGCCTGGACACCCTTGTTGGTCTGCACCGTCACGGTGGAGACACGGTCTGCCGCATCGGTCAGCCGGCTGGCAGAGGTCACCACGCGGCTAACCAGGTCGTGGAACTTGTCCATGGTGTGGTTGAAAGCGTTCGACGCCCGGCCGATTTCATCCTCCCCGCGTTCCGGCAACCGCCGCGTCAGGTCGCCGTCCCCGCTGGCAATGTCCTCCAGCCGATCGGTCATGTCGCCAAGCGGCGCCGAGACAAAGCGCTTGATGAACAGGTAGACCACGCCAAGCAGCGGCATGCTCAGGAGCACCGCCAGCCCGAAGACCATGGTGCCAAAACGGAACACCGCCTCGTTCACCTCGTGCAGCCCGATGCGCATGCTGACCGCGCCGAGCACCTCGCCCTCGTCGGCCATGGCGTGGCACGCCATGCAGTTCTTGCCGAGGTGGTCCTGCACGTTGCGGTTGGGGATCACGGCGTAGAGGTAATCACCGCCCTCTTCCACCTCGAAATGCGACTCACCGGTCTCCAGCACCTGCGCCTCGATATCATTGGCCGGCTGACTGATATCGAGCCCCTCGCCGAACTGCCGGCTGACGGCCTCGCTGCGCAGGACACGCAGGTCCTCCATGTTGTGCAGGGCCAGGATCTGGTCCAGGAACTCATCGCGCTCGTCCATTTCCCAGAGGATCATCAGCGTGGTGAGCCCGGCCATGGTCATCTCGTTCATGGTCTCGCTGAACGTGACCGCCTGATTCAGGGCGGTGTTCCGCTGCTCGTAGACCGACCATGCGATCAACGTGCTCCAGGCGACCACCAGCATCAGCCAGATGGCCAGCAGCAGCCGAACCCAGATTGGCCAGTTGTTGAACCGTTTGACGAGATTCATGCCGCACCCTGCCCCGTGAGGTCCTTGTTCGTGGTGTGATCGTTGGCCCCGGACACACCCGGCCCGTGACGCGACCCGCGGGGAGAAACCCCACGGGCCGTGTACTCTAACATCGACTGATCAGGGGAGAACTTTAGAGCGTGCGGGGAGCGGCGCGGATCAGAGACCACCCATGCCGGGGGGCAATTGCCCACCACCACCGCCGAGCTGGCGCATCATCTTCTGCATGCCGCCCTTTTTCTTCATCTGCTTCATCATCTTCTGCATTTGCTTGAATTGCTTGAGCAACCGGTTGACTTCCTGCACCTGGGCACCCGAGCCCTGGGCGATTCGGCGCTTGCGCGAGCCGTTGATGATGTCGGGGCGGCGTCGCTCATCGGGGGTCATGGAGTTGATAATGGCGACCAGGCGGCGCACCTGCTTGTCGTCCATCTTGCCCTTGATCTGCTCGGACATGTTGCCCATGCCGGGCATCTTGTCCATGAGGCCACCGATGCCACCGAGCTTGTTGACCTGCTCCATCTGGGACTTGAAGTCCTCCAGGTCGAACCCCTTGCCCTTCTTGAGCTTTTTGCTGAGCTTCTCCGCCTCGCTGCGATCAACCTTGCGCTCCACCTCCTCGACCAGCGAGAGCACGTCGCCCATGCCGAGGATCCGGGAGGCCACCCGCTCCGGGTGGAAGGGCTCCAGGGCGGTGGTCTTCTCACCCACGCCCAGGAACTTGATCGGCTTACCGGTGATATGACGAATCGACAGCGCTGCACCACCACGGGCATCACCATCGGTCTTGGTGAGCACCACACCGGTGAGCGGCAGGGCGTCGTGGAAGGCCCGCGCGGTATTCGCCGCGTCCTGACCGGTCATGCTGTCCACCACGAACAGCGTTTCCACCGGGTCCAGGGCCTTGTGCAGCCGCTGGACCTCGTCCATCAGGTCCTGGTCGATGTGCAGGCGCCCGGCCGTGTCCACCAATAGCACATCAAAGAACTGCTTGCGGGCGTGGTCCAGCGCCGCCTTGGCAATCTTCTCCGGGTCCTGCTTTGCCTCGCTGGGGAACCACTCCACGCCCACCTCGCCGGCGAGGGTGCGCAGCTGCTCGATGGCGGCAGGCCGGTAGATGTCACAGCTTACGACCAGAACCTTCTTCTTCTCGCGCTCCACCAGGTAGCGGGCCAGCTTGGCGGTGCTGGTGGTTTTACCCGAGCCCTGCAGGCCGGCCAGCAGGACCACCGCCGGTGGCTTGGCGGCCAGGTCCAGGGCGTCATTCTCCTCGCCCATCACCTGGACCAGCTCGTCCTTGACGATCTTGATCAGCGCCTGGCCGGGGGTAAGGCTCTTCATTACCTCGGCGCCCATGGCCCGCTCGCGGACCTGGGCAATGAACTCGCGCACCACCGGCAGCGCGACGTCGGCCTCGAGCAGGGCCATGCGCACTTCGCGCAGCGTGTCCTTGATGTTGTCCTCGGTCAGCCGCCCCTTGCCGCGCAGGCGGTTCATGGCTTCTGACAGGCGTCCACTGAGGTTGTCGAACATAGGTATCTCGTCCCGTTTACCGGGGGCAGGCACCGGGCCTACCCGGAGTTTGGCCACAGTATATCGTCACCAGCCGCCGCTGACTTCCCGTGTCTGGCCTTGTATGCGATGATCAGCGCAGATTCACCGTCCAAATCCCCCTGCTTCCCGGGGGTTGCCCGGAGAGTTTTCACCTGACCATGCTGTTTTTCATCGCCATCCTCGCAGCGGCGCTCTACCTCGTGGCCGGTGGTCTGCTGCTCCAGGGGTTGGTACGCGGCAAGGCGGATGCCTTGCGCCGAAACCTGCCCCTGTGGCTGGCCGCTGGCGGTGCACTGCTCCATGCGATCGTCGCTTGGTCGGCGGTATGGACCGACGCCGGACTCAACCTGGGCTTTTTCAATGCCTGGGCGGTGGTCAGCCTGTTCATGGTGGCGGGGATGCTGGTGGCCACCAGCCGCCTGCCCGTCTGCCACCTGGGGATCATCCTGCTGCCCATGGCCGCCGTGGGCGTTTTACTGGCCTGTACCGCGGACTGCGGCACGCCGGTGCCCCGCGAGCCTGGGGTGGACGCCCACATCATCAGCTCCATGTTGGCCTACAGCACCCTGGGCCTCGGGGCCATACAGGCGGTGATCCTCGCCGTGCTGGATTACCGCCTGCGCCACCGCCAGATGGGCGGTTTCGTGCGCCAACTCCCGGCCTTGCACACCATGGAAAAGCAGCTGTTCGGCATGCTCTGGCTGGGCTTTGTCCTGCTGACCGTCGGCCTGGTCACCGGCATGGTGTTCGTCCAGGACCTGTTCGGCCAGCACCTGGTGCACAAGACCACCCTGTCCGTTGTGGCCTGGGTAGTCTTCGGCACCCTGCTGGTGGGCCGCTGGCGGATGGGCTGGCGCGGCCAAACGGCCGTGCGCTGGACGCTGGGCGGGTTTGTCGCCCTGGCGCTGGCCTACTTCGGCAGCAAGTTCGTGCTGGAACTGCTGCTCGGCTGACCCTATCCCGATCCGCCGCCGCTCAGCCCTGAAACCAGGCCGGCTCGTTCCCAGGCTTCCATTTGATATTACAGCCAAGGCTCGGCCGCTGTGCGCCCGCGGCTAGCGTCTCACCCCGCAGCAGCGCATCCGCCGCCGCCCGCAGGTCCCGTCCGTCCACCGGTTCATCGTTGCCCGGCGTGGCCGCGTCAAAACGGCCGCGGTAGACCAGCTTCAGGTCGGCATCGAACAGGAAGAAATCCGGGGTGCAGGCCGCCCCGTAGGCCTTGGCCACCGCCTGGGTCTCGTCCAGCAAGTAGGGAAACTCGTACCCCGCCACCTGCTTCTCCTTCACCATGGCCTCGAGGTTATCCTGGGGATAGGCCTCCACATCATTGGCACTGATGGCCACCATGTTGATGCCATGCGCCGCGTAATCCCGGGCGAACTCAGCCAGGGCACCGCGGATATGCTTGACGAACGGGCAGTGGTTACAGATGAAAGCCACCACCAGGCCACGCTCGCCGCGCACCGCCTCCAGGGCAACCTCGCCCCCTTCCGTAGAGGGCAACCGAAACTCCGGTGCCCGCGTGCCTAACGGCGTCATTGTCGATTCCGTCTTGACCATGTCTCTCCCCTCCTTTCGGGGTCAACCACAGGTATTCAGGCCCCGCCATGACCGGCCGGGTTTTGTCCCACAACGTACCGCCCGCCACCGGAAATAGAAAAGGCCCGCCGGGTGCCGGCAGGCCTTTTCAACCCGCTGGGTTCCGCCCCGCAGGGCGCGGAACCGTTGCGAGGAGGCTTTCTTTAGTCCTCCTGCTGGGCCTCGACCTCCTCGAGCAGCCGCTCAAGGATGCGGCCACCGCGCTCGCCCGCCATGTCCACGTAGGTATCGCGGACCGGCATGCTGGCCTCGCGGAAGGCCTCGCGGGTGTCCTCATCGATGTCGATGATCTCCACCTCGGGGCGCGCCTCGAGGATCTGGTCCATGCGGCGCTCGTTCAGCTCCACCTGCGCTTCATGGATATATTCCACCAGTTCCTCGTTCGCCTCCCGGATTGCCTCCTGCTCCTCGTCAGAGAGGCTGTCCCAGAAGTCCCGGTTGGCCATCCAGGCCGCGATGAACGGCTTGTGGCGGCCGAAGATCATGTAGTCCTGGACTTCGTAGAAGCTCATCTCCTGGTGGGCGAAGACGGGCTGGATGTTGGCGTCGATCGCGCCGGTTTCCAGTGCGCCATAGATGTCGGAGTAGCCCACGGAGGTCGGGTCAGCGCCGTACGCGCTGTAGGTCTCGCGCAGCAGGCGGTTGTCCATCACGCGGATGCGCACGCCCTCGAAATCCTCGACGCTGCGGATTTCCTCGTTGCCGGCCCAGACCTGCCAGCCTTCCGGCACCAGCGAGAGCAGCTGCACGTCGCGGTCGCGATAGGCTTCCTGCAGGTCATCGCTCCACAGGAAACCCTCGGCGTTAAGAATCTGCGTGTTGAGCCATTCGTCGTCAGTGAGCACAAAGCTCAAGCTGAAGACGTCGTTCTCGGGGACCACGCCGCCGAAGAAGCCGGAACCGAAGCCGAACTGCACGGCCCCGTCCTGCAACTGGCTGTAGATCTCGTCGAAGCTCGGGCTCAGTTCGCCATAGCTGTAAATGACGAACTCGACGTTATCGAGCCGCTCTTCCACCAGCTCGGCGAAGCGCTCAGCGTAGCGGTGCTGAACACTGCCCTCGATCTCTTCCAGCGCGACGCGCCAGGTCTGCACCTCGGCAACGGCCTCGCCGTCGGCGTCCGTGTCCGGTGCATCCCCCCCGCAGGCCGAGAGACCCAGAGCTGTCACAGCAGCCGTGGAAATCAGCCAAGACGTTCTCTTCATCAGAGTCTCCTTGTTGTCTTACGTTGACCGCCCACCGAGCCCGGTCTATGCCCCATGCAGGGCCATATTGCGCGGGCCCGGAAAACCAAGCGTGCATTCACAACACTAGCACACCGTCGGGCGAAACATGCCAGTCAGCCTTGAAAAGGGACATCGCGAAATCCCTCGCCGTGGATTAGGCTTTCCCGGGAGTGCACTTTATAGTTTATGCTGATGCATAAGAACAACTTCACACTATAAGGGTGGCAGTCATAGCGCATGAGCATTGAACCTGATGCCGCCAAAGGCCCGGAAGGCCGACTGGCAAAGGGGATGCGGCTGATTGATCAGGCCGTGGAGCATGTGGAGGGGTTGCTGGTGGGGGCCGGCGTCCTGCTGATGGCCGTGGTGGCCATCAGTAACGTGTATACCCGCAACTTTCACGGCTTCAGCATCCCGGGGACCGAGGACATCACGGTGATCCTGCTGGTCATCGTGACCTTCATGGGGATTGGCTTCGCCGCCCGCCAGGGCCGGCATATCGCCATGACCGCCCTGTACGACCAACTCTGGGGCATCTGGCGCAAGGGCATGCTTATCGTCCTGAGCCTCGGCACCTCCGTGCTCCTCTTCTACCTCGCGTATCTGGGTTTCGACTACGTCTCGAGCCTCCACCGCCGGGACCGCACCTTTTCAGGCATGGCCATTTACGCCTGGCAGATGCACATCCTGTTGCCGCTGCTGCTGGCCCTCTGGGCGGGCTACTGGCTGACCTGGGCCCGCGGCCACCACGGCCCGGCCAGCTGGATCAGCGCACTGAAGCGGGCTGATATCGGGGTCTGGATCTCGGCATTGGCCGCCGGCTTGGCACTGGGGTGGGTACTGGTGGTGGTCATCATGCAACTGCTGGCCGAGCCCGGTACCGGCCCGCTGAGTTGGCGGACACAGCTCAGGCAATGGATTCCCTACGCATTGGTACCGCTGGGGCTGGCCCTGGGGGGCCTGCAGTTCTTCCTGACGGCCCTGCGTAATCTGATGAGCCGAGGCATCTACCGCTCGTTCACGCAGAAAGAACAATACGGGGACGCCAACCCGGATGCGCCCTGATGCATGCTCTGGGCGCCGTCCGGAGTCGCGGCGTGACTCGCGGAATCTCCAAGGAGTGAATCGCTGATGATCTGGATCATGGTCGGCATCATGGTGGGGCTGCTGCTCCTCGGCTTCCCATTGATGGTGCCGCTGCTCTCCGCGGCCATCTACGTGATGCTCTTCGAGCTGGACTTCATCAGCCCCAACCGGATCGTCGCGCAGATGGTCTCGGGGATCTCCTCGCCAGTGCTTGCCGCCGTGCCCCTGTTCATCCTGGCCGCGGACATCATGACCAAGGGCCGCACCGCCAATCGGTTGCTCGACCTGGTGATGAGCTTCTTCGGCCACCTGCGCGGCGGGCTGCCGGTTACTGCGGCTGTCAGCTGCACTTTGTTCGGCGCGGTCTCGGGCTCCACCCAGGCCACGGTGGTGGCCATCGGTGGCCCCCTGCGACCGAAGCTGATCAAGGCCGGCTACAAGGACAGCTTCACCACGGCGCTGATCATCAACGCCAGTGACATCGCACTGCTGATCCCGCCGAGCATCGGCATGATCGTCTACGGTGTGGTCTCGCGCACCTCGGTGCGGGAGCTATTCATCGCCGGCATTCTGCCCGGCCTGCTCATCCTGCTCTTCTTCTGCGTCTACACCTACATCTATTCCCGCATGAAGGCGATCCCCGTGGAGGACAAGACGCCGTGGGGCCTCCGGCTGAAGGCGTTGCGCGGCGCCCTGCTGCCCATGGGTTTCCCGGTGATCGTGGTCGGTGGCATCTACGCCGGCTTTTTCTCCCCCACCGAGGCAGCGGCAGTCTCCGTGGCCTACGCCTTCCTGCTGGAAGTGGTGATCTTCCGTTCCCTGCACATCAAGGAGATCTGGCCCATCGCCTTGTCCACGGGGCTGATCACCGCCGTGGTCTTCGTACTCGTGGCCTCGGGCCAGGTCTTTTCCTACGTCATTTCCGCCGCCCGGATCCCGCGGGAGCTCATCGGACCATTGATCGAAACACTAGCGGGCAATCCGGAACTGGCGCTTATCGTCATCGCCCTGGCCTACTTCATTGGCTGCATGTTCGTGGACCCGATCGTGGTCATCCTCGTACTCACGCCGATCTTCACCCCGCTAGTGGACGCCACCGGGCTGGACCCGGTACACGTCGGCGTGATCGTGACCCTGCAGGCGGCCATCGGCTCCGCCACGCCGCCGTTCGGCTGCGACATCTTCACGGCCATTGCGATATTCCGGCGACCCTATTGGGACACCATTAAGGGGACACCGCCGTTCATCTTCATCCTGTTGATGAGCACGGCGGTGCTGATCGCCTTCCCGCAGATCTCCCTGTTCCTGCCGCAGCTGGCCTTCGGGTGAGCCGGCGCCGGGTCGGGGGGTGGCCCCCGACCCGGACCCTCAATCCTGCCGGGCAGCCGAGCAACGACCGAGCCCCACAGGTACTACCAAAACCTTTCTTCAGACGTAAAAAACCCCGGGGGAGCACCTACTCCACCCGGGGTTTCCTTTACGGATAGCGCGCCGCTGCGTGGAGCGCTTATTCGCCTTCCTGCACCGCCTTCATGCTCAGCCGGATGCGGCCCTGACGGTCCACCTCCAGCACCTTCACGCGCACGGTGTCGCCCTCCTTCAGATAATCGGCAACCCGTTCCACGCGCTCGTTGGAAATCTGCGAGATGTGCACCAGGCCGTCACGCCCCGGCAGGATGTTCACGAAGGCGCCGAAATCCATCAGCTTGGACACCTTGCCCTCGTAAATCGTGCCTACCTCCACATCGGCGGTCAGCAGCTCGATACGCCGACGGGCCTCGTCCGCGGCAGACTTGTCCGCGGAGGCGACCGTCACCTTGCCATCATCTGAGATATCGATGGTAGTACCGGTCTCCTCGGTGAGCTGCCGAATCGTGGCGCCGCCCTTGCCGATCACGTCCCGGATCTTTTCCGGGTCGATGCGAATGGTCAGCAGGCGCGGGGCGTACTCGGACATCTCCTGGCGGGGCTGGCTGATGACCTTGTTCATCTCGCCAAGGATGTGCAGACGACCCTCACGGGCCTGCTCCAGCGCCTGGGTCATGATCTCGCGGGTGATGCCCTGGATCTTGATATCCATCTGCAGGGCGGTCACGCCGGTTTCAGTGCCCGCGACCTTGAAGTCCATGTCGCCGAGGTGGTCCTCGTCGCCCAGGATATCGGTGAGCACAGCGAACTGATCGTCCTCCTTGATCAGGCCCATGGCGATACCCGCCACCGGCGCCTTCACCGGCACGCCGGCGTCCATCAGCGACAGCGAGGTCCCGCACACGGAGGCCATTGAGGACGAACCATTGGACTCGGTGATCTCGGAGACCACCCGAATGACGTAGGGGCAGTCATCCGGGGCGGGCATGACGGCCTGGATGCCGCGCTTGGCAAGCTTGCCGTGGCCGATCTCGCGGCGCTTGGGCGTACCCATGAAGCCGGTCTCACCGACACAGTAGGGCGGGAAGTTGTAATGGAGCATGAACTGCTCCTTTCGCTCACCCTCAATAGCGTCGATGATCTGCGCATCACGGCCGGTACCCAGCGTGGTCACTACCACCGCCTGGGTTTCGCCGCGGGTGAAGACCGCCGACCCGTGGGTGCGGGGCAAGCCGCCCACTTCCACGTCGATGGTCCGCACGGTGCGGTTGTCGCGGCCGTCGATACGGGGCTCGCCGGCCAGGATCCGGCCGCGCACGATGTCCTTTTCCAATGCCTTGAAGGCGTCGCCGACATCCTTCTCGGGCCAGCCGCCCTCTTCGTCGCGGTTCTCACCCAGCCCCTCGATGGCCTTCTGGCGCAGCTCCCCGATCCGGTTCTGCCGCTCCTGCTTTTCGGGCACCTGGTAGGCCGATGCCAGTTGGTCGCCGACCAGGTCCTTGATTGCCGTCTCCAGCGTGGCATCGCCCGGCGCGGCCTGCCAATCCCAGCGCGGCTTGCCGGCCTCGGCCGCCAGCGCCTTGATCGCCTCAATGGCCGCCTGCATCTGCTCGTGGCCATAGAGCACGGCACCCAGCATGGTCTCCTCGGAAAGCTGGTTGGCCTCCGACTCCACCATCAGCACCGCGTCCTCGGTGCCCGCAACCACCAGGTCCAGGTCGGAGGCGGCGGTCTCCTCGAAAGTGGGGTTGAGCAGGTACTCACCGTCCCGATACCCCACGCGTGCCGCCCCGATGGGGCCGTCGAACGGGATACCGGAGATGGACAGGGCGGCGGAGGCACCGATCAGGGCCGGAATGTCAGCGTCCACCTCGGGGTTCATGGACAGCACCGTGGCCACCACCTGAACCTCGTTGTAGAAGCCCTCCGGGAACAGCGGCCGGATGGGCCGGTCAATCAGCCGGCTGGTGAGGGTTTCCTTCTCGGAGGGGCGGCCCTCACGCTTGAAGAAGCCTCCCGGGATCTTGCCCGCCGCGTAGGTCCGCTCCTGGTAGTTGACCGTCAGGGGGAAGAAGCCCTTGCTCGGGTCCGCCTCCTTGCGACCGACAGCGGTGACGAGCACCACCGTGTCACTCATGTTGACCAGCACGGCCCCATCGGCCTGCCGTGCTACGCCACCGGTTTCCAGAGTGACGGTGTGGTTTCCGTACTGAAAGCTCTTCTTGACTGATTTCACGATAATATCCGGCTACTCTTGAGATGACTGACGAGGTGCCCTACCCCTGCAGGACACCCGATGCACGCACGGCGACCCGGCGTGCGGCGGGTGCGCTTACTTACGCAGCCCCAGGTTCTCGATCAGATCGAGGTAGCGCTGACGATCCTTGCGCTTGAGGTAGTCCAGCAGCTTGCGGCGCTGGCTTACGAGCTTGAGCAGACCCTGACGGGAGTGGTGATCCTGCTTATGCTCGGCGAAGTGACCGCTCAGGTGCTGGATGCGGGCGGTCAGCAGGGCCACCTGCACCTCGGGAGAACCGGTGTCGGAGGTGGAACGTGCGTGCTTCTTGACGATTTCGCCCTTGTGCTCAGCGGAAAGCGACATGTAACTGACTCCTGAAAAACTCAAACAGTTTATGGACCTGATGGTTAATCGGCGTATTTTAGCCCCCGGCCGCCGGGGGTAACAAGCAACATCCGGTTACCGGTTGCCGCCGCCCGTCGCCAACAGGCGCTTTGGCGCGACACGACCCTCGGCATCCGGGCAACCCATGCCCAGGAAACGACCCTCCCGGGTGTAGAGCCGCAACCAGGCGGCATCCGGTATGCGGGGCACCCAGACCGGCTGCCCCTGCATCAAAAAGAATGCGACATCGTCCGCCAATTCCAGCGCCGGCCACTGCACCAGGGCGCTGTCCATGGGCTCCAGGCAGCCGTCCAACGCTTCAAAACCCTGCTCGGCGAGGGCTTCCAGCGACTCCAGGGTATGCATGGCGGGGTCATCAAAAGGCCCGAGCCCGGTCCGGCGAAGGGCCGTCACGTGGGCACCGCAGCCCAGCGCCTGCCCGATATCCTCGACGAGCGTGCGCACGTAGGTACCTTTCGAGCAGCGCACGTCCAGTGACAGTTCATCACCGCTGAGCGCGGTCATCGTCAGGGCATGAATGCGAACCGGGCGCGGCTCCCGCACCACTTCCTTGCCCTCGCGAGCCAGCTTGTACAGCCGCTGGCCCTTGTGCTTGAGGGCGGAGTACATCGGGGGAATCTGTTCGATATCGCCGCGGAAACGCCCCAGAACGCCCTCCACCGCAGCGGCGTCCAGTGCCGGGACCTCGGCACGGGCCACCACTTCGCCCTCGGCATCACCGGTATCGGTGGTCACGCCAAGCCGACAGCGCACCAGGTAGTGCTTGTCGGCGTCCAGCAGGAAGCCGGAAACCTTGGTGGCTTCACCGAAGCACAGGGGCAGCAGCCCGGTCGCCAATGGGTCCAGGCTGCCGGTGTGCCCGGCCTTGCGCGCCTTGAACAGCCGCTTGGCGCGCTGCAGGGCCTGGTTGGATGACAGGCCCACGGGCTTGTCCAACAGCAGGATACCGTTCACACGGCGGAGATGCTTACGTGCCATTCAGCGCCCCGTCAGCCCTTCGGCTTGTCGTCGTCTTGGTGGCGGTCTTCCTCCACGGCCTCGTCGATGAGCCGGCTGAGCCGGTCACCGCGGTCAAACGCCGTATCGTGGTGGAAGTGTAGCGCCGGTACCTGACGAAGCCGGAGGCGCTGTCCGAGCAACTTGCGGAGGTAACCGGAGGCCTTGCTGAGCACGGCCACCGTCTCGGCGTTTTCCTCGGCACTGCCGCCCAGGGCGGTGACAAAGACCTTGGCGTGGGCGAGGTCACGGCTGACCTCCACCTCCGACACGGTCACCATCCCCAGCCGCGGGTCGCGGAGTTCGTCACGGATCAGCTCAGCCAGCTCGCGTTGGATCTGCTCGCCGACCCGGCGTGTTCTCGGGAAATCCCTGGGCATTTTTACCTCACAGCTGGCGCTGCACCTCGACGCGCTCGTAACACTCGATCTGGTCGCCGATGCGGACGTCGTTGTAGTTCTTCACGCCGATACCGCACTCAGTGCCCGACTTGACCTCGGTAACGTCATCCTTGTGGCGGCGCAGCGATTCCAGCTCGCCCTCGTAGATGACCACATTGTCACGCAGCACGCGAATGGGGTTACGCCGCCGCACCACACCCTCGGTGACCAGGGACCCGGCGATCGCGCCGAGCTTGGACGACCGGAAGACATCTTTGACCTCGGCCAGACCGATGATGCGTTCTTCGAGCTCCGGCTCGAGCATGCCCGAGATGGCGTTCTTGACCTGCTCGATGGCGTCGTAGATGACGCTGTAGTAGTGCAGGTCCACCTCGTTTTCCTGGACGAGCCGGCGGGCGGCCGCGTCGGCGCGGACGTTGAAGCCGATCAGGATGGCGTTGGAAGCCAGCGCCAGGTTGACGTCGGACTCGTTGATCGCGCCCACGCCGGTGGAGACCACCTTCACCTGCACATCGTCGGTGGACAGGTTGGCCAGCGATTGCTGCAGCGCCTCGGCGCTGCCCTGCACGTCGGCCTTGACCACCAGGTTGACGGTGTTGACCTCGTCCTCTTTCATCTGGCTGAAGAGGTTCTCCATGCGGGCAGCCTGTTGCTGCGCCAGGCGCTTGTCACGCTGGCGCCCCTTGCGCATCTCCGCCACCTCGCGGGCCTTCTTCTCGTCGGCAACCACGACCATGTCATCACCCGCCGACGGCAGGCCGGACAGGCCCAGCACCACCACCGGAATGGAGGGGCCCGCGTCGTCCACGCGTTTGCCGGTCTCGTCGATCAGGGCACGGACACGGCCATATTCCGTGCCGCAGAGCAGGCTGTCGCCCTTCTTCAGGCGACCACTCTGGACCAGCACCGTGGCCACCGGGCCGCGGCCCTTGTCCAGGCTGGACTCGAGCACGATGCCGGAGGCATTGCCGTCGGCCACCGCCTCCAGCTCCATGAGCTCGGACTGCAGCAGGATGGATTCGAGCAGATCGTCCAGCCCCTGGCCCTGCTTGGCGGAGACGTGCACGAACTGAACGTCACCGCCCCACTCCTCCGGGATGACCTCAAGCTGCGAGAGCTCCTGCTTGACCCGGTCCGGATCGGCGTCCGGCTTGTCGATCTTGTTCACGGCCACCACCAGCGGTACTTCGGCGGCCTTGGCGTGGCGCACGGCTTCCTCGGTCTGGGGCATGACGCCGTCGTCAGCGGCCACCACCAGCACCACGATGTCGGTCAGCTGCGCACCACGGGCGCGCATGGCGGTGAACGCCTCGTGACCGGGGGTATCCAGGAAGGTGACCATGCCCCGGTCGGTCTCCACGTGATAGGCACCGATGTGCTGGGTGATACCACCCGCTTCGGCGTCCGCCACCTTGGCCCGGCGGATGTTGTCCAGCAGCGAGGTCTTGCCGTGATCGACGTGGCCCATCACGGTCACCACCGGCGGCCGCGAGACCTTGTCGCCCTCCTGGGCCTCGGAGGTGTCCTGCAGGACCTCTTCCTCGAGCGCATCCTCGCGGACGATCACCGGCTTGTGCCCCATCTCCTCGACCAGCAGAACCGCGGTCTCTTGGTCCAGTGCCTGGTTGATGGTGGCCATCACGCCCTGCTTCATCATCTCCTTGATGAGCACGGCGGCCTTGACGCTCATCTTCTGCGCCAGGTCACCGACGGTGATGCTCTCGGGGACTTCGACCTCGCGCACCACCGGCTGGGTCGGCTTGGCAAAGCCGTGCTGGAGCTGCTTCGCGGCCTCGCCGCCCACAGCGCTCCCGCGCCGGCCGCCCTTCTTGCCGGCCCGACGGCCGGATTTGCCGGCACCGACAGACAGGCTGTCGCGCCCCTTCTTCTGCTTGCCCTTGCCGCCGGGGGCGGTGGCACCGGTCTTGCGGGCGGCGCGTTCCTCCGCCTCACGCTCCCGGCGGGCCTCCTGCTCCAGACGCCGACGCTCTTTCTCTTCCTCGCGCTTGCGCGCCTCTTCCTTTTCCTTGGCCAGGCGGGCCGCCTCCGGGTCGGGCTGGGGCTCCGCGGCCTCCGGCTCAGGCTCGGCTTGCTCGGCGGTGGTCGCCTGCTCGGTCGCCTGCGCCTTCTGCGCGGCTGCAGCCTCTTCCTCGGCCTGCTTGCGGGCGGCTTCCTCTTCCTCGCGACGCCGTGCCTCGGCCTCCTCGGCCTCCCGCCGGGCGCGCTCCTCGGCACGCTTGCGGTCCTCGATCAGGGCCCGCTCCAGGCGCTCGACGTCGTGCTTGGACTCCTCGGCCTCGACAACGCTGCGTTTCACGTAGGTGCGCTTTTTGCGCACTTCCACGTTGACCGTCCGCGTCTGCCGCGGGCCGCGGGCGCTGCCACTACCAGAACTACTGGCCGGCATTTTCAGGGTGCTGACCTTCTTGCGCCGCAGGGTGATCTTGCTGGGCGACTGGTCGTCGTCCTGCTCACCACCGTCACGGCCCTTGCGCAGGTGATCGAGCAGCGTGGCCTTGTCCTGGTCGGAAAGGGGATCCTCCGGCCCACGCCCACTGATGCCCGCCGCCTCCAGTTGGGACACCAGGCGCTCCACCGGGATGCCGACCGTTTCCGCGAACTCACTTACCTTGTTTTCAGCCATCTCTACTCTCTCTCCCGCATGCCCTGTTGCCGTAATCGGTGGCCCCGTGGCCACCCCGCACCTGCGGCGCAACCGGGTGCTATTCGTCGTCCTGCTGGTCCGCGAACCACGGCTCACGGGCCTTCATGATGAGCTGGCCGGCACGCTCTTCGTCCATGCCCTGGATCTCCATCAACTCATCGACGGACTGCTCGGCCAGGTCCTCCATGGTGCGCACACCGCGTGCGGCCAGGGACTGGGCCAGCCGCTCGTCCATGCCTTCCATGTTAAGCAGGTCTTCCGCCGGGCCCTCGCCGGCCTGCTCGCGCTCTTCGGCCTCGCTGGCCAGCACGTCCCGGGCCCGCGCCCGCAGCTCCTCGACGATATCCTCGTCGAACTCCTCGACCTCCAGCAGTTCATTGGTGGGCACATAGGCCACCTCTTCCAGGCTGGAGAACCCTTCCTGAACCAGGATGGCGGCGATCTCTTCGTCCACGTCCAGCTTGTCCTGAAACAGCTGCTGGTACTGGGCCGCCTCCTCCTGGTTCTTCGCTTCCGCCTCCTCGGCGGTCATCACGTTGAGCTCCCAACCGGTCAGCTCACTGGCCAGACGGACGTTCTGCCCGCCCCGGCCGATGGCCTGGGAGAGCTGCTCCTCGGCCACCGCAATATCCATGCTCTGGCTGTCCTCGTCCACGACGATGGACTCCACCTCGGCAGGCGCCAAGGCGTTGATCACGAACTGCGCGGGGTTGTCATCCCAGAGGATGATGTCGATGCGCTCGCCCGCCAGCTCGTTGGACACGGCCTGCACCCGGGAGCCGCGCATGCCCACGCAGGCACCCACCGGGTCGATGCGCGGGTCGAGGTTGCGCACGGCGATCTTGGCGCGCACACCCGGATCACGGGCTGCGCCCATGATCTCGATCAACTCCTGGCCCACCTCCGGCACCTCGAGCTTGAACAGCTCGATGAGAAAATCCGGCGCGGTCCGGGTCACGAACAGTTGCGGCCCGCGGGGCTCCGGGCGCACTTCCTTGAGGTAGCCGCGCAGGCGGTCCTCACGGCGCACCGCCTCCCGCGGGATCATGTCCTCGCGGGCGATCAGCGCCTCGGCGTTACCCCCCAGGTCCATGATGACGCTACCGCGCTCCAGGCGCTTGACCGTTCCGGTCACCAGCTCGCCGATGCGATCCTCAAAGGCCTCCACGACCTTGGCACGTTCGGCCTCGCGGACCCGTTGCACGATGACCTGCTTGGCGGTCTGGGCGGCGATCCGGCCGAATTCGACCGACTCCATGGGCTCTTCGATGCACTCGCCCACCTCGACCTCCGGCTGCTTCTCGCGAGCGGCCTCGAGGGTGATCTGGCGGGCCGGGGCCTCGACCTCATCCTCGGTTTCCACCACCCACCAACGCCGGAAGGTGCTGTAATCGCCGGTGTTGCGGTTCACCTCGACCCGGGCATCGATGTCCTCCGGATGACGCTTGCGCGTGGCGGAGGCCAGCGCGGCCTCGATGGCCTCGAAGATAACCTCGCGGTCCACGCCCTTCTCGTTGGAGGTCGCCTCGACAACCAGCAGGATTTCTTTGCTCATGCTCCCGTCTCCACCGTAAGGCCGATCACGGTTCCAGGATCAGCCTTGCCTTTTCGATAAGGTCCAGGGGAATGATCACCTCACCCCCCGGCTCTTCGACAACCCGCACACCCTCGTCATGCAGCCCGGCCAGCACGCCCTTGAACCGGCGCCGCCCTTCCCAGGTGGTGCTGAGGCGGATCTTGATCCGCTCACCGGTAAAGCGATCGTAATCGGAGGCCTTGAAGATGGGCCGGTCCAGACCCGGCGAGGAGATTTCGAGGGTGAACTCCCCCGGGATCGGATCCTCTACGTCCAGCACCGCGCTGATCTGTCGACTGCAGGTCTCGCAGTCGTCCAGCGTGATCCCGTTGGGGCTGTCGATATAAATGCGTAATAGGCGCTTGCCCGGCGGACCACCGTATTCGATGCCCACCAGTTCGTAACCCATGCCCCCGAGCAGGGGGTCAATCAGCGCGTAAAGGGTGTCTTCGGTTGCCGCCATAGCACCTGTACAAATAAAAAAAGGGCCCAAGGCCCCTTCCCTGTGCCGGCAGGAGGCCTGGGCAAACTGCCCTGGGCCTTCCCCCAGCTACAAAAAAGGGCCGCAAGCGGCCCTTTTCGTAGAAAGATGGTAGCGGGGGCAGGATTTGAACCTGCGACCTTCGGGTTATGAGCCCGACGAGCTGCCAGACTGCTCCACCCCGCAACTGATGCTGCGCATTCTACATGCGCTGCCGGCTTACTGCAAGGGCCTTGCCTTCGTTTGCCGGCCGCCCCGTGGGGCGCCCCTCGTTCAGGGGAGGCGGATAGTGACACAGGGAGACCGGGCTTTGCAAGCCCCGACCCGGGTACGACGCCACGCTAATGCTGGATCTCCCAGCAGACGTGAACCCCGGGGTTACGGGCGTAATCCGGCGGGATCGTATCCCGGGTGGTGTCGCGGCAGGAGAACTCGGCAACCACCCCTTCGTCCAGCTTGAACCCGCGCCGGTTGCAGGAGAAGACCAATAACCCACCGGGCGCGAGCAATTGCATGGCCTGGCGCACGAGCCGGGGGTGATCCCGCTGCACATCAAAGCTCTCGCGCATGCGCTTGGAGTTGGAAAAGGTCGGCGGGTCCATGAAGATCAGGTCGTACTGGCCCGGCCGTTGCCTGCTCTGCTCGGCCAGCCAGGCCAGGCAGTCCGCCCGCTCCAGGCGGTGTTGCGCCCCGGGCTCGACGCCGTTGAGCCGCAGGTTATCCCGCGCCCAGTCGAGGTAGGTCCGGGACAGATCCACCGCGGTGGTGTGCTTTGCCCCACCCAGGGCGGCGTGCACGGTGGCCGCCCCGGTGTAGGCAAACAGGTTCAAAAACCGCCGGCCGGCGGCCAGTTCGCCGAGCCGCAGCCGCGTCATGCGGTGATCGAGAAACAGCCCGGTATCCAGGTAGTCGCGCAGGTTGATATAGAGCCGCGCTGCGCCCTCCCTCACCACCAGCCGCTCACCACTCTGATCCACCGGACGGTATTGGGCGGCGCCTTTCTGACGGCGCCGGACCTTCAGGTGCACCTGGTCCGGACCGATCTCCAGGTGTTCGGCGATCACCTCCAGCGCCTCGCGCAAACGCCGCCGGGCGCTGCGCGGATCCACGCTGCGCGGCGCCTGGTACTCCTGCACGTGCGCGTGCCGCCCCGACTCCGTCTCGTAGACATCCACCGCCAGGGCGTACTCCGGCAAATCACCGTCGTAAAGACGCCAGGCGGACACCGACTCGCGCCGAAGCCAGCGCCTGAGGTGCCGGTGGTTTTTCTGCAACCGATTCGCCAGCGCGTTCGCGCCGGCGCTGCGCTGCTGTCCGCGCTGCTCGCGCAGCGAGAAGACCGCCAGGCGGCTTTCCAGGGCACCGTTGTACAGGGCATGGCGGCTATCCAGTGACAGCCCCAAGTAATCCAGGAGCTCCGGGGCCGCGGTGAATACTGCCCCCCGCCAGCCCCCGAAATCCGAACGCAAGCGGGCGCCGAATGCGGTATACAGGCTGACCAGCGCCTGGCGCTGCCCAAGCCGCTCGCCGTAGGGCGGATTGACCACCACCAGGCCCGGAGGCTGGCCCACCGGCTCGGCCCGGTCAAGGGCGCGGCGCTCAAAATGCACGGCATCACGCAGCCCGGCGCGCTCCCGGGCCGCCAGGGCAATGCAGATCGCTGACGGGTCCTGATCATAGCCGACCAGGGCCAGGCGACGCTGTGCCCCCGCCGCAGCGCGCTCACGCGCCTCCTCGAGCAACCGCTTCCAGTGGACCGGCACGTGACCGGCCCAGCGCTCGAAGCCCCAGCGCTCACGGGCCAGACCCGGGGCCCGGTCCTGCGCCATCATGGCCCCTTCGATCACCAGGGTGCCCGAGCCACACATCGGGTCCAGCAACCCACCACCCTGTTCTGCCACTTCCGGCCAACCGGCCAGCCAGAGGATACCGGCCGCCAGGTTCTCCTTGAGCGGTGCCCTGCCTCCGCCCTGACGATAGCCGCGCCGATGGAGGCTCTCGCCGGACAGATCGATGGACAGGCGCAGCCGCCCTCCGGCCAGCACCGCGTTGATGCGCAGATCGGGGGCCGTGGTGTCGACGGCCGGTCGGGGCTGCCCCTGCGCCCGCATATAATCCACCACCCCATCCTTGACGCGTTGGGCGCCGAAGCGGGTATGGCGGACGGCCTCGCTACTGCCGTGGAAGTCCACGGCCAGCGTGTCGCCGGGCAAGAGGTGCTCGTCCCAGGGCACGCCGCGGGCGGCCTCGTACAGGCTGTCGGCATCAGTGACCGGGAATGCGCCGAGACCAAGCAGGACACGGGTGGCCAGCCGCGACCAGAGACAGACCCGCAGGGCCTGGACCAGATCGCCCTCCCAGCTCACCCCGGCCCGCTGCGCCCGGGGCTTTTCAGCCCCCAGCGTACCCAGTTCCTGCGCCAGTGCGGTTTCCAGCCCGCGGGGACAGGCCGCGAATAACGCATATTGCTCGCTCACAGACCTATCACCACATCAGGTCGTCGGGGATGGGGTGCTCGGCGTAGGCCTCGTCCTCGTCACCACCCGGCTCATTGAGCAGCACCAGCAACTCCGGGCTCTGCGCCCCCACCTTCTCCCCGGTCTCCCGGGGGACCAGCACGTACTCCCGATGCAGGGCGACGACGGCCAATTGCCCCTCGGCCAGGGCCTTGGCCTGCTTTTCCGTGACCAGGATCCGCTTGATCTTGCTCCCCACCTGAAAGTGGTACGCCACATCACCCAGGTTATCGTCCACCCGCGCCTTGCGGATCATCTGCTGCATACCCGCCTTGCCGGCCTTCTTGGCCTTGGCGGCCTCGCGTTTTCGGTTGAGTTCCCGGTCGCGGGCACGCTTTTGTGCTTGGGCATCGGCGGCCAGCTTGGCGGCCTGATCGGCGGTGGCATCCTTCTTCTGCTGCGGTTTACCGCCCTTGCGGCGGTTTTTCGAACGCCGGCGATCACGCAATTCCTTCTGCGCGTCTTTGGCCTGTTCCTTCGAGGCCAGACCGGCCTTCAGCAATTGTTCCTGCAAGGAGTCCATAGTTGGTGATCGGCTGCGCCGTGGCTGCTGTGTGGAAGGGCTGTAAGGCTAGCAGTCGCCGGGCGGGCGGCCAAGCACCGCCCTTAATGCAATACCCCGGTGGAAAACCAAGGTTTCATACATTACAGTTAAGCATGTGTCTTATACGAGACGCTTGTTGTTTTGACGAGACACCGCGCAGCGCGTTTGGCTGCGGGGTTTGCTCGCCCGCGGCGCCACCCGTCTTTCGGCTCCGCGGGCATGGGGTAAGGCCGACGGCCGGCAGGCCCGCCGTCGGTTCGGGTAGCAGAAGCCAATCCATTGAAGAGGAGTACGCAACACATGATGCGTAAACTGACTTGCTACTGCAGTGTCGCTGCGCTGGTCGCAGGCGCGGGTTTCGCCGGCAACGCCATGGCGGACGAGCAGCGTATCGCCGACCTGGAAGAGCGCCTGGAGGCGCTGGAGGCAGATCCGGCAACCAGTGATGGTATCCAGTTCGGTGGGGCACTGCGCTTTAATGCACGCTACGACGACACCGATTCCGGTGGTGGTCAGGCGAGTCGTGACAGCGGTGGCGACATTGATTTTGACACCTTCCGAGTGAACGTCGATGGGCGCCAGGACAACATCACCTTTGCCGCCGAGTACCGTTGGTACGACGGTCGCGATTTCCTCCACACTGGCTGGGTGGGGTATGACTTCACCGACACCACCACGGTTCGCCTGGGCCAGCAGCGGGTAGCTTTCGGCCTGCAGCCCTACCAGTCCAACAACTTCTGGTTCAGCGGCAACTATTACGTCGGCTTCGAGGACAAGCACGCCATTGGTCTGGCTGTTGACCATCAGAATGGCCCACTATCCATCGATGCAGGGGTCTTCACCAACCCGCCATCTGGCTTGTCCGCTGACAACGCACACTATTCAACGGGTGTCGGCCAGAATACCGCGACCGCCGTCGATGCTGACGGCGACCCCATCCTCGACGCCGACGGCGAGCAGCAGACCTTCTGCGAGGATGACGAGGCACTTTGCCACGAAGAACAGAACCAATTCTACGCTCGCGCTGCATATACGTTCGAGCATAACGAGCGTGCCTCGACCGAGGTCGGCCTCTCTGGCATGTACGGGGAGTTGTACAACAATGACACCCGTGACGAAGGTGACAGCACCGCTTATGCTCTCCACGTGAATGGGCAATACGACCGCTGGAACATCATGGCTCAGTACCTCAGCTATGAGCATGATCCAGATGTCTCTGACGGTGTGTCATCTGACTACGTCAACATGAGCATCGAGGGCTTCAACTACGCCGCGCCGGCGGAAGCAGACGTTATCACATTCAACGTCGCCTATGACCTCCCGGTTGAGTTCGGCCCGGTCAGCAACCTGCGGTTCTACAACGACTACTCCACCATCCGCCAGAAGTCCACGGATGACCGTAGCTCCGCACTCAACGTGACGGGCATGGCGATCACTGCTGGCAACATCTACACCTACGTGGATGTGATCCGCGGCAAGAACATGCCTTTCATTGGTGATCAGGGCTACGCCCTTCAGGGTGAAAGCGACGTCCGGGACGATTGGGAAACCATCTTCAACATCAACGTCGGCTACTACTTCTGATAGCCAAGGTGGCGACACTACTCGCCTCCCAGCGTGACGCGGGGCCTCCGGGCTCCGCGTTTTTTTATTGAGCGTCCATCGTCAGCCCCACCCTATCGTAAGCGATCCACAGACCCCATCTGTTGCCGGCAATCCTGATTCGCGAGACTGACCGCGTTGAATTTGAAGCAGGAGGTCAGTCAGATGTGGTTGTCACCGGCCCGTGCCCGTTGGCTGGGGTATTTGTATCACGCCCACGCCATCGGACTCCCGCTCAGCG